>Ga0126307_10000217_pt1 | contig 36764 bp, 32 predicted proteins | sample Plot28_FD_89955 | JGI IMG/M metagenome (GOLD analysis project Ga0126307, IMG submission 89955) | Serpentine soil microbial communities from UC McLaughlin Reserve, CA, USA - Plot28 | ecosystem: Environmental > Terrestrial > Soil > Grasslands | place: USA: UC McLaughlin Reserve, Lake County... | reverse complement strand
TTCGGGATCTTCGAGAAGTCGTCCTTGCCGAGCGACTTCTGCCCGTCCCAGAGGAAAGCGCAGTGGTCGGTCGAGATCGCCGAGAGGACGTCGTTACGGACGGCCGCCCAGAGGATCTCCTGGTTCGCCTTGTCCCGCGGCGGCGGCGTGTAGACGTACTTCGCCCCCTCGAAGTTCGGCTTCTCGAGGAACGTGTAGTCAACGAAGAAGTACTGCGTGCAGGTCTCGCCGAAGACGTTCCAGCCCTTCTCACGCGCGAGGGCGATCGGCTCGACCGACTCGTGGCACGAGACGTGGACCACGTACAGCGCGCAGCCGGCCACGCGCGCGAGCTGGATGGCGCGGTTCGTCGCCTCGCCCTCGGTTTCGGGCGGGCGGGTGAGCGCGTGGTACTTCGGCTCCGTCTTCCCCTCGGCGAGCGCCTTCTTCACGAGCACGTCGATGGCGTCGCCGTTCTCGGCGTGCACCATGACGAGCGCACCGGTTTCGGCGGCGACCTCCATGGTCTTGAAGAGCGTCTCGTCGTCGACCATGAGTGCGCCCTTGTAGGCCATGAAGAGCTTGTAGGAGGTGATGCCCTGGTCGGGGAGCGAGGCGAGCTCCTCGAGGGAGCCGCCCTCACGGAGGTCGGTGACCGCCATGTGGTAGCCCATGTCGATCACCTGCTTGCCGTTCGCCTTCGACCGCCAGTCGTCGAACGCGTCGGCGAAGGATGAGCCCTGCGGCTGGATGATGAAGTCGACGTGGCAGGTCGTCCCGCCGAAGGCCGCGGCGGTCTGCCCCGACTCGACATCGTCGATCGTGGTCGTGCCTCCGAACGGCATGTCGAGATGGGTATGCGGGTCGACGCAGCCCGGGAGCACGTACTTGCCGCTCGCGTCGATGACCTTGTCGGCCTCGACGTCGAGCGACTCGCCGATCAGCGACACCCTCTCGCCTTCGACGTAGACGTCTCCGACGTAGTCGTCCGCGGCCGTGATCACGCGGCCGCCCTTGATCAGAACGGACATCGTTCTCTCCCCTCCTTGGAGCGGGTGAGGTGGCCGCCGAAGTATCCCTCCGGCGGCCACCGCGTGCATTCACTGGTTGGGCTATTCGCCGCCCGCCGTGACTTCGACAGTGGGCGCCTGCCAGCTCGCACCGTTGACGTCAGCCCCGTCGGCCTTGAGCTCCTCGACGGCCGCCTTCGCGTACGTGTCGATGTAGGCATCGCTCGACGCCTCGTTCTTGATCACGCCGTAGTCGATCGCGATCTTAGCCGTGTTGGCAAAGTCGTCCGGGTTCATGACCCCGATACCGAGGTCGTTCGGCCAGATCAGCTTGTTGATCTCGTTCAGCTGCCAGTTCTGGTGCCCCTCGCCGAGCGTCGGCCCGTTGTCGAGCACGATCTGGAGACACTCGTCCGGGCTGTCGCGGCAGAAGATCCAGCCCTTGAAGCTGGCCTTCAGGAACCGCGTGGCGATGTCCTGGTTGGCCTCGTCCTGGATCCAGTCGCCGCGGACGAACACGCCGTCCTCGAGCGCCCCCGTGCCCTGGTCGGACATCTTGAGGACGTTGAGGTCGTCGAGGGTGTAGAGCTCGCCCGTGTCAGGATTCTCCTGCTCGAGCACCTGAGCGAGCTCGTTGTAGGTCATCGCGGCGGCGGCGTCGACCTCCCGGTTCAGGAAGAGGTTCATGTCGAACGGCTGTGCGACAACCTCGACGTCTGACTGCGGGTCGATGTCGTTCTTGTTCAGCGCGGCGAACAGCTTGTGCTCGTTGCCCCCGAGCCAGACGCCGACCTTCTTGCCCTTTAGCGAGGCGATCGAGTCGAGGCCGCTGTCCTTCCACGTGACCTCGGTCATGCCGCTTCGCGCGAAGACCTGGGCGATGTTGACGATGTCGCCGTTCTGGTCGCGCGTGGCGAGCAGGTTGTCGAGCCAGTCGATGCCGAACTCGGCCTGGCCGCCGAGGACGACCTGCTCCGGGACGATGTCGGGCCCGCCGACCTTGATCTCGACGTCGAGGCCCTCGTCGTCGTAATAGCCCTGCGCGTCTGCCGCGTAATAGCCGGCGAACTGCGCCTGTGTCACCCACTTGAGCTGGAGGGTGACCTTGTCCTTCGCGCCGCCGCTGGCGCCTGTCCCTGTTCCCCCGCTGGACTCCTCGTCTCCGCCGCCACAACCCGCGCCCACCAGCGCGAGCACGATGACGGCGGCCAGCCACAACCACCGAGCACGCTTCATCCGTTCCCCTTCCCTCGAAGTCCGTCGTGTCACTCTCGACCTCCGCGCACCGACGGGTGCCAGCTCAGAACGACGCGCTCCGCGAGCGCTACCGCTCCGTAGAAGGCGATTCCGAGCACGCTGGCGACGAAGATCGCCGCCCATGCCTCGTCGAACGCGAAGATTCCTGCCGACCGCCTGATCTGGATTCCGAGCGCCTCCTGCGACCCGCCGAAGTAGTCCCCGACGATTGCCCCGATCATTGCGAGGACGGTCGCAACCTTCAAGCCGGTAAAGAGATACGGGAGTGAGGTCGGGATGCGCACGCGGCGGAAGATGTCGCGCTCGCGCGCGGCGTAGGAGCGCATGAGCTCGACGGATTCCGGGCGCACCGAGGTCAGGCCGCGCAGCGTGTTCACCATCACCGGGAAGAAGACGATCACCGCCGCGATCGCCATCTTCGAGGCCGGAGAGAGGATCCCGAACCAATTGTTCGTGATCGGCGCGAAAGCGATGATCGGAACCGCGTTCGCCGCGATCGCATACGGCATGAGCGCGTTTCCGAGCGGTCGCCAGCGCGCGAGCACGAGAGCGACGAGGACCGCAAAGGCCGAACCGATGAGGAAGCCGCCGACGGCCTCCTTGAAGGTGAAGAGGCCCGCGCTGACAAGCGTGTCGCGCTCGTCCCAGAACGTGCGGAGGATCTCGGAGGGCGCGGGCAGGAGGAACCGCTGCACGTCGAGCCCACGTACAAGCCCTTCCCAGAGCGCGATGCCGACGACGAAGATGGCGATCGCGGGCGCCCAGTCGCGGGCGCCGCGGCCCATCATGCGCCCGAAGCTCCGCGGAACCGGCTGGACAACGGTTGTGCTCACGCCCGCAGCTCCTCGCCTGAACGATCTCCCGTCCGCAGGAGCTCGCGCACCTCGGTGACGAGCTCGAAAAAGCGCTCCTGCTCGCGCGTGTCCGTGTTCCGCGGCTGCGGGAGGTCGTTGTCGACGACCCCGGTGATGCGGGCCGGGCGGGGGGACAGAACCACGACGCGCGTCGAAAGGAAAACCGCTTCGGCGATCGAGTGCGTGACGAAGACGATCGTCGAGCCGCTCTCCTGCCAGATGCGGAGGAGCTCCATGTTCATCCGCTCGCGCGTCATCTCGTCGAGGGCGCCGAAAGGCTCGTCCATGAGGAGGAGCGGCGGGTCGAAGGCGAGGGCTCGGGCGATCGAAACGCGCTGCTGCATCCCGCCGGAGAGCTGCCACGGGTAGTGGTCCTCGAACCCCGCAAGCTCGACGAGCTTCACCATCTCGCCGACCCGCTCGGACCGGCGCTCGCGGTCCCAGCCCAGCATCTCGAGCGGAAGCGCGATGTTCTTGGCCACCGTCCGCCAGTCGTATAGGACGGCGTCCTGGAAGACGATCCCGTAGTCGCGGTCGAGTCGCGCCTGATGCGCCTGCTTGCCGTTGACCACGACCTCGCCCGCGGTCGGCTGGACAAGGTCGCCGATGATGCGGAGGAGCGTTGATTTCCCGCAGCCGGAGGGACCGATCAGCGAGATGAACTCGCGCGGGCGCACGTCGAGGTCGATCTCCTCGAGCGCGCGGACGCCGCCTCGGGCGAAGTCCTTCGTCACCGACTTGAGCGAGACGACCGCGGCCTGCTCGTTCATACGAAGTGCTCCGGGGCGCGCCGAACGACGAGCTTCTCGGCGAGGACGATGACCAGGAAGAACGCGATGCCGAGGAGCGCTGCGATGATGTTGGTCGCCCAGAGGCTCTCGGGCGAGCTCGCGTAGTACTGGTTGAAGTTGAGGATCGCGCCGCCAAGGCCGTCCTGGATCGACGCGGGAAGCTCGCCGATGATCGCCCCAACCACGCAGGCGGTAGCCGCGATCTTGAACGCGGCGAAGAGGTACGGGAGCGAGGCCGGCACGCGCAACTTCCAGAGCACGGTCCAGCGGCTCGCCGCGTACGAGTTCATCAGCTCATGCGCGCGCGGGTCGGCCGACTGGAGGCCGCGAAGAGCGTTGATCGCCACCGGGAAGAAGGTCAGGTAGGCGGCAATCACGCTGACCGAGAACCAGCCTGGTAGCCCCCGTCCACCCAGCCAGACGACCACCATGGGCGCGATCGCGAGGATCGGAATCGTCTGCGAGGCGACGATGTACGGCAGGAACCCCCGCTGGAGGAGCGTCGAGTGCACGAGCGCCACGGCGATGAGGAAGCCGACTCCGGCGCCGAGCGCGAAGCCGACCGCAGCCTCCTTCGCGGTGAAGAGCGCCGCCTTCCCGAGAACCTCGATGAGAAGCGGCCCGTTCCGCCGGGAAGGCTCGAAGAGCTGGCCGATCATGTCGTGGATGTGCGGCATCGTCCGCCCGTTCACCTCGAACGGCCAGGTCAGGCTCACCGCGACGCCGAAGGCGCGGTATGCCTCCCACAGAGCCCACAGGCCCGCCAGCACTGCGACGAAGACCAACCCCCTGCGCAGCATCGCTATTCAGTACCACATTGCGAGCCGAGTTTGGACAGCGATTCGCAGATGACCGCCCGGTTCAGCTCGAACCAGCCGGCGAGCGGTGCCGGTGGACGAGCCAGCGAGTGGCGGACGTAGAAGAGCGTTCGCTCTGTGGCGCGCAGTACCGCTTCGGGCTCGGTGAACGGGCCCTCGACTTTCACGATGAGCCAGGAGCCGAAGTCGTGGACGCCGGTAATTGCTTCAGGCGGGCCGACACGCTCGGAGTTGCCAGTGGGCACAGCGACGTACACATCACCCGTCGGGTAATCCAACCGATCGAGCGCAGCGAGGAGCGACTGCACCTGGGCTCTCGGTAACGCCCTAGCCTCGCCCGCCTGGGGCAGAGCGGCCAGGTAGACCGACGAGTACGGATAGAGAACGTCGTTGTCCTCCACTTCCCCTCGGAGCCATGTAGCGGGCGTGGCCACCGCGCTCCAGCTTCCCAGCGCAGCCGTGTACGTAATCGAGCGTGGGTCGTTGATCCCCTGCGTCGAGAGCGCCGCGACGACCGCGAGCCCAACGAGGGGCAAGGGCCGGCCCGGTAGACGCGCGACGGCCACCCCGACGAAGGCGGCGAAGAACGGAAGCGCGAAGATGAGATGGCGCGGGGAGAGGTCTGGCGCGCGGCCGGTGCGGACCAGTGTGGAGATGAGCGGCGGCCCTGCGAAGGCGATGAGTCCCCAGGCGACGAGCTCCGGCCTTCGGCGAACCAGAATCGCGACGCCCCAGGCGGAGAGCACGAGGAAGACAACCAACGTCCAGCCGCTTCCGCCGCCGAATCCGCGGACGGCGTCCTCGAGCTGGTGCCGCGCCTCGGTCCACGTGGCGAGCCGCTCTTGCTGCTCAGAGCTCAGCTCGAAACGGTCGGCCAGGCGCAGGTCGGCGACTGCGAACGGGATCATGGTCAGGACCGCGATCAAGGCGGGCCATGCGGGACGCAAAGGCCGCCCGCGCCAGAGGAAGAGCGCGACGACGGCCTCGACTGCAACGACGATCCCCCCGTACGGGTGCACGGCCGGCAGGAGCCAGGCGGTGGCCGAAGCGGCGGCCACCGTTCCTGTGGTCGGGCGCTGGACGCAGCGAACGAAGAGGTCGACGGCGAGCGCGGCCGCGAAGGCAAAGAGCGCGTACATGCGCCCGAAGCTCCCGTACACGGCCAGCATCGCCGAGGCGGCCGCCACGATCGCCGCTGCGACGCCGGCGACTCGCCCGTCCAGCCGCCGGCCGAGGTCGTAGCAGAGAACGACCGCGGCGACCGCGAACACGACTGAGATCCACCGCAGGGCGTCGGACGAGGAGTGGAAGAGGAAGGCGAGGTGGACGAGGACGAAATGCAGCGGCGCCCCGCCGCGATCCCACATCGTTGTGGCGATCATCTCTCCGAAGGGCCGCGCGGAGACGAGCCCGGACACGACCTCGTCCTCGAAGAGCGGCTTCGAGCGGACGTCAGGAACGAGCTTGACGAGGAGGTACGCGCACGCGCCTGCCACCGCCCCCCACGCCGCGAGGCGCGGGAGGCTAACCGGTCGACGCACCGGCGCGGTAGACCTGGCCGGGAAGAGTGCGGCCGAGGACCTCCTCGAGCCACTCCGAGACGCCGATCAGCGTGTCGAGGTCGATCCCCGTCTCGACGCCCTCACCGTGGAGGAGGAAGACGAGATCCTCCGTGGCGATGTTGCCCGTCGCACGCGGCGCGAAGGGACAGCCGCCGAGCCCGCCCACGGACGACTCGAAGACCTCCGCGCCGGCCTCCAGGGCCGCATACGCGTTGGCGAAACCGGTGTTGCGCGTGTTGTGCAGATGCACGCCCAGCGGAACAGCGAGCCCCCTCCCCCGCTCGACCAGGTCGCGCGCCTGGTGCGGCACGCCGACCCCGATGGTGTCCGCGAAAACGATCTCTCCCGCTCCTGCCGCGACGCACCGCTCTGCCAGGGCGATCACGACACTTGCATCGACCGGCCCTTCGAAGGGACAGCCGAAGGAGACGCTGATCGAGACGCTGACGGGGAGACCGGTGTCGATCCGCTCGAGCTCCGAGACGGACTCGTCGACGGTGCGGTTCGCGTTGCGCCGGTTGAACTCGTCCGTCGCTCCGAGCGTGAAATGGACGGCGTCAAGGCCGCACGCAGCCAGCCGCTCATAGCCCTTCTCGTTGAGGATGAGCCCGGAGTACGTCGCGCGGTCCTGGCGCTCGATCCCGGCGACGACCTCCTCCGCCCCGGCCATCTGCGGCACGCTCTCGGCCCGGACGAAGCTCACCGCTTCGATGCTCATGAGACCTGCGCCAGCAAGCCGGTTCACGAGTTCGGCGCGCACCTCTGGGGTGAGAGTCTCGGCCTCGTTCTGGAGCCCATCGCGCGGGCCGACGTCGCAGATCGTCACGGGGGCTGCCATAGTCTCGCGCCGTGAGCGTACCGTTCTTCTCCGGCGAGCACGTTCGCGCGGCTGTCGCCCCCGACGAGGCGGTCGAGGCCGTCCGCGCAGCCTTCATCGAGCACGCCCAGGGCAACTGGTTCATGCCCTCGAAGGTCTACGTGCCAGCGCCCCCGGACGGCGATTTCCGCGCCATGCCCGCCCTGGGAGCAGGCCACACGGTGCTGAAGTGGGTCACGTCCTTTCCGCGGAACCCCGAGCGCGGCCTGCCGACGGTCTCCGGCGTCGTCCTCCTGTCGGATGCAACCACGGGAGAGCTTCGCGCGCTCCTCGACGCGGCTGCGATCACCGCGCTGCGGACGGGGGCGGCGGCGGTGCTCGCCGCGGAGACGCTCGCGCGGCCGACCGTTGCGCCCGCCACTGTCGTGGGAACGGGCGTAAACGGGCGCGCCGTCGCGCAGACCTTCCTCGCCCGAGGCCGCGAGGTCTCGCTCTGGGATGCGCGCCGCGAGGCGGCCGAGGCGGCCGCAGAGGAGCTGGGCGAAGGGGCCGAAGTGGCCACGGATGCGGCGGATGCGCTCTCGGCGGACATCGTCGCCACCGTCACGCCCGGCTTCGAGCTCCTCTTCGCGACCGGCTCTCTCCACGCGGGCCAGCACGTGAGCCTGATGGGCGCCGACGGGCCGGGCAAGGCGGAGATCGCCGTCGAGGAGCTCCTACGGGCCCGGGTCGTCTGCGACGAGTGGGAGCAGGCGAGCCACAACGGGGAGATCGCCCGGGCCCTGGAACACGGGCTGAAACGGGACGACGTCGCCGAGCTCGGTCGCGTCCTCGCCGGCGAAGAGGAGGGGCGCCGAGACGAGCACGAGATCACGCTCTTCGACTCGACCGGCCTGGCTGTCCAGGACCTTGCCGTTGCGCTCGCCGTCTACCGGCGCTGGGCGGAGGATCCGAACGGCGAGGCATTCGCGGGCGTCGTCGCACTCGGATGAGCGACCTCGAGCTCGCCCGCGCAGGACTCACGGCCTGGAAGCGGGGCGATTTCGAGTCGCTCGAAGAGCTCTTGGCCCCCGAGGCGACCTGGCGCGCGGTCGAGCCGGGCGAATGGGACTGCGAGTCGCGCGACGACATCCTGCGAACCCTGCGCGAGCGCTACGAGGAGGGTTTCACCAAGGGTCCCATCGAGCTCCTCGAGGGCGGACCGGGGACGATCATCCTCCTCTCACGCCCGGCCGAGGTCGGCGGGCCCGAATGGCCCAAGGAGACTGCGATCGGGATCACGTTCCGCGCTGGCAAGGTGGTGGCCATGCAGGACTATCCGACGCTCGCAGACGCCCTCCGGGCCGCCTCTAACCAGGCGTGAGAGACTTCGTCGGACCCCAGGGAATCACTGAGCGAAAGGAGCAGGCATGCCGCGGGTGACACACGTAGAGTGGCCGGCGGGGGACGCCGACCGGCTGCAGGGCTTCCTCGAAGGGCTCTTCGGCTGGCAGTTCGACTCGCCGATGCCCGAGATGGACTACCGGATGGCGCGCACCGCCGACAACGAGGGCGCCGCCGTCTACCCGGCCGAGAAGCGCGGTCTGATGGTCTATTACGACGTCGACGACATCGACGCCCACGTGGCCAAGGTGCGCGACTCCGGGGGCGAGGCAGAGGACAAGATGCCGGTGCCGAGCATGGGCTGGTTCTCGCAGTGCAAGGACCCCGAGGGCAACTCCTTCGGGCTCTGGCAGACCGATTCGTCTGCGCCTGTCCCGGAGAGCTAGGCCGAGCCCTTCTGGAAGATCTCGTAGGTCCGCTCTTTGCGCATCCCGACCCGCTCGTAGAGGCGCCACGCGTCGGTCGGGTTGTTGGAGTCGGTCTTGAGGGTCACGCGGGGTAGCCCGCGGCGCTTGAACTCGCCAAAGGTCTGGTAGACGAGCGCCTTTCCGAGCCCGCGGCCGCGCCAGTCCGGATGGACGACGAGATCCTTGATGTAGCCCTCGTCCCAGTTGAGAGCGGCGCCGACGATGGTGCCGTCCGCGACCGCGAGAAACCAGACTCCCGCGTCGAACATCGGATCCTCGAACATGAACCGGCTCCAGTTCTCGAAGGTGGCCGGGTGGTGGTGGAACTCATCCGCGTAGGCGAGGTCGAGCAAATCCTTGATCACCCTCGCCTCGGCCTCCTCCCCGCCGTACGTCCGCACCGACACGCCCTCGGGCCATTCCGGCTCCGGAATGTCGTCCGGAAGGTCGATGCCCATGAGCCAGACCTCCCAGGCTTTCTGGTATCCGTTCACGGCCGCGAATGGCGCGGCAGCCGGGTCTGAGCGCAAGCCGATGAGCCACGTCGAGTCGGTGGTCGCCGCACGCTCGGCCTCCTCGAGGAGAGCCGTGCCGATTCCTCGCCGCCGGGCCGCAGCGGCTACGCCGAGACCGATCCAGCCGCCGTCGACGTCCGATTGCCCGACGACGCCCTCCTCCGTCTCGGCGACGAAGACCGCGTCCGCTCCGGCCAGCGTGGTCGCGAACATCTCAGGGCCGATCTCCACCTCGCCGTAGCTCGACCGCTGCCACTCGGCAAACAGCTCGTAGGCAGCCCCGGTGTCCTCGGGCCTCGCGGGTCTGACCGTGAACTCAGCCACGCTCGACTGCCAGTCCGCGGCTCGACCACTCGCTCCACGAGCCGGGATAGAGCTTGGCCTCGACGCCGGCACGCTCGAGGGCCAGGACGGTCACGGCTGCCGAGATGCCGGAGCCGCAGTACACGGCGACCTCGGCATCCGGGTCAACCGCGGACGGCTCGGCGGTGTACGGCATGTTGACGGCGCCCGGAATATGCCCGGCGACCGGATCGATTGGCTCGACCTCGCCGCGATAGCGCTCGGGCACGCGCGCGTCCACGAGGAGAAACCCCGGCTTCCCGAGCCGCTCCTCGATCTCCTCGGCCGAGACGAGGTCGTCCTGGCGCGGTTCCGCGCGGAAGTCGGCCGCCTCGATGTGCTCCTCGCCCGCTCGGAGCGGCCCGAGCCAGTCGTCCAGCCCTCCGCGCAATACGGCGACGTCGCCGTGCCCGAAGTGACGGAGGAGCCACCAGAGCCGCGCGGCGCCGCCGTTCATCCCCTGGTCGTAGGCGACGACGAGCGTGTCGTCTCCGATCCCGGCCGCTCCGGCCGCGCGAGCGAAGTCCTCCGGCGCAGGAAGGGGATGCCGCCCTCCGTCGGCGCCTCCGGGAGGTGCCGAGAGCTCGGCCTCGACGTCCAGGAAGGACGCACCGGGGACGTGCCCGGACAGGTAGAGCTCACGCCCGATCTCTGGATGGCCAAGCTGCCATCGACAGTCCACGAATTGCACCCTCATGGTGCGGGAGACTAGTTGTCGACGAGCTTGTAGACGGGGCCGTTGCCCGAGACCGCGTAGAGCTCGCCTTGCGAGTTCTCGCCGAACGAGTAGAGGCCCGGGACGGTGAAACCGAGCGTCTGGCGGTTCTTCAGCGTCTTCGCGTCGGCGCTCTTGATCCAACCGCCGGCGCCGACGTCGCCGAAGAAGTAGCGACCCCGTTGCGCGGGCATGTTCGATCCGCGGTAGACGAAACCGCCGATGACCGTGGATCCGACGGTACGACCGTAGTCGTACTTCGGGAAGATCAGCTGGCCGGAGTTGTTCCAGGCGTCCGGGTTCGAACAGGTTCCACGGAGGTCGCCCTCGTAGCGGTTCCAGCCATAGTTCTCGGCAGGCCGGCCGACCTTCGATGCGGGCAGGAAGTCGACCTCTTCGCGGTCGGACTGACCGACGTCGCCGATGTAGATGGCGCCGGTCATCCGGTCGAAGGACCAGCGCCAGGGGTTGCGAAGGCCGTAACCGACGATCTTCCAGCCGTTCGAGTCGTGACGGAGGAGCTTGCCGAGCTTCGAGCCCATGTTCTGAGCGTTGTGGAACGTGTCGCAGCCGCCGCCTCCGTCGCCGAGGCTGAGGTAAAGGTGCCCGCCGCGATACTGCAGCGTGCCGCCGTTGTGGTTCGTGTCCGGCTGGTTCGCTCGCAGCATGGTCCTCCTCGAGCCGGGCTGCACGTGACCCAGGCCGCTGTTCAGCGTGTAGCGAACGACGCGGCTGTCCCCGTCCTTGTTCGTGTAATAGACGAAGAGCTTTTGGCCGGCGATGACGGCGGAGAGGAGACCCTGTTCGCTGCCCGTCGAGACGTGTCCGTGAATGTCGAGGACGGCGTTGCGGTGTCCTCCGCTCTGCCGGCGAATGATCTTCCCACCCTTCTGGACGACATACAGCGTCGAGCCGGGCACGCTCTTGGGAGCAAACAGCTGGATGGGCGTGTCGAAATTCCCGACGAGCTGCGTGTGCACGGCAGCGCCGGCAGCAACCGGGAAGGCGACTACGAGCACAGGAACGACGACCCCTAGGACGGAGCGGCGCATCCGGATCACAGGGTAGCCGCCCGTCCGGCCGCTGCTTCCCCCTTCTTGGCGAAATAGCGAACGAGTCCCGCGTAGGACTGCCAGATCGGCCCCGCTTGCGTGTAGGCCGCTGCGGTCTCGCGATCGGCTGCCTCCTCGAGCTCGCGCTCGGCGGCGCGGACGAACTCGTCCTCGCTCGCTCCATCGCGAACCCGTTCCGCCCACGCCCGCAGCCGCTGGCGGGTGCGCTCGATGTGTCCGGCCGGCCCCTCGACGACTCCGAAGTGCGGAAGGCAGAGACGTTCGGACTTCCGCTCGGCGATCGAGTCGAGCGAGCGGTCCCAGGCCTCGAGGTCGACGTCGGGCGGCGGGCAGACGGGCGCGATCAGGGCCGAGGGCGCGATGACGACGCCGGTTACGTCGCCCGAGTAGCACGTCCCGTCCTCCAAGAGGTAGGAGACGTGATGCGAGGCGTGCCCGGGCGTCGGCCACGCCTCGAGCCCGAGCACCTCGCCGCCCACGACCTGGACGTTCTCCTCCGGTACGGGGACGAGCTCGCCCCAGAGCCGGTCGAAGTCGTCCGCGTAGAGCCGGCGCGCGCTTGCCTCCAGGCGGGACGGGTCGACGAGGTGCGGCGCGCCGATCTCGCTGACGTGCACCCGGAGGCCGGGGTTCCGGCGAACGAGGGCGCCGGCTGCGCCCGCGTGGTCCAGGTGAATGTGTGTCAGGAGGAGGTGGCGGAGGTCCTCCAGCGCGAGCCCCTGCCCGGCCAGGCCTTCCTCGAGCGCGCCGAGGCACGTCGTGGGGCCACAGTCGACCAGCGCCGGCTCGTCACCGGCGAGGAGGTAGGACGCTATGACCCGCGAGCGCCCGAGGTGCTGCAGGTCGATCAACAACGGCGCGCCACTTACTTGACGGTGAGCGTGCCTTCCATTCCGGCCGCGCGATGGCCGTCCACGGAGCAGAAGAACGTGTACGTGCCAGGCTCGAGATCGACTGTCGTGCTCGTCGACGAGTTCGTGATCTCGTCGGTCGCGCCGCTCGCTCCGTTCCCTTCGATCGTGACGTCGTGCGGAAGCGAGGACATGTTCGTGAAGTCGATCGTGATCGAGCCCGCGGTCGCGGACACGTCGGTCTGCTCGTACTTCAGGGCTCCGCTCGGGTCGGCCGAGATCTTCACGGTGGAGCCACCCCCTCCACCGCCGCCACCTGTCGTGGCCGGGGTGGTCGAGGAGGAGCTGCTTCCTCCGCCGCATGCCGAGAGCGCCAAAACGAAAGCCGCGAGGACGAGCACGAGCGGCAATGCGCGTCTTGTCATCGAATCACTCCTTCGGGTCGATTCACTCTACCTACGCGAAAAAGGACGAAGTAGATGGCCCCGGCCCCGAGAACGATGCCCAGCCAGGCCGCGCTCAGATCCGGCCGGATGACGCTCGGGAGCTTGGAATCGAACGTGCCCCGCTTGACGAGTTGCTCGTTCCAGCCGTCCTGAAGCGCGTTCGCCAGCCCGTAGGTGAGGAGGAGCGCGACGTAGACCGCGAGCCCGGTCCCCTCCCCTCTCCGCGGCATGCGGGACGGAACGCGGGAGAGCAGGAGCGCACCGAGGGCGAGGAGGATCCCGTCCAGCCCGTGGTGGTGTCCCAGGTGGACGGCGTGCAGCGACGGCTCGCCGCCGAGCGACGGCTTGACCTCCTTCGCGATGAACGGGTCGCCGATGAGCGGGGTGTCGTCGACGTAGAAGCCGAGCTCGGCCCAGATCCAGGGAAGCGCGGCGAAGACGAGCACGACGGCGACGACGATCCTTGCGTAGTCCCAGCGGTTGAAGGCTTGCGAGTCGCCAAGACCGCCGCGCCGGAGGGCCACCACCGTCAGCCCGAGCGCGAGGAGCGCTCCGATTCCGGCAAGCGCGTTGACAGGCCTCGCGTCGAGGTCCCCCTGGTCGATCACGCCCGGGAACCCCACGGTGGCACAGAGGATCGTGGCCAGGGCTCCTGCCGCGAGGGCGAGCCTCGACCGCAGGCGCGCCACGGCGATCCACGCGAGCGGAACCGCCACGAGCGCGACCGGGAAGCCTGCGAAAACGACCGCCCGCGAGGCGCCGGCTTCGAGCCCCTCCCCGCTCGTGTGGTAGAGCGACTCGGGCGCGAGGCGCGAGTACGTCACGAGGATGGCCAGCGCGCCGAGCGCGAAGAGCGACCAGACCCCTGTCGTTTCCAGAAGGCCAGGTCGGCGCCCTTGCTCCATTTCCCGACGAGCCTAGACTAGCCAGGCCATGTCTGCTTCCTCGTGCACGGCCTGCGGCTTCGCCAATCCCGCGGGCGCGCTCTTCTGCGGGAATTGCGGCACCGCGCTGGGGAGGCCGTGTCCCTCCTGCGGCACCGTCGTCTCTCTCGAGCTCGCTTACTGCACGTCCTGCGGTGCAGCTCTTGGCTCCCAGTCACAAACGCCCGGCACTGAGGAGCGGAAGATCGTCAGCGTCCTCTTCGCCGACCTGGTCGGTTTCACCGGACGAGCCGAGGCCCTGGATCCCGAAGACGTCGGAGGTCTGCAGACGCCCTACTACGCGCGCGTCAAGCAGGAGATCGAGAACTACGGCGGGACGGTCGAGAAGTTCATCGGCGATGCCGTCATGGCCGTCTTTGGTGCGCCGGTGGCGCATGAGGACGACCCCGCCAGGGCGCTGCTCGCAGCTCTCGCCGTCCGCGACGCACTTGCCGATCTGAACGCCGACGACCCCGAGCTGGACCTCCACATTCGCATCGCCGTCACGACGGGCGAAGCGCTCGTGCGGCTCGATGCCCGACCGGAGCACGGCGAGGGCATCGCCGCTGGCGACGTCCTCAACACCGCGTCCCGCATGCAGTCGGCCGCCCCGGTCGACGGAATCCTCGCCGACGACGCCACACGCCGGGCGAGCGAGCATCTCGTCAAGTATCGCGAGGTAGCTCCGGTTCAAGCCAAGGGGAAGTCGGAGCCGGTGCGAGCTTGGGAGGCCGTGACCCGCATCGGGCGCCTCGGCGTCGACATTGCGTTCCGCGGCGGCGCCTCGCTCGTCGGGAGAGACGCCGAGCTCGCAACGCTCCGCGATGCGCTCGCGCGCGCGGCACGCGCCCGCGCCCCACAGCTGGTCACGCTCGTCGGCGTTCCCGGAATCGGCAAGAGCCGGCTGGTGTGGGAGCTCTACGAGGCGCTGCACAGGGACCCGAGCGTCCTCGTTGCCTGGCGCCAGGGTCGCTCCCTTCCCTACGGCGAGGGAGTCGCATACTGGGCGCTCGGCGAGGTGACGAAGTCCCACGCGGGAGTGCTTGAGAGCGACGACGCGCAGGCGGCCGAAGCGAAGCTCCGCGCCGCGGTCGATGCGGTGATTTCCGACAAGGTTCAGGCTCGGTGGGTCGAAGGTCACCTGCGGCCGTTGGCAGGGCTGGGCGGGGGCAGCGAGCCAGGCGCCGACGGCCGGAGCGAGGCGTTCGCCGCCTGGAGGCGATTCTTCGAGGCGATCGCCGAATCGAACCCGCTCGTCCTCGTCTTCGAGGATCTCCACTGGGCCGACAACGATCTGCTCGACTTCGTCGACTACATGGCGGATTGGACGAGCGGCGTTCCGCTCGCGCTGGTCTGCACGGCTCGCCCCGAGCTCCTCGATCGCCGCCCCGGCTGGGGAGGCGGCAAGCGCAACGCGACGACGATCTCGCTCGCGCCGCTCTCCGATGCGGAGACCGGTCTGCTTCTCTCGTCACTGCTGGCGAACGGGGCCCTCGGCGCGGAGGGTCGCACCGAGCTTCTGGCCCGCGCCGGCGGTAATCCACTCTATGCGGAGGAGTACGTGCGGATGCTCGGCCAGGCGACAGGCGGGCTGCCGCTGCCCGAGACGGTGCAAGGGATCATCGCCGCGAGGCTCGACACGCTCCCGGCCGATGAGAAGGCACTGATCCAGGCCGCTGCCACCGTCGGCAAGGTCTTCTGGGTCGGCGCGCTCGCGGCCACGCTCGATCTCGACCGCACCGAGATCGAGCGTGGATTGCAGGCGCTCGACCGGAAGGAGTTCGTGCGCAGAGAGCGGCGCTCCTCAGTCGCCGGCGAGTCCGCCTACGTCTTTCGCCATGTGCTCGTGCGGGACGTCGCGTACGGACAAATTCCGCGCGCTCGCCGGGCGGACTCGCACCAGCGCGTGGCGGAATGGGTGGAGTCGCTCGCCGTGGACCGCCCCGAGGATCTCGCAGACATGGTCGCGCACCACTACTCCAACGCCCTCGCACTGGCACGTGCATCGAGGCGCCCCGAGGGCGAACTCGTCGAGCGTGCCCGTCGCGCGCTTCGCGACGCCGGCGACCGCGCCGCCGCCTTGAACGCCTTCGCCACCGCCGCACGCTTCTACGGCGATGCACTCGAGCTCTGGATGGAAGACGACGGCGACTACGCGCAGCTGCTGTTTCGATACGGCCGCGCCCTCTTCTTCTCTGCGGACGAGGGAGAGGAGAGCCTCACGCGTGCCGCCGAGGAGCTCCTGGACTCGGGCGATCGCGCGAGCGCGTCCGAGGCCGAGACCCTCGTCGGCGAGCTTCGGTGGATCGAGGGAGACCGGGAGGAAGCCTTCGGACACTTCGAGGGGGCGGCGAAGCTGCTCGCCGATGAGCCCGATTCGCGGTCGAAGGCGTACGTGCTCGCCAATCTGGCCCGCTTCCGCATGATCGCCGACGAGGCCGAACGGTCCATCCCGGTCGGACGCGAGGCTCTGCGAATGACCGAGCGCCTCGGACTGGACGACGTGCAGGCGAACGTCCTTTCGACGGTAGGCATCGCGCGTCTCATGACCGGGGACCTTGCCGGCAAGGACGACGTCGAGCGGGCGATCCAGATCGCCGAGCAAGTCGGCTCGCCCGAGGTGATCCGCGGCTACAACAACCTAGCTACGACGAACGCATCGCTCGGCAACTTGCGCACCGCCTTCGAGCTCTACACGCAGGCCACGAGCGCTGCGAGACGGTTCGGTAGGGTGCGAGCACTCCGCTGGCTCGAGGCCGAGCGAATGAGCGAGCTCTACTGGGTCGGTCAATGGGACGAGGCGCTCGCCCTCGCCGAGGAATTCGTCCAACAGGCCGAGAGCGGCCTTCCCCACCATCGTGAAGTGGACGCGAGACTGACCCGGGCACGGATCCGCCTCGCACGCGGCGAGGACGCTGCGCTCGAGGACTCGGGTTTGACGCTCGACTTTGGCCGCCGGGTGTACGACCCGCAAACCCTGTTCCCCGCGCTCGCCTTCTACGCGAGGGCGCTTCTCGGCGCCGATCCGGCCCGGGCCTCGGCGCTGGCCAGCGAGCTCCTCGAGCGCTGGGCAGGGGCAGGGCTTACCTTTGCGACGTTCTGGCTCGCCGACCTGGCCGTCGTGCTGGCCGATCTCGAGCGAGGCCGTGAGCTGGAGGCAGCCTGCGCGTCATATCTGCGAATCCCGTCGCGCTGGCGAGACGCCGCGCTCGCCGTCGTCGCCGGAGCCGACCTCGAAGCCGGCCGCATCTACGCCGAGATCGGAACACGCCCGGACGAGGCGTTCGCGCGCGAGCGGGCCGCGGCCGCGCTGGCCAAAGCCGATCGCCGAGAGGAGGCGGAGGCCGAACTCACCCGCGCCCTCGAGTTCTTCCGGAGCGTAGGTGCGACCGACTATTTACGCCGCGCCGAAGGTTTCCTCGCCGGGCTCGCCTAATCCTCGAACTTCTGAGCGCAGTCGTCCTCGAGGGTCACGAGCCCCTCGTCCGCCAGCTTGTTGAGCTCGTCGTCGTCGACGTGGAGCAGTGCCCAGACGCGGCCGTCTTCTGCTCTGCCAACGAAATTGAGTCTCTTGCCCAGCCTGAGCGCGAGCCGACCGACCTTCTCCTCCTCGTTCGGACTGCTTGGATCGATGGGCTTCCAGTGATGCGGCATACCGGCCTCCCTCCTACGGGAACTTCTTCGCCGACCCGTTTGTGCCGATGGCGTCCCACATGGCGTCGGGATCTGCGACATTTTTGACGTCGACGAGCGCGAACCAGCGCTGCGGGTGGCTGTTTTCCTCGGCGCTGGCGAAGATTAACGAGCCGCCGGCGTCCTCGACGGCTTGCTCGACCTCCGAGAGCCGGGTATCGCCTCCGCCCTTCTCCTTGATCGGCCTCCAATGGTGCGGCACCACAGACCTCCTTTTTCGACTCCCAGGCCTCCCGATCATCCTCCAACTGGACGCGCAGGGCAACTGAACCTAATCCCCCTTTCCAGGGAGGGGGACGGCGCGGAAAGTCGCAAGAATTGAGGTTTAGGCAGCTTTTCGGGAAGGATCCTGCGGCCAATGGGAGTATTGCGAGAACACGTCGCTCGAGACGATGCGTCCATGACGCCTCCAACCCACCCTGCGCTGACCCGAGTCGACACCCTCGTCGATTCCTACCGCCGTCTCGCGGAGGTCTTCCACGACGTGCTCTCCGAGCAGCAGCTGGACGCGGTCCTCGAGCGGATCGCAGACACGCTGGGCGATCTCATCCCCTTCGACGCGTTCACGATCTACCAGGCAGACGAGACTAGGCGCGTGCTCATCCCCCTCATGTCCAGAGACAAGTGGGCGGACGAGATCATGGGCGACCAGCCCATCTACGGCGAGGGCATCACAGGGTGGGTCGTCGAGAACCGCGAGGCCCAGCTCGTTAACCACGCGCATCTCGACCCGCGCGTGAAGGTCGTGCCGGGCACTCCGCCGGACGAGCCCGAGGCGCTCATCTCCGTCCCCCTCGTCGCGCGCGGCACGATCAAGGGGACGCTCAACGTCTACCGCCTCGGCGACGACGCGGTCTTCACCGAGGAGGAGTTCGAGCTGGCCCAGCGCTTTGGCGACGCGGCCGCGCTCGCGCTCGACAACGCACAGGTTCGTGCCGGCCTCGAGCTCGAGGCGCAGACGGACTCGCTCACCGGTCTCTACAACCACTGCTACTTCCATGACCGCCTGCGGGCCGAGCTGAACCGCGTCAGCCGCGCGCACGACTCCATCGCCGTGCTGATGCTCGACATCGACGACTTCAAGCGGGTCAACGACATCTACGGCCACGGCACGGGCGACCAGGTGCTCGTCGCGCTCGCCGACATCCTCCGCCAGACCGTGCGCGGCTCCGACGTCGTCTGTCGGCTGGGCGGCGAGGAGTTCGGCGTCATCATGGCTTCCTGCGACGCGGGCGACGCGATGGGGCTCGCTGCGCGGATCACCGAGCGGCTGCTCATGGAGGAATTCGACCAGGCCGGTCGCCTCACGCTCTCAATCGGCATCGCCCAGGGCCCCGAGCACGCGATGAACCCGCGCGAGCTCGTCGCCTGCGCCGAGTCCGCGATGATGGCCGCCAAGGCGCGCGGCAAGAACCAGAGCGTCCTCTTCGATGACACGGCCACCGAGCGCCCCGGCGTGAACGGCCGCGAGGACGTTCGCTCGATCGCCCACCTCAAGATGCTGCAGAGCCTCGCGGGCCGTCTCAACCGGCTGAACGACGTGCGGGAGATCGGCTCGGTGATCGTGAACGAGCTCCGTGGCCTGATCGACTACCACAACTGCCGCGTGTATATCGCCGACGGGAACACCCTCTTCCCGATCGCGTTCAAGGGCACCCTGGGCCAGTACACGGAGGAAAGCGCCGAGGATCTGACCTGTGAGTTCGGCGAAGGCTTCACGGGCTGGGTGGCCGAGAGCGGCCGCTCGCTCCTCCTCCCCAACGCGATGGACTGCGAGTTCGCGGTCACGATCCCCAACACGGAGGACATCGACGAGTCGGTGGTCGCCGTCCCGCTGAAGTACGGCTCGCGTGTGAGCGGCGTCGTCGTAATCTCCAAGCTCGGCGTCAGCCAGTTCGACGAGGACGACGTCCGCCTGCTCGAAGTGCTCGGCGGCCACGCCTCGGTTGCCCTCGAGAACGCGCGGCTCTACGAAGCCGAGCGCAAGGAGGCGGAGCTCGCCAAGGAGTCGCTCTGGATCGCCAACGCCCTCCTCGACTTCAGCCGTGAGGTCGCAACCGCCGAGGGCATGGACGACGTCCTCGACCGCATCGTCGAGCTCACTGCCCGCTCCCTCGGCTCCCCCCGGATCTCGGTCTGGCTGGAAGACGTGGCGGGCGGGGAACTCACTCCCCACGCGTTGTGGGGGTACAGCGACGCATTGCGCGCGCAAACCGAAGCACTCAGCTATCCGCACTCGGTCTCGAGCACCTTCCTCTCCGCCTCCGAGCCGTTCACGATGGGGCCCGACCAGCTCGCCGCCATCGACGGCGTGCCCGAGCCCGATGGCGTCTATGCGGTCGCGCCCCTCCACTTCGAGGGCACCAAGGTCGGCTGCATCGTCGCGATGGACACGCACGAGTTCACGCCCCGGACGATGCGTCTTTTCGCCGGCATCGCCCACCAGGCAAAGCTCGCGATCCAGAACGCGGGCGCATACGACAACCTCGAGGAGACCTTCTTCTCCACTGTTGAGGCACTCGCGAACGCTCTCGAGGCGAACGACGAGTACACGTCGTCCCACGCGCGCTGGATCACGGACATGGCCCTCGACGTCGGCCGCGAGCTCGGCCTCGACCCGATCGCGCTCAAGCGTCTCGAGCTCGGCGCTCTCTTCCACGACATCGGCAAGATCGGAATCCCGTCGGCGATCCTCCTGAAGCCCGGCCCGCTCACGAAGGAGGAACGGGCGATCATGGAGACGCATCCCGAGCTCGGCGAGCGAATCCTCGCGCCGATCGCGCGCCTGGAGGCGGTCCGCCCCATCGTGCGCCACTGCCATGAACGCTGGGACGGCAAGGGTTATCCGGACGCCGTCCGTGCAACGGACATCCCGATCGAGTCGCGCGTCATCTTCGTCTGTGACGCGTTCCACGCGATGACGACCGACCGGCCGTACCGCCGCGCGATGTCCTTCGAGGACGCCTGCAGCGAGCTCGAGGGCGGCGCCGGCTTGCAGTTCGACCCCGACGTCGTCGCCGCGTTCATGCGGCTCGCGCCGTCAGCCCTCGAGACGCACCCCGTCTAGCTAGCGCCCGGCTTTAAGATCGGACGGCGTGTCCGAGCCGCTGAACACCGGGGACTTCGAGCGCCTCGCCGAGGACACGGTCGAGGCGGGCCCGTGGGGCTACTTCGTGGGCGGCGCTGGCGACGAGCGCACGCTCGCCGAGAACGTCGCGGCGTTCGGGCGCTGGCACGTGCGGCCGCGCATGCTCGTCGACGTGGCCTCCGTCACCACGGCGACGACCGTCCTCGGTGGCGAGGTCTCGATGCCGATCCTCGTCGCGCCCACCGCCTTCCAGTACCTCGCCCACCCGGACGGCGACCTCGCCATGGCGAGAGGCGCCGCGGCGGCCGGCACCGTCATGTGCCTCTCGACCCTCGGGGGCGCGTCCGCAGCTCAGCTGGCTGAAGCCGCGCCCGGGGCGCGGCAATGGTTCCAGCTCTACTGGTCGCGCGACCGGGGCTTCACCCAGTCGCTCGTCGAGGCGGCCGCGGACGCGGGCTTCGAGGCGATCGTCCTCACCGTCGACCTCCCGGCGGCAGGCCGGAGGGAGCGCGACATCCGCGCCGCCTTCGAGATTCCCCCAGACCTCCCGCTCCCCAACCTTTCGGACCACCTCGGCCGCGGCGACTTCCATGCCACGCTGAGCGAGGTCGTCGATCCGTCGGTGACCTGGCGTGACCTGGAGTGGCTGCGCTCGATCTCGTCCCTCCCGCTCCTTGTGAAGGGCATCCTCACGGAGGAGGACGCGCAGCTCGCCTGCGAGCACGGCGTCGACGGCGTCGTGGTCTCGAACCATGGAGGCCGCCAGCTCGACGGCGCGCAAGCGAGCCTCGATGCGCTGCCGGAGGTCGTCGAGGCGGTCGACGGGCGCTGCCTCGTCCTCATGGACGGCGGAGTGCGCCGGGGCACCGACGTCGTCACGGCGCTCGCTCTCGGCGCCCAGGCGGTGCTGGTCGGCAGGCCCGCGCTCTGGGGGCTCGCCGTCGGCGGAGAGGAAGGCGTCCGCCGCGTGCTGGAGCTTCTCCGCTCGGAGGTCGAGCTCGCCCTGCGCCTCCTCGGCTGCCCGACCCCCAGCGCCGTGACACGGGCGCACGTGGGCCGAAACGCCCTCTAGGGGGGATTGTCCGTTGTGGCCCTCCGCGTGTCGTAGTGCCTGAAGGCAGGCAGGAAGAGGGCGAAGAGCCCCACTCCGACCACGCAGAGGACACCGCCCGAGACAACGGAGGCACGCACGCCGAAGAGCGCCGCGGCGATGCCCGCTTCGAGGTTCCCGAGGAGAGGGCCGCTCGAGTAGCTCACCTGCTCGATGCCGGCGAGCCGGCCCCGCAGACGGTCCGGGATCGTCTGGTTCCAGAGGGTCCCTCGGAAGATGCCGCTGATCATGTCCGCCGCGCCCGCGAGCCCGAGGAAACAGAGCGCGACCAGCAGGTTCGTGACGAGCCCGAAGACGGCGATCGCGAGCCCCCATGCCGCGGCAGCCCAGATGATCGCCATGCCATGGCGGTGGACGCGCACGGCCCACCCGCTCGTCAGTGAGGCGACGAGCGCGCCCACCGAAGGCGCCGCGTAGAGAAGGCCGAGCACCTCCGCCCCGCCGTACTGGGTCGCGATCGCTGGAAAGAGAGCCATCGGCATCCCGAAGAACATCGCGACCATGTCGACGCCGTAGCTCCCGAGGAGCTCCTGCCTGCTCCACGCGTACTTCATCCCCTCGGCGATGCTGCGGACGCTCGGCGGCACGGCGTCGGGTGGCGGAGGGACGGCGCGCATGAGCGCGAGCGCGAACACCGAGGCCCCGTAGGTCGCGATGTCGATGCCGAACGTCGCCGGCAAGCCGATCGTGGCGATGAGGACGCCGCCGACGGCCGGCCCCGCGATCATGCCGAACTCGCCGCGCAAGGAGTCGAGAGCCGAGGCGGCCGTGAGCTCATCCCGCGAGACGAGCCGCGGGACCATGGAGTCGAGGGCAGGACGCTGGAAGCCGTCGAGCGCGGCCCCGAGCGGGGCGACGACGAACAACACCCAGACCTTCGGCTCGTCGAGCAGGGAGTTGGCGAGGAGGATCACCGTCACGCCTGCGAGCGCGAGCTCCGCGAACTGGAGCATGCGCCTGCGGTCGACGGCGTCGGCGAGCGCTCCCCCGATGAACGCTGTGAAGAGAAGCGGCACGAGCTCGGCGAGACTGAGCAGCCCCACGGCGAGCGACGACCCCGTCAGCTGGTAGACCTGGTACGGGATCGCGACGTAGGTGAGCATCGCCCCGAAGAACGAGCAGGCCTGGCCCGCGAAGAGCAGGCGGTAATCGCGGTGCCGCCGCAGGGGCCCGATGTCGATCGTCGTCAGGCCGACGAGGCGGCGGAGCGGCCCGGTGTCCTCGGTCGCGACGGCCGGGACGGGCGGTACCGGCCCGAGGCGCTCGCCTTCGTGAGATCCGCGCGGCTCTTCCTCGCTCACGCGGGGAGCCTACGAGGCGGGCTGGCCGGAAGAGGCTAGGAGATCGCTACTGAGGTCGTGCCCGTGGCGGCGCCGAACTGATCGACCACGATGGTGTAGATGTCGTTCGCCGGGAAGAAGACCTCGAAGTCGTTACCGGCAGGTCCAGCAGTGTCGAATGCGATCTGATTCGCCGGCGTGGTCGTCGTCCCCTGGTAGACGGTGAGCGAGACGCTCTGCGTCTGGCCCGCTGCCGCAGGAACGTTCGTCGTCACCGTCAACGTATGCGTCCCCGAGCTGACGGTGAGCGGAGTGAGCTTACAATTCTGTCCAGGGACGGTGTTTGCGCAGCTGGTCGTGCCGGTCGTGTCTGCAGGCACGTTGTAGAACGTCAGCGTCACGTTGCCCGTCGATGCGCCCTGCGGGTCGATCGTCACGGTGTACAGGCCGGTGCGGCCCGCGGGCAGTGTCACCGGGTCGACGAAGTCCCCGTCCGTCCCGAACGTGCGCTGGAGGACCGTCGGGGGGCTCGTTCCCGGCGCCTTCACGATCACCTTGACGCTCGCCATCGTGACACCCGTGAAGTTGAAGCTGATCCGTTGGCCCGCGGTCCCGTTGAAGGTGCGCGTCGCGTTCTGGCCGGGCACGGTCGTCGAGACCGTAAGCGGAGTGCCAAGGACCAGCGGCCCGGTGGTGTCGGCCGGAACGACGTAGACGCCGACCGTGACGCTCCCGTAGAAGGAGCTCTGCGGGTTGACGAACACCTTGTACGTGCCGCCGACCGGGAGCTTCACCGGATCGCCGAAGCCGCCCGAGGTGCCGACGGTCTTGACGATGAGATTCGTGCCGTCGGGCTTCAGGATGGAGACCTTCAAGTTCTCGATCGACACCGCCGTGAGGTTGAGGCTCACACGCGTGTTGATGGTGCCGGTGAAGGTGTAGGTCGCGTTCTGACCGGGAGCGGTGGTCGTCACCGTGAGCGGCGTGCCGGGCGTGATCGGGCCACTCAGGTCGGGTGGCACGATGAAGAGCTGGACGTCCGCGCTACCGGTGTTCGCGAGCTGCGGGTCGAGCAGGATCTTGTAGACGCCGTTGACGGGCAGAGTCACGGTCTGCATCCACGCGCCGGCATTCGTCACGGTCACCGGAGCGGGAATCGCGTGCGATCCGTCGGGCTTCAGGAGATCGAGCTCGGCGGGGTCAGCGTTGACGACGTTCGAAACGAGGACGCTGACCTTCTGCCCCACGGTGCCGGTGAATGTCGCGTGGGCGTTCTGGCCCGGGACGGTGGTGGTGAGGGTCACGGCCGGGCCGCCCGCGGTGATGGCGGAAGACGGGTCAGCCGGTACGTCGTACGCGGTGAAGCTGATGGATCCTGTGGTGGCGCCACTCGGGTCGACCACGAACGTGTAGGTCCCGGCCACCGGGAGCACCGTCGTGTCGAGGAACCCGCCGGCGGGACCGACAGGAGTCGAGGCAAGCACAGAGAGGTCGGGCTTCAGAAGCGAGATCGTGCCGCTGAAGTCCGAGGAGAGGACACTCAGACTGATCCTCTGATTCAGTGTTCCGTTGAAAGTGAACTTGTTGCGCTGGCCCGGAACCGTTGTCGCGCCGGTGGCCTGCGATCCGAGGGTTAGTGCCGCCGATGTGTCGGCGGGAACGTCATACCCGGTCAGCGTCACGCTCCCCTTCGCCTTGCCCTTCGGATCGAGCACGAGCGTGTAGACACCGGTCTGGGTCAGCGGGATCGGGTCGATGAAGGTCGGCGCAGTCGCGAACGCCTGGGGGCCCTTGAGGACGCTGTTGTCGGGGTTCTTGAGCGTAAGGCTCCCCGAGGAGATCGTCACGCCAGTCATGCTGAGCGCCAGGCGCTGCCCTGCGGTCCCCGAAAAGGTGAAGTTGGCGTTCTGGCCGGGCACGGTCGTCGTCACCGTCGAGCCGGGCGCGCCGATGGTCATCGAGCTCGAAGCGTCGGGCGGCACGTTGTAGAGCTTCAGCGTCACCTTCCCGGTGTGGTCCAGGTTCGGGTCGACGACGAGCTTGTAGGTGCCGTTCACCGGCAGCGTATTCGTGTCGACGTACCTCGCGGTCTTCGTCGCGGAGACCGTGAACACCGCTGTCCCGTTCGGCTTCAAGAGCGAGATCTTCATCGACGCGATCGTGGAGTTCGTGATGTCGAGCGAGACTCGCTGCCCCGCCGTTCCGCTGAACGTCGCCGTCGCCTTGTCGCCCGCAGTCGAGATCGTGACGGTGACGGGCGATCCGCCCGGCGTGATCGAGAACGAGACCGCAGCGGCGCTTCCGCCGAGGAATGCGGCGACGAGCACTGCGAGAAGGGCAGCGCAGAGGACTCGTGTGGAAGTGCGGCGGCCCACCGCATCTCACGGTAGGTCGCCTCCGTTTTCTGTCCTTCCCCCTAACGGGGTTTCTTGTCCTTCCCCCAAACGGGGTACTGCGCGTCCTAGTGGACGACCACGTTGCCACCGCCGACGGGGCCTTCGACGGTTCTGGCGCCGTTCCATCACGATGCCGACGCGGAGCGCCTGCCCGCAGCCAGCCGACATCCCTCCGAGCCTATGCCGTTGTTCGATTTGGCTCCCAGCCGTCGTCTATGCGAACATACGTTCGTGTGGAACGAGGCGACGATCCTGCACGCCGACGCCGATGCCTTCTTTGCCTCGGTCGAGCAGCGGGACGACCCTCGCCTCCGCGGCCGGCCCGTGATCGTCGGCGGAGGCGTCGTCCTCGCCGCGAGCTACGAGGCCAAGGCGCGCGGGGTGCGCACGGCCATGGGCGGAGCCCGGGCGCGCCGCCTCTGTCCCGGGGCGATCGTCGTGGCGCCGCGCATGTCCGCGTACTCGGAGGCGAGCAAGGCCCTCTACCGGGTCTTCGAGGACGCCACCCCGCTCGTCGAGGGCCTCTCCATCGACGAGGCGTTCCTCGACGTCCGCGGGATGCGGCGGATCGCGGGCACGCCCAGCGAGATCGCCGAGCGCCTGCGCCGAGACGTCCGCGAGCGGGTCGGGATCGCCGTCACCGTCGGAGTCGCACGCACCAAGTTCCTCGCCAAGGTCGCAAGCGGCGTCGCCAAACCGGATGGGCTCTTGCGCGTCCCGCCGGGAAAGGAGCTCGACTTCCTCCACCCCCTCCCCGTCGAGCGCCTCTGGGGAGTCGGGCCCGTGACGGCGCGGAAACTCCGCAAGGAGAGGATCGAGACCGTGGGCGAAGTCGCGGAACTCGCGGAGACGACGCTCGTCTCGATGCTGGGCCGCGCCTCAGGGCGCCATCTTCACGCGCTCGCCCACAATCGCGACCCTCGCCCTGTGCAGGCTCGACGCCGGCGGGGATCGATCGGCTCGCAGCGCGCGTTGGGCCGAAGGCGCAGGTCACCCGAGGAGCTCGACACGGTCCTGATCGGCTTGGTCGACCGCGTGACGCTGCGGATGCGGAAAGCCAAGCGCGTCGGTCGTACCGTGGTCCTCCGCCTGCGCTTCGATGACTTCACGCGCGCGACCCGCTCGCACACGCTGCCCGGCGCCACCGCCCGCACCGACGCGATTCTCGTCACCGCGAGGGGTCTCCTCGCAGAGACGCGCCCGATGGTCGAGCGTCAGGGCCTGACCCTGCTCGGGCTCTCCGTCGCGAACCTCGAGAACGAGGACGCCGTTCAGCTCACGCTGCCGTTCGACCGCGCCTGGAGCGGCGCACTCGATGCCGCACTCGACGAGGTGCGCAGCCGCTTCGGGACGGCGGCGGTGACCCGGGCCGTGCTTCTGGGGCGCGACCCAGGCTTCACCGTCCCGTTGCTTCCGGACTAGCGCCCGGTGGGCACCGGAGGAGCCGCCCCCACCGGCTCGCGGGCCTCGCCGTCGTGCGGCGGCTCGATGGTGAGGTTCGGGAGTGCGCGGTCCAGCCAGCGCGGCATGTACCAGGACTTTTCTCCGAGCAGCGTCAGGAGCGCAGGCACGAGGGTCAGCCGGACGACCAGCGCGTCCGTGATGATCGCGACCGCGAGGAGCAGGCCGAACTCCTTCGGGATGCGGTCGACGCTCAGGATGAACGCCGCGAAGACCGTGCCCATGATAAGCGCGGCGGCCACGATCACCCGGCCGATCGCCGCGATCCCGTGCTCGACGGCGGCGCGACATCTGAGCCCGTTGACGTGCTCCTCCCGGATCCGGCTCATGAGGAAGACCATGTAGTCCATCGAGAGCCCGAACAGGATCGCGAAAGCGATCGGCGGGACGAACGTCTCGATCGGCCCGGTCCGGTCGAGGCCGGTGATCCCGAGCAGGTGGCCCTCCTGCACCACGAGCCCGAGCACGCCGAACCCGACGAAGGCCGACATGAGAGTCGTCACGGCCGCCGTCGCCGAGATGACGATCGACCGGAACGCCATCGAGAGCAGGATGAACGTGACCCCGATGATGTAGAGCAGGAAGATCGGGAGCCGCTCCATTATCCGGTCGGCGATGTCCTTGAACGCCGCCGTCTGGCCGGAGACATACGCCACGGCGTCGCCGCCGGCGGTCGCCTTGGGGACAGCGTCTTGGCGCAGGCGGTCGACGAGCTGGTCGGTCGCCTCGTCCTGCGGCGCCGAGGTGGGCGTGACGAAGACGATGGCGACGCTCTTCTCGTCGTTGAACTGCGGCTTTCGGACGGACGCGACACCTTCGATCCCGCGAACGTCCTGGTACACGCGCTCCGGCGCCTGCGCGTCGCCGCGCACGTCGACGACGATCGGGATCGGGCCGTTGAAGCCGGGGCCGAAGCCCTCGGCGAGAAGGTCGTAGGCGCGGCGGCTCGTCTGCTGGGTCGGCTGCGTGCCCTGGTCGGCAGCCCCCAGCCGGACGAGAAGCGACGTGGACGCGAGCGCGAGGATGGCCACGATCCCGATCGGGAGGACGTACCGCGCGTTGGCGGTGACGAACCGGCCCCAGCGGGCCACGAACGTCTTCTCACGGCACTCCTCGGAGTCGTCGATCGGCTTGACGAACGGGACCTTCAGCCGGTCGATCTTGTGTCCGAGCTTGGAAAGGACGGCCAGAAGCAGGGAGTTGGCGATCAACACCGTCGTCAGAACGCCGAGAGCGCTCCCGATCCCGAGCTTTGTGATGAAGTCGAGGCCGAAGAACGCGAGCCCGCTCACCGAGATCGCGACGGTCAGACCGGCGAAGAGCACCGCACGGCCGGCAGACGATCCCGCCTCGGCCGCCGCGTCATGCGGCGTGAGGCCGTCGTGCAGAAGCTGTCTGAAGCGCGTGACGATGAAGAGCGAGTAGTCGATCCCGACGCCCAGCCCGATCATCGAGACGAGGATCGGCGTGATCGTGTTGATGTCGGTGAGACCCGCGAGGATGAAGAGGAGCAGGAACGCGGTGAAGAGGGCAGTGAGCGCGAGGGCGATCGGGATGATCATCGCCACGAACGTGCGGAAGATGAAGATGAGGACGATGATCGCCGCGAGTACGCCGAGCAGTTCCGAGGTTCCCTGCTCAAGGGGTGGGAACTCGGCCTCGCCGTTGTACTCGACGGTGACGCCGACCGGGGCGACCGTGTCCTGGACAGCGTCCTCGACGGCCACGACGGCGTCGCGATCCTTGTCTTCGATCGTCTGGTCGAACTGCGCCTCCGAGTAGGCGATCCGGCCGTTGTCGGAGAAGGTGTCGGGGCTGAAAGGGTCGCCGGCGCTCTCGATGCCGGCCTTGTCGGCCGCGGGCGTGTACGGCGGGGTCTGGATGAGCGCGATCGCCTTCTCGATGGCGGCTTTGCGCTCGAGCGTATCGAGCCGCTGGCCCTCGGGCGCGGCGAAGACGATGTTGAGGACTCCGCCCTGCTCGGACGCGAACTTCGACTCGATCAGGTCGGTCGCGCGCTGCGTGTCGGAGCCGGGGATCTCGAACTCGTCGCGCAGGCTGCCGCCCACCGTGATGACGAGGCCAACGAGCATGATGAGGATCGCGACCCAGCCGATGATCACGCGCCACGGGTGCGTGGCGCAGAAGCGCGCCCAGCGCGCCCAGGTGCCTGTCGAGAGGCGTTCGTGTGCGCGCAGGTTGGCAGAAGCAGAGCTGGCGGCGTTACTCGTCATCGGAAGGTCCCTTCCTCGGTTTGCGGCAGTTGTCAGGGTCGCAGCCCCTCCCCAGCATCGCACTACGGGAGGCTCGCTACTAGAGGTTCGGTTTTCCGTACTCAGCGTCGAACGTTTGAGACCGGCAGATATTCCCGCGGTCAGGCGCCGTGACTTGCGGCGGCGGGGCTACGAGGAACGCGTGGGCGTGCCCGGCTGGGGCTCGTCGAGGAGCCGCGCCTCGATCCGGCGGCTCCGGGCGCGGAGCGCGAGCCACGCGAGGATCGCCAGGACGATGAGCGGGCTGAGAACGAGCGCGACGAAGACCGCGACCGCACCCGCTCCGCGCAGGAAGTCGGCGGCCTTGTCCACGGCGCCCGCGATGCCACTTTCGCTCCTGTCCACGGCACCCGGCGCTCCGGTCGCGAGGCGGAACGTGAGGTCGGCCATGGACGTCTTGCTCACGATGGAGGCCCTGCTCCGCTTGGCGTAGTCGAGATTCCTCCGCAGGTTCTCGAGGTGGATGCGGGCCGCGAGCTCCTCGGCGGCTGTCAGCTGGCCGCTGGCAAGACGCGCCAGCTCGATCCGGATCTTGCTGCGGAACTCCGCGATCCTGCGACTCACGCGGTCGAGCGGCGTCTGGAGATCCTGGGTGTTCGTGCGCTGCGCGGTCACCGTGCCGAGCTGTGTGAGCCGGAAGACCGCGTCGTCGAGATTCCGCACCGGGATCCGCAGCGTCAGCTGCGCCCGCCCCTGGGTCCCGCGAGTGTCCACGGTCGAGGACGTAACGACTCCGCCGAGCTCGCGCGTGATGCGGACTGCGTCCTGCGAGGCGGAGGAGACCTTGTCCGCGTCGGAGACGCGCAGGTCGATCCACATGTCGATGTCCTGGACACGATCAGACTGAGCCGGTGCGCGGGATGCCGCGCGGCCGAGCGGCTGTGCAGACTGCTCGTGGATGCCCGACCCGGAGGTCAGCGGCGGATACTTTTCCTGCAAATTCCTCTGAATGACCTGCGGCACGCCGCGTTCCGTATGGCGCGAAGCAGCCGCGGGAGCGGGGTTCGAGGCAGTTCGGTTCTCAGTGCTGAAGCGCAGGGCCGCGAACGTGCCGGCGGCAAGAACGAGAAGGGTCACCGCGAGCACCGCGACGAGGCGCCGGCTGGGACGCCGGAGGCGCGGCTGCGCCGACGCGCCGATCCCAGCCACCCGCTCCCGTAGCGACGACGGCGCCGCGACGGATGCGCTCCGGAGCTCCCGCGCAAGGCCCTGCAGGCGCGCCTCATCCTGGGTCTCCGGGAAAGCACCGGCGAGAAGCTCTTCCAGACGAACTGCGACTTCAGGCGACGACATGGGCTTCCATCCTCTCTTCGAGCTTCTGCAGGGCTCTCGCGAGCCGCATCGAGCACGCGCTTCGGCCGATTCCGAGCACCCGCGCAGCCGCGACTGCGTCGAGCTCGAGCACGATGCGCAGGACGACGACCTCGCGCTCCCCGGCGCTCAGCGAGCGCAGAGCGGCTTCGAGCTCGGCCGAGATCCCCTCGGCCAGCGGCTCGGCAATGTGAGGAGCCTCCGATGCAGAGCGGTCCTCACGCCTTCGCCGCCTCGTCTCCGAGCGGAAATGGTCGAGCGCCTTGGAGCGAGCCAGCTGGCAGAGCCACGTCCGCTCCGAGCCTCGACGCGGGTCGAAGCGCTTCCAGCTGCGAAAGGCCTTCTCGAACGTCTCCCCGGTGAGGTCCTCCGCGAGGACGGGATCGGCGGTCAGGAAGACCAAATAGCGGTAGACGTCGTCCAGGTGCTCCTGCGCGACCTCCGCAAACGCGCGGCGAAGCGGCGCACGGCGCGGCCAGGTCTCGGCGAGTGCGTTCACGATGTCCATACGTCACCGACTGACGACTGCGTCACAGGAATGAGCCGTCGGCATTGCGTGTCGTCGCCGGATCATGAGTGCTCGTGCCAACGCTCGGGCTCGATCAAGGCCGTGACGCGCTTGCGCTCCCGATTCGAGTAAGGTGCTCCCCGGTAACGCACCGAGAGCCGGTCGATGTCGACCAGGCCGTCGTCGTCGCGAATCTCGACGACGGTCCCGAGCACCGTGACCGCGCGATACCAGTCCCCGAGGTCGAGCACCGTGACGGCAACGCGTGGGTCGCGGCGCATATGGCTCAGACGCAGCCGCTCGAAGTCCATGTTGACGAGGATCCGACCGTCGTCCCAGTCGTACCAGGTCGCGGCCGAATACGGCGCCCCGTCGGAGCGGACGGTCGAAATGACCGCAGCATGCGGCGCCTTCAGGAACTCGACGACCTCATCGGGCAACGGCGCCAGCGGCATAAGCGCAGTCTAGGACGCGAGCGAGACCGGGCGGCCCTCGTCGGCCGAGCGATACAGCGCCTCGATCACCCGGGCCTGCCCGAGTGCGTCTTCACGGCCGAGCAGTGGCTCCTCGCCGCCGCGGAGGGCCGCTGACATGTTCTCGAGCTGCAGGCGGTACGAGTCCACCGGCTCGAGCTCGATCCGCTCGGTGCCGTCCTCCCTCCGTATTTCGAGCACCGGTGTTCGGCAGTGCCAGGGGTCGTCCAGGAAGATCGACCCCTCCTCGCCGATCGCCTCGAGCTCGTCGCGCACGGGAAGGACGAGCCCGCAGTCGATCTCGGCCAGGATGTCGTCCGGAAAGCGCAGCGTTCCCGTGAAAAGCTCGTCCACGCCGGAGGCGGCGGCGACCTGCTCCCCGTAGACCGACTCCGGCTCCCCGGCGAGCAGCCTCGCGCCCGAGACGCAGTAGCAGCCGACGTCCATGAGCCCGCCGCCCTCGAGCTCGGCGTCGAGGCGCACGTTGGACGCATCGTCGAGCGGGAAGCTGAACGCGGCGCGGACGAGCCGCAGGCGCCCGATAGCGCCGTCCGCGACGAGCTCGACGAGGCGCTTCGTCTGTGGGTTGTGCCGGTACATGAAGGCCTCCATGAGAATCCGGCCGGCCTTCTCGGCGGCGCTGAAGGCCCGCTCAACGTCCTCCGGATGGCGGCTGAGCGGCTTCTCGCAGAGCACGTGCTTGCCCGCCTCGAGCGCGCGGACAGACCAGTCGACGTGCATGGAGTTGGGCAGCGAGATGTAGACGGCCTCGACCTCCGGGTCCGCGAGCAGCTCCTCGTAGCTGCCGTACGCCCGCTCGATCCCTCGCTCCCGCGCGTAAGCCTCAGCGCGGCCGGCGTCGCGGCTCGCCACCGCGACCACGTCGAGTTCGGGGGACGCCTCGGCGCCCGGGAGGAGCTTGTCGTTGATGTTCGCCGTGGAGAGGAAGCCCCACCTGACCGCGCCGTCTACCCCCATGACGGCTCCGCCACCGCCCTGAAAGCCGTTTCGAGGATGCGGTGGTTGCGCGGCCGCGTCAGCACGAAGAGGACGACTTCGGCCACGTCCTCCGGAGTCATCATCCCTTCCAGCTCGGGCATCTCCGGTGTGCGCCCCCGGCCCATGGCGAAGTCGGTGGCGACTCCGCCGGGACAGACATTCGTGCAGCGGACGCCGTTCTCCCGTAGCTCGTGGTCGAGCGCGCGCGTGAAGCCGACCTGGGCGAACTTGGACGCGCAGTAGACAGCCTCGAAGGGGAGCCCGCGCCGGCCGGCCTCGGAGGCCAGGGTGACGACGTCGGCGGCGTAGCTCTTCAGCAGATACGGGAGCGTGGCGCGCACCGCGTAGAGCGTCCCCTTCACATTGACGTCGATCATCTCCTCGAGCTGGTCCGGGGGAAGGTCGAGGAACGGTCCGTAGGCGCCGACGCCCGCGTTCGCCACGAGGATGTCGATGCCGCCGAAGCGCTCGGCCGTCGCGGCGGCCAGCGACTCGAGGTCGCCCGGGCGGCGGACATCGCACGGGGTGGCCACGGCTCCCTCGATTCCGAGGCCGTCTCCGCTCCGCGATGCGAGGCCGAGATGGACGCCTTGTGAGGCGAGCGAGTGCACGACGGCCGCGCCGAGTCCGCGGCTCGCGCCGGTGACGAGAGCAACTTTCCCTTCGAGAGAGATCATTCGTCCTCCAGAGGTCGTAGAGCCGGATACAGAGAGCGAAAGCGCGCGTAGCCGTCAGCGTAGGGCCGAACCCATTCGGGGTCGGGCTCGACCGTGTCGCGAACCCGCACGGTCGCGGCGACGGCCTCGTGGACGTCGGCGAAGACGTCGGCGGCGACGCCACCCAGGAGCGCCGCGCCGAACGCCGCGCCCTCCTCCGCCGCGGTGCGTTCCAGCGGCAGTTGGAGGACCGAAGCGACGATCTCGAGCCAGAGGTTGCTCCTCGCTCCGCCGCCGGAGACGCGGGCGGACACGGGCTCGACTCCGAGCGAGCGCAGGAGCTCAAGGGAGTCGCGGAGCCCGAACGCCACGCCTTCCAGCACTGCGCGGACGAGCGCGCCGCGATCGTGGCGGAGCGAGAGCCCGGCGAAGGCAGCGCGCGCATTTGGATCGACGTGCGGGGTGCGCTCGCCCGCGAGATACGGGAGGAACGTGAGGCCTTCGGCGCCGGGAGGCCAGGACTCCGCCTCGGCGACGACCTTCTCGGCCGGCTCGCCCGGAGCGACGACGCCGCCCAGCCAACCGAGCGACCCCGCCGCAGAGAGCATCACCCCCATCGCGTGCCAACCACCGGGCACGGAGTGACAGAACGCGTGCACGCGGCCTTCCGGATCGGCGGCGAACCCGGGGAGCGCCGCGAAGACGACGCCCGAGGTTCCGAGGACGACGGAGAGCGGGCCCGGCCCGTCTACCCCCACGCCGAGCGCACCCGCGGCTTGGTCACCGCCGCCGGCGGCCACCGGCACGCCGCCCGAAGTCTGGCCGGAGACGGCCGGCGACTCGAGTGCGGCCGGAACCCACTCCCGCGGGATCTCGAGCGCGTCCATGACCTCGTCGCTCCAACGCCGCCCTGCAACGTCGAAGAGCAGCGTGCCGGACGCGTCGGCGACGTCTGTCGCGTGCTCGCCGGTCAGCCGGAGGCGCACGTAGTCCTTGGGTAGGAGCACGCGGGCAATGCGGGCGTAGACGTCGGGCTCGTGCTTGCGCAGCCAGAGGAGCTTCGGGGCAGTGAAGCCCGGCAGGGCACGGTTCCCTGTCAATCTGACGAGCTCGCGGAGCCCGAAGCGCTCATCGATCTCGGTGCACTCCACCCCGGTCCGCTGGTCGTTCCAGAGGATTGCCGGCCGAAGGACTCGGTCGGCGTCGTCGAGCGCGACGAGCCCGTGCATCTGCCCCGAGAGGCCGATGCCCGCCACGCCGTCGCCCCCGACCTCTGCGAGCGCGGCCTCGGACGCGCGCCACCAGTCCTCAGGGTCTTGCTCAGCCCACCCCGGCTCAGGAGTCGCCAGCGCGTAAGCCTTCTCGGTTCGCGCGAGCACCTCTCCTGCCGAGGAGATTCGCAACACCTTGACGCCGGTGGTGCCGACGTCGAGGCCGACCAGGTCGGTCATTCGAGGTCGAGGCCCGCCCGCGCAATCGCCTCGCGCGCGATCCGGTCGTCCACATCCCCGGGGAGCCCGCTCACCCCGATCGCACCGACCCGAACTCCGGCTTCGAAGGCGGCCACGCCTCCCTTGAAGAAGGTGAAGAACGGATCGAAGCTCGCGAGCTCGGCCGGATCGCCGGAGACCTTTGCAGCCAGCTCCGCGGTCGAGCGCGCGTCGCTTCGAGCAGCCGTATAGGCCTTGCGCTGGGCGTTCAGGCGCGTGTCTGGCGCGGCCCCGTCCATCGTCGCCGCGGCGACGACCTCGCCGTGCTCGTCGGCCACGACGACGGACACCGGGCCGGACTCCTCGGCGACCACGGCGTCAACCATCGCCCGCGCCTGGTCGAGCTTCACTCGGCCCCCAGCGCCGCGTAGACGAGCTCGTAGGCGCGCACGGCGTCCTTCTCCTGCTGCGCCTGCCGGAGCGCCGCATCGTCGATGCGGGCGGCGGCCGAGTCGATGAAGTTCCACTGGAGAACGCTGCGCCGGACCGCGGCCACCTGGTCTTCTGTGTACGGGTAGAGGTCGAATCCAAGCCGCTCGCCGCGCTCCCCGTAACCCGCGCGGCGGAGCTCGACCGCGAGCTCGAGCGTCTCCATGAACGCGGTCGCGCCGACCATGTTGTCGTCGTCGAAGGTGCCCCAGCCGGAGTTCGCGTGCTGGTGGCCGAGGAGACCCTCGGCGGCGAGCATCGCCGCGTACTCCGCCAGGTTCTCGCCGTTCATCATCAGGTGCTGCCAGTCCATGTTCACCCTGACGTTGTCCTCATGCGGTGCCCTCGAAGTACTTCTCGGAGAGCGCCCACGCGTCCCGTCCGCACTGAGAGCCGAGCCGCCTGCCGTTGAAGTCGTCGGCGGAAATGTGGATGCCCATGTAGAGCCGCGAGATCCCCGCAGTGTCGGCGGCGTCGAAGTATGTCGCCCACTCGAGCGTCACGTCCGTCGTCGGGCCGTGCTCGACCTTCAGCGACCCTGCCGGGACGGGAACCTTGTAAAGGCCGCCCGGGAAGTACGAGCTGCCCGTGAACGCCGTCATGACCTCCGCAGCCGCCCGACTGAAGGTGCTGTGCCCCGACACGTAGCCGGCGAAGGCGGGCGTGACGAAGGTCGGCAGCTGGTACGGGACCCAGTCGACCGCCAGGATCCACCCCACGCCGCTCGCCTCCGCCGTCGGATCCTCGGGGAAGCCCTTCCAGGTGCGGATGGCGATCTCGCCCACGTGGTCGGCGAGGGCCGCATGCCGCTCGCCGGGCGCGCTCGACTCCTTTGTGATCACCTCGACGAGACCGGGCTCGAGCGGGAGCCCGTCCGGGTCGTACGAAGCGCCATGCGGGTCGCTGGACTGTCCCTTCCCACCCATGTAGCGGATCATGGAAATCGGCCGGGCAGAGTCGTAGTAGCCCTTGAGCCCCCAGGCCGCGACGGCGGCGTCGTGGACGGCGGCGTTGAGCGCGAAGTAGAGCTTCACGTCCCACTCCAGGCGGTCGATTTCGGGGCCGGTCCCGCCGATCTGGTGCTCGTCCAAGGTATCGGAGACCTCGTTGGCGAGCACATTCCAGTGTCCGGGAGGCGTCTCGGACTTCGGGCCGTCGGCCCAGAACTCGGCGAGCGCGCGGGCGTAGTCGCCGAGGAGCACGCGGTCGGGCTCGTAGGGCTCGCCGGTGCTCGGGTTCTCCTCGTGGCCGCTGCCGTCGTTGGTGCCGAGATCGTTGTCGCCGAGGCTCGCCGGGCTCACGTCGACGGTTTCGCCGTCCGCGGGATCGAGGTGGCTACTGTAGCGGATGATGTCCACCGCCTCGTTTTTGAACTCGGTGTCGCTTGCGGGACTGCCGAGTTCCGGTGGAGGACCCGTGTCGATAGGCACGCCAACGGGAGAAGCGGGAAGGCCGAAGCTCTTCACGTGGCCCCAGTACGGCCCGATGAAGGACTGCACCTTCCCTGGGATGGGGAGGCCGTTCTGGGCAACGATCTGGGCGAGCGCGAGGGGCTGCCAGCGGCTTGGATCGGTCATCGTCGTCTCGGGCTCCGACACAACGAGCGGCGGGTTGACGGGCGCGAACTTCACCGGCGCATAGCGGATGGGCTCGTGCGCGCCGTCGGTGCGCCCGTAGGCGATGATCTTCGCCGCGATGCGGTTCCCGAGGGCCGCAGGGGAATCGCCTTCGGGCGAGACGAAGTCGATGTCGTAACAGAGCGACTGCATCGTCTTCGTCAGCTCGTCGAAGGTCTCCTGGAGACCGGCGGCGACCGAGTAGCGATGCAGAAGTAGCCGGTAGGCCGCGTAGCT
>Ga0126307_10000216_pt1 | contig 36873 bp, 32 predicted proteins | sample Plot28_FD_89955 | JGI IMG/M metagenome (GOLD analysis project Ga0126307, IMG submission 89955) | Serpentine soil microbial communities from UC McLaughlin Reserve, CA, USA - Plot28 | ecosystem: Environmental > Terrestrial > Soil > Grasslands | place: USA: UC McLaughlin Reserve, Lake County... | reverse complement strand
GCCCCAATCTAAATATACTTCGTGATGATGTAGTTGGTAATATGATTAGCAGGGAAGAGGCCTTACAAAATGCGCCTTTGCATGATGACCAGTTTTTTAAAGTCCCCAAGGTCATTAAAAAATCAGAACAATAACAAGCATGCAAGGCATTATCCACCTAAAAGACATAATAAAAAATTATTTCCTGGGCAAACAGGTAATCGAAGTATTAAAAGGTATTTCCCTGGATATTTTCAAAAATGAGTATGTAGCGCTGATGGGTCCTTCCGGCTCGGGAAAAAGTACTTTGATGAATATTATAGGATGCCTGGATACACCCACAGCAGGTAAATATATTTTGAATGCAAAGGATGTAAGCGGTATGCCGGATAATGACCTGGCAGAAGTTCGTAATAAAGAAATAGGTTTTGTTTTTCAACAATTCAACTTGTTGCCCCGTCTTACTGCAGCGGAAAATGTGGCGCTACCACTTGTCTATGCCGGCATTCCTAGAAAGCAGCGTATGGAAAAAGCGAGAAACGTTTTGGAAAAAGTGAGTCTGTCAGATAGGGCACATCATAAACCCAATGAGATGAGTGGCGGACAAAACCAAAGAGTTGCGATTGCAAGAGCACTTGTAAATGACCCATCTATTATTCTTGCTGATGAACCTACGGGCAATCTCGATTCCAAGACCTCTCACGAGATCATGGAAATCTTTGGACAAATCCATTCTTCGGGTAACACGGTTATTTTAGTTACCCACGAAGAAGACATTGCCCATTTTGCACATCGTATTGTGCGGCTGCGGGATGGAACTATTGAAAGCGATAGAAAAAAAGCTGCAGAAAATATTCATACTTAATAAATCATTTGTTGAGTGCTTTTAAATAATTTTCCACCACCTTACTTCCTGCATCAGTAACAAGGCCTATGTAATGATCGGGGCGTACAAGAATAACGGTATCACTAGTTACCTTCAGTTGACCAGCCATAATTTTTTCATTACTCAGATTTAATAATTTCAAAAACTGAAATTTATTTTGCAACAAGGCCATTTGTTCGGCAAAACTTCCGTCACTGACCTGAAAGATCAGGGCGTAAAAGCAAGGTTCTTTCATTAGCTGGTAAAGACTTTGCCCTTCGTTTGTTTTTAAAAAGGGAAATCGCTCACCTGCTTTTATGCGTAAAGGTTGTTTTACCCGGTTAAGGGTGATATCTGAAGTTGTATATTTTATTCCTATTTGGGACACGGTGCGAAATGCCCGTTCCCTTATTTTTTTAAATTTTAAAGGAAAAGGAATCAGAAGGGGAAACAGGTATAGGCGTAACCACCTGTTGTACCACTTTTCCGAAGTGATAATAGAAAATGCCCTGTCGGTAGTAGCTACAAGTTGCCTGGCGAACGGAAGCCTTTCCTGGTTATAGGTATCTAATAAGTGTTCATTTGCATAGCCTTTAATTACATAAGCCAGCTTCCATGCAAGGTTATAAGCATCCTGCAAACCTGTGTTCATACCCTGGCCACCCACCGGGCTGTGAATATGAGCTGCATCACCCGCAAAAAACACCCTTCCTGTTCTAAAGTTGTTTACACACCGGTGATGTAGCCTATACACCGAAAACCACTCTGTTTCACCAAAATGCAGTGGAGATTCCATCTGCTTATTTATAAATGGAGTAACCTGGTCAAAACGTTCAGGGTTTTCGTTCTGAAAAGAAACAGGTAAAATACCAATAGCCCTGTACCGGTCCTGCCCTTTCATGGGGAATAATCCTAAGAAATTATTTTCTGATAAATAAATACTGAGTGATTCGTGACCCCAAGGCCAATCTAATGTTGTATCAGCTACATAAAAAATATGCTCATAGGTGCTTCCTTCAAATGGAACATTCTGGAGGTGACGAACTTTGCTTTTTCCTCCATCGGCAGCAATTACCCAGTCGGCTTGAATAGAAAAGCTTGTCTGTGGGTTGCGTACTTCAGCAAGACAATTATTTTCATCCTTTGCTAGTGAAAGCATCTCGGTTTCCCACAATACTTTTCCCCCTCCATTACTCATTTTATCATAAAGTAATTGTTCGTTCTTGCTTTGTTCCAGAACCAGCAGGTAAGGAAATTGGCTCAGTCCTTCACCCAGGCTCCCTAGTTGCAACTCTTGTATTTTTCTTCCGTTCACAATAAACTGAACTCTGTCGAGTACCTCTCCTTGCTTTACTGCCTCGGCAGCAATACCAATTTGTTCGTAAACTTCAAGTGAACGGGCATGTAGTACTAAGGCCCGTGATTCCCTGGTAGGACCTTCTTTCTTATCAAGAATAATATAGTCGATACCCAGGCCTTGTAGCTGGCAGGCTGCCATCAACCCTGTTGGACCCGCACCAATAATCAATACATTTGTTTTTATCATTTCGGAATATGGCATTCAAAATATATACAAAAACAGGCGACAAAGGAAGCACTTCTTTAATTGGTGGTACAAAAGTTCCTAAAAGTGACATACGTATAGAAACTTATGGCACGGTGGATGAGTTAAATTCCTGGATTGGTTTAATTAACGACCAGCTAACTGATGCGGAATTAAAATCGGAGTTAAAAGAAATACAGGACCGATTATTTACCATAGGCTCCTCTTTGGCGACAGATGCCGATAAAGAGTCCAAAATGAAGTTGCCTGATCTGACTGATGGTGATATCGAGTTCCTGGAAAAAAGAATAGATGAAATGACGGCACAATTGCCGGTCATGAAGTCATTCATCCTGGCCGGTGGTCATACAACAGTATCTTCTATTCATGTTGTGCGGTGTGTTTGCCGCCGTGCAGAAAGGCTGGCTGTAAACATGCAGCAGCATAACTTGTTTATAGACCCCCGGGTTATTCAATATCTCAATCGCCTCAGCGACTATTTGTTTACGCTGGCCCGGTATGTATCAAAAAAGTTAGGCGCAGAGGAGATTCCATGGAAGCCCCGGGTTTGAATTATATATGAAATGTAAGTAGAACAGGAGTATGAAATCAGGAAGCCATTTTTTTAGGGAATCTTATTGATGGAAACCTTTTTAATATGCGCTCACCTTTTCCCTTAAACAATTTTTCCATCCTTCATTGTCAGTGTTCTATCACTTAATTGTGCAAGTTCTTCATTATGGGTTACAATGAGAAAGGTTTGCCTGAATTGCTCTCTTAATTGGAAAAAGAGCTGATGAAGTTCCCTTGCATTTGCGGTATCAAGATTACCCGTCGGTTCGTCAGCAAAAACAATATCAGGCGTGTTAATTAAAGCACGGGCAACCGCCACTCTTTGCTGCTCTCCGCCAGATAAGGCAGCAGGCTTGTTTCCTAATCGGTGACTTAATCCAAGCAAATTCAAAAGGTCCTCTGCCCGCTTCCTCACACCGTTCTTATTGCTTCCGGCCAACCAGCCGGGGATACAGACATTTTCCAACGCACTAAATTCGGGCAACAGGTGATGAAACTGGAATACAAAACCAATATGTTTATTACGGAAAGCGGCTAGCTTTTTACCCATCAGTGCGGTGACATGCATCTGATGCAGCATCACCTCCCCTTTGTCGGGCTTATCCAATGTACCAAGGATATGTAATAAGGTGGATTTACCGGACCCTGAAGGGCCCACAATGCTTACAATTTCACCAGCCTCGATGAGGATATCTACCCCTTTTAACACTTCTACTGTCCCGTATCTTTTGTGTATATCCTTAGCTGTAAGCATACTTTAGAGTTAGCAGTTAGCAATTGGCAATAGGCAAGCAAGCAGTAATCTTTTTACTTAAACGATTTTTCCTGACTGCTAATTGCCAACTGTAAACTGCAACTTCCTTTATTCCATTCGTCCAAATATCCATAAACAATGTTGCACAGCAAAGTTCGATGGCTTTTTTAATGGCTGTAAAACAACATTTGGAAAATTGGTTAATAAAACTACATTTGCGAAAAAATTGAGGGTTGCTGTGTAGAATGGCATAGAAATTATATTTCAACCTTTCGATAAACCATCAAAAATTAAGAACGATGTTTTGGACGTTAGAATTGGCATCCTACCTTGAAGAAGCTCCCTGGCCGGCTACTAAGGATGAGTTGATTGACTATTCCATTCGCTCAGGTGCTCCTATTGAAGTAATTGAGAACCTGCAGGAATTGGAAGATGAAGGTGGTGAGGTGTATGAAAGCATTGAAGATATCTGGCCGGACTATCCATCCCAGGATGACTTCCTGTTTAATGAGGATGAGTATTAAATAACTTTATAAAAAGTAAAAGCCGCCTGTTCTAAATCAGGTGGCTTTTTTATTGAAAGAGTTTTTCACCACTATAAGAGACACGTAATTTATTTCTTACTTGTTCATTTCCTTTTTTTGCACTTTTCCATAAGCTTCTAATCCACATTTCAACCAATCCCTGAATTCACCGGCAGCAGGTGTGTAGGCTTTTGTTTTTGTCAGTGCTTTTTCGTCGGGGCTTAAAATAGCGTATTGGGGTTGCGCTACAGCATTAAAATTCTCTGATTGAAAAGTAGCCCATTTATCTCCTACCGTAATAATCGGCTTTAAAGTTCCGGCCTTTGTCTTGTATTCGAACTGCTCTGAAATTGGTAGCTTTTGCCTTTCGTCTACATAAAGTGAAACAACAATAAAATCGTTTTTCATCAATGATTTTACTTCTTCATTTACCCAAACATTTTCTTCCATTCTTCTGCAGTTTACGCAGGCCCAACCAGTAAAGTCAATTAGTACAGGTTTGTTTTGGTCCCTGGCCAGTTGTAATGCCTTTTCATATTCATTATGCAAAGGTTCAACACCGGTTTCGTAGTTTACCGGATGCTTATAAATGCTATACCCATAAGGTGGAGGGAATCCACTAATCAGTGGTAAACGTGCCCATTTTGTATTACTAACACCAGGCAAAAGATAGATGGTAAAAATTGAAAATAGAGCAATGAAAAAAATTCTCGTTCTGGTAAATCGTTGCTTACTATCATGTCCGAAACGAATAATTCCGGCCAGGTAAAGAACAATAGCAATTCCAATTACAATCCAAATGGCAATAAATATTTCCCTTTCCAAAAAATGCCATTGCTTCACCAAGTCAGCGTTTGAGAAAAATTTCACTGCTAAGGCTAATTCTAAAAACCCTAAAACAATCTTTACAGAGGTAAGCCATCCACCAGACTTTGGTAATGATTGCAACCAGTTAGGGAAAAGTGCGAACAAAGCAAAGGGAAGAGCAAGTCCCAGGCCGAAACCAGACATTCCAAATGTTAATTGAGTTGCTCCATTGTCGCTTGTTAATACACCTGCCAAAAGCGAACCCAGTATAGGACCGGTACATGAAAAAGAAACAATGGCCAATGTCAAAGCCATAAAAAAAATACCCCAAAAATTACTCATGCCTGCTTTTGAATCGATCTTACTGGCAAATCCACCGGGCAGTCCTATTTCGTATAAGCCAAAAAAAGAAAGAGCGAAAAAAATGAAGACCACAAAAAATGCAAGATTCAACCACACGTTGGTTGAAATGTTATTTAATACCTCGGGGTTTACACTACTTACCAAATGAAAGGGTAAGCTCAAAATTGCATAGATCAAAAAAATGCTTAACCCATATAAAAATGCATTCCGAATACCTTTTTGCCTGGAACCCGATTTCTTAGTGAAGAAAGAAACAGTTAACGGAATTAATGGAAATACACAAGGAGTAATTAGTGCAATTAATCCACCTAAAAACCCCAGGAGAAAAATAGCAAACAAACTTTTATCTGCCGTATCATCATCACCACACAGGTTAACCGGGTTTTTGAGATCAATTGCCGGTATCAATATGCGTGACGTGGCCGCTATCCCACCCTGCAACGGTACAGAAAAATTAAAGGATGTAGAAGGATAAAACTCTTCTCCTTTTCCATAGGTATATAACAACGTCCCTTGTAAGGTAGCAGGAATAGTTCCTGCTATTGTTACTACATTGCTCCAACTAGTTGGCCCCTCATACACCTCGACCTGCGCACCGAAAATTGTACTTAGCTCTCTTTTTAGAACACCTGAGGCTTTAATAGATTTCGATGACGTTATTGCCGAGTCAGTGAACTGTAACTCTGTGGTAGGCACGTCGCTTAAAACCTGGTTGGGTGCATATAGCTGCCAGGTTTTGTTACCTTGAGAACTAAAAATAATCTCGTACTGGTTTGACGATATTTTTTTGCTGGTAACATTCCACTGAAAAGGTGAACCAGCATCTTGTGTATTACCGGAAAGACAACCGAATACCAGAAAAAAAATTATTGCGCTGCGTACAATTATATTCATCTTCGCGATTTAAAAGAAAACGAGTTCCTTTAATAGGAACTCGTCTGCAAAAAAAGAACAAATCATATTAATTAAGTGAAATTGAGAAGTTAACTGTTTTTGGAGGGAGACATTTTTCATCATTACACGTTTGAAACTCCAGCTTCCCGGTTACATTGGTTTTTGCTTTTCCCTTCATTTTTATTTTTTGCACAAAAACTACTTTGTTGCTGTATTGATTGGCAGAAACATCCAATGTCTTGTCCTTATATTTTTCGAGCTTTCCCATTTCTTTCACTTTGCCATCAATAGTTACCAATGGGTTTTTATTAAAATTGAATGACGTGGGTTGTGCAATCGCATCTTCGGGTTGGGTTTGAGAATACAAATGCCAGCCTTGCTGAATGGTGGCTACCAGCTGCAACTCGTAATCTTTATCGCTGATCTTCTTACTACTAAACGTCCAGCTAACTGGATTCACGTTTTGAGCCGAAGCAAAGACTACACTAAAAAAAGCTAAAAGTATAAAGACAATTTTCTTCATGGCTGGCAATTAAGATGCACAAATTTCCTTTATTATAGTTTGAAAACATGTTAAATTGTAAACGTCAGCAACTTAGCTAACCGTTTCCAATACCTGAGAAAACAAAAGCTTAAAAACTTTCCTTCCGTCAGTATTTCCCAACAAGGTAGAACAGGCTCTTTCAGGATGTGGCATCATGCCAATTACGTTTCTTCCTTCATTAGAAATACCGGCAATATTACGTGCAGAGCCATTGGGATTGGCTTCAGGGACCACACTTCCATTCTCATCGCAATACCGGAAAAGCACCTGGTTATTTTGCTCGAGTTTATCCAGGGAGACATCATCTGCAAAATATCGTCCTTCCCCATGAGCAACTGGAATTTTATATACTACATCTTCCACATCTTTTATAAAAACATTTTTGCAGATATACTGTTGGTTATTATTTCGAAGCAGCGCTCCTGGCAATAAATGGGATTCGCAAAGAATCTGGAAACCATTGCAAATTCCCAAAACCTTTCCACCCTTGTTGGCAAACTCTATTACACCCTGCATGATGGGACTAAACCGGGCAATTGCGCCGGTGCGCAGATAATCTCCATAAGAAAAGCCGCCTGGAAGAACAATACAATCTTCTGTGGAGAATTGCGAGAGGTCGTTGTCTTTATGCCAGAGCATAACACATTCCTGCCTGAGGTCTTGTACCAATGCATTGAATATATCTCTGTCACAGTTTGAGCCGGGGAAAACAACTACGCCAAACTTCATGTTGAAAATTTTGAATTACAAAGATAGTTTGCGAACCCCATTCTTGTGTTAATGCCATGTTGGAGTTCCAAATTGAACGTAAAAAATATAACCAACAGCTGTTAAAAACATGAGGAACGAAACAAACCTGCGCGGCTGGTAAAAATAAGCAGAGGCATGAAACATGGAAAATGGTGTGGCTATTAACATCCATGCATCAAAGAACTGATTGCTGCTAACAAATGGTATAAAAAAAGACAGTAAAAGATATAATAAAAGAATACTCCAGTTTTTACGCACCTGGATCAGCATTTTACGTAAATGAAACTGCACAAAGTAACCTCCCATTAAAAAAGGAATAGCCAATAATAAAGTGCTTGCGGCAAGCCAGATAGAATTTTTGATGATTGGGACAGTAAACGATACACGAGGGAAAAAATTCTTAAAACTTTTGTCCGAGAGATATAAGAAAATAGCATAGAAATAGTAAGGTGTAAGGCAACCAAAAACAAATAAAATGACCTCGTTGAACTTGAACGGCCTTAAAATCATCAAACCTAACAGGATGCAAACTATAAAACATGCCGACGGGAAATAGATATAAGAACATATACCCATCAACAATCCAATATCATATACCTGTGCCTTCGTAGAGGAAGCGCCATATAAACTGAAAAGCCTGATGAATATTCCAATAATAAGAGTAGCTGCCACTAATGGCGCGGACAAATAACTCCACTCCGGCAACAAGGATGTTATAATTAAGTAAGACATGCCGGGCAGGTAGTTTTGCCGGGTTATCATCCGGTATTCGTTTGTCATGTAAGTGACTAACAATGCCTGTGCATATAATAACAGGAATGCAATGAGGGAACTTAAAAAAGCATTATCAGGCGGTAAAGAAGTGATTAGCAACCGGTATAAAGGTCCATCGTTGTCCGTGGCTACAACGTTTCTTGGAAATAAAAACAACGGCAACTTCAGCAGCAATCCAAAGATCAGGAGAACAACAACATTTCCAGGCGACTTTTGTTTAAACAATCCAATCACATGGCAATGCTATTAATTAAATTCGATTTTAGCAAAGCAAATGTAATTACGATAATAGCATGGGATTACCAATTGGTTTACACTTACCTGTTTTCCAAACTTAGGCAAAAATTCATAGCCTTTATCCAGGTTCTTTAAGGTAGGATTATGATTTAATTGTCCATCGGCTGACAATGTATAGTCATTAAGCAATAGTGCCCTTCTCTCATCCACATTAAAAAGATAATGTATCTGGCTCCCTGTATTCACTGTCAGGTAAGAAATACGGTCGTCTGATTCATCATCGTATTGTTCTTTATGAATAACACCACTCCACTCCAACTTTCCTGTATTATCAAAAGAGAGAACCGTAACATTGTCGGCGTGACGTCGAACGTTTTGATAACTATTATAACGATCACGCCAATACCAGCTATTATACAAAGGTGAGTAAGTAGTATAATAATCAAAAGAGCTCATGGGCCCTCCATATAAATAATTCCAGCGGTTCCAGTTACTGCTCCTTGAAGTGGTGTAATAGGATTCTGTATTAATTAAAAATCCACCATTTTTTTTAATGATCACGTTCCTCACAAAATAATCATTAAAGGCCATCTTCATATTCGCGTCACCTTTGGCATCTTTTCTTAAGTCGTCTCCTAGAACAACTGCATTTTGCAAGACAGGTTGACGGCTTTGCTTGTCCCATACATAAAAATAAAAGCCTTCGATATTTCCTCGTTTTTTGGCATAATAAAACGAGGTAAGAAAATATCGTTTATTGGAGTTATCAACCTTTATATGAATTTCGTCCAGCAGGACTTTATCCTGTGGTACAGTAATAGCAGTAAGAGTATCTTGATCGGAAGGCTTCCAGAACAAGGTAGTATTATTAATGGTTTCGTTATTATTTCGGGCAAACCTGCTAAAAACAAGATCTCCATCGTTGTCAAGATTAAACTCATCGAGGTTATCATCATGTGCTTCCATAGGCATCAGGAATGTAGAACGTTTTTGCAGTGCAAGCTCTGCATCATACAATAAAGTGGTGATGATAAATTTGGATTTGTTTTTCGAATTTATCTTGAATACCATCAGTTTACTTTTATTTTCATTACTGATGGCAGAATATATTTTGTTACTGGCTGTAAAACCTAAATGAGAAGTGTCGAGGGTCACGACCTCTGTTATCCTTTTACCGTTACCATCAATCCTTACCGAATTACAATAAACCACATTTTTCTTTTGGTATTGATAAATAAGATAACTAAAGTCGCTATAAGGAAAAAAATCTACATTGATCAAGCGATCATCCGGAATATAATCCTGCTCTATCTTACTCACCTCTTCCATATTGTTATTATAAACGCTTACATAGCTTTTTCCATGGGTATTTTTGTAAATGAGGAAATTGCCGGATACTTTACCGATGACTTCGAAGTTCATTCTTCTTGTATCATCGTTTCCAGGTTGGGAATACACTATTCTTTGACCCAGGGAAGGTGTTGAAAACGCTACCAGAAAAAAGCTTAATAAGTATATAGCAAAACGCATAGGTGCTAATTCTTTAACGAATAAAGGTAAATGTTGTATCTCTTATAAGACGCTTAAAATTGTACTTAGCTGCATGGCGCCCGCCTTTTTGTAAAGGGGAAAACAGCTTTTGGAATATTCTTTTAGCATTGATTTTAACATATACCTTTGCAAATTCACATTCGTATCCACTTAACAATTTAATTCTGGTACAGTGAAAGCACCTCTTAATAAGGTTACGGTTGCAGGATTAGTTATAGCGCTGGGAATTATTTACGGAGACATTGGAACTTCTCCACTCTACGTTTTCAATGCCATCATTAACAATAGAACCATTAATGAAGATTTGATCATTGGAAGCCTGTCTTGCATTATCTGGACAATCACCCTTCAAACTACCATCAAATATGTAATATTGGTTTTAAGAGCTGACAACCGCGGAGAGGGAGGAACTTTTGCATTGTATGCACTGGTGCGGCGACAAAAAAAATGGCTGGTGTTACCAGCCATGATTGGGGGAGCGGCCTTGTTGGCGGATGGTATTATCACACCTCCCATTTCTATTACGTCGGCAGTAGAGGGGTTAAAAGAAATTCCACGCTTTCACAACATTGAGAGCTATGTCGTTTATATAGTTTTAATCATCCTGGGACTATTTTTCTTCTTACAGCAATTTGGAACCGCTTCGATAGGGAAATTTTTTGGACCTGTGATGTTCATATGGTTCAGTATGCTGGCCATACTGGGTATAGTCCACTTATCCGATGACTTCTCTATTTTCAGGGCTTTTAGCCCGCATTATGCATTTCAGTTCTTAAGAACCTACCCGAACGCTCTTTGGTTATTGGGAGCCGTATTTTTATGCACTACGGGTGCTGAAGCTTTGTATAGCGACCTGGGGCATTGTGGAAGAGGAAACATCAGGGCCTCCTGGGGTTTTGTTAAGCTATGCCTGCTACTTAATTACCTTGGCCAAGGCGCCAGCCTTTTACATAATCATACAGGCGTAACAATGACGGAAGCTGTACGCACCAATTTGGGAATCAACGCGTTCTATGACCTAATGCCGGGATGGTTTATAATTTTTGGAGTTGTTATAGCTACTTCGGCTGCAATTATTGCCAGCCAGGCCATGATCTCCGGCTCGTTTACCCTAATTAGTGAAGCTATGCGGTTGAATCTTTGGCCTAAGCTAAAGATCAGGTATCCCTCAGAAGCAAGAGGCCAGCTTTTTATACCTTCCTTGAATTTTCTCATGTTTACCGGGTGTGTTGGTGTAGTGCTGTACTTCAGAACTTCTCAAAGAATGGAAGCCGCTTATGGATTAGCCATTATTGTTACCATGTTAATGACTACCATATTGTTCTCCAACTTCATGGTGGCCCGACGCGTTAAATCTCTTTATATCTGGATCTTTCTAACCGTCTATTCACTTGTAGAGTCGCTTTTTCTATTTGCGTTGTTGCAAAAGTTCACTCACGGCGGTTATATCACTTTAATGATCGGCGGTATCATGTTTATGGTAATGTATGTCTGGTTCAGGGCAAGAAAGATCAAGAACCGGTATGTGGAGTTTGTACGGCTGGAACATTATATTCCCAAGATACAGGAACTCAGCAACGACCGTTCTGTTCCAAAATATGCTACTCACCTTGTCTATTTAACCAGCGCAGATAATCCAAAAGAGATAGAACACAAGATCATCTACTCCATTCTTAATAAAAAACCAAAGAGGTCAGATATCTATTGGTTCGTACACGTAGATACACTTGATGAGCCATACACGATGGAGTACAAGGTGGACCATATCATTCCCAATGATATCATCCGTGTTGAATTCAGGCTTGGCTTCAGAGTAGAGCCGCGTATTAATTTAATGTTCCGTAAAGTGGTAGAAGACCTGGTGACGAACCGGGAAGTAAATATTACAAGCCGATATGAGAGCCTTGAACGGAGTAATGTGGTAGGCGACTTTTCGTTTGTGGTAATGGAAAAATATTTGAGCCAGGACAATGACCTGCCTATATTGGAAAGAATCATTATGAAGTTTCATTTCTGGCTTAAAGATGTTAGTCTTTCCGAAGAAAGGGGTTTTGGATTAGACCCCAGTAATGTTACTGTTGAAAAATTCCCGCTGATTGTATCACCGGTAACAACTCTGAAATTGAAAAGAGTTGGCGAATAAAAATTGTTGCAGATAGTATTACTTTACTATTCAAAGCATTTATTTGCCGCCCGTTGTTTATTATACTATTGCAGCTATTGTTGTTTTGTCCATTGCGGTCTATTTTCTGCAGGATTTTTTTATTTTCAAACCCGAAAAGCTTAAACCCGATTTTCAGTTCAAATACGATATTCCTTTTAAAGAATTGAATTTTGATGTGGAACCTGGTGTAAGGATCAATGGCTTGCATTTTTACAGGGAACAACCAAGAGGTCTCATTCTCTATTTTCATGGTAACACAAGAAGCATAAAAGGCTGGGCCAAGTATGCAAAGGATTTTTACCGGTATAATTATGACGTGATACTGGTAGATTACCGGGGATTTGGCAAAAGCACCGGGAAACGCAGTGAAAAAGAAATGCTGGATGACGTTCAGTTCATTTATAGCTCTTTAGTTCAGCAGTATTCTGAAAACCATTTGATAGTTTATGGAAGAAGCCTCGGTAGTGGGTTTGCTGCTAAACTTGCCTCAGATAATAAGCCCCGTTACCTGATCCTGGACTCGCCATATTATAACTTCCAAAGAGTTATTGAACGGTTTTTACCTGTTTTACCTATACGTTATGTTTTGCGTTATCATTTAAGGACGGACAAATGGATCCGCAAAGTAAACTGTCATGTTTATATTATTCACGGAACAAAGGACTGGCTTATACCCATACACCACAGTGAACAATTGCAGAAATTGAATCCCCGTAAGATCACTTTGATAAGGATCCAGGGCGGTGGTCATAACAATCTACCCAGGTTTGACGAGTACCACAATTTTGTAAGAGACATCCTGAAGTAATGAGGAAAGCTAGAGATTAGAATTGCCACGCTGTTAGTTTTCCAAGTCGAACCCTGGTTTGCATTCACCGGTTGGTTGTTTTATCTTGGTAAAGTGAAATGATTACCGGTTGTTAAGATTGCTCTAAAAAATGTTTTTCAAAGTAACCTTTATCCTTTGTTTTGAATCCTACTAAAAACCTGAGTCATGACTAGATTTTACTACCTGCTCATTGCTTTATCTTTCTATCTCTTCAGTTGTAAATCAGCCAGCAAATCATACCAGAAAGGCGACTATGCCGATGCCATTGAGTTAGGCGTCAAAAAATTACAAAAAGATCCCTACGATGCAGAAACAAAAGAGATTGTTCAAAGTTCTTACAACTTTGCTGTAAATGAACGGGAGAACCAGGTTAGAATACTATCGAATAGCAAGGATGACGACCGGTACGCAAAAATTTACAATGAGTACCTGTACTTGCAGGACCTCCATGAAACCATTCATACCTATCCGGTTCCAGCACGGCTGATCAAAACAAAAGACTATTCAGACTTTGTACAAACGTATCGCGAAAAAGCGGCAGAAGCCCATATTGAAAGAGCAGATGCATGGGTCAGAGAGGGTACCAAAATAGCTTACAGGGAAGCCTATAATGAACTAAAGGCAGCCCTTCGTTACCACCCTAACGATTTAGGCTTAAGGAGAAGAACAGATTCGGCTTACATGGACGCCCTGACAAAAGTGTTAGTCGTTCCTATGCAGAACGGCGGATACCAGTATGCAAGTTCTCAGCAGATACAAAATTTCCAAAATAATATTTTGCGAACATTGGCCAACAATTTGAACAATAACTTTGTCAAATTTTATTCAGAGTGGGAGGCCAGGAGCAAGGATATCAAGCCCGACCAGACACTGGAATTAAACCTAAGCCGTATTGCTATTGGGCAACCTTTTGACAATAGAAACACAAGAGATGTTTCCAAAGAAGTAGTAATAAAGGAAACAGTATATAAACCCGATTCTGTTATTAAACAGTATGGCACAGTACGAGCTAAAATTATTAATACCCAACGCACATTAGTTTCTGAAGGCGACCTATTGATCTCTATCCGGGATCCGCGGGGAACAATAGTCTGGAGTGACCGCTTCACTGGCGAACATCGCTGGAAAACCGAATTTGCTACTTATACCGGTGACGAAAGAGCATTGAGCGAAAGCGATAAGTCCTCTTTAAATAATAATGAATCAACTTCGCCCCGGCAGGAGCAAATTATGGAAGAGTTATTCAAGCAAATACAAAATGATTTGTCCTATAGGCTACGAAACTACTATAGCAAGTACTAGAAGCTAATTGAAACTTTATAAAGAATCCTGCTTTTGCAGGATTTCTTTTTTATTATAGAAATTTGAATGGATGAATGATAAATGGAAAAGAAGACTTTGGAGTGCGGCAAAGGTTTTAATTATAGTTTATATAGGAGGCGGAATCATCCTCTATTTTATCCAGGACCTTCTGTTGTTTCATCCTACGCCCTTGCCGATGGATCACCAATTTTCATTTAACCAACCTTTCCAAGAATTAAACATTCCTGTTGACGACCGAAACCTGAATATTGTAAAATTCAAAACACCAGGCCACCGGAAAGGAATAATACTTTTTTTTCATGGTAACATGCTGAACGTTGAGCATTACAGCAAGTATCCTTCTTTATGCACCAGGAATGGCTATGACTTTTGGATGATTGACTATCCTGGTTTTGGCAAGAGCACCGGCAAAAGAAGTGAAGCGATACTATATAACGACGCCCTGCTTCTATATAAAGAAGCCGTCAAAGAGATAGAGAAGGACAGTATCATTATTTATGGCAAGTCCATTGGCACTGGAGTAGCTTCTTATCTTGCATCTATAACACAACCCAAAAAACTAATTTTAGAAACGCCTTACTATAGTATTAGTGCTTTAGCACGACATTATTTGCCCATCTATCCTGTATCTCTATTAACGAAGTATTCTTTTCCCATCCATGATTTTTTAAAAAAGATAAAATCCGGAGTTACCATTTTTCACGGAACAAATGACAAGGTAGTTCCCTACCAGCAAGCCACGCGGCTAAAAAAGGAAAACAATAATATTGAATTGGTAACTATACAGGACGGAAGACATAATAACCTGGCAGGTTTCGAAGTCTTTCAAAAAAAGCTTGACTCTATTTTAAAAAATTGATTTCTTCGAGTTTTACGGCATCACTTTGAACATGCAATGAGTATTTAGCTCCAATTTTTAATGCATAATTTTCTTTGTCGTGGCTTACCGGGAAGTTAAAGCACATGGGAAAATGATACTCCTTCACCTGGTCGTAAATAATTTCCTGAATTCTTTTGCCAAAAGGCCGTTCCGTGTCCTTCATATCAGAAAAACCTCCTATCACCAACCCGGCCAGCTTGTCCAGTTTACCACTTCGTTTCAGTTGTAAAAGCATGCGGTCTATATTATAGAGGTACTCACCAATATCTTCTATGAAAAGGATTTTATTTTTTGTCCTTAAATCAGAAGCAGAGCCAATCAAGTGAGCGAGTAAGGTTAAGTTTCCACCTACCAATTCTCCTTTTGCCTCACCCGGCTTATTAAATTCATGCACCGCACACTCATAACTTGCGGGCATACCTTCCAATGCGTCTTTTAGAGACTGAATATAAGGGCTGTCAAATCCATCCTCATTAAAAGCAGCAGCCATGGGTGCATGAAGCGAGGCAACTCCATACCTGGTATAGATATGAGAATGCAGTACAGTAATATCACTAAAACCTACAATCCATTTTGGATGCTTCCTAAATTTTTTGAAATTTAAGGTGTCAATAATACGGCTTAGGCCATATCCGCCTCTTGCACACAAAACTGCACGCACTTCTCTGTCATCCAGCATTTGCTGCAGGTCATTAAGTCTTTCTTCATCTGTTCCTGAAAAATAATTTTCAGATTGGCTGTTGGTAGTAGCCCCAAGTCGAACTGTATACCCCCAGTCCTGCAAGGTATTCATACAAGTTTCCATTCTCTCGAATGGCATAAAACCTGCAGGTGAAACCATTCCTATGCAGTCACCTTTTTTTAAATAGGAGGGAATTTTGATCATCTGAACTGAGATTTGAAATAGGATGTCAAATTACACCAACGGAATGGTATAAGAAATACTATATCCTATTTTCAATTAAAAATTACATATCGTATTTAATCAAGACTAAAGTTTAACCTCCCTTATGTCGTTATTGCCCTCTTTACCAAAACTTACAATCACCTTCATTTTAATGCTTGGCTTTTTACCAGCCATGTCACAACGACCTCAGGCTATTACTATTCAATCAGAAAAAACTCTCATTCCTGAAGGCATTGCTGTTGATGCCATTTCAGGCACCATCTATGTAAGCAGCATTGCTAAACATAAGATCATTGCTATTGATAAAAACGGGAAACACAGGCAATTTATCAACGAAAGCGGGTCTGGTTATTTAGAAGGTTTAGGGATGAAAACAGACCCGAAAAGAAAGCTTCTCTGGACGCTATCTAATAAAAAAGAAGGGAAAGTCTATACCAGCAAAATAATTGCTTTTGATTTGAGAAAAGGCAACGTGAGGTTCGAATGCTCCATTTCGGATACAATTCCAAGGTTATTTAATGATTTGACAATTGATAGTTCAGGTAACATTTATTTTACAGACACATACTATAGTGCTGTTCTTAGTGTAAGTGCCGGTCAAAAAAATATAACGGAAGTTGCTAAAGGAAAAGAGGTAGCATATCCCAACGGTATTACCATGGGAAAGGGCAACCTGTACGTAGCCACTTATGGAAACGGCCCTATTCGTATAAATCCTCTTACGAGGCAAGTGGTGTTCCTTCCTGGTTTTTCCGATACAACAATGGCCCATGGCCTCGATGGATTAATTTATTGGAATAATACATTGATAGGGGTATACAATACTGGCGGGAAAAGGACTACTAATGCCATTATTCAATATGTTTTGAACGAAAATGGAGACCGTATTATTGAAGAAAGAATTATAGATAAAGGCAACCCCAACTTTAAAGAACCAACGACCCTGGACATAGCAGATGATACTTTGTATGTGGTTGCTAACAGCCACTTGTATAATTACAATGCTAATAAAGAGTCTATCAAAGGCATAGAAAACCAATTAAGTCCTCTCGTTATTTTAAAATACAAATTGAAGCGTTAGCGCCATCTTTTGGCTGACGGCTTCTTCTGCGGTATTTTTGCACTCCTGTTGAAAAGGATTGTTATTGTATAAGTGTGCGACGCAACAGGCGATGAATTAGAATTAAAAGCTGGTTACCAAAAAATGAATCAACCTAAGAGATATTTAGTTACTTCTGCGCTGCCCTATGCTAATGGGTTAAAACATATTGGTCACCTGGCAGGCGCCTATATTCCTGCAGACATTTATGTTCGCTATTTAAGGGCACAAAAAAGAGATGTTGTTTTTGTATGTGGCAGCGATGAACATGGTACTGCCATTCCAATCCAGGCGATGAAAGAAGGAACAACGTCACAGGAGATTATTGATAAATATCACGGCATCATCAAACAAAATTTCGAGGATCTTTCTATATCATTTGATATCTATGACCGCACTTCCAATCCTATTCATCATGAAACAACACAGGAGTTTTTTACTTACCTGAATGACAGGGATGAATTGGAAATAAAAGAAACAGAACAATATTATGATGAAGAAGCCCAAACGTTTTTAGCGGACAGATATATAAAAGGCACTTGTCCCAATTGTGGGTTTGAAGGAGCTTTTGGAGACCAGTGTGAGAGATGCGGCACGGCGTTGAGCCCTGATGAATTAATTAATCCTGTAAGTACACTGAGTGGGAAACCGCCAGTAAAACGACTGACCAAACACTGGTACCTGCCTTTGAATAAACATGAAGGCTGGTTGCGCAACTGGATTTTAAATGAGCACCAAAAAGATTGGAAAACAAATGTATTGGGCCAGTGTAAAAGTTGGATTGATGCAGGCCTGCAACCGAGGGCGGTAACCCGCGACCTGGATTGGGGTGTAAAAGTTCCAGCCCCTCGCGGCCTCCCCGAAGGTCAGGAGTGGGAAGGCTCTGGAAAAGTATTGTATGTATGGTTTGATGCGCCTATTGGATATATCAGTGCTACCAAACAATGGGCGCTCAATACCGGCAATGACTGGAAACCCTACTGGCTCGATAAGGACACCAAGCTTGTACATTTTGTTGGAAAGGACAATATTGTTTTTCACTGCATTATTTTTCCTGTGATGCTGCACTTGCATGGATTTGTTGTCCCTGAAAACGTTCCCGCCAATGAATTCATGAACCTGGAAGGCGACAAAATGAGCACCAGCCGTAATTGGAAACTTGAGATACAGGATTATATCGATGATTTTATAAAAAAGGAAAATGGCGGTCCGCAAATGGTAGATGCTTTACGCTATTACTTAACTACTATTTTGCCGGAAACCAAGGACAGCGAGTTTACGTGGAAAGGTTTCCAGGATGCAATAAATAGTGAACTGGTTGGAAAGTTTGGAAACTTTGTAAACAGGGCTTTTGTGCTAATGCATAAACTCACGGGTGGAAAAGTTCCAAAGTTTCATAATGATATAGTTGATGACGATGATCGCTTTATGATGGAAGCAATTAAATCTTCGAAAAACAAAGTTGAGGATTTAATAGAGCAATACAAGTTCAGGGATGCACTGTTTGAAGTAATTATGCTTTCCGATAGCGCCAATAAGTATTTGCAGAAAAAGGAACCCTGGAAAAAAGCAAATCAAATTAAAGAAGATGGAACCATAACAGATGAGGCGCAGCTACAAATTGATAATTGCCTTCACATTTGCTTACAGCTTTGTGCCAACCTCGCTATCTATATTAATCCGTTCTTGCCTAATACGGCTACTAAAATGTGCCAGATGATGAAGGTGGTTGATAAAATGCTGGAATGGGAAAATGCAGGTAAAACAAAATTGCTAAGTGTTGGCTATTCTCTGAGGGCACCTGAATTATTGTTTCGAAAAGTTGAGGATAGCGAAGTGCAATACCAGGTAGAAAAATTAAAAGAAGGATTGGAAAGATCAAAGCTAGAAAATAAGCCGTCTGCTAGTGTGAATAATAATACCGTTGAACAAAACCGATCGGAAGTTCCTGTTCTGGGGCCAGAGATAGCTTACGATGATTTTGCAAAGCTTGATTTACGTATAGGCACCATCATTTCTGCGGAGAAAGTTGAGAAAGCAGACAAATTGTTAAAACTGCAGGTAGACCTTGGCTTTGAAACTAGAATCATAGTTTCGGGTATAGCTCAGCATTTTGCTCCTGAGTCCCTTGTAGATAAGCAGGTTATAGTAGTAGCTAACCTGGCCCCGCGAAAAATGAGGGGCATTGAAAGCCAGGGAATGATTTTAACCGCAGAACAGCCTGATGGTAAACTCATTTTGGTAAATCCCGATGCGGCCACGCACAATGGATCGACTGTTCAATAAATCTAAGGCAACTATTTACTTTACAATCTCGTTTCTTAATTGACCCCATGTCGGGGTCTTTTATTTACTGCCTCCTTTAGGATGGAAAAAAATAAAAGTTACTTGTAAAAGCACTAAAGCATCATATGAAAAAATATGTCTTAATAACCTTTACCATTTGTAGCTTATTCATTTTAAGTTGCCGCTATGACGTAGAGCAAGACCTTAGTTGCCATACGTCTAACGTAACTTATTCTTCTACTATAACCGGCATCATTAATTCTCACGGCTGCCTTTCCTCCAGTTGTCATGGTGGAACAAATCCTCCGGCCGGATTTAAACTAAGCGACTATAATAGTGTAAAAGCCAAAGTGACTGACGGCCGACTGTTGGGAGCTATTAATCATTCGCCTGGCTACAGCGCTATGCCTAAAAATGCGGGCAAAATGAACCAGTGTGATATTGACAAGGTAACGGCCTGGGTTAATGCCGGCGCTCCTAACAACTAAACTTTTAGGAAAGAATTGACGTTAATAAAAAGTAGTTCTGTTAAAGCGACGATAGTTTTGAGTTAACAATTAAACATTTGAGGGGCAAACCATTCTACATGAAAAAAATTTTTCTTTTTACGCTGATTGTGATTATTGCGGCAGGAGGGTTTTATACCTACAAAGAATATAACAGGACAAATAAAGATCTCAAAAACGCCAAGGCAGACGTTAACACCGACGTTACGTCGTTAATTGCAGCTTTTGAAAAGGATTCGGCGTCTGCTAATAAACAGTTCATTGATAAATTGGTGGCTGTAACTGGAAATGTAAAAGCTATCGATACCAATGGGAACCCCGTGGTCATTGCTTTAGGAGAATCAGGACAAATGTCTTCTGTACAGTGCAGTATGGATTCTACTTATGCAGATGAATATAAAGTTATCAAGGAAGGAGATCGGCTTACCATAAAAGGTATATGTACAGGCGGTAGAACTGAAGAAATGTTTGGTACAGATGTGATTCTGAACCGTGCCGTAATTGAAAACAAAAAATAATCATACTCTAAACAAAAACACCATGTTGAAAAAATCTCTTATTGCTATTGGATTGCTAGTAATAACTGTCGTCTCTCAAGCGCAGGACAAATATTTTACCAAGACAGGCAAAATAGACTTCTCCTCTAAATCCAGAATGGAAGATATTGACGCCAGGAACAAAACAGTAGCTGCTATATTGGATACTAAAACCGGTGCGGTACAATTCTCTGTACTCATGAAAGGATTTGAATTTCCCAAAGCCCTGATGCAGGAACATTTTAACGAGAACTATGTGGAAAGTAATAAATATCCAAAGGGTGAATTCAAGGGTTCAATAACAAATAATTCAACCATCAACTATACAAACGATGGCTCGTATCCCGCAGAAGTAAGTGGTAAGCTAACCATTCATGGTGTTACAAAAGATGTAAAAACAAAAGGCACCGTTAAGGTAGACGGTGGCAAAGTAGATGTGACTTCCGTTTTTAATATCCTTTTATCCGACTATAAAATAAAAATTCCATCTATTGTAAAAGAAAAACTTTCAAATAATATTAAGATTACGGTGGATTGCCTCTTAGAACCTCTCAAATAATTAATTATGAAACTGAAACTGGCCTTACTGCTGCTTCTATCCATTGGTGTAAGCAAAGTATTTGCACAGGATAGTACTGATATGTTGAAACAAATTGAAGATGGCAAACCTCAAAAGGAGAAGGTGTATGGAGCCTTTAAATCTTCAAGAGTTATCATGTCGCAAAGTATTGAAATGCTTAAGCCGGGAGTTATGGATTTTAGAATCCTGCACCGTTTTGGCAAGATAAGTGGTGGCAGTTATGAGTTCTTTGGCCTGGACGGTCCCGCTGTAATCCGTTTAGGACTTGACTATGGCCTCACGGATAATTTTTCATTTGGTATTGGACGTAGTAATCATAAAAAAGAGGTAGACGGTTTTCTCAAATTCCGCCCACTTCAACAGGCGACAGGTCCAAAGACGTCACCTGTTTCTATAGTGGCTGTTGCTGGCCTCACGTATGCAGCAGATACTATTTCTGTTCCTAAAGAAAGTCCTACATCCGATCGTATGGCCAATTACTGGCAGGTTCTGATAGGACGCAAATTCAGTGAAGCGTTAACGCTTCAGCTAATGTCTACTTTATTGCACAGGAATTTGGTATCACAGGGAGATCATAATGATCTTTTTGCAGAGGGTATAGGTGGTCGCGTGAAATTAAGCAAGCGTATTTCATTCAATGTAGATTATTATTATGTATTTAATAAAATAGCAGGGCAGCGTAATCCATTGTCTGTAGGCTTTGATATAGAAACAGGCGGGCACGTATTTCAACTACACTTTACTAATGCCACAGGCATCAATGAACGGGCCTTTCTGTCAGACACTGTTGACGACTGGGGTGCTGGAGACATTCAGTTCGGGTTCAACATTTCAAGAACCTTCCAGATAAAGAAAAAGAAAACCTAAGGTTATGCTTAAAGATAGTAAGCCTTCCACAGAAATGCGGGAGGCTTTTTTTATAGTCTGGTATTCTTTTCTTAACTTGATGCACCTACCTATCTTAACTCATTTTACCTGCCCCCTGATTTTTTATTTTTTAAATAAACCAACTTTAATGAAAAAGATTTTTTTCTTTATGACTGCTGCTGCACTTACAGCCTGTAATTCCGGCGACGACAAAGCAAAAGTAGAGTCAATGGCGGCCACTGATTCTACAAAAAATGAAACGGTTGCTGTTACCTATCCTTACGACATCGAATATTCCTCTAGTTTTGAAATTGGAGATCATAACCAGGCACAGACACTTTTAAGCATTTGGAAAGATTGGGATAATGGGAACCTTGCAAACGGCAGGGATAATTTTGCTGATAGTGTAGAAATGCATCTTGCCGATGGATCAATGGTAAAGGGCCCGAAAGATAGTGTACTGGCATCAGGACAACATTACAGGGATATGTTTTCAAAAGTGGTTAGCACCGTCACTGCTGTCGTTCCGCTAAAAAGTACCGACAAAAAAGAGGACTGGGTTACAGTATGGGGAAAAGAAATAGACACCTATAAAAATGGAAAAATAGATTCATTTTATTTACAGGAAACCTGGAGGTTTAATAAAGATGGAAAGGCAGACCTGGTTTACCAGTACATGCAAAAATCTCCACCCGCAGCAAAAAAATAAAGATCTAAGCCTCGCCTCTGCGAGGCTTTTTTTTGTATTAATCTTCCTAAGCATATCAGTTGCATAATTGGTTTTTCATTACAAATTTTCCCTAATTTCACCCCAGATAGTTGTTTAACTAACTAATTTTTATGGATAAAAGAACTATTAAAAAGGTAGCAGTATTAGGAAGTGGTGTAATGGGTTCAAGGATTGCTTGCCATTTTGCCGGCATTGGTGTACAGGCTTTATTATTAGATATTGTTCCTAACGAAGCAAAGGAATCAGGTAATACGACATTACGCAACAAAATTGTAAACGATTCATTACAGGCGGCTGTCAAAAGCAACCCCTCTCCTGTTTATACAAAAGATGTAGTAAAGCGGATTACTACAGGCAACTTTGAGGACAATTTAAAAGATATAGCTAGCTATGATTGGATTATTGAGGTAGTGGTTGAAAGGCTTGACATCAAACGTTCCTTATATGAAAAAGTAGAACAGTTCAGAAAGCCCGGAACTTTAATTACTTCTAATACATCGGGCATCCCCATTCATTTACTAAGCGAAGGCAGATCGGAAGATTTTAAAAAGAATTTCTGTGGTACCCACTTTTTTAATCCGCCACGTTATTTGCGTTTGTTAGAAATTATTCCTACTCCGGACACCAGTCCCGCTATCGTAGATTTTTTAATGCATTATGGCGACTTGTATCTAGGCAAGACAACTGTTTTGGCAAAAGACACCCCGGCTTTTATCGCTAACCGCATTGGCGTATATGGTATGATGGCCATATTTGGTGTTATTGAAAAACTGGATTTAACCATTGACGAAGTCGATGCCCTGACCGGCCCAATCATTGGCCGTCCTAAATCAGCAACATTCAGAACGGCAGATGTAGTAGGGATTGATACATTAGTGAAAGTAGCCAAAGGTGTTTATGATAATTGCCCTGGCGACGAACAAAGAGATGTATTTCAAATTCCAGCCTGGTTAAACAAAGTGGTGGAAAATAATTGGCTGGGAGATAAAACAGGACAGGGCTTTTTCAAAAAACTGCGTAACACTTCACCTTCAGGAGCAGGTGGAGAAAAGGAAATTCTTACGCTGGATTTGAAAACCCTGGAATACAAACCCCGTCAAAAACCAAAATTTGGTTCTTTAGATGCAGCTAAGGCTGTAGACGATTTAAAAGAACGCCTGAAAATGCTGGTGACGTCGCAGGACAAAGCAGGCGAATTCTACCGTCATTTTCATTATGGATTGTTCTCCTATATCTCCAATCGTATCCCGGAGATCAGTGATGAAGTGTACAGGATAGATGATGCTTTGATGGCTGGATTTGGCTGGGAGATCGGCGCTTTCGAAAGCTGGGATGTATTAGGCGTTGAAAGAACCGTGCAGAACATGAAAGGCGCAGGGTATGCGGTTGCGCCATGGATAGAACAGATGCTGGCTGCAGGAAATAAATCCTTTTATAAAATCGAAGGCGGAAAAACCCTGGTCTATGATCCCTCCTCCAAAACATACAAACCAATTCCAGGCAGTAATGAGTTTATCATACTAAGTAATTACCAGGACAAAGTAGTTTGGAACAACAGCAGCACAAAAATTTATGACATTGGCGACGATGTTTTAGGTATTCAGTGGAATACTAAAATGAACAGCATTGGCGGTGATGTACTGGCCGGGATTAATAAAGCTATTGAATTAAGTGAGAAAAATTTTAAAGGTCTTGTCATTGCTAACGAAGGCGCCAATTTTAGTGCGGGCGCCAATGTAGGAATGATCTTTATGTTTGCCATTGAACAGGAATATGATGAACTGGACTTTGCCATCCGTGCTTTCCAGAATACAATGATGCGAGTGCGGTATTCTTCCATTCCTGTTGTAGTTGCACCCCATGGTTTAGCCTTAGGCGGCGCCTGTGAAATGAGCTTGCATAGTGATAAGGTGTGTGCAGCTGCCGAAACCTATACGGGGCTGGTGGAATTAGGAGTTGGATTAATACCAGGTGGCGGTGGTACTAAAGAATTTGTAGTAAGAGCCTCAGATGAAATGCATGAAGACGAACCCGAAACCATTACTTTAAAAAACAGGTTCTTAACCATTGCTACTGCAAAAGTGGCTACTTCGGCGCACGAAGCCTATGGCTTAGGGATTTACCGCAAAGGATTGGATGAAGTAGTCATGAATCAAAGCCGCAGGGTAGTAGAAGCCAAAAGGTCAGTGATTGAACTTTCTGATAGTGGCTATATAATGCCTACGCAAAGAAACGACATTCGTGTATTAGGCCGCAGCGGTCTAGGCGCTTTATACGCTGGTGTGCATGGCATGTGGAGAGCTAATTATGCAACAGACCATGATGTAACGGTAGCCAAAAAACTGGCCTATGTAATGTGCGGCGGTGATTTAAGTGAACAAACCCTTGTAAGCGAACAATATTTATTAGACCTGGAAAGAGAAGCCTTTCTCTCACTTTGCGGTGAAAAGAAAACCTTGGAGAGAATTCAAAGCGTATTAAAAGGCGGTAAACCTGTCAGAAATTAATTTGCAACGTAGATGAATGGGAGAAGCAGAAATTGATATCAATCGGAGACTTATTTTCATCCACTCCCACCTCATCACTTATGGCAATGCTGCCGATGAAATTGTTACAGAACAAATGCGTGAGGAGATCGAAACATTATGGAACGAGCCCCAGGCGTCAATTCTTATTCAGAACACTGCATTCAGCGTTCAGTTCCACATCACCTCAGAGTTAAAGAAAGACATTACTGAATTAGAAGTTTTACAAAACGTTGATCCACGAAACAATTATTTCCGCATCGAAAAATTTGTGCACGGAGATATTTCTTTTGTAGATGGTTTGGGATGCAACACGGGTTATTTTAAACTTGACAACCTATACCAGGGCTCTACTACAGCTGCACATGAATATGGTCATACCCTGGGTTTGGACCATCCTACATATTTAGACATAAGAGGGCAGGGAGTTCCCGGTATTATGTATCCCCGGGGAACATTGGTAGACCCGCAATACCAATATGATCCTACCAAACCTGCCGGCGTTACAGGTGGGACTATGCGTCCTATATATCGTCGTGTAAAAGTAGAAGACATCGAAGCACTTAAACTTCACAGGTTACGGTTCATTAACCGCAGCGCAGTGGTGGGCGCTTTCACTAACATTTACCATTGGAATCATGTTTAAACCGATCGTGGAGATTTTTTATCCCCTACGTTTTGCATTAGATAAATCTGTAACTTATTGCGCTAAACTTATGTGTTATGCGAAAAAAATGGTTGCTCATTTTTTCAATAGCAGTCACTACTTCTGCTATTGCCCAGCCCCGCCTGCCTAAAAATTATTACTGGCAAAAATTAGATAACGGCCTCGAAGTGGTAGTTATTCAAAATCACCGTGTACCTCTTGCTACCATTGAAATAGCTGTTAAAAATGGTGCTTATACAGAAGGGCCAGAATATAGCGGTCTGTCCCACCTTTTCGAACACATGTTCTTTAAAGCCAATAAAGACTATCCCAACCAGGAAACATTTATTAAAAGAACAGAAGAACTGGGTATGATCTGGAATGGAACTACTGGTACTGAGAGGGTCAACTACTATTTCACTTCTGATAAGGACAGTTTAGAAGCAGGTTTAAAATTCATGAATGCTGCCATGCGTTTTCCCATTTACCGGAATGAAGACATGGCTAAAGAACGGCCTGTAGTAGATGGAGAGTTTCAACGTGGTGAAAGTGATCCGGGATTTCAGTTGTACCTGGAAGTTCAAAAAAAATTATGGGGTGATCTTTTCACCCGGAAAAACCCAATTGGCGATCATGATATCATTAATACTGCTACACCTGAAAAAATGATGGTCATCAAGGACAAATATTATCATCCTAATAACTCTGTGTTAGTGATCACAGGTGATGTAGATCCGGACCAGGCATTTGGGTTTGCTAAAAATATTTTCGGAGACTGGAAGCATAGTGGCTTTAATCCTCATGAAAAATACCCGATTCCTGAATTTCAGCCTCTGAAAGAAACCCAGTACTTTATAAAAGAATCTTCTATTGCTCAAACTCCTTATATCATGATTAGCTGGCATGGCCCTGCATATAATAAGGATTCAGCGGGTACCCTGGCGGCTGATCTTTTTTCAACCATGTTAGGACTAAACTCTTCTAAATGGCAGCAAGCGTTGATAGATAAAGGCTTGGCCACATTTGCCGGCGTTAACTATGGCACAAACCGTTACGTGGGACCCATTCAAATTACAGTTGTTCCCAATCCTACCAAAATGAAAGAATGTTATAATGAAGTAATGAACCAGATCAGCCAGTTTGCTAACCCGGATTATTATACAGATGAACAACTGGCAACTGCCAAACAAGTTTTTATGCGTAATGAAATAAGAAGCAATGAAAAGCCTTCGAGTCTTTCAATGCAACTAACCTTTTGGTGGGCCAGTACCTCGCTTGATTATTTCACTGATTATGTTCCTAACCTGATGAAGGTTACAAAAAAAGATATAACCGACTATGTGAACAGGTACATAACAGGCAAACCTTATGTAGCCGGTATGATCCTCAATGCCGAAATGAAAAAGCAATTAAATCCAGGTGAATTCTTTAAAGCCAAAAACTTTTAATCATGAGAAAAATAGTTTGTGTAATAGTAGTAGCTGCTATTGTCCTAATCCCTGCAAAGCTTTTTGCACAGATGGGTGAGGCTTACGAAATGAAAATTAATGGTGTGAAAGTAATTGTACAACCAAGTGGAAATGAAATTATAGAAGTGCTTACAATTATTAAAGGTGGCGTTCAAAATTACCCCGCCACAAAAGCAGGAATTGAAAATTTAGCCATAACTGCTCTTACAGAATGTGGAACACTTAAGGATGATAAGAATACTTTTAAAAACAAGCTAGATAAGGTAAGTGCAGAAGTAGGTGGATTTACCGGTATGGATTATGCCAGTTTTCGCATGAATTGCATAGCAGGTGACTTTGAAAAAGTGTGGCCCCTATACGTAGATGCTATGACTATCCCCAGGTTCGACGCAAAAGAATTTGATCGTATAAAACAAGACCAGGTGACTCAACTCAGAGCACAGGAATCGAATCCTGATTTTGCAATTGACCAAATGGCTAAGCAAGTAGCTTTTGCAGGAAAAAATTATTCTAAAAATCCAGGAGGCACTTTAGAAACAGTAAACAAGTTAACAGTTGCAGAAACAAAGAGCTACTACAAGTCAATTTTCAATCGTTCTCGTATGGTTATAGTAGTGGTAGGTGAAATAGATAAGAAAGCGCTGGAAGAAAAGCTAACAGCATTCCTGGCAAAAGTGCCGCAGGGAGTACCTTTTGTACAAAAAAAGGAAAGCTTTGCAGCAGCGGCCAATAACTTTCAACCCAAGGATAAAGAATTAGCCACAAACTATGTTAAAGGCATTACAAGTGCTCCATTACCGGGCACGCCTGACTATAATGCTTTTGTGCTGGCTATGCGCATTTTTTCGAGGAAACATTTTATAGAAGTAAGAACAAATAATGGTCTGTCTTATGCTCCACAGGCCGGGTTTAGTGGCGGTACTACACCTTATGCCAATGTTGGTGCAAGCACTACAGATCCCAATAAGTACATAGCTGTTACCCGGCAGTTAATTGACAAAATAAAAACCGAAGGATTTACAGAAGAGGATTTAAAGAACCAGAAAACCGGTTATATAACCAATGTTTATTACCGCCAGGAAACGAATAGTGCACAAGCGGCAGCCCTGGCTTCCAACGAAGTTGTTAACGGCAATTGGAAAAGAGCCAATACGATCAAAGATGATATGAAAAATGTAACGGTTGCTGACTTGAACCGTGCATTCAAAACTTACGTCAACAACATTAGCTGGGCTTACCAGGGAGATTCTAAGAAAGTGGATCCACAATTATATAAACAAAAAGAAACTCCAAAACTGCCGCAGGAGAAGAAAGCGTTTTAAATAAAAAAGCCTCCCCTCAGGAGGCTTTTTTGATAAGATTATAGACAGCCGTTTCAATATCAAGGAACATGAACTGGAAACCTGTTGATTCAATTTTCTCGCTGCTCACGGTTGTGCTTTTCAATACTTCAATACTCATCTCCCCTAATACCGTTTTTAACGCAAAAGAAGGAACAGGGATGGGGACATGAAACTTATTGAGCTGTTTGGCCATTTCAAGAACCAGTGTTTTATTAGTAACAGGGTTGGGTGCTACAGCATTATAGATCCCGTGCAGTTTGTCATTTTCAATTGCTTCTATATACAGGCGCACGAGGTCAGCGATATGAATCCAGCTAATTACCTGTTTTCCATTTCCTAAAATGGTTGCAATACCAAAATTTAAATATTTTTTGAATTCAGCGTAGGCCCCACCTTCATTACTTAAAACAATTCCTGTTCTTAAAATAACCAGCCTTTTTCCCAATTCAACTACGGGTTGAATGCTACTTTCCCATTGCCGGCAGGTTGCCCCTAAGAAATCGTTTGCAGGGGGATCAGTTTCAATAAAACTTCTTCTCTCTTCTCCCAATGCAGTGGAGTTGGGAGTGAGGTCATCAGGACCATACCAACCAATAGCCGAAGCAGAAATAACAGCTTTAACCTTGTTGGGTGTTTCAAGTGCCTTTATTAGTAACGATGCACTTTTAACCCGGCTGTCAACGATCTCTCTTTTTCGCTTCTTTGTCCATGGCTTTTCGGCCACATTTGCTCCTGCTAAATGAACAATAAAATCAGCTCTGTGAATAGCGTCCCTATCTATCGTTTGCTTTTTTATGTTCCATTCAGCGTGGTAGATTTTATTACTGTCTTTTTCTTTGCTCTTATCCCTTGTGAGAATGATAACATCATGGCCTCTGTTCACCAACGCTTTTGTCAATGCTTTTCCAATTAAACCTGTCCCACCTGTAATCAACACGGTTGCCATGGGCTTTGTTTCAAATAACAAAGAAAGGAAAAGATAGTTGGTATAGGTAAACGCACTTTTGGTATAACGAAGATTGTCCAAACAGGTAGTTCACGCTATCTTCAAAAAAATTTCGAAATGACGCCGGTTCTTTCCATTAATAGCATTGCAAAATCCTATGGCCGTATACAAGCCTTGAAGAATGTTTCTTTTGAAGTACCGCAAGGGAGTGTGTTCGGCATATTGGGTCCGAATGGCAGTGGTAAAACCACACTCCTCAGTATCATACTTGATGTGTTAAAAGCCAACAACGGTAATTTCTTATGGTTTGGACGGCCAGGCTCTCCGGAGCAACGTAAACAGATTGGCTCATTGCTGGAAACGCCAAATTTCTATCATTATCTATCTGCTATTGACAATTTAAAAGTTACGCAAAGCATTAGCGGAAGAGGCACCAAGTCAGATATTGATGCCGTTTTGCAAAAGGTAAATTTGTATGAGCGCCGCCGAAGCCGGTTTAGTTCCTATAGCCTGGGTATGAAACAGCGGTTAGCTATTGCTGCTGCTTTATTAGGTGGTCCAAAAGTTCTGGTACTGGATGAACCTACTAATGGTTTAGATCCGGTTGGGATTGCGGAAATAAGGCAATTAATTGTTGAGTTAAAGGAAAGCGGGCATACGATTATTATGGCAAGCCACCTGCTTGATGAAGTAGAAAAAGTTTGCACGCACGTAGCTATTTTAAAAACAGGAACACTAATTACCAATGGCGATGTAGAACAAGTCTTAATGGATGAAGATGTGGTAGAACTTAGTGCTGCAGATTTGAATGCACTTGCCAGTGTGCTGGAACATTTCAGCAATAATGTTATCGTCAATAAACAATCAAATACGGTACAATTTACCTTACCAAAAGGCGAAGCCAGGCTTGATGAGATTAATCGTTTTTGTTTCAGTAAAGGCATCGCACTTACTCATCTTTTATTAAAGAAAAAACGCCTTGAGGCCCGCTTCTTTGAATTAACCAATAACTGAGGAAAGTGAATGGGAGCCGTCAAACTTGAAACAACCTTAAACATTAAACCTTAAACTCAACTTGCTCATCATGATGAATCTTTTAAGAACCGAATGGCTGAAGATGCGTAAGTATTGGGCTTTTTGGTGGATGACAGGAATCATTGCTTTGTCGTATCCCGGAATCAATTATATTTTCTACCAGATCTACAAGGAACTGATGGAAAAGGACAATGCCACCAGCCAGATAATGAAGATGATCATTGGTAATCCATTTACTTTTCCGGAAGTATGGCATACGGTAGCTTATGCTTCTTCGGTATTTATATTTATTCCTGCTCTTGCCGTAATCATGTTCATCACCAATGAATACACGTATAAAACACACCGTCAGAACATTATTGATGGCTGGAGCAGGCAGCAGTTCCTGGCAGGCAAATGCATTGACGTAGCACTTGTATCTGCAATGGTGACTTTGCTGTATATCATTGTAGCGCTGCTTATTGGTTTTATCAACAAAACAGGAGAAACAGCCAACATCTGGACAGGCTCAAAATACATCGGGTTATTTTTTATCCAGGTTTTTTCACAGTTGTCGATTGCCTTCCTTATTGCTTTTTTAATCAGGAAGGCTTTCATCGCATTGGGTGTGTTTCTTTTTTATGCCCTCATACTGGAAAACATAGCGGTAGCCTGGGCGAAATTTAAGGCAAATGACATTGGTGAGTTCTTACCCATGGAAATATCAGACAGGTTAATTCCACCGCCTGCCTTCTTTGGAAGGTTTGATGAAGAACGCTATAAGGCTTCTATGGCCGCAATAAATACACATATTATTTATGCAGTTGTTCTTACTGTTTTTATATGGCTTGTATGTTATAGTATTAATAATAGGAGAGATCTTTGATTGGTGCTGTGGATGGTGAATAGCGTGCCAACGGTACAAGTGAGTGACACAACAAAAGCGTAATAGAACCACTGAAGCCGGAAAACAACTTACTTAATCGCCCCCTTAACTTCATTTAATAAAAACCCCCATCGTAAACGACGGGGGTAACAACTAAAAACACAAGCCTTATTCTGGTGCCCTGTAAAAGGACGAGGCTTCATTGGAACGAAATTATTGGTTTCGATAGCTTGTTAGTGCTTCGAGATTCCCGGCACGACAGTGTCATACTGAGTTATCGAAGACTTAGTCAGGTTTCTTACCGTCTAAAAATGTATTAATGGTGCTGATGTTGGCACTGCCTTTACCGTCATCTTTTACTGTGTAATTACTATAGAAGTTTTCAACCGAGGAGACCGTGTTGTATAATTCCATATTGCGGCGGATGTAGGCCGGAACCGATTCAAACTCGTTGTTAGGATCGGCTGCATTAATGTTGAACGACAAGTTGCGCAACTTTTGTAGTCGTTCTGCAGCCCTCCTTTTTTGATCCTCAGCTCCGTCCTGCAGAGCAGGTGCCTCAGCTTGAGGTTGTTGTGGTGTTTGAACCTGGTGGCTCGTAGGCGTCTCCGCCGCCGTCGGAATGTCGTTACGTATCACCAGTTGCATGTCAAAAGATTCCGGATCTTCAACTTTTGCTACAGGTGCCGCAACCGGTTTCTCTTCTACAGGCTTGGAGGTGGATACCTCCGGTTTGGACTCTGCGTAGATATTGGATGGTCTGGCCAGATAACCTCCCGACGCTGCAGACGTCGAGGACGTATTTTGAGATGGCTGTGAAGCCGTATTGTCTGTGGATAAAATGGACTGACGCAATCTTTCAAAACGATCATCGAGCCATTGCTTTTTGCGTTCCAGTTCTTTCTTTTCATCGTCCGCTTCTACTTTCTCGTCTTTGATCTTTAACTGCAGGTGAACTGGAGCTTCCGGCTCTTCTTCCTTCTCTTCTACCAAATTAATAGTTCCTAAATGTAAGTCAAAATCGGCATCGTGCATCTGCGGCATTGGAATTTCTTCTGCAATTGCATTTTCGTCAATTAATTTAGGCGCTAACAGGTCCTCTTTAGTGGGTGTGGTGGTGGCTTGCAGCTTTGGGAGGGGCTGCTCTCCTAAAGTCATGAGGATTTTTTCGTTTTTTGCTGCTTCCTGATGTTGCGGCTTTTGTGAATCTTTTTTTGTGAATGGATCCTTGTGTTGGAAACCGGTGGCGATCAGGGTAATTCCAATATGGCTTCCCAGGGTATTATCATAGCCTAAACCAAGAATGACATCCGTATTCTCCCCGGCCTGGCTTAATAAATGGTTCTGAATGATTTCTACTTCATCCATTGTAAACTCATGTTCACCCTCTGCAGAATTGATATTGATAAGGATCCATTTAGCACCACGAATTTCATTGTCGTTCAGTAATGGTGAGTTCAATGCATCTTCAATAGCACGTTGTGCACGGTTCTCTCCTTCACAAGCGGCGTTGCCCAAAATAGCCACTCCACCATTCTTCATCACGGTGCATACATCGGCAAAGTCAACGTTGATCTGGCCGGTGCTGTTAATAACATCCGTTATACATTTAGCGGCTGTTGCCAATACATTATCTGCTTTGGAAAAGGCTTCCCGCATTTTTAAATTACCAAACTGGTGACGTAGCTTGTCGTTACTGATTACCAAAAGCGTATCAACATACTGCTTTAATGTTTTAATACCGTCTTCTGCTTGTTGTTGACGCTTCTTTCCCTCGTATGAAAACGGAGTTGTAACAATGCCAACCGTAAGTACGCCAAGGTCTTTACAAATTTTTGCAATAATGGGTGCACCGCCTGTGCCTGTACCGCCGCCCATGCCAGCTGTAACAAACGCCATTTTTGTGTTTACTTCCAAAATGCGTTTGATTTCTTCTAAACTTTCTTCAGTTGCCTGGCGCCCGATTTCGGGATTGGCGCCGGCTCCTAAACCTTGCGTAAGGTGTGGGCCTAACTGAATTTTATTAGGCACATTACTTTGCGTAATGGCCTGCGCATCGGTATTGCAAATAATGAAGTTAACGCCTTCAATATTCTGGCTATGCATGTGGTTTACTGCGTTGCTTCCGCCACCGCCTATACCGATGACTTTTATTATGGATGATTTTTCTTTGGGGAGATCGAAATGGATCATAAGAATCTGGTTTGTGTCGTTACATGTACGATTGCAACAACGGATGAATGAATCTTAAAATGGATGATTGATGATGGTTGTTTTTACAATTCAAAGTTCTTGTTTGAAAGTTCAAAGTGTTTATCTTTTCGATTACTTACTTCGAACTATCGTTCATTACAAATGCTGATCTTCTTCTTCTTTAAAAATCTCGATCAGGCTGGTTTTAAATTTGCCCCAGAAGTTACTCATGCCTCTACGTCTTTCTGTAGTAATAACACTGCCATGAGATTCTACTTCTACGGCAACTTCTTCCGCTTCTGTTCTTAGGTTTTCAGGTACTGATACGGATTTAAAGTTTTGTTCAAATTGTTTACGATTGTGCTCATAATCATCATATCCTTTTAGTATTAAACCCAAACAGGTTGAATACGTAGGCCTAGCCAATTCTTCAATATGACCTGCCGCTAAATGTTCGGTTGGTAAGCCAATCCTGCAATTCAACCCGGTAACGTATTCAGTTAACTGGATTAAATGTTTTAACTGGGCTCCGCCACCTGTAAGAACCACACCGCCATTCAACATTTTATTATCCAAACCCACTTGTTTTAAATGGTAGGTAACAAAATCTAAAATTTCGCTCATTCTTGCCTGGATAATGTTTGCCAGGTTCTTTACACTGATCTCTTTTGCAGGCATGCCACGCAAACCAGGAATGGTGATGTAGGCGTTGGCTTTCGCTTCGTTTGATAAAGCACTTCCAAACTGAACCTTCATTTGTTCGGCCTGTGTTTTTAATACACCCAATCCTGTTTTGATGTCATTGGTAATGTTCTCACCAGCAAATGGAATCACCGCCGTGTGCTTTAAAATGCCCTCGTAGAAAACCGCCAGGTCTGTTGTGCCACCGCCAATATCTACTATTGCAACACCTGCTTCCATATCTTCCTGCGCCATAACAGCAGCGGAGGATGCCAGGGGTTGCAACACCAGGTCTTTGGTAATCAAACCTGATTTTTCTACAGAACGGTTAATGTTCCTGATAGCATTTTTATCGCCGGTGATGATGTGAAAATTGGCTCCCACTTTTACGCCACCATAACCAATAGGATCAGCAATGTTTTGAAAGTTGTCAACCGTATATTCCTGTGGAATCACATCAATGATCTGATCGCCGGCAGGAATGTAGGTTTTGTACTGATCAGAAATGAGTTGGTCAATCTCTTTCTGTGAAATCTCGTTCTCTGTGTCGTGACGCACAATGTCACCGCGGGTTTGTAAACTTTTGATGTGATGACCTGCAATACCCACGTACACCTCTGCTACTTCCAGGTTCGGGTTGGAAGCATAACAGGCGTCCAGTGCTTGTTTAATTGCCTTGATCGTTTCATCAATGTTTAACACTTGCCCATGTTTTACGCCGTTAGAGTTTGACTTGCCAAAGCCCAGAATCTCCAGTTTGCCCCATTCGTTCTTGCGACCGGCAATGACGGCGATTTTGGTGGTTCCAATGTCAAGCCCCACAATAATTGGTTGCTCGTTGTTCATGTTCTATGTTGTTTTTAGTTGTTTGTGCCTAAATCCCTAAAGGGACTTGTAAACTGTTTTTCCGAATGTTTCTCTCCTTCTGTTAGAAGTTGATAATCATGTACCCAACTTCCTATCATTACTCAACTTCTGTTGCGTCGCACACTTGTACATTCTTGCCTCTATTCAGCAGTCGCTCTCCTTGCTCCTCTTACACCATTCTTCGCACGCCATCCTGCTGTTTAATCTCTACTTCAATTCTTCTTTTTCATTACAGCCTTTGGCCTCGGTACTTGCCTTTTCAGTTTGTCAACGGGTTTTGGATTTGTTCTAGTCGCAGGGTTAGGATTGGTCTTCATAGAAACAGAATCATACTCTGCTGTCATGGAATATTGTACTGAATCAGTTGCGCTCTTTGCATCGGGTAACATCTCGTCTGATACGTTTTGAATGGTGCTATTTTTTAATAATTCTTCAATGTTTTTTTGTAACTGAATGGAATCAACTTTTGAAGCAGGTCCTTTATTCACTCCAATTACCTGCCCGTCATATTGTACATCTACCACACTGTACCTGTTAAAACCTGTTTTGCTCATCACCTGTTTGTAAAAAAGGAAGAGACGAGCGAGCTTCTGCTCTAAATTTTCTGCGCTTCCTATTCTTATAATGTGATCTCCTATCACAGGGATCAACTCAAACTTCCGGTCGGGCGTAATATCTATTTGACCGATCTGTGCATTCCAGAAAGCATCAGCGTATACAAATTTGGCCACCTGCTTTACCCCCTTCAATAAAATGCTGTCTTTAACAGAAAGGCGTTTAGCATTGGTATAACCAGTTATCACCGGCACCCTTGCACTTACTTTATCAATCAAAGGCATTTGATGTCCTGAACTATCCATGTAAAAAGAGGACCCGCCTGCTGTAAAAATCCTTGCTATAGGTTCCCTTTCTTCTACAGCAACATGCAATACATCTTCCCTGTCAAAATATAATTCTGCATCCTTTATCCATTGATTCTTTTCCAAAGCCTTTTCCAGTGAAACCAGGGAAATGCTGGCTAAAGTTTTATTTACCAGAGAACCACCAGCTGTTTTTTCAATTTGGTTTTTAATATCCGACTCTTCTATATAAAACTTCTCTCCTGTGCCTTTAATCCTCACAACCACCTTTTCACAAACATGCTGCGTCTTTTTCTTGTTGGCAGCAATGAGCAGAGTGGTAATGCCACAGATGACCAGGAACCATACTGTGAGTACAATAACTTTTCTTATGACTTTCTTTTTTTCCAGTGTTAGTTACTTTTTATTCTTAGAGTTTTATTACAATAATTTTCTCGCATTACACCAATTACGTTACGTGTCAATTCGTGTAATTTGTGCCTTTAATTCGTGTCATCAATAATATGTTTAACAGGTTGTACTAAAGCATCGATATCACCGGCACCAGCCATTACTATCACTTCACCAAATTCTTTGTC
>Ga0126307_10000215_pt1 | contig 37355 bp, 37 predicted proteins | sample Plot28_FD_89955 | JGI IMG/M metagenome (GOLD analysis project Ga0126307, IMG submission 89955) | Serpentine soil microbial communities from UC McLaughlin Reserve, CA, USA - Plot28 | ecosystem: Environmental > Terrestrial > Soil > Grasslands | place: USA: UC McLaughlin Reserve, Lake County... | reverse complement strand
GTCCAGGTGGCGGTCACGGCGGCGAGCGTAGACGCCCGGCCCGCGGCCGCTGCCCATGAGCGGGCAGCGGAGGCGCGGTCAGACGCTGGGGGCGACCGGCGAGATCGTGAGCTTGTCGATGGGCTCCCCCCGCAGCACGCGCACCGCGAGCTGGCCGTTGGCGAGCGTCGCCTCGGCCGAGGCGCCGTAGCCGGCGGGCAGGTCGACCTCGCGCTCGTAGCCTCCGTAGTCCCACTCGTGGACGAGGTAGTCGCGCGGGGCCGCCGAGCGCAGGCCGGCGGTGATGCGCAGCATCCCGGGCGTCAGGTCGATGGTCACGTCGCCGGGTTGGACGGCGGGGAGGGCCGCCACGACGACGAGGGCGGCGTCGGCCTCGTACACGTTGACGGGCACCGTCTGGGGGCGCATGGCCTCCTCGACGGCGTCGGTCGCGGCGATGACCTCGGCCTGCTTGGTCTGATCAGGAGCCATGCCGCGCGTCTACCCCCGCCCGTCGGGCATCAGTCGGTCCGCCGGCCCGGCGCCCGTGCCCCCGACACCGCGCGCCGTTGCCGCGCCGCGCGGCCCGGTCACTCCGGCACGCGGCGCTCCCAGCCCCGATGGCGGGCGGGGCCGGCGTCGGACGCCTCGGGCACACCTGGCGCAGCCCGCCCGGTCGCCGAGGGCGGTGAGGACTGCACGAGCGGCGAGGCGGGCCGGGGCGGCGGCGGTGAAGTCGACGCGGGCAGCGGGGATCGCGACAGTGGATCGAGCCGGCGTTCGGGCGGGTCGGTTGGGTGCCAGCCCGCCCCGGCCAGGAGGGCGGTGGCAGCCGGGTCGTCGGGCGCCCGGGTGTGCAGCAGGCTGCACGCCCGCGTCCGGGCCAGGTCCTCGACGGCGGCCAGCAGGTGACGACCGATGCCCTCGCGGCGGGCACCGCCGGCCACGACCAGCCGGTCGAGGCGGCCGCTGTCGCCGGTGATCGCGCCGGTGGCCAGGCCGACGAGCTCGCCGGAGCGGCGGGCCGTGACGGCGAAGCCGCCGGTCGGCGCCGCCGTGGCGAGCGCCTCGGCATCGGGCGGGACTCGGTCGGACACGCTCAGTTCGAGCGGCAGCCCGCCACGCGCCAGGACCGCCGGCCGAGCGAGGGCGGCGTCCGCCAGTGGGTGCCAGAGGCGGCCGGCCTCCTCACGCAGCAGGTGGACCCGGTCGATGGTCACGTCGACGGCGAAGTCGGCCAGCGCCGCGACGGCCGCCGGGATGCGTTCTGGGGCCATGTCGTCGGCAACGGTCAGGTGCGGCGAGAAGCCGTGGGTGAGCGGGCGCTCGAGCGGAGGGCGGAACACGGCGTCGCGCAGGGCGTGGACGCCGGCGATATCGCCGCCCACCTGCAGGTACACAACCGGCGTGACCGGGTGGAACGTGGCCGCTGGGCCGAACCGCAGTCGCAGCGGGCCGGTCCGGCCGGCCGACTCCCGCAGCACGGCGAGCGCGTCGGCCAGCCGGTCCTCCGGCACGTTGACCGGCGGTACGAGCGTCACGTGGGCGGGGATCCGCAGGCGCGCCCCGTCGCCGAGCGCCCGGCGCAGGCCGTCTACCTCGGTCGCGGCCGGCCGGGGCACGAGCAGCGCCACGCCGAGCCGGTGCCGGGGCATGCCGCGACCCTAGGGGCCGGCCGACCCGGACCGGCCCGTTCCGGCGTGCTGCCTGCGCCGGATCGCACGCGAGGAAGGCCGCCCTGGCCGAACGCCGAAACCGAACGCCGAACGCCGGACGCTGGGCCACGGGCCACGGGCCACGGGCCACGGGCCACGGACCACGGGCCACGGGCCACGGCCACGGACCACGGACCACGGGCCACCCGGCCACGGCCACGGACCACGGACCACGGGCCACCCGGCCACGGGCCGCGGACCACGGACCACGGACCACGGACCACGCGGCCACCCGGCCACCGGCCACCGGCCACCGGCCACCGGCCACCGGCCACGGGCGACGGGTCAGCCGAACACCGTTCCCTGTCCCCGATCCGTTGGTGGGCAACGGATCCGGGACACGGAAGGAGTCACGGGACCGGGACACGGCCTCGGCTCCTCGCCGGCGACCACTCCCCGGATGCAGACGACGCCAACGGACGAGGCACAGCCCCGAGCGCGGGACCGGGTCAGGCGGCGGGCGGACCCCCGGCGGCCAGCAGCCGCACATGGGCCCTCCGCACCTCGGCCTCGGCCTCGACGTCGTCGCCCTGGGCCGCCCGCCGCTCGGCGTCGTCACGAGCCCGGCGGGCCCGGTCGACGTCGATCTGGTCGGCCATCTCGGCCACGTCCGACAGGATCGTGACGCGATCGTCGGACACGTCGACGAAGCCACCGTGCACGGCGGCGATCTCGTCCTGGCCCCTCTCGGTGCGGATCGTCACGGTGGCGATGTCGAGGGCGCCGATGAACGGCGAGTGACCGGCCAGGAAGGCGATGTCGCCGCCGCCCACGGTGCGGGCGATGACCATGTCGGCCTCGCCCGAGTAGAGCAGGCGCTCGGGCGAGACCAGGTCGACGTGCAGGGCCATGGTGGTCGTCCTTCGGCGATCAGCTGGTCGACGAGCGCAGCTGCTCGGCCTTGCGGCGGACGTCGTCGGCGCCGCCCACGTTGAGGAACGCCTGCTCGGGCAGGTCGTCGAGCTCGCCGTTGACGAGCGCCTCGAACGAGTCGACCGTCTCGGTCACCGGCGTGAACACACCGGGCAGGCCGGTGAACGTCTCGGCCATGAACATCGGCTGCGACAGGAACCGCTGGATCTTACGGGCCCGGGACACCGTCACCTTGTCCTCCTCGGACAGCTCGTCGAGGCCGAGGATGGCGATGATGTCCTGCAGCTCGCGGTACCGCTGGAGGATCTCCTGCACCCGGCGCGCGACGCCGTAGTGCCGCTCGCCGACCACGTCGGGTTGGAGGATCGACGACGTCGACGACAGCGGGTCGACCGCCGGGTAGATCCCGAGCGCCGCGATGTCGCGGGACAGCTCGGTAGTGGCGTCGAGGTGGGTGAACGTCGTGAACGGTGCCGGGTCGGTGTAGTCGTCGGCGGGCACGTAGACGGCCTGCAGCGACGTGATCGACCGTCCCCGGGTCGAGGTGATGCGCTCCTGCAGCTCGCCCATCTCGTCGGCCAGGGTGGGCTGGTAGCCCACGGCCGAGGGCATGCGGCCGAGAAGCGTCGACACCTCCGACCCCGCCTGCACGAAGCGGAAGATGTTGTCGACGAACAGCAGCACGTCCTGGCCGCGCACGTCGCGGAAGTACTCGGCGATCGTGAGGGCCGAGAGCGCCACCCGCAGGCGGACGCCCGGCGGCTCGTCCATCTGGCCGAAGACGAGCGACGTCTTCGGGAGCACGCCCGACTCCTCCATCTCGAGGTAGAGGTCGGTGCCCTCACGGGTGCGCTCACCCACGCCGGCGAACGCCGAGACGCCGCCGTGCTGCTCGGCCACGCGGCGGATCATCTCCTGGATGAGCACCGTCTTGCCCACGCCGGCCCCGCCGAACAGGCCGATCTTGCCGCCCTGCAGGTAGGGAGTGAGCAGATCGATGACCTTGATGCCGGTCTCGAACACCTCGCGGGTGGGCTCGAGCGTGTCGAAGTCGGGCGCCTCGCGGTGGATGTCCCAGTAGGCGTCGATCTTCGAGGCGTCGAGCTCCGCCACGTCGAGCGGCTCACCGATGACGTTGAGCACGTGGCCCAGCACGCCGTCGCCCACCGGCATCGTCAGGCCACGGCCGAGGTTCTTCACAGGAGTGCCCCGTACCAGGCCCTCGGTGGGTCGGAGGCAGATGGCCCGCACGCGGGAGGAGCCGATCTGCTGGGCGACCTCGGCCCCCACGACCTGCTCGTCACCACCGGTGGTGATGACCATCTGCAGGGCCGTGTTGATCGCGGGCACCGAGTCCGGCGGGAACTCGACGTCGACGACCGGGCCGGCGATGGCGATGACGCGGCCGTCCTTGAGGGTCTCGGCGGCGGTGGCGGGTTCGGTGACGGTCATGGTGTGGCTCCTCTGGTGCGCTACAGGCGCGAGGGATCGAGGCTGTCGACGAGGACGTCGGCGGACATCAGAATGTGGTCGGCCATCAGGTCGTGGCCACCGGATCGCGCGGCCCGCAACGCCTCGGCGCCGCCGACGATCTCCATGATCTCGGTGGTGATGGAGTCCTGGCGGGCACGGTTCATCGCGCGGCTGTACTTGACGATGAGGTCCTCGGCATTGTCGGTGGCCGACTTCATGGCGCGCTGCTGGGCGGCCAGGAACGACGCCGCGCCGTCGAGCAGGGCGGCGTAGAGGCGGGCCTCGGCGTAGCGGGGCAGCAGGCGGTCCAGGATCTCCTGCGGGTTCGGCTCGAACTCGTAATCTGCGCTCGGCCCGTCGGACGCGGTCTCGAGGATCGCCGGGTCGAGCGGCACGAAGCGCCGCACCACGACCCGCTGGGTGGCCACCGACAGGAACTGGGTGTAGGCGAGCTCGACCTTGTCATAGTCGCCTTGCTCGAAGCGCTCGACGACGAACTCGGCGATGCGCCGGGCATCCTCGTAGGCCGGCTGGTCGGCGAATCCCTCGAAGCTGGCGTCGATGTCCCACCCGCGGAAGCGGAAGTACGACGTCGCCTTCTTGCCTACCGTGACGAGGCGGGTACGGGTGCCCTCCCCCCGCAGCCGGTTCATCGAGCGCTCGGCGGCCCGGATCACGTTGCCGTTGTAGGCACCGCACAGGCCGCGGTCGGCGGCGATGACCACGTAAGCCACCGTGCGGACGTCGGGGTGCTCGCTCAACAGGGGTGAGCCGCCGCCGGCCCCGGCCGCGGCCAGGTTGCGGATGACTTCGGTCAGCTTCTCGCTGTACGGGCGGGCGGCGTCGGCCCGCTGCTGGGCCTTGGCGATGCGGCTGGCGGCGATGAGCTCCATCGCCTTCGTGATCTTCTTCGTGGACTGCACCGACCGGATGCGCCGGCGCAGCTCGCGCTCCTTGCCGCCGGGCACGTCTAGACCTCGTCGCCGGCGACGACGCCGCCGGTGGCCGGGTCGACCGCGGGGGCCGGCTCGTCGGCGGCCGCGGTGGCGGAGCGGGACTGGGCGGCCTCCTCCCACCCGAACTGCTCGGTGAAGTCCTTGATCGCGGCCTCGAAGGGCTCGACGTCGGGGATGTCGCCGGTCGTGCGGACTCCCTCGAGGAGGTCGCCGTGGCGGCCGCGGAACCAGTCGAGCAGCTCGGCCTCGTACCGGCGGACCTGGTCGACCGGTACGTCGTCGAGGTAGCCGTGGGTGCCGGCGTAGAGCGATACGACCTGCTCCTCGACCCTGAGCGGGCTGTTGAGCGGCTGCTTGAGCAGCTCGACGAGGCGGTAGCCGCGATCGAGCTGCGACTGCGACACCTTGTCGAGCTCCGAGCCGAACGACGCGAACGACTCGAGCTCGCGGAACTGTGACAGGTCGCCCTTCAGCGTGCCCACGGCCTTCTTTATGGCCTTGATCTGCGCGGCACCGCCCACCCGCGAAACGGACTGGCCGGTGTCGAACGCGGGGCGGACGCCGGCCTTGAACAGATCGTCCTGCAGATAGATCTGGCCGTCGGTGATCGAGATCACGTTCGTGGGGATGTAGGCCGAGATGTCGCCGGCCTTCGTCTCGATGACGGGCAGGGCGGTCAGCGAGCCGCCGCCGTTCTCGTCGGACAGCTTGGCGGCCCGCTCGAGCAGGCGGCTGTGCAGGTAGAACACGTCGCCCGGGTAGGCCTCCCGGCCCGGCGGGCGGCGCAGCAGCAGCGACACCTGGCGGTAGGCCTCGGCCTGCTTGGAGAGGTCGTCGTAGACGGCCAGGGCGTGCTCGCCGTTCTCCATCCAGTGCTGCCCCATGGCGCAGCCGGCGTAGGGGGCGAGGTACTTGAACGGCGAGGGGTCGGACGCGCCGGCCACGACGACGACCGTGTAATCGAGGGCGCCGTGCTGGCGGAGCGTCTCGACGGTGGTGGCCACCGTCGACTCCTTCTGGCCGATGGCCACGTACACGCACTTCACGCCCAGGCCACGCTGGTTGAGGATCGTGTCGATGGCGATCGTGGTCTTGCCCGTCTTGCGGTCGCCGATGATCAGCTCGCGCTGGCCCCGGCCGATCGGCGTCATCGCGTCGACGGCCTTGATGCCGGTCTGGAGCGGCTCGTGCACCGGCTGGCGGCCCATGATGCCGGGCGCCTGCAGCTCCATCTGGCGCTGCACGACGTTGGTGAGGCCGCCGCCGCCGTCGACCGGGGTGCCCAGGGCGTTCACGACACGGCCGAGCAAGCCGTCGCCGACGGGCACCGACAGGATGCGGCCGGTCGCCTTGACGGCCTGGCCCTCCTTCACGCCGGCCGCCTCGCCGAGCACCACGGCGCCGATCGAGTCCTCGTCGAGGTTCAGCGCCAGGCCGACGGTGCCGTTCTCGAACTCGACGAGCTCGTTGTAGGCGACGCCGGGCAGCCCCGCGAGCGTGGCGATGCCGTCACCGACCTCGATGATGCGCCCGACCTGCGCGGTCTCGACGCCGGGGTGGAAGTCGGCGAGGTTGCGGCGCAGGGCCTCGGCGATGTCGGCGGTGTTGATGGTCAGCTCTGCCATCGGTGTCAGTCCTCGTTCTTCCTCTAGAGCGCGTTCTTGAGCTGGTCGAGCCGGCTGCGGACGCTGCCATCGATGACGGTGTCGCCGATCTGGGCCACGACGCCACCGAGCACCGACGGGTCGATGACGACCCGTACCTCGACCTGCTTGCCCGTGGCCTCGTTGAGCGCCTTCGTGAGGCGGTCGCGCTGGTCGGCCGTGAGCGGGACCGCCGAGCGGACCTCGGCGACCTCCTTGTTGGCCTCGCGGGCGCTCATCTCGACGAGCTCCCGGATGATGGCCGGCAGCTCGCGGGACCGGCCGGTGCCGACGACGAGCGACACCAGCGCCACGGTCGTGGACGACGCCCGGCGGCCGAGCAGGTCCTCGACGATCTGCTGGCGGCGGCTGGCCGGGATGTGGGGGTCGGTGAGGGCGTCACGCAGCTGGTCTGACCCGGACAGGGTCTGGGAGAAGTCGAACAGCTCGTCTTCGACCTCGCCGAGGGTCCCCTCGGCGCGGGCCACCGAGAAGAGGGCCTCGGCGTAGGCCAGCGTGCGGTCGTCTGCCATCTCGGTGTCTCCTGTGGCCTCGGCGGGCTGGCGCTCCGCTACGAGCGCTGCGCCGCCACCTGGTTGATGTAATCCTCGACGAGCTGGGTCTGCGTGGCCGCGTCGAGGTTGCGCTGCACGACGGTCTCGGCGGCGCCGATGGCCAGCGTGGCGAGCTCATCCCGCAGGTCGGCCAGCGCCTGGACCTTGGCGGCCTCGATGTCGGCCACGGCCCGCTCGCGCTGCTCGTCCAGCTCGGCCTGCAGGCGGCTCTCGCTGTCGCGCCTGAGGGCGTCGGCGGACTGCCGCGCCTCCTCGATGATGCGGCCGGCCTCGGCCTTGGCGTCGTTGAGCTGAGCCCGGTACTCGGCGAGCAACTGGTCGGCCTCTTCCTTCTGGGCCTCGGCGGCCTCGATGTCGCCGCGGATCTTCTCGGTGCGGGCGTTCATCGCGCCCTTGATCTGCGGGAGGCCGAACTTCCTGATGAAGAAGAAGACCACGGTGAAGCCGAAGGCACCCCAGATGATCTCGTTGAGCTCGGGTACGAGAGGGTTCGGGGCCTCCTGGCAGTCGGTGACGGAGCCACCGTCGGCCAGGGTCTCGATGCACTCGGCGTCGGCCTCCGTGGCGCCGTTGTCCTCGGCCTGGTGGACGACCTCTTCGACGGGCTCGCCCGCCTGCGTCTCGCCGCCATCGGACTCCTGGGCGCCGGCCGGCCGGGCGAACCCGAACAGCAGGACCAGGGCGAGCGGGGCGAGGAGCAGCAATCGGATGCGTCGCATGCCTCTCCTTCCTGTTCCGGGCCTCAGCCCTGGCCGAGGAAGAAGACCACGAAGCCGATCAGCGCCAGGGCCTCGACGAACGCGATGCCGAGGAACATCGTGGTGCGGACCATGCCGGCGGCCTCGGGCTGGCGGGCCATGGCCTGGACGGACTGGCCGACCAGGTAGCCGATGCCGATGCCGGGGCCGATGGCGCCCAGGCCGTAGGTGAGGGCGGCGAGGCCCGTGTTGTCGATTCCGCTCGCGGCTTGCTGGGCCAGGACGGAAATGGTGGCAAACATCGTTGGAGCTTCCTTCTCCTGGTGTGACGTATGACGTCGGGACTGTGGACTGAGGGGCGGTGGCGATCAGTGCTCGTGGCTCACCGCGGCGCCGATGTAGACGCCGGCGAGCAGGGCGAACACGTAGGCCTGCAGGAACGAGACGAGGATCTCGAAGGCCGTGAAGAAGACCACGGCGATCGCCGGCAGCGGCAGGAACACCGCATACCACGCCTTGATCCACAGGGCGGACGAGAGCACGGCGAACGTGACCAGCAGGATGTGGCCGGCCAGCAGGTTGGCGAAGAGACGGACGGTGTGGCTGAACGGCTGCACGAGGAACTTCGAGATGAACTCGATCGGCACCACGAGCACCAGCAGGGCGATCGGTACGCCGGGCGGCACGAGGGCGTGCTTCAGGTAGCCGATCGGCCCGTGCTCCTTGAATCCGGCGCCGTGGTACAGCACGTACGACAGCAGCGCGAGGAACATCGGCAGGGCGATACGGGCGGTCGCCGGCATCTGGATGAACGGGACGATCTCGAAGATGTTGCAGAAGAAGATGAAGAAGAACAGCGAGAGCAGGTAAGGGGTCCACTTGAGGCCCTCGGCCCCGAGCGTCGGCAGCACGATCTGGTTCTCGACGAACTCGACCGACATCTCGGCGGCGTTCTGCGCACCGGTCGGCACCAGCCGCTTCTTGTTGCCGAGCGCGAACAGCAGGATCGTCAGCAGCGCCGCGAGGGCATAGATGAGGACGACCTTGTTGATCCCCAACGCGTTGTCGCCAAAGTCGGGCCAGTCGACGATGTGGCCGAGGGGCGGGAACTCGAGTGCGAGTGTCACCGGGTCGCAGTCTCCTTGGATGCGGGTCGGAGGCCCGGGTACGCGAGCGAAGCCGACACGTAGCGGAGCTCCCAGACCAGGAGCCCGAGGTGGGTGAGCACGAGCGTGAGGCCGAGCGGTGTCGGCTCGACCCAGCCGGCGTCCTTGACGGGGAACACGGCCAGGAAGATGAGGCCGAGGCGCACCAGGTAGCCGAACAGCGCCACGCCCATGACCAGGGCGTAGCCGATGCGCGCCGCCGCCCCCAGCAGGGTCGCTGCCAGCACGAAGTTCGCGACGACGATCGCCATGGCGTAGGCGACGGACGCAGCGCCGGCCACGCCCCAGACGAGCGCACCGAGGGCGATCGGGATCGGCGCCACCAGCACGGCGCGCCTCACCATGTCCAGGGCGACCTGCCTCTCGGGTGCCGGACCGGCGTCTCTGGCGGCCAGCAGGTCGCTCATGCCGCGTTGCCCTCCTCGGGCGGGCTCGCCTCTGCAGGCGGAGCGGAGGACCGCGGGGTCGGGGACGACGGGGTCGGGGAGGACAGGATCGGGGGGATCGCTGCGTCGGGAGACGGCGCGGTGGGGGCCACCGGCACGACGGCGTCGAGTGCCGAGGCCGGGACGCCGGTGGCGATCGAGGCCACACGCCGGCGGCTCCAGATCGCACCCGACTCGTGGTCGCGCATCTGGCGGTCGTAGCCCAGCCACAGCTTCGCGAAGATGCCGACGACGGCGAACACGGCGAGGCCGATCGTGAAGAGCGGCCGCGTGCCGAGCCAGCGATCGACGAGGCTGCCGAGCACACCGAAGACGACGGGCGTGGCGACGATCTCGACGGCACGGGCGAACCCGTCGTTGTAGCCCCGGTTCAGCTGTCGTCTGGCTACGAGATCAGACACCCGGTCCCCTCCTGACGGGCTCGCCCCGGCCCGTCCCGGAGCGCTTGTGAACTGTTTCTCAATCTAGCTGACTCGGACTGCGATCGGGCAAATCGATCGATGCAGGTAGCGCGGCGGCAGGTTAGCAATGCCGCAACCCCAAGTTTCAATGCGCCGAAGTTCGGGGGTCGGCCGAGTCAGCGCCCGACGGGCTGACGGTCCGGCGCCGGCGGTCCCGGCCGGCCCGGACCGCCGGGCGCCGCCTCGAGCTGGCGCTCGGCCCGCCGGCCGGCCCGGATCCCCGGGGCGAAGAGGGTGTAGAGCAGCACGGCGAGGGCGAGCACGCCCACCGGGATGAGGGCGTCGCCCCGGCCGGTGTACGTCGGGTAGAGCACCACGGCCGACAGCAGGGCGGTGAACGCCCAGAGGATGAGGACGCTGCGGCGCTGGCCGTGGCCGAGGTCCATGAGGCGGTGGTGCAGGTGCCCCTTGTCGGCGACCGACACGCCCGACCTGCGCCGGGCCCGGCGCAGGATCGCCCAGGACGTGTCCAGCAGCGGCACGCCCAGGATGAGCAGCGGCAGGAACAGCGGTGCGAAGAAGAAGTACGTCTGGCCGGTGACCTGCACGTCGGAGTTGCCGCCGATGCCGATCGTGACCGCCGCCATGAGGAGGCCGAGCTGCAGCGCGCCGGCGTCGCCCATGAACATCTTGGCGGGATGGAAGTTCCACGGCAGGAAGCCGAGGCACGCCCCCATGACTGCGGCCGCCACCAGGGGCCCGATGTTGGCCTGGTCGATGGCGCCGAGTTCGTCGAGGTGCTCGGCGTAGAGCAGGAACGACCCGGCGGCGATGGCCACGATGCCGGCCGCCAGCCCGTCGAGGCCGTCGATGAGGTTGATCGCGTTCGCCATGCCCGCCACCCAGATCACCGTGACGAGCGCGGACAGGTCCGGCGACAGGGCGAACAGGCCGAGGAACGGGATGCGGAAGAACAGGATGCTCACGCCCGCGATCGACAGGATGCTGCCGGCGAGCACGATGCCGGCCATCTTCGCCGGGGCCGACAGCTCGCGGAGGTCGTCGATCTGGCCGACACCCCAGATCGTGGTGGCGGCGATCGCCACGCCGAGGGGTGGGGCGATCGTGCGGAACACGTCGGCGAAGTCGCCGCTCAGCCACGCCGCCAGCAGCCCGACAAGCACGCCGAGCAGCATGCCCGCGCCGCCCATGATGGGCGTGGGGTCCGTGTGGACCCTGCGGGCGTCGGGCATGTCGACGGCCCAGATCTTCCAGGCCAGCTTGCGGAGCAGCGGCATGGCCGCGAACGATGCGGCGAAGGCCGCGCCGATCACGACGAGGTAGCCGGCGACCCCGGGGCCCACGACCTCGGCCCGATCAGACCGGGTACGGCGCGAACTTCGAGCACAGGGCGAGGACCTCGTCGCGCACGGCCGCCACCTCGCCCTCGTCGTCGCGGTGGGTGAGCACGCGGTGGATGAGCTGGGCCACATCCGCCATCTCGGCGGTGCCCATGCCCTGCGTGGTGACGGCGGGCGTGCCGATGCGGAGGCCGCTCGAGATGTACGGCGGCCGGGGGTCGTCGGGCACGGTGTTCTCGTTGAGGCTGATGCCGGCGCGGTCGAGCGCCAGGCGGGCCTTCTTGCCCGACAGCTCGGCGTCGAAGCTGCGCAGGTCGACGAGCATCATGTGGTTGTCGGTGCCGCCCGAGACCAGCCGGAAGCCCCGGCTCGCCAGGCCCTCGGCCAGGACGGCGGCGTTGGCGATGATCCCACGGGCGTAGTCGGCGAAGGCCGGCTGGGCGGCCTCGCGGAACGCCACGGCCTTCGCGGCGATCACGTGGTCGAGCGGGCCGCCCTGCATCCCGGGGAACACGGCCTTGTCGAGCTTCTGGCCCAGCTCCTCGCGGGCGAGGATGCATCCGGAGCGGGGGCCGCGCAACGTCTTGTGGGTCGTGAAGGTGACAACGTCGGCGTGCGGCACGGGGTTCGGGTGCACGCCACCGGCGATGAGCCCGGCGAGGTGGGCGGCGTCGAACATGAACAGCGCCCCGACCTCGTCGGCGATCGCCCGGAACGGAGCGGGGTCGATGATGCGGGGGTAGGCCGTGGCGCCCGTGACGATCAGCTTGGGGCGGTGCTCGAGCGCCAGGTCGCGGACCTGGTCGAGGTCGATGCGCTCGTCGCTGGGCGTCACCCCGTAGGACACGAAGTGGTAGAGCCGGCCGGACGCGTTCACCGGCGACCCGTGGGTCAGGTGGCCGCCCTGGTCGAGGCGCAGACCGAGCACGGTGTCGCCCGGATCGAGCAGGCCGAAGTAGACGGCCATGTTGGCGTTGGCGCCCGAGTGGGGCTGCACGTTGGCGTACTCGGCGCCGAAGAGCGCCTTCGCCCGGTCGCGAGCCAGGCCCTCGACCTCGTCGATGACCTCGTTGCCGCCGTAGTAGCGCTTGTGGGGGTAGCCCTCGCTGTACTTGTTCGTCAGGACCGACCCGGTGGCCCGCAGCACGGCGGGCGAGGCGAAGTTCTCGCTGGCGATCAGCTGGAGGGTCGTGTTCTGGCGCTCGACCTCGCGGTCGATGAGGCCGAACAGCTCGGTGTCGTCGTCGGTGGGCCAGCGCATCGTGATGAGCGTAGTGGGACCGGTCAGCCGGACCTGTCCTTGGCCTCGATCCGCTCGATCTCGGCCATCTGGGCCAGCCGCCGCTCGTGCCGGCCGCCCTCGAACGGCGTGTCGAGCCACAGGGCGACGATCTCGTCCGCCAGGCCGGCCGCCACGATGCGCCCGCCCATCGACAACACGTTGGCGTCGTTGTGCTGGCGCGACAGCCGGGCCGTGAACAGGTCATTGCACAGGGCGGCCCGGGCGCCGTGCACCTTGTTGGCGGCGATCTGCTCGCCCTGGCCGGACCCGCCGAGCACGATGCCCCGCTCCGCCTCGCCGGCGACGGTGGCCCGGGCCACGGCGGCGCAGATCGGCGGATAGTCGACCGACGCCTCGCTGTCCGTGCCGAAGTCGACGACCTCGTGGCCAAGGCTGCGGAGCGTCTCGACGAGGTGGACCTTGAGCGGGAACCCGGCGTGGTCGGCGCCGATGGCGATCCGCATGCTCACCGCCTCCCGGGGCGGCCGGGCCGGGCCGGGCGGGCGGCGGGGCCGGCGCCCGGGGGCCCGCCGTCGTCGCCACCGGGGCCCGTCAGCAGGGCCACGAAGCGGGTGATCAGGTCGTCGAGCTCGGCCACGGTGGCTTCGTACTCCTGTCGAGGTCGGCCGATGGGGTCGGCCACGTCGTCGTCGGGATCGTCGCCGATGAGGTCGGACACCTGGCGACCGGTGCCCACCCGTGCCAGCCACACCGACACGGTCTCGTCCGGCCGGCGGGGGCCCACCTTCTCGCCGCGGCGCACGAGCTCCTTGAGCGTGAAGGTGCGCTCGATGGCGGCGCCGTAGGTGACGACCGCCTCGCGCACGTGGCGCCGCGCCATGCCCACGACCAGCGGGGTGAGCCGGGCGACCCGCGGGTCGAGGCGCCGGCTGACGTGGTGGCGGATGTCGACACCCCGGGCCCTCATGACGGCGACGGCGTGGTCCGTCGCCGGCGACCCCCCGGGCAGCAGGCCCGCGGAACCGACCGACGCCGGGATGCCGGCGGCGGTGAGGTGGGTGCGGAGCAGGCCCTCGGCCATGGGGGAACGGCACTGGTTGGCCGTGCAGACCAGGAGGATGTCGATGGTCCGAGTGTACGCCCGGGGTGGTCCGAGCCCGAGGCGGCGCCCTATCCTTGACCCGCCGGTCAAGACCGCCCCACCTCAGGAGGCTCCATGGCCCTCGACCCGCGCACCCCCGTCGTCGTCGGCGTCGGCCAGTGGACGAATCGCGTCGACCAGGGCGACGAGGTAGTCGAGCCGGCCGACCTGCTCGCCGGCGCCCTGCGCCGGGCGGGCGACGACAGCGGCGCGGGCGGGGCATTGCTGCACGGCGTCGAGGCGGTGCGCGTCGTGTCCATGTTCTCCGGCCGCTACCGCAATCCCGCGGCGCTGGTCGGCGAGCGCATCGGCGCCCGGCCCCACGACGTCGCCGTCAGCCCCGTCGGGGGCAACGAGCCCCAGGTCCTCTTGAACGGGGCATGCCGCGACATCGCGGGCGGCCACGTCGACGTCGTCGCCATCGGCGGCGCCGAGGCCTGGCGCAGCTGGTCGGGGGCCCGGGGAGCGCGCGAGCGCCTCCCGTGGACGGCCCAGGGTGACGACGTCGCCCCGGCCCGTCTGACGGCCCCGGAGGGAGGGCTCACCTACCCCCACGAGCTGGCCCGGGGCATCGCCTTGCCGGCCCAGGTGTACCCGCTGTTCGAGCAGGCGCTGCGCCACGCCGCGGGCCGCGACGTCGACGAGCACCTCGTGGCCATCAGCGAGCTGTGGGCCGACTTCGCCGCCGTGGCCGCCGGCAATCCCCATGCCTGGATCCGAACGCCCCGCACCGCAGAGCAGATCCGCACCGCCACGCCCGACAACCGGTGGATCACCTGGCCCTACACGAAGCTCATGTGCGCCAACAACGCGGTGGAGCAGGCCGCCGGCCTGATCCTGTGCTCGGCCGAGCGGGCGAGGGCGCTGGGCGTGCCCCGCGACCGCTGGGTATTCCCGCTGGCGGGCACCGAGGCGCACGACACCTACGCCGTGTCCCACCGGGCCGACCTGCGCTCGTCTCCCGCCCTGCGCCTCGCCGGCCAGCGCCTGTTCGCGCTGGCCGAGGCCGGCGTGCACGACGTGGCGCACGTCGACCTCTACTCGTGCTTCCCGTCCGCCGTGCAGATCGCCGCGGCCGAGTTGGGGCTCGGCACCGACCGGAGCCTGACCGTGACCGGCGGCCTGTCCTTCGCCGGTGGTCCGTGGAACAACTACGTGAGCCACTCGATCGCCGCCATGGCCGGCGTGCTGCGCGACGACCCCGGCTCGATCGGCCTCGTCACGGCGAACGGCGGCTACGTCACCAAGCACGCGCTCGGGCTCTACTCGACCGAGCCGACGGAGGGCGGGTTCGCCTGGGCCGACGTGCAGGACGAGGTCGACGCCGTGCCAAGCCGCGAGCTGTGCGAGCATCCCGACGGGCCGGCCGTGATCGAGTCGTGGGTCGTGAGCCACGACCGCGACGGCCTCCCGGAGCGGGTGATCGCCGCCTGCCTGGTGGAGGACGGGCGCCGCGCCTGGGCGAGCTCGACGCACGTCGACGTGGTCGGCGAGCTGCGCGACGGCGGCGAGCAGATCGGGCGCGCAGTCAAGCTCACGCCGGAGGGCGATCTGCTGCTCTAGCCGCCGAGCGACCGGCGCGGCGGTGGGCTGCCGGGACCGTCGGCTTGGCGGACCCGCTGGCGGGTAGACCGCCCGCCATGGAGCGCACGGTGCTGATCACCGGGTCCGGCTCGGGCATCGGCCTCGCCTCGGCCCTCGAGGCGGCTCGTCTCGGGTTCCGGGTCGTGGCCGCCGTCCACCGGCCCGACCAGGTCCCCACGACCGAGTCCGCGGCCGCCAAGGCCGGCGTCGCCGACCGCGTGGAGGTGCCGGTCCTGGACGTGACCGACGAGGCCGCGGCCGGCGCCGTGATCGATCGCACCCGACCCTGGGGCCTCGTGAACAACGCCGCCGTCCCGAACCTGGGGGCACTCGCCGAGGTGCCGGTGGCCGACGCCCGCCGCCAGTTCGACGTCATGCTGTTCGCCGCCGTGCGGCTCACACAGCTGGCATTGCCCCACATGCGCCGCGAGGGTGCCGGGCGCATCGTCAACGTGTCGTCCATCGTCGTCGACACCGACACGCCGCTGTTCGGTTGGTACGCGGCGGCCAAGAGCGCGCTGAGCACGCTCAGCGACGTGCTCCGCCCCGAGATCGCCCACTTCGGGATCGACGTCGTGCTCGTCGAGCCCGGCATCATCGACACGCCGATCTGGGACGAGGCCGCCGCCGACGCCCGGCGGCGCCGCTCCGACTCGCTCGAGCCCGAGGCGTACGACCGGGCGCTGGAGGCGATCTCCCACGTCCCCGACGTCGCTGCCGACGTGGCGGAGGTCGCCGAGACCGTGGGGGCGGTGCTGCACGCCGGCCACCCCCGGTTCCGCTACCGGGTGGGCTCGGGTGCGCACGTCCTGCCCTTCGTCGGGCGGATCGTGCCCACCAGCGTCCGTGACCGGGTCGGCCGACGACTGGCGAGTCTCTGATGGCCGTGACCCGCCGCCGCCTCGCCGCCCCGATCGACGCCGTGGCCTCCGTCTTCGCGGACCCCCGTACCTACGACGGCATCGTCGTGGGCAGCCGGCGCATCCGCTGGTTCGACCCGAACTGGCCGGCGGTGGGCAGCCGCTTCGACCACACGATCGGGTTCGGCCCGATCACGATCCTCGACCACACCGAGGTCCTGAGCGAGGAGCTGCCCGAGCGGCTCGAGCTGGCGGCCGGCATCCGGCCTCTCGGCGTGTTCCGGGTCGAGTTCCGTTTGGCGCCCGACGCCGGCGGGACGATGGTCGAGGTGGTCGAGGAGCCGCTGTCCGGCCCGATCACCACGCTCTGGTCCCCACCGGCGGACGCCCTCACCGCCAAGCGCAACGACGTCCTCCTCGGGCGCCTCGACCACCTGGCGAAGGACCGCCACCGCGTCCGCACGCTGGACCGGGCGCCCGGCCCCGACGCCGTGCAGCACGCCTGAGCCCCGGCTGTCGCACGCCACGGTCCATGGACACCGTCGACGCCGTCGTGGTGGGGGCCGGGCCCAACGGCCTGGTCGCCGCGAACCTGCTCATCGACGCCGGGTGGGACGTGCTGCTCCTCGAGGCGCAGCCCGAGCCGGGCGGCGCGGTGCGCACCGCCGAGGTGACCGCCCCCGGTTTCCGCAACGACCTCTACAGCGCGTTCTACCCCCTGGCCGCCGCCTCGTCGGTCATCGCCGCGCTCGACCTCGAACCGCACGGCCTGCGCTGGGCGCAGGCGCCGTCCGTCGTCGCCCATCCGAGCCGCGACGGCCCGGCGGCGGTGCTGCACCACGATCCTGCAGCCACGGCGGCCTCGCTCGACCGCTTCGCCCCGGGCGACGGCGACGCCTGGCTCGACCTGTTCGCGCTCTGGCAGAAGGTGCGCGACCCCCTGCTCGACTCGCTCCTGGCGCCGTTCCCGCCGGTGCGCGGCGGCCTGCGGCTGGGGGCGGCGATCGGGCCCCGCCACCTCCTCGACTTCGCCCGCTTCGCGCTGCTCCCCGTGCGGCGCATGGCCGACGAGCACTTCCGAGGCTCCGGGGGCGGCCTCCTGCTGGCCGGCAACGCACTGCACGCCGACCTCTCGCCCGAGGCGGCACCGAGCGGCATGTTCGGCTGGCTCCTCGCCTCCCTCGGCCAGGACGTCGGCTACCCCGCGCCCGAGGGTGGGGCGGGCGAGCTGGCAGGCGCACTGGTCCGCCGATTCACGTCCCGGGGTGGGACGCTGCGCTGCGGTGCGCCGGTGGACCGGGTGGTCGTCGAGGGCGGGCGGGCCCGGGGCGTCGAGGTCAACGGCACGCCGGTCGCCGCGCGCCGGGCCGTCCTCGCCGACGTCGACGCCGTCGCCCTCGTGCGCCACCTCGTCGGCGAGGAGCACTGGCCGGCGGTCGTGCGTGAGCGGGTCGCCCGGGTGCAGCGGGGCTGGGCCACGGTCAAGGTCGACTGGGCGCTGCGCAACCCCATCCCGTGGGCCGACCCCGACGTGCGCGGGGCCGGCACCGTCCACCTGGCCGCCTCGATGGACGAGCTCACGATCGGGACCGCCGAGCTGTCCGCGGGCCGGCTGCCGACAGAGCCGTTCCTCGTGGTGGGCCAGATGACCACGACCGACCCCACCCGCTCGCCACCGGGGACCGAGTCGGCATGGGCCTACACCCACGTGCCCACGACGGTCCGGGACGAGCCCTCCGGCAGCCACACCGGCCGCCCACTGTCGCCGGCCGACGTCGAGGAGGTGGTGCGCCGCGTCGAGGCCCGCCTCGAGGAGTTTGCCCCGGGGTTCCGCGACCGGGTCGTGGCCCGCTACATCGCCGGGCCCGGCGACCTCGCGTCCGCCGACGCCAACCTGGTCGCCGGCGACGTCGGCGGCGGCACCTACCAGCTGCACCAGCAGCTCGTGTTCCGCCCCTGGCCGGGGCTGGCCCGGCCCGAGACCCCGATCGCCGGGCTGTACCTGGCTTCGGCATCCGCCCATCCGGGGGGCGGCGTGCACGGCGCCTGCGGGAGCAACGCCGCCGCGGCCGCCCTGTTGCACGACCGCGTGGCCCGTGTGAGGGCGTCGATCGGCGGGGCGGGGCGGCGCGCCAGGGCCGCCCTCGAACGCCCGAGGCCGTCGTTGCCGTCGAACGGCTCGGCGCCGGAGGCTCTGGACTAGAGCGCGCCGCGCAGGGCGCGACGCACCTGGGCGGGGTCGTCGAGGTCGACGGCGTCGGGGTCGACACCGAGGCCGGCCAGGTGGTCGCGCAGCAGTTCGTGGGGAGCGCGGACCACGGCGCCCGGCGGGGCCTCGAACTCGGCGGATCCGATCGTCCGGTCGACCCTGATGTCGGTCAGCTCGATCGTCGAGCACGGGACACCGTCGATCGCGCCCTCGTGGCGCAGCACGATGCCCGTGGCGGCGTCGAACCAGAACCGGTGCTCGACGCCGACGAACTCGTTGAGCCGCCGGCCACCCGAGAACGCCAGCACAGTGCCGGGCGGGGCCTCGCCCGGCGACCGGGGCTTCGCGTCGACGACCCAGCAGTCGCGGCCCTGGAGCTCGCCCGGCTCGGCCGTGTCGAAGTCGAGGCCGGCGACCAGGCGCCCCGGGTAGAGGCAGATGCCGATGACCCCGGCCTCGCCGAGCGGCGAAGGCTCGCCCCACGCCTCGGTGACCAGCGTGGTCGTGCCCGACCAGCTCCGGGCCCGGTCGCGCACCTCGACGTGGCCGCGCTCGACGATGCGCCACCGGTCCGGCAGCGCCACCACCACGTAAGCGGTGGCGTGCACCTCGGGCGACTCCTCGATCAGCCCGGGCCCGCGCAGAGAGGCCACGTCGAAGCCGTACAGGTCGGCCAGGCGCTCACGGACGGCGTCGATCCGGTCGTGGTGCATCCAGGTCGTCACCGCGCCGCTCAGGGTCTGGAGCGGTCCCGGGGCCCGGCGGACGAGGGCCAGCAGCTCACCCATCGACACGGACAGTACGCACTCCCCGACGTGCGCGTGTCATCCCACACGCAGCGAGGTCACGGAGCACCGCACCACCGCCCGAAGCACGGAAGGGTTCGCCCCCCGCCTGCCGGACGACGCGCTGCTCGGCGTCGACGTCGGCTCGGTGAGCTACTGGTACGCCCGCCACCTGCGCCTGCGAGGCCGCGTCGGGGCGCACCTGTCCTCGACGCTCGCGTCGATGGGCTCGGCGCTGCCCTATGCGCTCGCCGCCAAGCTGGCCCACCCGGACCGGCTCGTGCTGGCCCTGCTCGGCGACGGGGCCATGCAGATGAACGGCATCAACGAGCTGATCACCGTGGCGTCCCGCTGGCGCCTCTGGGACGACCCCCGCCTGCCGGTGCTCGTGCTGCGCAACGACGACCTCAACGAGGTCACGTGGGAGCAGCGCGAGATGGAGGGCGATCCCCGCTTCGACTCCAGCCAGGACGTGCCGCCGTTCGACTACGCCGGCTACGCCCGCCTGCTCGGTCTCGGCGGCATCCGGGTCGATACCCCCGACGGCGTCGGCCCGGCGTGGGACGAGGCCCTGGGCGCCGACCGGCCCGTGCTCATCGAGGCCGTGGTCGACCGGGCCACCCCGCTGCTGCCGCCGAAGCTCACCGAGGCGCAGGCCCAGCACCTGTCCGCCGGCCTCGACGCGGAGGGCACGTTCGAGTCGGCCCGGGCTCGCGACGCGCTGGCCACCGAGGGGGCACGACTGCCCTGAGCACCCGACGCCGGCGCCGGGCCACGGCCGCCCCGCGGCCGGGCTCGGCTACCGTCGACCGGCGTGGATGACCACGACTTCGTCCTGCTGGCCGGCTCGGCCAGCCGCAAGCTCGCCCACGCGATCGCCGCCTACCTCGACCACTCCCTGTGCGAGGGCGAGACGCTCCGGTTCTCCGAGGGCAACCTGTTCGTGCGGGTGCCCGAGAACGTGCGCGAGCGCGACGTGTTCCTCGTGCAGGGCACGGCGTTCCCGGCGAACGACAACTTCGTCGAGCTGCTGTTCTGGATCGACGCCCTGAAGCGGGCGAGCGCCGCCTCGGTGTCGGTGGTGATGCCGTACTTCAGCTACGCGAAGGGCGACAAGAAGGACGAGCCACGCGTGTCGATCCGGGCCCGGGTGTGCGCGGACGCCATCGAGGCGGCCGGCGCCGACCGCGTGATCACGATGGACCTGCACGCCCCGCAGGTGCAGGGTTTCTTCCGCATCCCCGTCGACGACCTGTACGCGCTGCCGGTGCTGTGCGAGTCGATCCAGTCCAAGCCTCCCCAACCTCGTCGTCGTCTCGCCCGACGCCGGGTTCGCCAAAAAGGCGAAGCTCTACGCCCGGCGCCTCGGCGCCCCGCTTGCCATCGCCGACAAGGAGCGCGCCGACCACTCCGAGAACGCCCAGGTCGTCGACCTCATCGGCGAGGTCGAGGACCGCACGGCCCTGATCGTCGACGACTTCACGATCTCGGCCGGCACGCTGGCCGAGGCCGCCCGCGTGCTGAAGGATCGGGGCGCGACGTCGGTGTACGCCGCGGTCAGCCACGGCCTGCTCGCCGGCAAGGCGATCGAACGCATCGACGCCAGCCCCATCGAGCGCCTGTTCATGACTGACTCGGTCGAGACCCAGCCGGTGGCGCTGTCCGACCGGATCGAGGTCGTGTCCGTCGCCGGCCTCTTCGGCGAGGCCATCAGGCGGATCTCGCGACGCGAGAGCATCAGCGTCCTGTTCCAGTAGCGCGGCAGCCGTCCGACCCGGAGGCCACCGGAGGGCTCAGCCCTGGCCCGCAGGGATTCGGCCCATGGCCCCCCGCTGGAAGTCGGTGAACGCCTGCTCGATCTCCGCCCGGGTGTTCATGACGAACGGGCCGTACTGCGCAACGGGCTCGCGGATGGGCTGGCCGCCGAGCACGAGCACATCGAGCTCGGGGGTCCGGCCGCTCTCGCCCGCGGCGTCGGCGGCGACGGTGATCACGTCGCCGGCTCCGTAGGCGGCCATCTGCCCGGTGTGGACGGGACGGCGGTCCGCGCCGGCCGTTCCCTTGCCCGAGAGCACGTAGACCAGGGCGTTGAAGTCCCGTCGCCACGGGAGGCGGAGCTCGGCCCCCGGCTGCAGGGTGGCGTGCAGCAGGGAGATCGGCGTGTGGGTGGCGCCGGGGCCGGCGTGGCCGTCGACGTCGCCGGCGATCAGCCTGACCAGGACGCCGCCGTCGGGCGACGACAGCAGGGCCACGTCACCGCCGCGAATGTCCTGGTAGCGGGGGTCGATCATCTTGTCGGCCGCCGGCAGGTTCACCCACAGCTGGATGCCGTGGAACAGCCCGCCCGACACGACGAGGTGCTCCGGCGGGCGCTCGATGTGGAGCAGGCCCGATCCGGCCGTCATCCACTGGGTGTCACCGTTGGTGATCACACCGCCGCCGCCGGCGGAGTCCTGGTGCTCGAAGATGCCGTCGATGATGTAGGTAACGGTCTCGAAGCCCCGGTGCGGGTGCCACGACGTGCCCTTGGGCTCGCCCGGCGCGTAGTCGACCTCGCCCATCTGGTCCATGTGGATGAACGGATCGAGCAGGTCCTTGCGCACGCCCGCGAACGCCCGGCGCACGGGGAAGCCCTCGCCCTCGAAGCCGGCCGGGGCGGTGGTCACAGACAGCACGGGGCGGTCGGTCGTCGTCGTCGGGTCGGGGGTGCTCAGGCGGGGCAGGGTGAGGATGTCGTCGACGGTCACAGCAGGCATCGGGCCTCCTTGGGGCTACGACGTCTCCAACGATACTTGCGCGCACAATATTTCCCTTGCCGGACGCTTCGACGTGGGTGTCAGTCCGGGCGTGCGGCGGCCTCGACGTCGGTGAGCGAGAGGTCTCCCGCACGCAGCAGGCGCCACCGGTCACCGGTGGCGTCGACGACGGTCGACGGCGTGCCCATGACCGGCCCGCCGTCGAGGACCACGGCCACACCGTCGCCGAACACCGTGGCCACCTCGGCCGCCGTGGGCGGCGTGGGTCGCCCGTGCAGGTTGGCGCTGGTCGTGGCGATCGGGCCCACCCCGGCGGCCAGGGCCGCCACGATCGGGTGGTCGGGACAGCGCACTCCCACCGTGCCGGCCGGCTCGCCGAGGGCGTAGCCCAGGCCCGGACGGCGCCGCAGCACGAGCGTCAGCGGGCCGGGCCACAGACGTTCGGCGATGCGTTCCACCTCGTCGGTGAGGGCGTCGGGATCGGCGAGCGCGAGGGCCTGCGCGGGATTGGCGCACAGCACGGCGAGGGGCACGTCCGCCGCTCGGCCCTTGAGGGCGAACAACCGCTCGGTGGCGCCAGCCACCGAGGGCAGCGCAGCGAGGCCGTAGACGGTGTCGGTCGGCAGGGCCACGACGCGCCCCGACCGCAGCGCCGTGGCCGCCCGGGCGAGGGCGGGGCCGGGTGGCGTCTCTCCCTGGGCAGCGATCAGCACGTCGAGCGAGCCTAGGCGCGGGCTACGACGCCGGCCCCGCGGCGGTGCCGCCGCGGGGCCCACCGCCGGTCACCCCCCGGGCCGGACGATCTGCTGCACGGACCAGCCGTTGCCGTCGGGGTCGCTGAAGAAGACGAACCGGCCCCAGGGGAAGTCCTGCACGTCGCTGACCTCGACGCCACGCGCCGCCAGCTCGTCGTGCGCCTTCTGCGCGTCGTCCACCACGACCTGCAGGCCCTGGACGGAGCCGGGCGTCGTCTCGACGAGGCCGCGGCCGATCGCGATCGAGCACGCGGAGCCCGGCGGCGTGATCTGCACGAAGCGGAGCTCGTCGTTCACGGTGTGGTCCTGGTCGAGGGTGAAGCCGACCTTCTCGGTGTAGAAGTCCTTCGCCCGGTCGACGTCCGACACGGGCACCGCCACCAGCTCGAGCTTGTAGTCCATCGCGTTCTCCCTCTCGGCGTGTCCGGCGCCGCTGCGCCGACGCCTTGGACCGTACGAGACACCGAGGACAGTTTCTGTCCTCGATCGGCTGGCCATGCGGCGATCTTCGCCGCCGGGGCGTGACGCCGGCCGGCCGCCGGACGTAGGCTCGGACCACGGTTCGAGTCCGTGCTGTGCGGTCACAGCCCGCAGGTCCCGCCCCCGGCGGGACGACCCGGTGGAAGTCCGGGGCCATCGGTGACAGTCCGAACGCCGAGGACGGCGCCCGCCCTCCTCGTGACGCTCCTGCGGGAGCCTGCGATCGGAGGATGTCCCATGTTCACAGGTCGGATCATCGAGGTCGGCGTCGTCGAGGGCATCGACGGCCGGCTGCTCGTCCACGCCCCGAAGGCGGCCACGACGCTGGCGCCCGGTGCGTCGGTGTGCGTGTCGGGCGCGTGCCTTTCGGTCGTCGCCACCGACGGCGAGCGGTTCGCGGTCGACCTCACGGCCGAGACGACCCGCCGCTCGACGGCCGCGGCGCTCGCCGTCGGCGACCGGGTCAACGTCGAGCCCGCGTTGCGCGTCGGCGACCCGATCGACGGCCACCTCGTCCAGGGCCACGTCGACGCGATCGGCAAGGTGACGCGGGTCGACGACGAGGTGCCACTCGGTCGGCGGATGTGGATCCGCCCGCCCCGGCGGGTTCTCGACGAGATCGTGGCCAAGGGCTCCGTCGCCGTCGACGGGGTGAGCCTGACCGTGGCCGAGGTCGTCCGCGACCGCTTCTCGGTCGCCCTCATCCCGCTGACGTTGGCCGAGACGACGCTCGGGTCGCTGACCGAGGGCGACCGGGTCAACCTCGAGTCCGACCTGGTCGTGAAGGCGGCCGGCGAGGTCCACGCCTCGGCCCGGCTGGTGGTCGAGCGGACGTTCGCGGGGCTCCCCTGGGCCGGGGAGCTGCGCGGACCGGGGGGCGTCGAGAAGGGGCTCGCCCAGTTCGCCGCCGGGGGCGGAGTCCTGGTGTTCGACCCCGACCGCGAGGGCGAGGCCGACGTGGTCTTCGCCGGGGCGATGCTGCGCCCCGAGTCGTTCGTCTTCCTGCTCACCCAGGTGTGCGGGCACACGACCGTGCCGTGCGACGCCGCCCGGCTCGACCGGCTCGAGATCCCGCGCATGCCGGGTGCGGGCGACCGCCACGGCACCGCCTACCACGTGTCGGTCGACCTGGCCGCCGGCGACGGGACCGGCGTGTCGGCGCACGAGCGGGCGGCCACCGTGCGCCGCCTCGCCTATCCCGACGCCCGGCCCGAGGACTTCCTGCGCCCTGGCCACGTGTTCCCGCTCGCGGGGCGGCCGGGCGGGCTCGCCGAGCGCCGAGGCCACACGGAGGCGTCGCTCGCCCTGTGCGCGGCGGCCGGCCTGCCGACCGTCGCCGCCATCTGCGAGGTCATGGGACCCGACGGCCAGATGCTCAGCGGCTCCGCGGTGGAGCGCTTCGCGCTGCGCTGGCACCAACCGATGCTGGCCATCGACGAGCTGGTCCAGCACCTCTGAGCCGTTCCGGTCCACGCCACTCACTCGCAACTAACTGGTTGCGGGTGGGTGGCGGCCGGGGGTAGCGTCGGCGCGTGACGACAACCGTCGTGTTCGTCCACGGGGCCTGCGTCCGCGACCAGGCGTGGTGGTGGGGACGCATGGCCGCCCCGCTCGCCGCTCGGGGCCTGGCCACCGGGGCCGTCGACCTGCCCAGCTGCCAGATGCCCGCCGGCGCCAGGGCCGGCCTGCACGACGACACCGCCGCCGTGACCGCCGCGGTCACCGCCGCGGTCGAGCGGAAGGGCGGCCCGGTCGTACTGGTCGGTCACTCCTACGGGGGCGTGGTGATCGCCGAGGCGGGCGCCCACGACGCCGTGGCCCACCTCGCGTACCTCGATGCCGTGGTGCCAGACGCCGGCGAGTCCCTGGCCGACCTCGGCGGCCCGGACCCGGCCCCATGGATGGACCCGGGCGACGACGGCACGGTCGGCGTGCACACCGAGCACGTGCGCGAGCTGTTCCTGCACGACTGCGACGACGCCACGGTCGCGGGGGCCGTCGCCCGCCTCACCCGCCAGTCGGCGCGGCCGTTCGGCGAGGCCCCGGCGACCGTGGCGTGGCGGACCACGCCCGCCACGTTCGTGGTTTGCGCGGACGACCGGGCGATCCCGGCCGAGCGCCAGCGGGCGTTCGCCGGCCGGCTCGGGCGCTGGGTCGAGGTGGCGACTGGACACTTCCCCTTCCTGGCGCGCCCGGACGTGCTCGCCGGCGTGCTGGCCGACATCGCCGGCACCTGCTGAGGGTCCGCGGCCGACGGCCCCTCTGCGGGTCCCGCGCCGGCGGGTCCGCGGTCCGTGGGTCCGCCTTCTGGCGGCGCTCACTTCGCCATGTGGGACTGAGCGCCGCGAGGACGACGGTGGCCCAGCCTCGGTCCCGGGGCACGTCTCGCCAGGGCCGGCGAACGCCCGGCCTTTCACCTCTCCCGGGCCGCCCGCGATGTCAGCGGCGGGCGTGAAGGATGCGGTCGCGTCCGGCGAGGTCGGGCCACGTCGACACGGCGGTGAAGCCCGCGTCGCGGGCCAGGCGCTCGGCCCTCCGGGCCTGGTGGGGCGCCAGTTCCAGCAGCAGCACGCCGGGCCGGGTGAGCCAGGCGGGAGCCTCGGCCACGATCGTCTCGATGTCCTCGAGTCCGGTGGGGCCCGAGGTGAGCGCGACGTGAGGTTCCCAGCCGCGCACGTCGTCCGGCAGGTCCGCCATCTCGTGGCCGGCCACATACGGGGGGTTGCTCACGATCACGTCGACGCGACCCCGCAGGTCATCGGGCAGCGCCTCGAACCACCTGCCCGCCACCAGCCGGCCGGCCACGGCCCGGCGCCCGAGGGCGGCCACGTTCGCCCGGGCGACGGCGAGCGCCTCCTCGGACACGTCGGTGCCCCACACCTCGATGCCTGAGCGCTCGGCGAGCACGGCCGACACCAGCGCGCCCGACCCTGTGCCCAGGTCGACCACGGTCCGCGCCGCGAGCCGGTCGCAGGCGTCGAGCAGGTGACCGGCCAGCACCTCGGTCTCGGGGCGGGGGATCAGCACGCGCCGGTCGACCATGAGCTCGACCGTGCGGAACGGCCAGCGCCCCAGCACGTACTGCAGCGGTTCGCCGGCCGCCCGCCGGTCGAGCATCTGGTGGAAGAACGTGGCGCAGCGCACCGTGACCGGCTCGTCGAGACCGACGATCAGCTCGGCGGCATCGAATCCTCCGGCCCGTTCGGCGATCCACTGGGCCTCGCTCGCGGCGTTCGCGATGCCGGCTGCGGCCAGGCGCTCGGTGGCCAGGCGTACGAGGGCCCGCCACAGCACGGTCGGTGCGTCGGAGTCGGTCGTGTCCAGGACGGCGCCGGTCTCCGGGCCGACGCCCGTCTCCCGGCCGGCGCCGGCGCTCACGTCGCCTCGCCCAGGCGACGGGCCTGCTCGTCGGCCACGAGGGCGTCGCTGATGTCGTCGAGCTCGCCGGCCAGCACCTTGTCGAGCTTGTGGACGGTCAGCCCGATGCGGTGGTCGGTGACGCGATTCTCCTTGTAGTTGTACGTGCGCACCTTCTCGGCCCGGCCACCGCCGCCCACCTGGCTGCGCCGGGCCTCGGAGGCCTCGGCGGCCTGGCGGTCCTGCTCGGCCTTGAGCAGGCGCGCCCGCAGCACCTGCAGGGCCTTGGCCCGGTTCTGGATCTGGCTCTTCTCGTCCTGCATCGACACGACGATGCCGGTGGGCAGGTGCGTGATCCGTACGGCCGAGTCTGTCGTGTTCACGCTCTGGCCGCCGGGGCCCGACGACCGGTAGACGTCGGTGCGCAGGTCGTTCGGGTCGAGGTCGACGTCGACGTCCTCGGCCTCGGGCAGCACGGTGACCGTCGCCGACGACGTGTGCACCCGGCCCTGGCTCTCGGTCACCGGCACCCGCTGCACCCGGTGGGGACCGGCCTCGTGGTGCATGCGGGCCCAGACGCCGTCACCCTTGAGCGACACGGTGACCTCGTTCCACCCGCCCAGGTCGGACGGGTCGCCGCCGAGCACCTCGACGTGCCACCCCTGGCGGGCGGCGAACGCCCGGTACATCTCGAAGAGGTCCCGTGCCCACAGGTTCGCCTCCTCGCCGCCCTCGGCGCCCCGGATCTCGACGATGACGTTGCGCTCGTCGTTGGGGTCACGGGGCAGCAGCAGCAGGCGGATCTCGTCGGTGAGCCGGGTGATCGCGGCCTCGGCCTCGTCGACCTCGGCGCGCATCGCCTCACGGTCGTCGCCCGAGGCGCCTGCCAGCATCTCCCGGGCGGCGTCGAGGTCGCCTTGGCGGCGGCGCAGCTCGCGGCTCCGCTCGACGATCGGCTCGAGCTCGCGGTAGCGGCGGGCCACCTGCTGATACCGGGCCTGGTCGTGCAGGAGCGCCGGATCGGCGAGGCGCGCCTCGGTCTGCGTGAACTCGCGTTCCAGCTCACCGAGGCGTTCCAGCACGGACAGTCAGGTTACCGGCGTCCGCCCCTCCCCCGGCCCCTGGAGGATGTTGTGCACAACGTGACCGCCGGGCCTCGCCTCCTGCACATCATGCGCCCGGGCGGGCCAGGGGCGGGCGGGGGCGGGCGTGCGGTCAGCGGCGCCAGTCGCCGGGGATGGGCGTCACCGTGGCCGGCGGGTGCAGGCGCCCGGCCAGGCGGCGGTTGCCCGGCAGGTCGTCCCGGGCGGGCACGGCGAGCACGAGCCGGGCCCCCACCTCGATTGCCGCCCGGGCGTCGGCCGCCAGCGGGACGAGGTCCGGCGCCACCCCCACCGAGCACGCCACGACGACCGTCGTGCCGTCGGGGGCCTCGCCCCGGGCGACGGCGATGCCGCGCTCCCGCAGGTTCGCCCGGGCGTGCGCTCCCTCGGCTGGCCGAAGCGCGCTGAGGCCGACGAGCTCGGGCTCCCGCACGAGCACGGCCCGCAGCCAGCGCTCGGGCACCAGCTGGTTGAGGGGATGGCGGGGGGCGCCCGCCCGACGGTGCCGGCGCACGATCTCGATGACCCGGTCGAGTTGGTCCACGGGGTCGAGCTCGCCGTGGAGCATGGCGGTCAGCTCCCGGTCGGCCTTCCCCACACCGACCTCGAGGAGCGGGGCGTCGAGCGGCACGCCGGCCGTCGAGGACCCCGACACGATGCGCGCCACCTCGAGGCCGTTGATCTCGCCGCGGACCATGCCGCCCTCGACCACGACTTCGAGACCCCCATCGATCAGAAGGTCGACGATGTTGGACGGGCTGGGTGCCGCCAGGGGCCGGCCGAGCGCCGACGGCTCGGCCGGGGCGAGTGCCGTGCCGGCGACGCGCCACACGCGCGGGACGGGCTCATCGAGATAGCCGGCCTGGCGGGCCAGTGTGCCGGCGGCACCGGCGTCGGGCCGGCCGCCGGAGTCCGCCGTGGCGGTCGTCGGGTCGACGATCAGGTGGAGCTGCTCGGCGCCGTGCCGCTCGGCCCACAGCAGCGCCGGTCCCAGGGCCCGCCCGGCGACGCCCTCGACGAGCACCCAGGCGGTCGGCCGGCCATCGTCGGAGCCGGTCAGCGCCGCGCCGCCGCCGAACGCGTGGCGCTCGCGCTCGCCTGCGCCCCACCGGCCCGTGACGAGGGCGGCGAGCTTGGCGGCGTTGAGGGCCGAGCGGCGGGACTCGTCCATCGGGGCGGGCGGTGGGGCCGCGGGCACGGTGCGGCCTGCGGCCGTCCCCGCCTGCCAGCGGGCGAGCTGCTCATCGCTCATCGCGTGCCTCCTCGTGACGCGGCGACGCCCGACGCCTCGGAGTGTGACGTCGGGCGGAGGTCGGTCTGACCGGGCGCTGCGCCCGCCGGGCGGGGCGCGCCGTCGCTGATGCCGCTACTTCTTGCGCTTGCCGTACCGGCGCTCGAACCGGTCGATGCGGCCGCCGGTGTCGACCAGCTTCTGCTTGCCCGTGTAGAAGGGATGGCACTCGCTGCACAGCTCGACCCGCAGGTCGGACTTGGTGGAACGGGTGGTGAAGGTGTTGCCACACGAGCAACGCACGCTGGCGACCTTGTAGTCGGGGTGGATGCCAGCCTTCATGACGATCTCCAGGGATGTTCGGGGAGGAACTGCGCAAGCCTATGGCCTGCGCACAGCCCCTCCAACACGGCGAGGTCCTCGCTGATTCCCCGGCGTTCGTGCCGGCACGGAGGGCGGCGCCTGGCGGTCGTCCCCGGTGCCGTCGGGGCGAATCCTGACGCGCATCGCGACGCCCGAGGTCGACGAAGTCAACGTGCTCGCTCCAGCGGGGGCACCGCCTGCCGCTGCCCGGCTGAAGCCGGGCGGCGGGGGACGACGAGGCCGCCGGGCCGCCGGCTCAGCCGGCCGCGAGTCGGTTCCTGGCGACCTGGGCGAGGAACTCCTCGTTGGTGGAGAACGTCTTCATGCGGTCGATCAGCAGCTCGAGCGCTGCGGCGTTGCCCCCGTCGGACGACGACAGGCCCTGCAGAACCCGCCGCAATGCCCACACCAGGTTCAGCTGTTGACGGGCGAAGAGCAGCTCCTCGTGGCGGGTCGAGCTCGCGTCGACGTCGATCGCCGGGTACACCCGCCGCTCGGCCAGGCGCCGGTCGAGGCGCAGCTCCATGTTGCCGGTGCCCTTGAACTCCTCGAAGATCACCTCGTCCATCTTCGAGCCGGTCTCGATGAGGGCCGTGGCGAGGATCGTGAGGGACCCGCCCTCCTCGACGTTGCGAGCGGCGCCGAAGAACCGCTTCGGCGGGTACAGCGCGCCCGAGTCGACGCCGCCGGACATGATCCGGCCGGTGGCCGGGGCCGCCAGGTTGTAGGCCCGGGCCAGACGGGTGATGCCGTCGAGGATGATGCAGACGTCGCGGCCCTCCTCGACCAGTCGCTTGGCCCGCTCGATGGTGAGCTCGGACACCTGGGCGTGCTCCTCGGAGGGCCGGTCGAAGGTCGAGGCCACGACCTCGCTCGTCTCGTTGCGCAGCCAGCGGCGCATGTCGGTGACCTCTTCGGGCCGCTCGTCGACGAGCAGCACGATGAGCTTCACCTCGGGGTTGTTCGCCTCGATCGACCGGGCGATCTGCTTCATGATCGTCGTCTTGCCGGCTTTGGGCGGCGACACGATCAGGCCGCGCTGACCCTTGCCGATCGGCGAGATGAGGTCGACGATCCGGGCCGTCATGTCGGACTGGCCGTCGGCCGTCTCGAGCCGCAGCTTCTCGTCGGGGAACAGCGGGGTGAGGTCCTCGAAGCGGCGGCGCTTGCGGGCCAGGTCGGGCGTCTGGCCGTTGACCTGGTCGATGCGCAGCAGCGCCGGGTTCTTCTCGTTGCGCAGCGCCGGCCGGCTGGCACCCACGATGTGGTCACCCTTGCGGAGGCCGAACTGCCGGGCCTGCTTGACCGACACGTAGATGTCGTCCTTCGAGGGCAGGGAGCCCTTGACCCGCAGGAAGCCGTAGCCCTCGTCGCGCAGGTCCAGCAGGCCCGAAACCTCGACGGGCTCGCCCTGGAACTCCTCGGGCGGGGCGCCCGGCTGGGGCTCGTTGCCGCCGCGCCGGCCGCGCCGGCGTCGCCGGCGGTTGCCGGGCTCATTGAGGTCGCCTGCGCCCTGCGGGCCGCTCTGCCCGGCGCCGGGTTCGGTCCGGAGCCCGCCGCCCTGCTGGTCGCCGCGGGGCTGGCCGTTCCCCTGCTGGTCGCGGTTCTGCTGGTCGCGGTTCTGCCGGTCGCGGTTCTGCTGGTCGCGGTTCTGCTGGTCGCGAACCTGGGCGCCCCGGTCGGGAGGGCCCGAGCGGTCGTCGCGGCGCTCCGAACCGGCCTCGCCGGAGGGGGCGCCCTGATCGGGCTGCTCGTGGCGGCTTGGACGCTCGTCGGCGGCGAGCGCGCCGTGAACGCCGGCACCGGCGTGGCGGTACGTCGTGCTCGTCGTGCCGCCGCTCATACCGTCCGTGGGCCGGTCTTCGGTGGGCGCGTCGGCGGCGACCGCCTGCTCCCACTCGGCGAGTGGCTCCTGCGTCGGACCCTCGAGCGCCGACGCGCCGGACGCGCCAGCCTCACCGGCGGGCGCCGGCGCGGTCGCCGGTGCAGCCCCGGGGGCCGGGGCCCCGCCGGCGGCCGAGGCCGGGGCCTCGCCCCGCCCGGCGGCGCCGGCGGAGGCACCGGGGGCGCCCGATGCGGCCGCGGCGTCGCTGTCGGCCGAGGAGGGCTCGACAGCCGCATCGGCCGTGGGCCGGTCGGCCGGCGACGCGACGCCCGTCAGCTCGAGGATCATCTGGACGATCTCGGCCTTCCGGGCCCGCGACGGCGGCTTGGCGCCGAGGGCCTGCGCGATCGTCGTGAGCTCCTCGCGGTCCTTGCGCTCGAGAGCCGACCGTTCGAGGGTGGTGGAGTCCACGCTCATCGGAGCTGTCACCTCACTTCTGGGGGCTGCCGGCGGGGAGCCGCGTCCGCGCGGCGTACCAGGACACCGGCAGGCAGGGGGTAGATCAAGGTCGATCAAGACCGGGGAAGGAATGCCGCAGCGCCTTTCGAGGGACGTCCCTCGGGATCAGCGCCCGCAGCCGGCCCGCTCATCATTGCGCGGTACCCCCCGGCCGAACGAGCCCGACTGTAGCGCGCCAACCACCCCTCTAGAAACATCCCCGCACCGTCCGTGGGCTTTCCACCGCGATCCACGAGAACGCGTGGCCTGCTGACCGCACCCCGCGGCGTGTCACCGGGCCAGCAGTCGCGGCCTCAGCTCGTGGCCGGGGACCGGCGCCAGACCGGCCGTGCCGGCCTCGGTGTAGGTGCCGCCGGAGCCGTCCTCCCCGCTGTCGACCAGCAGGTACGGCACCGGGTCGCTGGTGTGGGTGCGAAGCGCCACGGGGGTGGCGTGGTCGGGCAGCAGCAGCAGGCGCCAAGGGCCGATGTCGTCGAGGCCCTCGATCAGGCCGGAGAGGATGCGCCGGTCCCACGCCTCGAGCGCGGCGATCTTCTCGCCGAGGTCACCCGCGTGGCCGGCCTCGTCGGTGGCCTCCACGTGGATCACGAACACGTCCGCGCCCTCGGCCAGCGTCGTGAGCGCCGCGTCTCGCTTGCCCTCGTAGTCGGTGTCGTACCAGCCGGTCGCACCCGGCACCTCGACGACGGACATGTCGGTCAGCACGCCGAGGCCCCGGATGAGGTCGACGGCGCTGACCAGTGCACCCTGCTTGCCGGTGGCCTCGGCGAACGACGGCAGCCGCGGCTGGGGCCCTTGCCCCCACAGCCAGATCTGGTTGGCGGCCAGGCCGGACCGGCCGACGATCTCGCGGCTGGCGTCCATCAGCTCGATGAGCTTCGGCGCCGCCGCGCCGCGGGGCAGCATGGCCGGCCTGCCCGTGAGGTCGTGGGGCGGGGTGCACTGGGCGTCGGCCCACGACGCCGGCGCCACCGCGATGTGCCGGTACTGCACGCCCGGGTGGAAGGCCACCTCGGCCCCGGCGCCGGCGCCGAGCTTGGCGTCGAGGGCACGCACGACCTCGGCCGCCTCGTCGGAACCGGGGTGGCCGCCGGCGAAGTCGACCATCGTGCCGTCCGCGCCGACCGTGACGAGGTTGCAGCGATAGGCGACCTGGTCGGGCGACAGCCGCAGGCCGAGCGCCGCCGCCTCGATGGGCGCTCGCCCCGTGTGGTAGCGGGCGGGGTCGTAGCCCAGGATCGACATGTTCCCCACGTCGCTGCCGGGCGCCATCTTCGGGGGGATGACGGCCGCCCGGCCGACCTCGCCACGGGCCGCCAGCCGCGCCAGCGTGGGCAGCGACGCTGCCTCCAGCGGCGTGCGCCCGCCGAGCTCGTCGATCGGCTCGTCGGCGCAGCCATCTGGGATGCAGATCACGTACTTCACGCCTCGCAGTCTGGCACCGCGACCCGTGACCGGCGGAACCGGGTCGGCGTACGAGACGCATCGCCGCGTCCCGGCCGGAACGTCCGGCTCGTCGAACGGGCCAGCGCCGAGGGCCTCGGCGGCGAAGGACGACGCCGGGGCCGTAACGTGGCCGTCCATGGCCGTGCCGGCGCCACCGGGGGACGCCCGGCAGGGGGTGCGCAGCCGGCGCGTCGAGGAGCGGCGGGCCGAGCTGCTCGATGCCGCCATCCGGGTGATCCGCCGCGACGGCGCCACCGTGGCGATGGAGGCCATCGCCGCCGAGTGCGGCATCAGCCGCCCCATCCTCTACCGCCACTTCGGCGACGTGACCGGCCTGTACGCGGCGGTGTCCGAGCGGTTCTGCGGCGAGCTGAGCGCCCGCCTGCAGCGGTCGGGCGCGCAGCCGGGCAGCGGTCGGGCGCTGCTGCACCGGCAGGTCGCGATCTACCTGGCCTTCGTTGCCGACGACCCGCAGCTGTACCGCTTCCTCGTCCGCGAGGCGCCCCAGCGCCGGCCCTCGGGCGGGCGCCGGGCCGGGTTCTCGCTGCTCGTGGCCGACCGGACCGCCGATTACCTGGTGGCCGCCGGGTGGGAGCGACCGCTCGCCGCCGCGGCCGCCGACGTGTTCGTCGGGGGCCTGGAGGCGGCGGCGGACCGCTGGGTCGACGCCCCACCCGCCACGCGGGGCACCCACGCCGCGCTGGCCGAGCGCGTCACAACCGTCCTGTGGACGGGGTTCGAGGCGATCTCGCGGGCGGCGGCCGACCGCTAGGTGTTAGCCGGCCGGCGCGGGCGCCGGCACGCCGATGCGCATCATGTCGGCGAAGTTGCCCGAGAAGAAGCGGTCCTGCGCGGCCTCCGACACCCCGTCCATCGTGGCGAGGAACCGCCCGAGAGGGTCGCGGGTGCCCTCGGGGTGCGGGTAGTCCGACGAGAACAGCAGCAGGTCGTCGCCGGCCTGCTCGATGATGGCACCCACCGGCTCGCCGGGGAACGGCGTGAACCACACCTGCCGATGGATGTACTCGGCAGGCGTCAGCTCCATCGACGTGAGCTTCGGCTCCGTCTTGCGGAAGTTCCGGGTGGCCTGGTCGAGCTTCGTGAGCAACGTCGGCAGCCACGCGGCGCCGAGTTCGATCGCGCCGCCGTGCAGGCGGGGGAAGCGCTCGAACACCCCGTCCATCGCCATGCAGGCGAGGAACAGCTCGGGCGCGTGGCTGAGGGCGATGTAGTCCTTCGAGCGCACGTTCTCGCCGCCGCCGATGAAGTCGGTGACAGGAGGCAGGCCGTTGTCGTGCAGCGACCGCGCGATCCCTCGGCGCGACCCGCCGACGTGCAGCACGAACGGGACGCCGGCCTCGGCGAGCGCCCCCCACACGCCGTCGAAGGCCGGGTGGGTGTGCGAGTGCACCTTCGGCGCATCGTGGGTGACCTGCACGGCGGCGGCGCCGTCGTCCAGGCAGGCGGCGACCTCGTCGGCCGCCAGCGCCGGGTCGTCGAGCGGCACGAACGCCACCGGCAGCAGCCGCTCGTCGTGGGCACAGAAGTCCGCGATGCCGCGGTTGAGCGCCCGGGTGCCCGCCGCGCGGACCTCGGGGTCGTCGCTGAAGAGGAACTGCGACGTCGCGAACGTGGTGAAGACGAGCTGGCGGTCGAAGCCGAGCAGGTCCAGGGCGCGGCTGCGCTCGACGGGGTCGAACGCGCCGAGGGCGTGCCAGCCCTTCGCATCCATCAGGTGGTCCTCGAGGCCGGCAGCCGCCACGTCGTCGGCCGTGCGGTCGGTGGCCTGGCGCACGGCGTCGGCGGCCAGCCTGCCCGCGGCTCCGAGACGCAGCGGCCCGACGCGCTCCTGCAGGTCCGGCTCGACGTAGGACCGGAGCCAGTCCTCGAGTTCCATGATGTGGCTGTCGGCGTCGAAGTAGACCCGCCCGGCGGCGTACGGCATCGGCCCCCCTTGTGGCGTCGCGTGCCCGCCGCCCTCGACGGCGAACTGCTACAGACCGTAACACTCATGTCTGCGCTACGGGTGTCCGAACGGCTCAGAAGGCCCGGACCCGTAGGTGATCAGCCGAGTGCGCGCTCCAGAGCGCGGCGGGCCCGGGCGGTGGAGCGGGCGTGGCGGCCCATGCCTGCCCACGGGTCGGGGCGCTTCTCGACGAGGGCGGCGACGTCGCCGATGTGGTAGCGGTCGGCCCGCAAGTCGGGGTCGTCGAGCTCGTCCCATGGCAGGGGCACGGCTACCGGCGCCCCGGCCCGGGGCCGCAGCGACCACGGGCACACCGCGGTCTGGGCGTACGCGTTGCGGAAGTAGTCGACGAGCACCCGCGTGCCCCGCTTGGCCTTGCGGTGCTCGACCGTGAAACGGTCGGGAGCGCGGGTCACGAGCGCCTGCGCCACGCCCTCGACGAGCGGCCGGACCTCGTCGAAGGTCTCGGTGCCCGGAATCGGCGCCACCACGTGCAGGCCGCGGGACCCCGTGGCCATGAGGAACGGGACGAGCCCGATCGCGTCGAGCACCTCGCGCAGCATGCGGGCACCGTCGCGGATCGCCTCGAAGTCCTCGACCGAGGGGTCGAGGTCGAACACGAGCCGGTCGGGGCGGTCGACGTGGGCGGCGGGGGCCAGCGCCCCGTGGAACGCGATCACCGCCTGGTCGGCCAGGTAGACGAGATCGGCCGCCCGCTGCGCCACCACGTGGGCGATCGTGCCGCCGGACTTCGGGACCGTCACCGTGTCGATCCAGCCGGGGAAGTGGCGCGAGGCCTGCTTCTGGAAGAAGCCCCCGGCGCCGATGCCGTCGGGGAAGCGCTGCAGCGACAGCGGGCGGCCCCCGGCGTGGGGCAGCATGGGCGGGGCCGCCCGCCGGTAGTGCTCGACCACGTCGAGCTTGGTGACCCCGTCACGGGGGAACAGCAGCTTGGCGGGATTGCCGACGGTGACCGTGTAACGCCCGAACCGCAGCTCGGGGCGCGGATCTTGGGCGGTGGTCACGCCCACAGGGTAGGTCCGCCGGCCGGACGGCCCGGACGACGGGCCGACGGCCGACGACGCCACCCGACGACGTCGCCCGGGCGCTGCCCGCCGAACGGGCGTGGCGACGTGTCACGACGACGCCCACCTGGCGCCGCGTCGACCCTGGGTAGGGCAGGGCGGGGAGACACGGGCCGTCGAGTGTGGTTGTGTGGACTCGGTCAGTAGCCACCGTTCTCCGGGGGGTCCCGACGCCTATGCGCTCAGGCCGGCCGCGGCACTCGTCCACCCGCTCGTCCCTGCGACGAGCCGGCCGGAACGTGCGGTCGCGGTGGTTGCCGGTGGCCGCTGTGCTCGTGGTGGCGTCGATGCCGGGCGCCGAGGCGGTGGCGGGGGTACGGGCCGACCAGCGGGCGGACGCCGGCGAGGTGCTCGAGGCCGCCGTGCGCCGGGCGTGGGGCGTCCCACCCACCGACGACCAGGGACGGGTGGGCGACGCCTTCGCGTCGGGTGAGGGCGAGCTTGCGGCCGGCGGCGGCCAGCTCGGCACGCCGCTCATGGCCGGGGCCGCCTCCCCGAGTGACATCCCCGAGGTCGCGCTGCGGGCCTACGTCCGGGCCGCGGCGGCACTGCAGGCCAGTGATCCCTCCTGCCACCTGCGCTGGTCGCTGCTGGCGGCGATCGGGCGCGTCGAGTCGAATCACGGACGCTCCGGCGGGTCGGTGCTCGACGAGGCCGGCGACGGCAGCCGGCCGATCCGGGGCCTGCCGCTCGACGGCCGGGCCGGCGTGGCGCGCGTGGGCGACACCGACGACGGCGCGCTCGACGGCGACCGGGTCAACGACCGGGCCGTGGGGCCGATGCAGATCATCCCGTCGACGTGGCGGCGGGTCGCGGCCGACGGCGACGAGGACGGCGACCGCGACCCCGACAACATGTTCGACGCCACGCTGGCCGCCGGCGTGTACCTGTGCGCCGGCGACACCGACCTCGGCGATCCCGACCAGCTCGAGGCGGCCGTGCTGCGCTACAACCGGTCGCCCGCCTACCTCGACGCCGTGCTGCGCCTGGCCGCCGCCTACGAGCGGGGCGAGGCCGGCACGCTGCCCGACGCCGGCCCGGTGCCCGGCGGGGTGCCGCACGTCGACCGGCCGATCCCTGGGCCGGCGAACCTGGGCGCGTATCCGCCGTGGTTGCGTTCGCGGACGTTCGAACGCAGGCCTGACCGGCCGACCGGCTCGACGGGTGGCGAGGACGCCGGCCCGACGACGCCGCCCGGCACCCCGACCACGACCGTCCCCCCCGAGCCGGTCCCGACGATCCCGCCGCCGCCCGCCACGCCTGCTCCCCCTCAGCCGGGCCCGACGATCCCGCCGTCGCCCGCCACGCCTGCTCCCCCTCAGCCGGGCCCGACGATCCCGCCGCCGCCCGCCACGCCTGCT
>Ga0126307_10000213_pt1 | contig 37459 bp, 37 predicted proteins | sample Plot28_FD_89955 | JGI IMG/M metagenome (GOLD analysis project Ga0126307, IMG submission 89955) | Serpentine soil microbial communities from UC McLaughlin Reserve, CA, USA - Plot28 | ecosystem: Environmental > Terrestrial > Soil > Grasslands | place: USA: UC McLaughlin Reserve, Lake County... | reverse complement strand
GACTGGCACGCCGCGAGCGTGGACCGGCCCGAACTCTTCGTGGAAGACGGGATCCACCTGCAGACCGAGGGCCAGCAACTCTACGCCGACCTGATCGCCGCGCACCTCAATGCCCCTTAGACCGAGGCCGCGGTGTTAAAGGTGATGGAGGTGATGGCGTACTCGCACTCTAGCTCACCACACCAGCTTCCGACACAACCTTACCGTTAAGGCTACGGGTGGGCGCCCCACCACTCTCAGGGCCGGGAGTTCTACCGGGCTCCAGCTTATCTTTTCTGTGAAGATTTGGCGACGAGTTCTTTGCCCGAGAGGGTAGAGGCTCGTCCTCGCACGTTCGGTGTCGGGTCTTTCCCGCGTATCTCCTGGCCCTTCGCAGGAGACGTCGGGTGCCTGATCTTCGCGTTAGAGTCTAGCGGTAAAGCGGCTTGTACCCCAGCTCCCTGAGTTCTTGGGCGATTGCGGCATGGCCGGCGTCGTTCGGGTGGATACCATCTGGGTGCAAGTAGCCCTTATCGTTCGGGTCCTCGGCGCCGTTTGGGCCGTTGAAAGCTTCGTGGATCCCGGCGTGGGGGATATCGTAGGCGTTCGAGGACTCGACGATGTGCGTGTTGACTTGCTTCAGGTACTTCTCGAAAACCGAGAGGTCGTTCGCGACGTTGTCGGGCCAGCTGATCACCGAAGCGTCGAGGTCGACAAATGGATTGTAGAAGTCTACGACCCGGATGATGACCGCGTTGGTCGAGCGCAGGCCGGTAACGCTGTCCAGGATGGCGTCCCAGTTCGCCCGGAAGTCGGTCACGGCCTGCCTCAAGCAATCCTGGTTATCGGCGCCGCCGCAGTAGCCGGCCTTGTACCTTGAGCGAGCTTGCAGCAAGTCGTTGGCGCCAATGTTGATGGTTATGACCTCAGACTGCTCGATGGCCCCTTTGGCCCGCTGATCGTTCTCGATGGTGGCGCGCAGCTGCCCACTCGTCAGACCGTTCATCCCCAGGTTATTCACGTTCACATTCGCGCCCGTGTCCGTGCCCAGGAGAGCAGCGTAGCGGTCGACGTAGCTGTTGTAGCCGTAGCCAGTCGCCAAACTGTCACCGAAGGCCACGTAGTCCAGGCTGCCGGTAGAGACGGTAGCGGCAGTGGTGGTCTGCTCTCCTTCAGCGGTCGACTGCTCTTGTCCACAGCCGACTACCAGTACCAAGAGGGCCGCTAAGATCCAGCGTGAGTAGTTCATGGTCTTTTTTCTCATAGCGAAGCTTGAAGCTCCAAAGACACCTTCCCGAGATTTGCCTGAGCACTTGGTAATCGCACCACCTTGTTTCAAACAATATACCCTTACAGAGTGCGCTTCATCGCTCAGTAGAGATGAAAAGACTCAAGTGGAACCTAACGTTCGAGTGATTTCGAGTGATTGGGTGCTAGCTGTGGGCGTGGTTTACGCTTGTCGCGGTGCCGGAACTCGTCGGGGCTTGTAATTCGAGGCTCGAACTTTGGAGAGAAAAGGAGAGTTATGCTGGAGCTTTGCTCATAATACTTGCCCCTACGTTCAGCGAACCCGGATGGTTCTCGCCCACAAGGGTGTACCCTTCGAGCTGATTGAGATAGATTTGGGGAACAAACCGGATTGGTTCCTCGAAATCTCGCTCTACGGCAAGGTCCCGGATCTCAAGGTTGGCGACGCGGTCCTCTGCGAGTTGGCCATCATCAGCGAATACCTCGACGAGGTCTACCCCGAGAACCGGCTCCTCAGCGAGGATCCTTTAGAGCGTGCCTCCCAACGTAGCCTCATAAAATATGTATCGAACAAGTTCGTCCCGCTGTTCTGCAAGCTGCTCCTCGCCCAGGAAGAAGCGCAGGAGGGCTACAAGGAGAAGCTGCTGGCTCATTTCGACTACTTCGAATCGCTACTCCGGGACCGCACCTGGCTCTCCGGCGACGAGTTCAAACTGACGGCCCTGAGCTTCCTGCCGTGGTTCGAGCTCCTCGTCGTCCTAAAGCGCTACCGCGACTTCGCCCTGCACGCATCCTTAGCGAGGCTGAACCGCTGGTGGCAGGCCTGTCGAGAACGGCCCGAGGTCGAGGCCACCAAGTCGGAACCCGACTTCCTTGTCAAGAGCTACGCGAGGTAATCGAATGGAGTCGCAAGCGGCAGCACTGCGAAAGGGATGGGCACGTAGCCCCGTATAAGTGTTTCTGCTGGTCGCCGGGCCACGAAGAGCGTGTCCACGTTTCGCCTCAAGTTACTTACGAGGAGCGCGGCGAGGCAGGGGCTCCTCCGGTCGTCTTGCTTCACGGCTTCCCGGACGGGGCGTCGGGGCGGTGACGGAACCCGTTTTGGACGGGTGCTAGGGTAGGCGGGCAGCTCGATCGGCGTCGAGGGTTACCGGCCGTTCGGCTCTTCGTCAGGGGCTTTTTTCCTGGCCTTGCGGCGGCGGTAGACGTAGAGGGCGACGAGGAGGACGACCAAGATAACGAAGCCGTAGCCGACGGAGCGGGCAACGGCGAGAAGCTCGTTCCAGTACTCGCCGAAGACGTAACCAACGGTGGCGGCGAGGAGGGCCCAGGTGGTGGTAGCGGCGAGACTGTAGGGGAGGAAGTTTCGGTATTTCATCCCACTGACCCCGGCGAAGAGCGGGGTCATACTCCTCAAACCCGGACCAAAACGCCCCACGAAGACCGTCTTGCGGCCGTGCTCCTCGAAGTAGCGCTCGACCTTGCCCAGGCTCTTCGCGTCGAGGACGAAGGAGAGTAAGCGTACGTTGAGGATACGGGTTATAAGGGGACGGCCGCCGACGCGCCCGATCCAGTAGACCGCGTTGTCCGAGACAGTGGCGCCCAAGAATCCCAAGAGCATCACCAGCGGCAGGAACGACTGGCCGCCGTTGGCGAAGAAGCCCCCGGCGAACATCACTATATCCCCCGAGGACGGCAGCCCGAAGTTATCCAGCGCCGAGCCCAGGAAGATGACCACGTAGCCGTACTCGAGGAGCAGTCCCGCGATGAAATCGAGCAACCCCTGGGGCGAGTCCGGCACGGAACGGATGAAGTCCAGGATCCCGTCCATAACCGGGACGCTTTATACCACGAGAGATGTCGCGCGAAGCGGCGCCCGTTGACGCACCGAGCGGGGACCGCTATGCTGCCAGCAAAGGAAAGGGCGGAGGGGCCCAGGAAGCCGGTGAGAGTCCGGCGCGGTCCCGCCACTGTGACCGGGGAGCGAACCCGAAGATAGCCACCGCCGCGCACACGGCGGGAAGGCCGGGGGAGCGGGGATCCGGGAGTCAGGAGACTGGTCTTTCGCCCGCTACGACCCGGAAGGGGCGAGGACCCCTTAAGGAGGCTATATATGGACAGGACCCTCGGGAATACGCACCTCACCCTACCCCTCGTGCTGGCGTTCGTCGCACTGGCCCTCTTCGCTGTACTCTTCGACAACGGAACGCTTTTGGCTCCCCTCCTCGGCGACGCCTCATACGCGGCTAACTACCTGCACGAGCTCTTCCACGACGGGCGGCACCTGCTCGGCGCCCCCTGCCATTAGGCTGCGGGGCCGTGATCTGGACCCACGTGCGCCGGGGACTCCTGGCCGGGCTTCTCGCCGGGTTCCTCGCCGGTCTCTTCGGCTTCGCGTTCGGCGAGCCGACACTGGACCGTGCGGTGGATCTGGAGGACCGTGTGCAACAAGGGGAGCACTCTCACGAGGAGGAGGTGTTCGACCGCGGGGAGCAGAAGGCGGGGTTGTTCCTGGCGACCACCCTTTACGGGATCGCCGTGGGCGGCATCTTCGGCCTCGTCTCGGCTTACTTTCGAGGCAGGACCTCGCTGCGTAGCGCGTGGGTGCGGAGCCTGGCGCTCTCTGGCGCGATCTTCACCGGGGCTGTGTTCCTGCCATTTCTCAAGTATCCTCCGAACCCGCCCGGCATCGGGACGGCCCCAGAGACGCTCGCCGCCCGCACCACGGCCTACCTGGCGATGGTGGTCCTCTCCCTGCTCGTTCTGTTCTTTGCCTGGCGTCTGTCCCGGGGAATCAAGAGCTTCGCCGCGCCGACGCGGCACCTCTCGGTGAGCGGGTTCCTCCTCGTCTCCTGGGGGTTGTTGCTCGCGCTCATGCCCGACTTCGGAGACATAGGAGAAGCGCCGATAGACCTCGTGTGGGGATTCAGGCTCTCCGCTCTGGGAACGCAGGCCGTTTTGTGGGCGGGGATTGGTGGCGTCTTCGGGCTGCTCGGCGAGAAGGCGGAGGCTCAGGAAGCTGTCGGCTCCCGCGATGCTGAGACCGTCGCCGCAGGAGGCGGGCCGCGATGAAGGGTGCCCTACTCGTCGCCGGGACGCACTCGGACGCGGGCAAGAGCGTGCTCGTGGCCGGTATCTGCCGTTGGCTCGCTCGCGAGGGCGTCAAAGTGGCACCGTTCAAGGCGCAGAACATGGCGCTCAACTCGTTCGTGACAAGAGAAGGGGCGGAGATCGGACGTGCCCAAGCCGCCCAAAGTCTAGCCGCCCGCGTCGAACCCGAGGCTGCGATGAACCCCGTTCTGCTCAAGCCCTCGGCGGAGAAGAGGACCCAGGTGATCTTGCGCGGCAAGCCTTTCGCCACGGCGAGCGCCCGGAGCTACCAAGGGATGAAGGGGGAGCTCCTGCCGGTGGTTATGGAGTCCTTTGATGACCTCCGGCGTAGGTTCGAGGTGGTGGTGTGCGAGGGGGCGGGGAGCCCGGCGGAGATCAACCTAAGAAAGGATGACATCGCCAACATGGGCCTCGCGCGGGCGGCGAAGCTCCCCGTGGTCGTGGTCGGCGACATAGACCGGGGCGGCCTCTTCGCTTCCCTTTACGGGACACTCGCGCTGCTCGATAACGAAGACCAGGCGCTCGTCGGTGGCTTTATCGTGAACAAGTTCCGGGGTGATAAGGCTGTACTCGCGCCGGGGCTCGAGACATTGAGCGAGCTCACGGGCCGCCCTTTCCTCGGTACGCTGCCCTACGTCCGGGGCCTCTGGCTCGACGGGGAGGACTCACTCGCCCTCGACGCGCCGCGGGACCTTTCGCCGCCTCGGGGCAGGAACGTTTTGAGGGTCGCGGTCGTGTGCGTCCCCAGGATCAGCAACTTCACCGACTTCGACGCCTTGTCGCACGAGCCGGGCGTCGCGGTCTCGTTCACGGAGTCCTCGCAGGAGGTCCTCGCCTCAGATCTGGCCATCGTCCCCGGTACCAAGGCTACCGTCTTCGACCTCGCCTGGCTGAGAACCCGCGGCCTCGACGGCGCCCTGGCCGAGCGGGCGAGGCGCGGCTTGCCCACCCTCGGGATCTGCGGCGGTTACCAGATGCTCGGGAGGCGCATCAGGGACGGCGTCGAGAGCGGCGAGGGAGAAGTTCTTGGGCTCGACCTCCTGCCTACGGAGACGGTCTTCGGGGAGGAGAAGCTTCTCGCGCGCCCCGAGGGACGTGCGCTGGGGTTCTGGAACGTGGAGGTCTCAGGGTACGAGATCCGGCACGGTAGGGTCCACCGCTCCGGTGGCGAGCCGCTCTTCGCGATAAACGATTCGCAAAACGGCGACACCGAAGGCTGCCGGGTCGGGGCGGTTCTAGGCACGTCCTGGCACGGCGTCTTGGAGTCCGATGGCTTCAGGCGCGCGTTCTTGCGCTGGGTTGCCGAAGAGCGCGGTCTGGACTGGATGGCGGGCGACATGACGTTCGCCTCCCGCAGAGAGGCACAGCTCGACACTCTAGGAGACCTCGTCGCCGAGAACGTCGACCGCGAGGCTTTGCTGCGATTGATAGAAGACGGTCCACCTTCGATCAGCCGTCAGGTGTCAGGTATCACCTGTCAACAAACGGCTGGGACGGCTGACGATACGCCCCGCGCGAAAGCGCCGGCTTCTGCGAACGGGAAAGGCGACCCTAATTTCTCACCGGCTAGGTTTGCGGTTCCGGGTGACGACGAGCAAAAGCTGAGAGCTGATGACTGACACCTCAAAAGCAGCGAAGCTGCTATTCCTAACTACCGCGGATACCGAGATCCTGGCCGCTGCCCGCGCCACCGAGCTCCTCCCCGAAGGCTTCCCCGAAGTCCGTTGCGCGAACCCCACGGCGCTCGAAGATCCACGCGCCTTCTTCCGAGAAACGCTGCTGCCCGAAGCTGGGGCCGTGATGGTCCGGCTCCTCGGCGGTCGGCAGGCCTGGCCTGAAGGGTTCGAGGAGCTCAGGCGACGGTGCGAGGAGTTCGAGGTGCCCCTGCTCGCCTTCGGGGGGGAGGCCGAGCCCGACGCGGAGCTTACGGCGCTTTCGACCGCGCCTTCTGTCGCCGTCGCCGAGGCGTTCGAGTACCTCCGGCACGGCGGCGTCAGGAACACGGAGAACCTCTTCAGGTTCGTCGTCGACACCATCCTCGTCGAGGGGTACGGATTCGAGCCGCCCCTAGAGATGCCGGAGCTCGGCGTCTATCATCCGAGGCTCCCTGAGGATTCCATGCTCGAAGACTTGCTCGCGCTGCACGACGCGCTGAGGCCGATGGTCGGCGTGATCTTCTACCGCACCCACTGGATGAGCGGCAACACCGCCTTCGTGGACGCCCTCGTGGAGGCGCTTGAAAGGTTCGGAGCCGACGCCCTCCCCGTGTACTGCTATTCCTTGCGGGCGGACGAAAGAGGGGAGGTCCCCGCGCTGGAGATGCTGAAAGGACGGGTGGACTGCCTCATAACCACGGTGCTCGCCAGCGGGGGCTCGAACGCCGCCGACGCGAGCAAGGAGGGCTTGCCGGAGGACTGGCTTGAGTGGGAGGTCCCGGCGCTCGAATCCCTAAACGTGCCGGTGGTACAGGGTATCTGCACGACCTCTTCACGCGAGGCGTGGCAAGCCTCCGACGCCGGCCTCTCGCCGCTAGACGTAGCCTGGCAAGTGGCGATACCGGAGTTCGATGGGCGCATCGTCAGCGTCCCCTTCTCCTTCAAAGAACGCCTCGGCGCCGACTCGCCCGTGAGCGCCCCCCTGACCCTCTACGGGGCCGATCCCGAGCGAACCTTAAGGGTGGCCGGCCTCGCGGCCCGCTTAGCCCGTCTCGGACGCGTCCCGAACGTCGACAAGAAGGTCGTCGTCCTCCTCTCGAACTATCCGACCAAGCACTCGCGGGTCGGCAACGCCGTCGGCCTCGACACCCCAGCGAGCGCCGTCGTGCTGCTCGGGGCCATGCGCGAGGCTGGATACGAGGTAGACGGGGCGCCGGAGGAGGGGGACGCCCTGATCCACGCCCTCATCGACGCCGGTGGACACGACCTCGAGTTTCTGACCGGGGAGCAGCTCGAAGGGGTAGCCGGTAGACTGGACGTCGACCGCTACGCCGAGTGGTTCGCCCGGTTACCCGAGCCTTTGAGGGCCGACGTGGAGGAGCATTGGGGGCTACCCCCAGGCGAGCTCTACGTGGACGGCGGGGAGTTCGTGGTGGCGGGTCTCTCCTACGGGAACGTCTTCGTCGGCATCCAGCCGCCGCGGGGGTTTGGTGAGAACCCTATCGCGATCTACCACGACCCCGACCTGCCGCCGACCCATCATTACCTTGCGGCGTACTGGTGGATGATCGAGAAGTTCGAGACGGACGCGATAGTGCACCTCGGCAAGCACGGAACGCTAGAGTGGCTGCCGGGCAAGTCCCTGGGTCTCTCTCCTTCCTGCGCCCCGGACGCGGCCTTGCGCGACGTGCCGCTCTTCTACCCGTTCGTGGTCAACGACCCTGGGGAGGGGACGCAAGCAAAGAGGAGGGCGCACGCGACGGTCGTGGACCACCTCATCCCACCGATGACACGGGCGGAGACCTACGACGACCTGGCACGCCTCGAGCAGCTCCTCGACGAGTATTACCAGGTCGAGACGCTCGACCCGTCGAAGCTGCCGGCGATACGGGCCCGGATCTGGGAGACGCTGCGCGACGCTGAGCTGCACCGGGACTTGGGCGTGGAGGAGCAGCCCGAGGAGTTCGGCGACTTCTTGAATCACGTGGACGGATACCTCTGCGAGATAAAGGACCTGCCCATAAGGGGCGGCCTGCACGTCTTAGGCGAACCCCCGAAGGGCGGGGCCCTGCGCCACCTCGTCGCCGCCATCTTGCGGCTCGGGGCCGGAGAAGTCCCGGGCTTGCGGCGCGCCGTCGGCGCGGCCTACGGCCTCGACGAGCGGGCCCTCTCTGAGAGCGGCGGGACAAGGGTCGAGGCGCCCGCGAAGTTGGTCGCCCGGTTCCCCGGCGTGGTTGCCACGGCTTCGGACCTCCTGGATCGGCTGGAGGAAGCTACGCAGGCCCTGCTCCTCGCGATGGAGGCTCGCGGCTGGGAGGCTTCGGCGTCCGGTGCGGTGTGCGGGGAGGTCTTAGGCACCGCGGGCGAGGGCGTGGAAAGGGCGCTCTCCTTCGCCGCCGAAGTGGTCGTGCCACGCCTCCTTCGCACACCAGAAGAGGTGGGGAACCTCCTGCGCGGCCTCAGGGGAGGGTACGTGCCGGCGGGACCGTCGGGATCGCCGACGCGGGGGCTCACGAACGTGTTGCCCACGGGGCGCAATTTCTACTCGGTGGATCCGAAGGCACTGCCGAGCATGCTCTCGTGGGAGATCGGGCAGGGCCTGGCGGACGACCTTTTGCGGCGTTACCTCGAAGAGGAAGGGCGCTATCCGGAGACCGTTGGGATCGTGGTGTGGGGCACAGCGGCCATGCGAACGCATGGCGACGACATAGCGGAGATCCTGGCTCTTTTGGGCGTACGACCGGTCTGGAACGAGGAGTCGCGGCGGGTGACGGGCCTCGAGGTGATGCCCTTGGAGGAGCTAGGACGGCCGCGGATAGACGCCACCGTCCGCATCAGTGGCTTCTTCAGGGACGCCTTTCCGAACCTGATCTCCTTGATAGACGAAGCCGTCCGCACCGTAGTCGCCCTCGACGAGCCCACCGGGATGAACTTCGTCAAAAAACACGCCGAGGAAGAAAGAGGCTCCGGTGCCGACGAGCGGCGGGCGACGACCCGCATCTTCGGGTCGAAGCCTGGCGCCTACGGTGCGGGCCTCCTGCCGCTCGTGGACGCGCGCAACTGGCACTCCGACGAGGATCTCGCCGAAGTCTACGCCGTCTGGGGCGGCTATGCCTACGGGAAGGGCTTGAACGGCATCGAGGCCCGCGAAGCGATGGAGACCAACCTGCGTCGCACCGAGGTCGCCGTAAAGAACATAGACAACCGCGAGCACGACATCTTCGACTCCGACGACTACTTCCAGTACCACGGCGGGATGATCGCCGCCGTCCACGTCCTGACCGGCCGCAACCCCAAGAGCTACATCGGCGACTCCGCCGACCCTTCGAGGGTGAAAACGAGAGACTTGTCGGAGGAAGCCCGCCGCGTCTTCCGCTCGCGCGTAGCGAACCCGAAGTGGATCGGGGCGATGCAACGCCACGGGTACAAAGGCGCCTTCGAGCTCTCCGCTACCGTGGACTACCTCTTCGGCTACGACGCTACCGCCGGTGTCGTCGAGGACTGGATGTACCGCGACGTGACCCGCAAATACGTGCTGGACATGGAGGTGCGCGACTTCATGCAGCAATCCAACCCCTGGGCCTTACGCGCCATCTCTGAGCGGCTTTTGGAAGCGGCAGAGCGTGGGCTGTGGTCTGAGCCCGACCAGCAGGATCTCGAAGGACTCAGGCAGGCTTACCTGGAGAACGAGGGGCTTTTGGAGGAACGCGCGTGAGGAAATTGTACGACTGGTTGAAGGAGAGCACGACCCGCGCTGGCGTAGTAAGAGCCCCTGCGGCCGTTGTGTTCGGGATGGCGCCCGCGCTTACCGACTCGTTCCCTGACATCCTGGCGTTTTCGGTTCTCTTGTTGCTCGGGGAGTTCGCGGTGCTCTACGCGTCCTACCTACGCCACCAGGAGAGGCACCCTTGACCATGGCTTACTCGCACCCGTATCCCTTCTCCGCCCTCGTCGGGCAGGAAGATCTGAAGCTCTCCTTGCTTCTGAACGCCATCTCCCCGGAAATCGGGGGCGTTTTGGTGCGGGGCGAGAAGGGCACCGCCAAATCGACCGCCGTCCGCGCGCTCGCGAAGCTCCTGCCCCCCATAAAGGTCGTTGTGGGTTGTCCCTACTCCTGCGATCCCGCTTCACCGAACCCCGAGTGCCCGGCGGGACCGCATCCTGCAGACGCCCCCGCCGAGGAAAGCCCGGTCAGGCTCGTGGAACTGCCGGTCGGGGCGAGCACGGACCGACTGGCGGGTACGTTGGATATCGAGAAGGCCTTGAGCGAGGGCAAGAGGGCGTTCGAGCCGGGGTTGCTCGCGGCGGCGCACCGGGGGATCTTGTACGTGGACGAGGTCAACCTGCTCTCCGACCATCTGGTAGACCTGCTACTCGACGTTGCGGCGATGGGCGTGAACCACGTCGAGCGCGAGGGGGTGAGCGTCCGGCACCCATCGCGTTTTATCCTGGTGGGGACCATGAACCCCGAAGAAGGCGAGCTCAGGCCCCAGCTTCTGGACAGGTTCGGGATCACGGTCGAGGTGACGGGCAGCCCCGACCCCGAGGAGAGGGTCGAGATCGTGCGTCGCCGCCTCCATCACGAGGCCGGCCCCGAGGACTTCGCGAAGAAGTGGTCCGCCGCCGATATTGAGCTCGCCGAAAGGGTAGGAGAGGCGCGGGAGAGGCTCGAGGAGACCCGCGTCTCCGAGGACGCCCTCTACAAGATAGCCGCCCTCTGCGCCGAACTCGGGGTGGACGGCCTGCGCGGCGATATCGTCACCGCGAAGACCGCCCGTGCCCTCTGTGCCTGGGACGACCGGGACGAGGTTTCGACGGAAGACATCCGCCGGGCAGCGCCATTAGCCCTCTCGCACCGCCGCCGGCACGGCCCTTTTGAGCAGCCGGGCATAGATCCAGAAGAGCTCGAGAACGCCCTCTCAGATGACCCCGACCCGCCGGATCGGGGACCGGACGGTGGGGCGCCTCCCTCCGGAGACGGCGCCGCTTCCGAAGCCGGGGTGGAGCCACAGAGCCCCACCATGGAGACGTCCGAGACACTACCGGGCGCGGGCGAGAAGAACCACGCTGCCGCTGAGGCGTTCAGACCGGTCCGCCTGGAAGTTCCAAAGAAGGGCCGGGGTGGACCGCTCGGGCGCCGGAGCCGCGTCGTCGGAGATCTTCGGGGCCATCCCATCGGCGACCGCGATCCCGAAGGCGCCACGACGGACGTGGCGCTCCCAGCGACGATCCGGGCCGCCGCCCCCCACCAGAAGGTGCGTAAGCGCGGCGGGCCAGGCCTGGTAGTACGCCGAGAAGATCTGCGAGAGAAGGTCCGGGAGGGCCGGGAGGGCAATCTGATCCTCTTCGTAGTCGACGCGAGCGGCTCGATGGCCGCCCGTAGGCGCATGAGCGCCGTGAAGGGCGCCGTCCTCTCCCTCCTCGCCGACGCCTACCAGCGTCGCGACAAGGTCGGACTCATCTCCTTCCGGGGCGAAGCCGCCCAACTGCTCCTCTCTCCGACCGCGAGCGTCGATCTCGCCGCTCCCCGGCTCGAAAGGCTCCCGACCGGGGGCCGTACGCCTCTCTCGGCGGGCCTGGAGAAGGCGGCGGAGGTGTTGAAACGTGAACGGCTCAAAGAGAAAGAACGCCGCCCCCTGCTCGTGCTCCTCACCGACGGTCGAGCTACCGCGGGACCGGACCCGCGCCGGACGGCGCGAATGCTTCGAGGTTTGGAGGTGGCCTCGGTCGTCGTGGATACGGAAGAGGGCTTCATGAGACTCGGAATGGCTTCAGAGGTAGCCGACTCTATGGGCGCGCGGTGTCTACGCTTAGAGGACCTGCGGGCGGACTCCCTGGTAGAACTAGTGGAGAGAAGGTGCGCGGCGTGAGCCAGACGCAAAGGGAGCTGCGGGAGGAACGGCTGCGTCGTCGCTCGAGGCGGGAGCGGCCACTCCTGATCGTGAACACCGGCTACGGCAAGGGGAAGTCCACGGCCTCGTTCGGCGTCATGCTGCGCGGCTGGGCGCGCGGGTATCGGATAGGCGTCTACCAGTTCGTGAAGAGCGGTAAGTGGAACGTCGGCGAGCAAAAAGCCGCCGAGACCTTGGGCAACATAGACTGGTTCAAGATGGGCGACGGCTGGACGTGGACCTCCAAGAACCTCGAAGAGAGCGCGGATCTCGCCCGCGAGGGTTGGGAGGAGGTCAAAAGAAGGCTGGCCGACGAGACCTACGACATGCTCCTCTTGGACGAGTTCACCTACCCGATGAAGTTCGGCTGGGTGGACACGAAGGAGGTCGCCGAAGTGCTAAGGAGCAGGCCCGGATTCCAGCACGTCATAATTACCGGCCGCGATGCCCCCGAGGAGCTCGTCGAGATAGCCGACTTGGTCAGCGAGGTGAACAAGGTGAAGCACCCCTTCGACGAGGGCTACCGGGGACAGAAAGGGATCGAGTGGTAGAAACCCCCCGTATAGTCGTCGCGGGCACCCAATCGGGCGTGGGGAAGACAACTATCGCCTCGGGCCTTATGGCCGCGCTCAGCGCTGAGGGCCACAATGTCGGCCCCTTCAAGATTGGCCCGGACTTCATAGATCCCTCCTACCACGCCCTGGCCACGGGCAGACCCGGGCGTAACCTCGACGCCTTCCTCTCCGGCGCGGACCTCGTCGGTCCACTCTTCGCTCACGGCTCCCAAGGGGTCGACGTCGCGGTCGTGGAAGGGGTCATGGGTCTCTTCGACGGCAAGGGTGGTGGCGGGGAGTTCGCCTCGACCGCCCACGTGGCCAAGCTACTGCGCGCGCCTGTTCTGCTGGTCATGGACGCGGGGGCGATGGCGCGTTCGGCGGCGGCGGTGGTGCACGGCTACGCCACCTTCGATCCCGGGCTGCGTATCGCGGGCGTGATCCTGAATCGCGTGGGCTCCCCGACCCACGAAGCGATACTCCGCGAAGCGCTAGGACCACTCGGCGTGCCGATCCTCGGCATCCTCCGTCGCGAGGCCAACCTCCACACCCCCGACCGCCACCTGGGCCTAGTCCCCGCCGTCGAGCGAAGCGAAGAAGCCCGGAAGGCGCTCAAGGCCGTAGGCGAGAAGATAGCCCGCTCCTGCGACCTCGAAAAGATCGTGCGCCTCGCCGCTTCCGCCGAACCGCTCTACGCGGAGCCCTGGGACCCGGAATTGACGGAGATCGGAACTCCTCCTGTACGGATCGCGGTCGCGGGCGGCCCCGCCTTCAGCTTTATCTACGAGGAGAACCTGGAGCTCTTGCGGGGCGCCGGGGCGGAGACGGTCTTCTTCGACCCCACCACGGAAGAGGACCTGCCCGAGGACACGGACGCCCTCTACCTCGGCGGAGGTTTCCCCGAGACCTATGCCGAAGCCCTCTCGGAGAACGAGCCCCTGAGAGAGAAGGTGCGCGCCTTCGCAAGGAGCGGTCGCCCCGTGGCTGCCGAGTGCGGCGGCCTCCTTTACCTTTGCCGCGGATTGGACGGCCAAAAGATGTGCGGCGCCCTCGACGCAGAGGCCCGCATGACGGGCCGACTCTTGTTGGGCTACCGAGAGGCCCTCTCTTTGGCCGATTCACCGCTTACCAGACGCGGCGCTACGCTGCGCGGCCACGAGTTTCACTACTCGATGGTAGAGCCGCAAGCCGGGGCTTTGCCCGAGGCGTCGCCCGCTTGGGAGCTTTCGGGGCGCGGGGAGGAGGGGTTCGTCGTAGGCGGCGTGCACGCGAGCTACTTGCACACCCACTGGTCGGCCACCCCAGAGGTGCCGCGGCGCTTCGTGCACAGCGCCGCGCGAAACAGGGCACGCGTAGCGGAGGCACGGGTGTCATGAGCGGGACGCTGATCGGGGTCGGGGTCGGGCCAGGAGACCCGGAGCTGTTGACGCTCAAGGGACTGCGCGCTCTAAAGGAAGCAGACGAGGTCTACGTTCCCGTAAGCGACACGGGAGAGGTCGGCCGGGCGGAGGCGGTCGTGCGGGCGTATCTGGACCCGAACCGCGTTCGCCGCCTCCTCTTCGCCCTCTCCGACGACGCAGAGGCGCGCGTCCACCACTGGACGAACGCCGCCCGAGAGGTCGCCGAACCCCTCCGGGAAGGAAAGACCTGCGCCTTCGCCACCATCGGGGACCCAAACCTCTACTCCACGTTTACATACCTCTCCCGAGCCGTGACAGATATATCTAAGGTTAATGTAGAGACTGTGCCAGGGATTACGGCGATGCAGGATCTGGCATCGAAGAGCGGCACGGTGCTCCTCGTGGGGGACGAGACGCTGGCTCTTTTGCCCTTTACAGCCGGGAAAATGGCGCTTCAGAAGGCCTTGGAAGGCTTCGAGACCGTGGTGTGCTACAAAGGCGGAGCACGTTTGGGGGAGGTGCTGGAAGTCGCCGAAAAGTCTGGACGGCTTGAAGGCGGAATCTATGGTTCACGTTTAGGTATGCAGGGAGAGGAGATTGTCTGGGCGAAGGAGATGGTCGGGCGGGAGGGGACGTACCTCTCGGCGGTGGTGTTCACGAGGGGCGGCGAGGATGGGGGGTGCGCTTGAGCAAGGTCTGGTTTATCGGGGCGGGACCTGGCGCCCCGGATCTCCTCACGATCCGGGCTGCGAGGCTCATCGCCGAAGCCGATGTCATCGTGTGGGCGCGGAGCCTGGTGCACGAGGGTGTCCTCGAGCACGCTCGCCCAGATTCGGAGATCGTCGAGTCCACCACGATCTCGCTCGAAGGCGTTCGCGGGCTCTACGAGCGGGCGGCGCGCGAGGATCTCAAGGTGGCCCGCGTCCACTCCGGCGACCCGAGTCTCTGGGGCGCTGTCCTGGAGCAGATAGAGCTCTGCGAGGAGTTGGGGCTGGACTGGGACATCGTACCCGGCGTCTCGTCCCTGGGAGCCGCGGCGGCGGCCATCGGGCGCGAGCTCACGGTGCCAGAGGTCTCGCAGTCCGTAATCCTGACGCGTCGTGCCAGCCGCACCCCGATGCCGAATAACGAGGACGTTCGGAGCTTCGCCGCCCACGGCACCACGATGGCGATCTTCCTCTCCGCCGCCCGCCCACGCCTGTTGCAGGAGGAGCTCCTAGAAGGCGGATACGCACCGGAGACGCCGTGCGCCGTCGTCTACAAGGCGAGCTGGCCGGACGAGCGGATCATCGAGTGTCCTCTTGGCGAGCTCTCCGACCGGGTACGCGAGGCGGGCTTCACGCGGCAGGCGCTCGTCCTTGTGGGACCCGGGCTGGCGGCGAGCGGGACGCGCTCGCACCTGTACAGCCCACGCTTCTCCCACTCGTTCCGAAAGGCCCAAGTGACGCCGACCATCCGGGGAGAGGATGCCGTCTCCTAGCCGCAAGATACGCGAGCCCTCCATGCCCCCGAGCATGCAGAGGGTCAAGGGCGAAAAGCTCAGGACCGGCTGGACCACCGGAACCTGCGCCGCCGCCGCTGCCAAAGCCGCTGTGAAAGCGCTTGTGAGTGGCGAGGTGCAGTGGGAGGTGGACGTAAAGCTGCCCCGTAAGGGCGAGGAGCGGCGCGTACGTTTCGCCGTCGAGCGGTGCGAGTTGGGGGACGTTTGGGCCGAGGCCGTCGTCGTCAAGGACGCCGGCGACGACCCGGACGTGACCCACGGGGCACACCTCACCGCCCGCCTCTACTGGCGCGAGGAGCCGGGGATAGACCTGGACCGGGGCGAGGGGGTGGGGATAGTCACAAAGCCGGGCCTGGGGCTTCCTGTCGGGGGGCCGGCGATAAACGACGTGCCGCGGCGCATGATCTCCTACTCCGTGGAGGAAGTCCTCAACCTCGAAGAGCGAGGCGTCCGGGTCGTGATTAGCGTCCCCGGTGGAGTAAAGATGGCCGAAAAAACGACCAACCCCCGCCTGGGGATAGAAGGCGGCATCTCCATCTTGGGCACTACAGGCATCGTCCGCCCGTTTTCGACCGCGTCCTGGAGGGCGAGCGTCGGCCAGGCCATAGACGTGATGGGCGCTCAAAAACACGGCACTCTGGTCCTCTCGACCGGCGGCCTTACCGAGAAGGCCGCGATGCGCCTCCTCCCCGACCTCGAAGAGGTGTGCTTCGTGGAGGTCGGAGACTTCACCGGTCACGCTCTCAAAAAAGCCGTAAAGAACAAACTGGAGAGGATCTTCTTCGTCGGGATGGTCGGCAAGATCTCCAAACTCGCCGCCGGTGTCATGATGACCCACTGGACCCGCTCGAAGGTGGACAACGATCTGCTCGCCGATGTCACCACGAGAGCCGGGGGCAGTACAGAACTCGTCGAAGAGGTGCAGGGCGCCAACACCGCCCGCCACGCCTACGAGCTCTGGCGCGAGGCGAAGCTGGAGAAAGCCCCGCACCTCCTGTGCACCCTGGCGGCGGAGAACTTGAAAGAGTTCGCGGAGGGGAGGCTCGAGGCGCACGTCGTGATGGTCGACTTCGATACCCTGGACCCGGTCGGCGCGAGCCCCGGCGCCCTCGCGCTCACCACCTGGGGGGCTTCTTGAGTGGGATCTCCGTGATCGGGCTAGACGGGAAGCCTTTGAGCCTGGAGGCCGAAGGCCTGCTCCGAGAGGCCGCCTTGGTCGCCGGGGGCGAACGTCACCTGCGATCTATGGGCGTGGAGCCCGAGCGTGCCGTCCTCTTCAAAGGGGATCTCTCGGAGGCGCTCTCGCGCATAGAGCGTGCGGAAGGACCGGTCGTCGTCCTCGGCTCCGGGGACCCGGGCTTCTTCGGCATCGTACGCCTCCTCGGAGAGTGGTTCAGGGCAGAGAACCTGCGCGTCTTGCCTGCCCTCTCCTCTGTCGCACGCGCCTTCGCCCTCGTTGGCCTCCCCTGGGACGACGCCTTGACCGTGAGCGTCCACGGCCGCGATCCCCGACGCGCCCTAAACGTCTGCCGGGCCTACCCGAAGGTCGCGGTCCTCACCTCGCCCGAATTCGGCCCCGCCGAGCTCGCGAACGCCCTGGGCAGCCTGAACCGTACCTTCCTCGTCGCCGAGAGGCTGGGGGAGTCGGACGAGCGGGTGTACGAGGGCGACGCGAGAGAGGTGGCGGCGATGGAGTGGGGCGAGCCCAACGTGGTCGTGGTCTACGACGCGGCGCGGGCGGTGGGGGAGAAGGGTTGGACCACTGCCGCCGCTTCGCCGGACCGCTGGGCGCTCCCCGAGGAGGAGTTCCAGCACCGCTCCGGCATGATCACCAAACCCGAGGTGCGCGCCCTCGTCCTCGCCCGACTCGGTCCCGGCATCGGGGACCTCGTCTGGGACGTCGGCGCCGGGAGCGGCTCGGTGGCGATAGAGTGCGCCCGCTTTGGCGCCGCCGCGATCGCCGTCGAGCGCGACGCCGAAAGCTGCGCCCGAATCCGCCAGAATGCTGCCTGCCACGCCGTTTACGTGCAGGTCGTCGAGGGCGAGGCGCCCGCGGCGCTGCGCGGCCTGCCAGAGCCCGACACCATGTTCGTAGGAGGAACCGGGAAGGACTTCGAGGGTGTCATCAAGCTCGCCGCCGTCAGGGCCCGTCGCTGCATTGTCCTGACCCTCGTGACCCTGGAGCGGGTGGTCCCGGCCGTGAAGATTTTGGAGGACTGCGGCCTGGAGGTGGAGACCACTCTTCTACAAGCCTCGCGGTTGAAAGGCGTCGGGTCCATGCACCGCCTCGCCGCCGCGTCGCCGGTCTTCGTCGTTTCGGGAAGCAGGCAGTGATCGGGCTGGTCGCGGCGACGGAGAACGGTCGCCGAAGGGCGGCGCATCTCGCCGAGGTCTGGGAGGACACCCGCCTCTACGTAGGCAAGCCGAGAGATGCTGTGCGTAGGGCCTGGGACGAGTGCGACGCACTGATCCTCTTCCTCGCCACCGGCGCCGCCGTCCGCCTCTTGTCTCCGCTGCTCGAGGACAAGCGCCGCGACCCCGGCGTGGTGTGCGTGGACGACGCTGGCAAATTCGCCGTCGCGCTCGCCGGAGGGCACGCAGGCAACGCGAATGGGCTCGCTCATCGCGTGGCGGACGCTTTAGGAACCACACCAATCATTACTACTGCGAGCGATGTTCTCGGCGTGCTATCCCTGGACTCTTTAGGGGAGGGGCTAGGGTTAGAGATCGAGGAGGGCTCGGATCTTGCGGCGGTCGGAGCCGCGCTCGTCTCGGGAGAAAAGGTGCGACTTGTCTCGGAGCGGCGTTGGCCTGTCGGGCCGCTACGGGAGAACGTAGTACGGGTGGAGCCACCGGTGTTCCCGGATGAGCTTGAAGGGCCTTTGATCCTGATCTCCGACGAGCTCCTCGAGGCGCCGCCGGCTTCGCCTTCGGTCGTATATCGTCCGCCGTCGCTCGTCGTCGGCGTCGGCTGCAGCCGCGGGACTGGCGCAGAGGAGATCCTGGCCCTCCTCAGAAACACCCTCCGCGAAGGCGGGCTATCGCCAAAAAGCGTCGCGATCCTAGCCAGTGTGGACGCGAAGTACGACGAGGCCGGGCTGCGTGAAGCGGCGGACACTTTGGGCGTTCCGCTTCGTTTCTACGTCGCCGAGGAGCTCGCACAGGCAAAAGTCCCGAACCCTTCTCCGGTAGTAGCCGGGGCCGTCGGCACCCCGAGCGTCGCCGAGGCCGCCGTGCTGACCAGCGGTGCGGAACTTCTCCTGGAGAAGCGAAAAACCGGTAACGCCACGGCGGCGATCGGGCGCCTCCCGGCGCGGGGCCGGCTCGTCCTGGTGAGCCTCGGACCGGGGGACGACGCCCTGATACCGCCGCTCGCCCGAGACGCTTTGGCCACCTCCGAGCTCGTCGTGGGGCTCGAGCAGTACGTCGAGAGGATCCGGCACCTACTTAGGCCGGGGACGCGGGTCTTGGCGCTGCCCTTGGGGGACGAGGTCGGGCGCGCCGAGAAGGCCCTCGCCGAGGTTCGCGACGGCGGGAGCGTCGCTCTGGTCTCGAGCGGGGACGTCGGCGTCTACGCGATGGCCTCGCCCGCGTTGGAGCTGGCCGGGGACAACGTCGAGGTGGTCGTTGTCCCCGGCGTCACGGCGGCGCAGGCGGCGGCCTCCCTGCTCGGTTCTCCTTTGGGGCACGACCACTGTTCTATAAGCCTCTCCGATCTCCTTACTCCCTGGGAGGTTATAGAGAACAGGGTACGAGCCGCGGCTTTGGGGGACTTCGTCGTCTCTTTGTACAACCCCCGTTCTCGGGGCCGCGACTGGCAGCTAGGGAAGGTGCGCGAGATACTGCTCGAACATCGTCCCCCAGATACCCCTGTCGGCGTCGTCAAGGACGCTTACCACCCGACCCAGAGGGTGGCCCTGACGGACCTCGCCTCTTTGCGCCTTGAAGAGGTGGACATGCTGACGGTCGTGATCGTCGGGAACTCGCAGACCAGGCTCGTCGCCGGCCGGATGGTCACGCCGCGGGGGTACCTCTCGTGAGGAGCCCGCGCGTCTTCGCCGTGACCGACGCCTGCGCGGGCTGCGGCGCCTGCCTCAAAACCTGCCCGGAGAAGGCAATAAGACCCGCCCTCAAGGGGTATCCCTCGCCGCTCGTGATCCTCGAAGACCGCTGCACGGGTTGCGCCGAGTGCGCCGAGGTATGCCCCGTCGCGGCCTGCGTCGAGGTTTTGTTGGAGGAGGAGTGAGGCGCGTACACCCGATAGAGGTCCAGAGCATGCGCATCCTGCGCGACCTCGTTGACCTCTCGCGCTTCGGGCCGCTCTCGCGCGCCGTCGCCGAGCGTGTGATCCACGCTTCGGCGGACCTCGAATACGCTGAGAGCCTCGTGCTCGACGAGGAGGCTTTGGAGAACGGCCTCCGGGCCCTCTGCCGGGGAGAGCCCATCATCGCGGACGTCGGCATGGCCGCGGCGGGCATCACCGCTCGAGAGACCTATTGCTTCGTCTCTGATCCCCGCGCGAAGCGGCTCTCGGAGGATCTCGGCACGACCTGCTCCGCGGCGGGCTTCCGGCTCGCGGCGATGGAGGTCGGATCCGGAGCCGTCTGGGTGGTCGGGAACGCGCCGACGGCGCTCTTCGAGCTCTTGGACCTGGCCGTCGACCCCGCGCTCGTCGTCGGGCTCCCGGTCGGGTTCGTCGGCGCCGCCGAGTCGAAAGAGAAGCTGCTCGGAAGCGGGCTGCCTGCGATCACAAACCGCGGTCCCAAAGGAGGATCCGCGGTCGCGGCGGCGGCCCTGAACGCGCTCATATACCACGAGGAGGACTGAGAGGTGCGAGATCTCACCGTCGCAAAAAACGGGGCCGGCAGGAAGGACGGAGAGGACATAGACCCCGCGCTCCTCGTCGTCGGGCACGGGAGCCGGGACCCGCGGGGAGCCCGCGAGTTCCACGAGCTCGTAGCTCTTGTCAGGGAACGCAACCCGATGCTCGCGGTCGAGGGCGGCTTCATAGAGCTCTCGCGGCCCCCAATCTCCGAGTGCGTGAACCGCCTAAGGGCTGCCGGAGCACGTAAGGTAGCCGCCGTCCCCCTCATGCTCCTCGCCGCCGGTCACGCCAAGGACGACATCCCCGCCACCCTTGTGCGCGAGAAGATAAGTCACCCCGAAGTCAACTTTCAGTACGGCCGCGCTTTGGGTATCCGGCCCGAGCTCCTCGCCCTCATGGACGAACGGATCTCCGCGGCCGTCCCCGAGGAGGAGCAGGGGGAGACCGCCGTCCTCGTGGTCGGTCGCGGCTCCTCGGACCCGGACGCCAACTCCGACCTTTTCAAGATCTCACGCCTCTTCTACGAGGGCCGCCTGTACCCGATGGTGGAACCCGCCTACGTCAGCATGACCCACCCGAACGTCCCCGCTGGCCTCGAACGCCTCAAGAGGCTCGGCGCCCGCCGGGTGGCGGTCTTCTCCTACTTCCTCTTCACCGGCGTCCTCGAGGAGCGTATCCGCCGCCAGAGCGAGGAATTCGCCGCCCAGAATCCCGACGTTTCCGTCTCCTACGCAGGCTACTTCGGGCCGCACGCGTCGGTGGCGGACCTCGTCGTGGAGCGCTACCACGAGGCCTTACGCGGCGACATCCGGATGAACTGCGACGTCTGCGTCCATCGGGTCGCCCTCCCCGGCTTCGAGGAGAAGGTCGGCGCCCCCGCCACACCCCACTACCACCCCGACGAGCAGGGCCACGACCACGGCCACCATCACCACTGAGCGATGGCCCTCGAAGACCGGGTGCGGGAGCTCGCCGCGGAAGTCCGGCCGCCAGACGAAGCCGCCGCGAACGTGGCGCGAGAGCGGCACGCGAGGCTCGCCAAACCGCCAGGTAGTCTCGGGAGCCTGGAGGAGCTCGGCGCGCGGCTCTCGGGGATGTCCGGGGAGGTTCCGCCGCCTCTCCTCGAGAGCCCCGCGGTCGTGGTCTGCGCCGGGGATCACGGCGTCCTCGAGCGCGGCGTCTCGTCCTGGCCCAAAGAGGTCACCGCAACGATGGTCGGGAACTTCTGCGCCGGGGGTGCCGCGGTGAACGTCCTCGCCCGAACCGTCGGCGTTCGCCTTAGCGTCCTCGACGTGGGGGTGGCCGCGGATCTGGAGCGACACCCGCTCTTGAGAACGGCGAAGAAGAAAGCCGGAACGGACGACATAAGCCGTGGCGTGGCGATGAGCCGGGAGGAGGCCGCCGGGGCGATGATGAGCGGGGCCGGCATCGCCGAGGAGCTCATCGAGAGCGGGGTGGACCTGCTCGTGACCGGCGACATGGGCATCGGTAATACCACCCCCGCGGCGGCCTTGATCTCCACCTTCACCGGTCGCTCGCCGGGGGAGACTACGGGACGCGGCACCGGTATAGACGACGAAACGCACGAGCTAAAGATCCGCGTCGTCGGGGAGGCCCTAGAGCTGCACGAACCTGACCTGCATGACCCGTTGGGCGTTCTGGCCGCGCTCGGGGGCTTGGAGCATGCAGCGATCGCTGGCCTCGTGCTTATGGGGGCCGTCTACGGGGTGCCGGTCGTCCTCGACGGGGTTGTCTCGAACTCGGCGGCCCTGATGGCTCACGCCTTCGCCCCGGCTTGCGCAGGGTACCTGATCGCCGGCCACCTCTCGGTCGAGCCGGGAGCGGCGGTGGCACTCGAATCTTTGGGTCTAGAGCCGATCCTGGACCTCAAGATGCGGCTCGGGGAGGGGACCGGCGGCCTTCTGGCGGTGCCGATAGTGCAGGTTGCGGCGCGCGTCTTAGGGGAGATGGCGACGATGGGAGAGGCGGGAGTCGGTTGCGTACCTTGAGCCGGGAAGCGGTAGAGCGCTTGGGGAGCCCGCTGGCCATCCGAGTAGACTTCCACGAGGAGATCGTCTCGACCCAGAGGCGCGCTCGCCAGCTGGCTCGCGAGGGCGCCCCGCACGGGATGCTCGTGATCTCGAAAGTTCAAAAAGGCGGGCGGGGCCGCCTCGAGCGAAGTTGGGTTTCCCCCTCGGGTGGTATCTGGATGTCGCTCGTCCTCCGGCCGAAGCTACCGTCTCACCTCACGCCCCGCATCACCCAGGCCGCTGCCGTAGGCGTGGCGACGGCGCTCTGGAGCTTAGGGGTCGAGGCCCGCATAAAGTGGCCTAACGACCTGCTCGTCGCTAAGCCCGACGAGGATATGGGACGCAAGATCTGCGGTATCCTCGCCGAGACTGGCACTACGAACCTCTCTGCAAAGCGCCTCGGTACCGGTGACGACAACCGCGTAGACTTCGTCGTCCTCGGCATCGGCCTCAACGCCAACCTAGATCCCGAAGACTTGAACGTCCCCGACCGCGAGGTCGCCACCCTCCGGTCCGAGTTGGGGCGTGACGTGGATCTCATAGAGCTGCTCGGCACCCTCCTCTCCGGCCTCGACGTCGAGCTCGGGAGGATCGAAGACTTCGGCGCCGTCCTCGACGATTGGCGGGCCCTGGACTGCACGCTGGGGAAGCTGGTGCGGGTAGAGCGCTTCGGGGAAGTCCTGGTAGGTCGGGCCGCGGACCTTACCCCGGAAGGTGCCCTGCTCCTCGAGACACCGGAGGGCACCGTCAAACTCTTCGAGGGCGAGGTGGAACACCTCCGGCAGGAAGGAACGTAAAATACGCGTCGCCTGCGCCAACCGCATTGGCAACAACTACCTCGGCCGCCGTTGGGGTCTATGATTCAACGGCGGCGTCCTCGCCTTCGGAAGCGCAGCTGAAGAAGAGCTAATAAGTGCAGAAACCGACATAGAATGGTCCCGCCGCGAAAAGTGGTTCACAGAGCACTCCCACGCCTTCAGAGACCGAAACATTGGTATGTACGAGGGTCTCTTCGGGGATCTGCACGAGCGGTAGCCAATAACGGTATAAAGCTCTCTGTCTGACCGACGAGGAGGCATCGCATTGGACGATGAGTTTGAGTACCAGGGATACTGGTGGCTGCCCGGTGCACACGAGGACGAGGTGCCAGCATCCTCAAGTTCGACTCCGACGGATGGGGCGACCCTCGATCTGCTGGGCTCACTGAACGGCCTGGAGGGTGTCACTGACACCTTTGACCCAAAGATAATTCTGGGGCTCTCATCGAATGGGAGGATCATTACCTTGAAGGACTGCGGGAGGACCAAAGGCAGCGTGAGATTTGGTAGCGGTTTCGCCACCTCCTCCTTCGTCGTCAACGAGGTTTTTGTAGGGGAGCACTTTCAGCGGGTAGAGTACGTAGGGTTCGAAAGGCTTATCGTCGAGTACATTCACTTGGAAGCGTGGGTGGATGTTTCGAGTTTATCGAGGAATCAGAGGAACCGAAGAGACGAGGGATAGACATTAGGCCCTATCTTCCCGAGTCCTTCACTGCCGTCGTGGGGGGCGAGTACGAGGTGATCTTCGACTTCGGTTCCGGCTTCGAAGCGTCCTGCCCTCCGTTAACTTGGGCTACCATCAACCAGTCAGCCGAGCTTAGCATCAAGTTCCCGGAGAAGGAGCCCTTCGACCGTCTCAGCGACAGCACCTTCTGCCTCCAGCACCTCTTGAGCCTGGGAACGAGAAGGTCCGCGTATGGTGAGGCGGGCTCTAGACTCTGGCGGAGCGGCCCGCATGCTTATAGCAGCCAGCGGCACCTAATTCCCTCGTGGCCCTCAACGGCGGCCATGACCTTGGCTGCGTGGGCCAGAACGTCGGCGTGTAGGTAGTTGATGCATCCTCCTCTCTTGCTAAGGGGCCGGGGCTCCCCCTTGCAGGATACCCCAGCCCGGTTTGGAGCTGCTCCACTTCAGGCATATAGGTGATACCCCAACGTCTTCTTGCCAAGGAGGATGAGCAGAACGATGGACGACAAGACGCAGAAGCGAGCGCAGACCGTGCTGTCGATAGCCATAGCGATGGGCCTCTCCCGCCCGGTGAATAAGTTTATCGACGAACGGATACCGGAACGCAGGGGCGTGAAGGACGACCTGCTAGAGGCCGCTCTGCAGGGGGCGGTGAGGATGGCAGCGTTCTTCGCGGCGTCTGTGCTCATACGGAAGTTGTCCGAGATGCGGCGCTGACCCCTAGGGGACATGAGAGGCTTGCTGATGGAGGAGGCGTGATGCCAGCCTAACTAGAGCGGACGCCTTCCTTGCAGGTTCAACCGCCGGTAGCCGATCTGGAACGGCGGATCGTCGCTGACAGCCTGCTCGGTCAGCGAGGCCACGAACTGGGCCCGTAGCTCGTCGTCCGGCACTTGTGCCAAGTGTTCGCGGAAGATCACGCTGTATGAACTCCCGGTATTCCTTGGCGTCGGCGAGCACTACGGGCGCCGGTTCCAAGCCGGTCTAACGTCGACGAAGCCGGCGGCCCGCAGCCATTCGGCGGTGGTAATGTCGTCTGCGTACTCCCAGGGGCTTGACCAACCGGAAAAGAATCGGACGTAAGGCTCTTGCGCCATGAGCACCGACGCTCGCCCCAGCAGGCGAGAGAGGTTCGGCCCCCCGCCGCATTGAGCCACCAGCCAGCCGCCCGGCTTCAAGGCCTGATAGAGGTGCCTATAGAGTTGCGAGTGATCCTTTATCCAGTGGAAAGTAGCTGTGCTGAGGATGCCGTCCACCTTCTCTTCTATCCGAAGGGTCTGGAGGTCGGCCCGCACGAACGTCACGCGGTCGCCGAACCGCGGCCCGAGATATTCACTCGCTGCACGAAGCATGTTCTCCGAGTGGTCCACGACGATCACTGACCCTTTGGGCAACCGCTCGAGCAACTCGGCCGTCAGGCGGCCGGTGCCGCATCCGGCATCCAGCACTAGCTCATCGCCCCGCAGCTTCAGACGCTTCAATACCTTCTGCCCCTAAGAGAACTGCGGATCCGAGAGCCGATGGTAGGCCGTAGCATCCCATTCCGCGGAGCGTAGATTGGATGATTGTGCCGCCACGAGCGTCTCCTTCCTGCTGGCACCGAGCTTCGGAACACCATGCGTTTTTGTGGTTGGGTACTTCACGCTCATCGCCTCACCTATCCCTACAAGGGTAGAGCGAAGCGATCGACGGCATGCTCTACCGCTTCTCCAGGGGCACCCAGTAGCGGTCCCTGGGGCCCGTGTATCTAGATTGCGGGCGGATGAGCCGGTCCTGGGCACGCTGCTCCATGCAGTGCCCCGTCCAGCCCGCCACCCGGCCTATGGCGAAGGTGGGGGTGAAGAGACCGGTGGGCAGCCTCAGCCCGTGCAGGAGCAGCGCCGTGTAGAACTCGACGTTGGTCTTAAGGTTGCGCCCCGGCTTGTACGTGGCGAGCAACCTCAGCGCTGTCTTCTCCACCTCGAGTGCCAGCTCGTACAGGGCTACATCACCGCCGCTCGTGTATAAGCGTTCGGCGGCGGCCGCGAGCACGTCGGCCCGGGGGTCGCGTACCTTATAGACGCGGTGGCCGAAGCCCATGAGGCGCTCGCCACGTTCGATCTTCTCGCGCAGGTAGGGCTCTGCCCGGCCCGCCTCTCCGATCTCGAAGACACTATCTAGCGCCGGACCGGGCGCGCCTCCGTGCAGCGGACCTTTGAGCGCGCCGATCGCCCCGACTACTGCCGAGACCACGTCCGACCGGGTCGAGACGATCAACCTCGCGGCGAAGGTGGAGGCGTTGAGGCCATGGTCCGCCACGGTATTCAGGTACGTCTCCAAGGCCCGGGCGAACTCGTCGCTTGGGACTTCGCCGGTAAGCATGTACAGGTAGTTTGCGGCATGGCTCAACTCAGGATCGGGCGCCACGGGCTCCTTCCCGTTCAGCATCCGCCAGTAGGCTGCCACTATCGTGGGGAGGCGCGCCACCAAGGCGAGAGCGTCGCCGTAAAACTCGTCATCTATTAGAGCATCGACCGGCGTGCCTATGCTCAAGGTGCCGGCCGCCATCCGCAGCGCGTCCATCACCGGCCCTCGTTCGGATGCCGCCGCCCGCAGCAGGTCCAGCGTGGCTCTCGGTAACGGGCGTCGGACGGACAGCGCCTCCCTGAAGGCCATCAGTTGCCCTTGGCCAGGAAGGACATCGTGCCACAATAGGTAGATGGTCTCCTCGAAGGTGGCTCGGCCCGCTAGCTCCTCGACGGGGAAGCCGGCAATGATCAACTCTCCGGCCTTCCCCTCCACGCTACTGAGGCGCGTCTCGGCCGCCACTACGCCTTCCAATCCTGGTACTAAGGTGATCTGCGGTACGTTGCTCATGAGCCTAGGCACTCCTTGTAGGTCGCTAGGTAGATGGTAAAGCGCTGGAACATATTTATCAACGTTGATTATAGAATCAATATAAGCTATGCTAGGCATGCAAGAAACGAAGGGAACGGGAACTAGAGTGTGGAGAGAATCCAATCGTGAATAAGGCTCGTTATCTTAGTGGGCGAGAAGCGGCCGCGGAGCTGGGGGTCAAGGTGGCGACGCTGTACGCCTATGTGAGTCGGGGGTTGATCCGTTCTGAGCCCGCCGGGGGGATCGGGCGCAACCGGCGTTACCGGGCGGAGGACGTACGGAAGCTCAAGGAGCGCAAGGAGCAGCGACGCGATCCCAGCCGTTTGACGGAGAACGCCCTCCACTGGGGGACGCCCGTGCTTGAGTCGGCGATCACCCTGATAGCGGACGGGCGTCTCTACTACAGGGGACGAGACGCCGTCGCCCTCTCTGAGAGCCACACTTTAGAGCAGGTGGCCGAGTTTATTTGGACGGGGACATTCCCGAATGGCGAGTCCGCGGTCTTCGATTCTGCGTCCGATGCTCCTGCGCTTCATAGCCGAGCCGTAAACGAAGTCTCAAGGGAGTTGGCACCGGTCGAGGCCTTCGGGGTCTCGCTGCGGTTGGCTGCTGCTGAGGATCCTGCGGCTTATGATCTGCGTCCGACGGCAGTTGCCCGTACCGGCGCTCGGCTCCTGCGCCTGCTTGCAGCCACGGCTGTCGGCGGTAGATCGGCCGAGATCGGTGTAGGGCGGACGCTACAGCAGAGTTGGACACCCGATGAGCCGCAAGCGGCGACGCTGCTCGACGCCGCCCTCGTCCTCTGCGCAGATCATGAGCTCAACGTCTCTTCCTTCACCGCGCGTTGCGTAGCTTCAGCCGGGGCGACGCCGTATGCTGCCACGATAGCTGGCTTGTGCGCTCTGAGCGGCGTAAAGCATGGCGGGAACACCGAGCGCGTCGGAGCCTTCCTTAAGGAAGTCGGCGCCGCGGACCATATACGGGACGTTATGGCTGGTCGTCTCAGGCGAGGAGAGTCCATCCCGGGATTCGGGCATCCGCTTTATCCGGAGGGTGATCCTCGGGGCAAGGCGCTGTTAGAGGCCACAGCCGCTACCTACCCGGAAGCGCCGGCCGTCGAGCTGGCCTCCGCCGTGGTCACAGAGGCATCAGAATTGGTCGGCGAACGTCCCACGATCGACTTCGGGTTGGTGATCCTCGCGCTGGCTCTGGGGTTACCAGCGGGGGGAGCACTGGCCCTGTTCGCCTTGGGCAGGATCGTCGGCTGGATAGGCCATGCCATCGAGCAGTACCAGAGCGGCCGGATGATTCGTCCCCGAGCCCGCTACACTGGTGAGCAGCCGTCGGGCTCGTGACCATACCTGCCTCAGGGTTGCCACCGTTCGCCCGTACGCAACCGCTCCAGCCCGACCCAGAGAGTGTCCATGGCCGCCGAAACCAACTCCGCGCGAGGCACGTCGCGTCGGTCGTACCACCACCGGGCGAGCCCCTTGAGCGCCGAGCCCCACAATTCGGCGAGCATCTCGATCTTCAATTGTTCGTCCCGATCGTAAGCCGATTTCGCGCTGAGTTCCCTCGCCAACGACGCCGCGCCGACCAAGTGCGCTCCCGCTTGGATCTGCCGATGGGCTTCGACGATCTCGGCGTCGCCGGTGCTCTCCCGAAAGAGCATGCGCCAGGCGAAGGGGTGCTCCTCGGCGTAGTTGAAGAAGGCGTCGATAGCGCGCCATATCCGGACGGCTGCGGGAGCGTCAGCCTTAAGGCGGGCAGTCACATGCTCGACAGCCCGATTGCGCTCACGCTCGAGTAGCCAGAGGTAAAGCTCCTTCTTGTCACGAAAGTGGTCGTAGACCACCGGTCTCGTGATATCGGCGGCCCGGGCGATCTCCCCTATGGAAGTGCCCTCGTAGCCCTTATCCGCGAAGACCTCCATGGCGACCTCGGCGATCCGCTCGCGCCGCGCCTCGGCGCTCAGCCGCCGTTTCGGCTTCCGCGGCGGCGGGGTTTGTTTCTCGTGCTTGACTTCCGACATTAGCGTAGGTTACCATACCAGCATAACCTACACTAGTGTAGGTTAGAGTCGTTATCATCTGAGAGGAGGTGGATGGCGATGAGGATCTTTTTGGCTGGTGCCACCGGAGCCATCGGCAGGTGCCTCGTGCCGCGTTTGGTTGAGGCGGGACATCAGGTGACCGGGATAACGAGGTCGCAGGCCAAGCTCGACAAGCTCCGCGCCCTCGGTGCCGAGCCGGTCTTGTGCGACGTCTTCGACGCCGGGGGACTGGGATCTGTCGTGGCTCGGGCCGAGCCGGACGCCGTGATCAACCAGCTCACCGACCTTCCGCAGAGATTGAAGCCGCGAAAGCTCGGGGAATACTACGCGGTCAACGACCGCGTGCGCCGCCAGGGGACCATGAATCTGCTGAATGCCGCCCAACGCGCCAGGGTCCGCCGGTTCATCGCGCAGGGCGCCGCCTACTGGTACGCGCAGACCGGAGGTCCGGTGAAGACGGAGGAGGCGCCGCTTTATCTCGACGCCCCCCCGCCCATAGGACCCGCCGTCCAAACGATAAAGTTCGTCGAGGACGCGGTACTCTCGGCAGACGGGCTAGAGGGCGACGTCCTTCGCTATGGTATGTTCTACGGGCCGGGGACCTGGTACGCGAAGGACGGGGACGTCGGCTGGCAGGTCCGCAAGCGGCGCTACCCGATGGTCGGCAACGGAGAGGGCATATACTCCTTCGTCCACGTAGACGACGCCGCGGCCGCGACGGTGGCTGCCCTCGAGGGGGCGAGGCCAGGCGTTTACAACGTCGTCGATGACGAGCCCGCCAGCGCTGCGGAGTGGATGCCCGTCTACGCTGAGGCGCTTGGGGCGAGACGACCACCCCGGGTACCGGTGTTCGTCGCCCGTCTACTCGCTGGCGAAGCCCTCGTCAAGTGGATGATTGGGCTCCGAGGTGCCTCCAACGAGAAGATAAAAAAGGAGCTCGGCTGGCGCCAGCGGTACGAGAGCTGGCGGCGGGGGTTCTTCGAGAGCCTCGTTTAAGGGCGGTCTGCGAATACGCTATACGATAGTGACTGCTCTTGCCAGCATTCTGGCGGGCTTCATCTCTGGAAGAGCAAGCTCTGGCGAATCATCCTCGTAAAGTCGGTTTCGGCTTTGCGTGCAGATCAAATCGTGGAGAGCCTACCCTCTCCGCAACTTTATAGTACTGTAGAAATGCCCTGGTGCAACCCGTGGCGTTTTCGTTTCGCGCGATTTGCAGGAAGATCGGGAGCGCGCCTGGAAGGATTTGAACCTCCGACTCGCGGTTTAGGAATCCGGGTCGGTTCGTTTATCTTTGTTCTCGGTTGTTCGGAAACCTGCTTATCTAAGCTGAATTCTTAGGCATGAGGTTGCTAGCTGTTCACCCTTGTTTCTGGCGGGTTGGTGTACTTATTGGTGTAGTTTGGCGTGCCGTGCTCGGGATTGGATGGTAAGGCTGTCACTATTATCTGGGCTTGCACTCATAGCTACCTACCCGCTCCCACTGGAAACACTGGGCAGGACTCGAACCTGAGACCTTCTGATTCGTAGTCTTAAGGCGTGCGTTCTTGGACGTTCACTGATGTCCAGAAATTAGCTTATCCAAGTGGCACTAGTCGCTGCACGTTCATCGGTGTTTACTCTGATTTGTCTTCTACTGCTGCCCTACTGCTGCCTCAACCGTCATTCGTCACTACCTCCAACAATCGCCTAACCGGAACCCTCTAATCGAGGATGCGAGGCCGGACGAGCCGGCCCCACATTTTATTGCTACACACCGCGCATCCACCGGATACGACGATTGCCCGTCGCCGACGGTATTCCTACTTCGCCTTCTGTACCTTGCCTTTCTACTAAGCGCCGAGGGCACCTTCGGGAGAGCTGCCCGTGGTACGGTTCTGGAAGCGCTCGCGCGCCTCCTGTATGGCCGGGTCGGAGAGCGGTGCGTACTGGGCCTGCTCGACGAACTGGTTGAGGTTCTCTAGGTAGTAGCTCACGAACTCCTCGACCGACGGATCCCCTTCGAGGGCTTGCGTGCTCACGTAGATGAACAGGGGCCGCGAGAGCGGGTACTCACCCGACTGAGCGGTCTCGACGCTGGGTGCAACGCCGTTGACGGTGAGTGCCTTGAGACGCTGCTGGTTCTGCTCGAAGTAGCTGAAGCCGAAGTACCCCAGGGCGTTCGGATCGCCGCTGACGCCCTGCACCAGCACGTTGTCGTCCTCGCTGGCCTGGTAGTCCGTCCGGCTCTCATCCTCCTTGCCATTGACCTTCTCGGTGAAGAAGTCAAACGTGCCCGACTGGGTGCCGGGGCCGTAGAGGCTGATTTGCTGGTCGGGCCACTCGGGGTTCACCTGGTTCCAGGTAGTGACCTGGCCCTCCGCGTCAGGTTCCCAAAGCGTCCTGAGCTGGTCGATCGATATATCGTTCGCGAAGTTGTTCTGGGAGTTGACCACGACCGAGAGGGCGTCCAAGGCCACCGGAAGCTCGATGTACTCGACACCTGCCTGCTCACATCTATCAGCCTCTTCGTCCTTGATCGGTCGGGAGGCATCCGAGATTTGGGTGTCGCCGTTGCAGAACGCCTCGAAGCCGTCGCCGGTACCGGCGCCGCCGACAGTGATGTCAACGTCCGAGTTCTGCTGCCGGAAACCCTCGGCCGCCGCCTGGGTGATGGGAAGCACGGTGCTGGAACCCTCGACGGCGATCTGACCCGAAGCCCCGCCATCACCCTTTTCCTCTTCTTGCTGGCTGCCACTGGCAGCACCGCCGCACGCCGCTATGACGATCGATAGGGCCAGAAGACCCACCACGACCGTCGCCTTCTGCCACCAGAACTGCCTCAACTTCCTGCTCCCTTCTCGTTGACTACCAGAAACTCAAAGCAAGGAAGGATTCCGTTCGCCGGATTACCTCCCAAACAACCCTGATGGTAGTGAACGATCCTCTCGCTTTTGTTTCATCGCCGTAAACTTTGCGTAATTTCGGCGTGACACGACCTAGACCGATTGAGTTGGCAGGGCAATGCAGCACACTTTTGTCGGGATGTTCTTTGGGGAAAGAACCAGGGTTCTGGTGGTAGGAGACGATCCCGCTGGTTTAGCCGGTCTCGAGCGATGCTTAGCCCGGGAGGCTTTCGAGGTCACGGGTGTCGCCGGCGCACGGGAAGCTCTCCGAGTCGCGGTTCGTTCCGGAAGCTGGAGGTTGTTTTACTGGACCTGAGGCTCGACTCGGCGCACGAATTCCTAATGTGCGAGCACATCCGGGCTGCCGAACAGAGCGCGGTAATCATCATATTGTCCAGCTGCGGCTCGGAAGAAGAGGTCCGTGACTATATGCGCTTTTCAACTGCTTGATTGGTTCTTGGGAAGTCAGCTGTCCTCTGCTAGAAATTCCTGCTTGATACGCTCTACGATCTCCTTCCTGACCGACCGAAACACACAGAGCCGCTCCTCCTCACCGCCGGTAGCCTGCGCAGGGTCCTCAAAAGACCAGTGCAGCCGTCGAATCGCCCCAGGGAAGACAGGGCAAGCCTCGTTAGCCTCATCGCAGACGGTGATGACGTAGTCGAAAGGCTGACCGAGGTACCGCTCCAAAGTCTTCGACTGCTGCCCCGAGATGTCGATCCCGAGCTCGCACATCACTTCGATAGCCTGCGGCCTTACAGCGGTAGCCTCTTTACCAGCGCTATGGACCTCGAAGCGGTCCCCAGCAAGGTGTCTTAAGACCCCCTCAGCCATCTGTGAGCGGGAGGAGTTGTGGGTGCACAAGAATAACACTGTGCGGCGATCCTGATCATTCATCCTTAGTTATCCTTGCTAACCTTGTTCAGACAGCTGTTGGTAATCACAACTACTACTTCTGCTTAAGAGATTTCTCCTCGGACGCAAGGTGCGTGTCGTATGACCGTTCTTCAAAGCGGTAGCCTAAGCCCCTCACAGTATGTACGTACTCATGATCGCTCTTATTCTCGGCTAGGGCGGCTCGGATGCGCCGGATGTGTACGTCTATGGTCCGTGAGAAGCCTACGCCCTCATCACCCCACACTTCTTTGGCAAGCTTCTCGCGGGTCTTGAGCTCGCCGGGACGGGAGGCCAGTGCTGCCAAGATCTCGAACTCTTTTAGTCTAAGGTCCAAAGGCTCGCCTTTTAGCCGGGCGGTGAAGTTCTTCGTGTCGAGCCAGAGGTCCCCGAACTCAAGAATCTTGCCGCGCATGCCCGGCGAGGACATGCTCCACATGCTCCGCTTGAGGTTGGCGTTGATCCTCGCAACGAGCTCCTTCATACCAAAAGGCTTGGTTACGTAGTCGTCGGCCCCGGCTTCGAAGCCCCGGACCTTGTCTTCTTCCGCGTCCTTGGCGGTGATCACGACTATAACCACCTCCTGATCGTACTGGCGGATCTTCTCGCAGACTTGTATCCCTGACCCTCCAGGGAGCATCAGGTCGAGCAGGATGAGGTGCGGCCTGAGCGTGCGGGCCGCATTGAAGGCTTCGGCTCCGGTAGTGGCCTTGTGCACCTCGAAGCCCTGGCGGTCAAGGTTGTACGCCAAAGTATCCAGAATCACTATGTCGTCTTCGACGATCAGGATCTCGGCCAAGGCTTGGGGTCCGGGTGTTCTCTGAAGCATCGGTGGCAGTTTACCTTACTAACGTGGGGCAAGACCGAGAGGTAACACGCTTTTTACGCAAAGTTTTCCGAGAGTTAACTTAGAACCCTAACCCCCGCTCTATGCTCCAGTTGGCCGTTGTAGCAACTTCTCTAGGGTGGTGGTGTGAGTAGAAGTAAGGTAGCTGATGAGCGGCAAGAGCTAAAGCTAGGTAAACCGGAAAACGACGGCGGCGCCCCGATCGCTAAGGAAGGCAGGCCAGTAGTGGCGCTCGTGCTTGGGATGGTTGGGGTAGTGCTGATGGTGCTGTCGTTCTTATTGCCCTCTTAGAGTAGCCCTGTATCTTTTGGGCAATCGAGGGACGGAGAAGGAGGAAAGGATTATGACTATGCTGCAGGACATTACTGAGGAGCAGCTTCTTCTTGCTCGCCTCAGCGATGTGAAAAACTATCCAGATGAGACTCTTGCACCGTACGAGGAGTTTTCGCTGGGCGGTAAGGTTTACTACTTCACCCCCGGCGGGTTTCTCTACCGTAAGGACCCTGGGACCGAAGTGTTGGGAGGCTACTTCTGCGGCTACCTAACAGATGAGGTTTGGCACTACAGGATTGATAACGACTAGTAGAAGCTCATGGCCTACATATTAGGTGTCGGAGGGGCGCGTTACGAAGGAGGTTTCGATGGACGTTTGGCGCTTCTCTCCTAATGGAGGAAGGCGAAGAAGACCGGGAGTCAGAGGTGTACTCACTCTCAATGATCGGAAATTCAGGTCTAAGTTCGACTCTTAGCGATTCCAGACTGGGTCGATACCACTAATCTCTTCGATCATTTTGCCGTCGAACCGATCGTAGAGCACTAGCCGGGCGTCCTTAGGCTGCCGGTTCCCAGTGTAATCGTCGAGATCTGAAGACTTCGGCGCGGCCTCGACGAGCACGTAGCGATCGTCGTAGCTGATCACCGGATAATCTAAGAAGTGCTCCTGGGGCTGCGACTCTACCACCTGCTCCTCCACCTTCCCGTCAGGACTGGCGACGTAGACCCGCGTTGTCGTGCCCACTTTCGCGTTGAGAGGATCCCAGAGGTATATGAGCTCCTCGCTGTTGTGCAAGAATGTCGGCGCAGAGATGCGTGCGCCGGTGCCGATTTGGGATAGCTCTTGCGACTCTTTCGCCTGGGCATCGTAGATCGTGACGCTGTCGCCAAACTGGAACGCGATCTTGGTGTTGGTCCGGTCGAAACCGCCGCTGTCGTGGTAGATACCGAGTGGGGTAGTTTCCGTCGCTCGTGTCGCGCCGGTAAGGTAGTATGACCCGTCAAGCGTCTCGTACAGCAATGCTTGGCCGTCGCTCGAGTACAACGCGCTCTTGACATTGCCTTTGTCGCTTGAGGTGTCAACGGGTTGTAGCTGCTCGCCATCGATGTCGTAGAGGTACAGCCTGTTACTGTCAAAACCCTCGCTTTCGGGATCGCCGGTGGAGGGCCCGACTTCTTGGAGGACGAAAATAAACTGGTTGTCGGTCGGTGAGAACCTTAGGTTGTCGACCTGCGCATTGTGCGAAATGTCCACCGACCTCTCCTCGGTGGAGGATAGGTCCACTACGCGCAGCTCGTCGGTGTTGTCTGGTCTCACTACCACAACCGCCAGGTAGCGGCCGTTAAGGGCGAAACTCTTGATCCTGTCCTCTCCGAACAGGACCTGCCTCTTTCCGGATAGGGGCGCTCGCTGGACGACCCGGTCCACCGCCTCCTTCCCCCGACCGTAGTTGCGCTCCAGGTAGGTAAACGATGGTTCCTCGGTAGTAAACTCATAATTGTACTCGCGCTCCATACGCTTACCGAGATCGTCTTCTATCTCTGGCTTGACGGTGAGGACGTACTCGGTGTTCGAGAGCAGGTTCTGATCGAAGGTGATGCTGAGTTGCCCTTGGCGGTGGCTCACTGTGTAGTCGACCTCCGGTTCGACTTCGATGACGCTCTCGAAGTCGGTTCCTTCGATGGGACGATCGAAGACGACGGTGAGTCCTTGACCCACGCTGGAAATCCGGTCGCCGCTTTGGTTCTGCACCGCCACCTGCCTGACCCGCGGCCCGCTCGTCGTGACCAGCAGCGCCAGCACCAAGATGCCGACACTAAGCCCCCCGATTACCATCACCAAAGCCTGGTAAAAGGCCTTGTTGGGCGACGGGCTAATTGACATACGGGTCTTCTGGCTGCTCCGTGGGTTCGATGTTCTCCGGTGCAACGATTACGGGTTCTGCGATCTCCTCTTCGGTCTCGGTGAAGCTGCCGGTGACGCGGACCCAGGAGTCTTCCTCAAACTCCTCCTGCCAGCCCGGCAAATAAACCGGCAGTCCGATGGGCCGGGCGTCGACTGCGCAGCAGGTAACGCTGAAGCGCGAGACGTAGAAAACATCCTCCGGGGTGCCCTTCGGATGAAACACGAACCCTACCACGTCGACCTCTTTGCCCACATAGGCATCGGGGTTAGACCTCAAGTTGAACGCCTTAGCCCATTCGGCCACGTTGAGCCTACTGGTGGCGGCACCGAAGAGCGCGAGCGTATCACTACCAGCTCCGCTGCCGGCTCCGCTGCCGGACGGTTGGGCCTCGATGCTGTTGAAGTTGGCGCTGCGTTGATCGGCTGTGTCCGAGGAGAGGGTGCGGGCAGGCAAGGCATACGCGGCGACGAGCACCAACCCCGCCACCAGGACAGTAAATGAAGGCCGCCACCCGAGGCTGCTTACAGAGCCTGGGCTCGCAACGGCGGTTCCGCTCTTCGAAGGGGCTGTTCCCATCCGCCACACCGTCAGGACGAAACCTAGGCCACACGCCACCAATGAAACCGCGTTGAAGGCAACGGTAAACAGGATGTAGCGGGGGTGTATGTAAAGGGTTAGCTGCTGATTGAAATAGAGGCTCAAAGTGTAGACGTTGAAGAGCAGGACCGCGAAGTACGTTGCTAGCGAGACGCTCCTTGCGTCGGCCAACGCCCTAAAGCGCATAGTTGACCACCAAGCCGATCAGTATGCTCGAAAGCGTGACCAAGAGGGTGATCACGGCGAGCAGCCGAACCTTGTAGGTCGTGCGCATCATCGTCAGCATCTTGATGTCGATCATGGGCCCGAAGACTAGAAAGGCGACGATAGAGCCGAACGTAAACGTGTTGCTGTACGCTAGGGCAAAGAACGCGTCCACGTTCGCACAGATCGAGATGATGAACGCCAGAGCGATCATCGCCAGGATAGAGAGGAAGGGATCGCCACCCAAAGAGGTCAGCACGTCGCGTGGCACAAAGACCTGCGTTGCACCTGCGATAACCGCACCGAGGCAGAGCACCTTGAGCATCAAAGAGACCTCGTCGCGAAAAATCACGATGCCCTCCTGCCACCGATCCCGCCACCTATTGGAGGTGTGATGATGGTGGTCGTGCTCGTGGTCATCATGATGGTGGTGTTCATCGGCTGCCTCTACCTCGCACAAGGTGTTGTAAAAGCCCTTGCTGATCAGCTCCCTCTGATCCTTGTGAAGCGCGATGAGGCCGCCCACTAGGTTGGCGATTAGCAGCGCGCCGCCCATCCTGACCCACACGATCGACGGGTCGAGACGGAAGGCCTGGGAGGTGGCGAGGACGGTGACGGGGTTGATGATCGGGGCTGCGAGCAAGAAGGTCGTGGACTCGGCGACGCTTAAGCCCTTGATCACCAACCCGCGTGCCACCGGCACGTTCCCGCACTCGCACACCGGCATAAACGTACCGAACAAAGAGATCGAGAGACGTCTGAGCAGTGGACGTTTCGGTAGAAGGTGGAGGATGCGCTGCGTTGGCGCAAAGAGACGGACGATGACCGAGACCAGGGCTCCCAGGATCACGAAGGGCAGGGCTTCGACTACGATGCTCAACGCCAAGGTGATTAAATCCTGCAACTCGGTCGGTAAAGAGAGGCCCAAGGCAGGCGACGCATCGGTTTTCAGCCATAGCAGAAGCGCGCCCGCTAGGACAAATCCCATCAAGAGCACCAGCAACTGGACAACCGCCCATTTGTTGAGTCTTACGCTTCGCACTTTCAGCATGGCCGCAGTGTAGCAGTGCTATGTTTTTAGATCACAATACACTTGCAAGTTGCGCTTCAGTGCCCGGCTGCTGGCAGAGGAATCACTTGAGGTTAAGCTTACGCTAACCTAAGGCTTAGAGCGCATCTCAAAACTACCGATTGGGGCGTTGGAGCAGACGAGCAGATAGCCAAAT
>Ga0126307_10000212_pt1 | contig 37477 bp, 45 predicted proteins | sample Plot28_FD_89955 | JGI IMG/M metagenome (GOLD analysis project Ga0126307, IMG submission 89955) | Serpentine soil microbial communities from UC McLaughlin Reserve, CA, USA - Plot28 | ecosystem: Environmental > Terrestrial > Soil > Grasslands | place: USA: UC McLaughlin Reserve, Lake County... | reverse complement strand
GGAGAGCGCCCGGAGGTCGGCGAGGAGGAGATCGCCGACATCGTCGCGATGTGGACCGGCATCCCGGTCTTCAAGCTCACCGAGGCCGAGTCCAAGAAGCTCGTCCGCATGGAGGACGAGCTGCACAAGCGCGTCATCGGCCAGGAGCCGGCGATCACCGCCGTCTCGAAGGCGATCCGCCGCTCGCGCGCCGGGATCAAGGACCCCAAGCGCCCGGCCGGCTCGTTCATCTTCCTCGGCCCCTCGGGTGTCGGCAAGACGGAGCTCGCCAGGACCCTGGCGGAGTTCCTCTTCGGCGACGAGGAGGCGATGGTCCGCATCGACATGTCCGAGTACATGGAGAAGCACGCCGTCTCCCGCCTGGTCGGCTCGCCCCCCGGCTACATCGGCTACGACGAGGGCGGCCAGCTCACCGAGGCCGTGCGGCGCAAGCCGTACTCGGTGCTGCTGCTCGACGAGATCGAGAAGGCCCACCCAGACGTCTTCAACATCCTCCTCCAGATCCTCGAGGACGGCAGGCTCACCGACGCCCAGGGGCGGACGGTCGACTTCCGCAACTCGATCGTGATCATGACCTCGAACATCGGGGCGCAGGACATCGCCCGCAACACTCCGCTCGGCTTCGCGGTCTCCGATGAGACCGGCGTCACCTATGAGGACATGAAGTCCCGGATCATGGGCGACCTGAAGAAGGTCTTCCGGCCCGAGTTCCTGAACCGGATCGACGAGGTCATCGTCTTCCACAAGCTGACCAGGGACGAGATCATGGAGATCGTCGACCTGATGGTCGACCGGGTGCGCACCCAGGTGGCGGAGCACGAGCTCCAGCTCGATCTCTCCAGTGAGGCGAAGGAGCTGCTCGTCGACAAGGGCTGGGATCCGGCGATGGGCGCGCGTCCGCTCCGCCGGGCGATCCAGCGCTACGTCGAGGATCCGCTCGCCGACGAGGTGCTCAAGGCCGGTGAGATGACTCCGGGCTCCACGGTCCAGGTGGAGCGCGACCAGAAGGGCGACGAGGAAGATCACCCGCTCAAGCTGACCATCATCAAGCCGCGCAAGCGGTCGGCGAAGAAGAAGAGCGAGCCGGAGAAGGTCGGCGTCGGCGCCAAGAAGGACGGCGCGGACGAGGATTCCGGGAACGGCGGCGAGCCGGAGAGCTCCGGCTCGGACGGCGACGCCAAGTAGCTAGCGTTTCCGGGCGTGACTGAGCCCGGACGGCAGGCGATCGGAAGCTGGAGCGGCGGGCGCTACCTGCGCTTCGGCGACGCAATCGAGCCCGAGAGGCTCGAGTCCCTGCTGAGACCTGGCGATGGCGTCGACACGGTGATGACCGCCGACGCCTACGGGCAGGGGGAGGCGGATTCCCTGGTCGGCAGCGCCCTGGCCGGGGTGGAGCGCGCTGAGTTCAGCCTGGTCGGCGCCGTCGGCCACGACTTCTATGAGGGCGAGCGGCAGGGCGCTCGCGGTTTCCCGCGCTTCACCGACCCGGCCCTCCGCGGCCCGGACGCCTACGCGGGCTATCTGCGGATGGCCGCCGAGCGGAGCCTCGAGCGGCTCGGGCAGGATCGCTTCGACCTCCTGCTGCTCCACAACCCCGACCGGACGGGCTACGAGAGCGAGGCAGTCTGGGACGGCATGGCAGCCCTTCGGGAGGCTGGGGTCGCCAATTCGATCGGGGTGGCGCCGGGTCCCGCCAACGGCTTCACCCTGGACCTCGTCCGCTGCTTCGAGCGCTTCGGCGATCGGATCGACTGGACGATGGTCATCCTCAACCCGCTCGAGCCCTGGCCCGCGGAGCTGTCTCTGGAGCCCGCCGCGCGCAACGGTGTGCGGCTGATCACGCGGGTTGTGGACTACGGCGGGCTTTTCTGGGACGACGTCACTCCCGAGACCGAGCTGCCGACGGGAGATCACCGCTCCTTCCGCCCGGAGGGCTGGATCGCCGAGGGGCGGATCAAGCTGGATCGACTGCGACCGATCGCCGAGCGGGCCGGGCTCACGCCGATGCAGCTCGCCTGCCAGTGGAACCTCGCCCATCCGGCGGTCGAGTGCGTCGTTCCCACCCTCATCCAGGAGCTGGGGGAGGGGGCGAGGCCGATCGAAGACAAGCGCGCGGAGCTCGCGGCCCTGCCCGCGGAGCAACGCTTGAGCGAGGACGACGCTCGGGAGATCCGGGCGATCGGGGACAACACCGGCTGCATGGCCCTCAAGGGAGCGACGCCCGATCACTCGGGAGAGGAGCGCCCGGATCGCTGGCCGGTGAGCGCTGAGCTGGCCGAGGCCGCGGGGCGCTGGGAGATCGATCCCGAGCGTGACCTTCGCCAAGCCGCCGCGGCTGCCCGCTAACCTCGGAAACGTCCCAGTCGCGCCCGGGACTGGCAATGACCGCCGTGCTCGCAACGATCAGGAGAGTCCTTCTGGGGACGGGTTCCACCGCGTTTACGCTGGTCGGCGCGCTCATGATCGGCTTCGGGGTCCCGCTCTTCTGGATCTTCGTCGCGTCGCAGTTCTATTCGAAGGCGGGCGCGGTGAACGGTCAGGTCGCCGCCTTCATCGGCACCGGGATCCTGGTCTCCTATTACGGGCTGTTGCTGATCGCCTCCTGGGTCAGGGCGCGACTGCTGCGCCGTCAGATGGGAGGGCCTCGGCGGCTGACCGGGCGCGACCCTTGGAACCGGAGCATGCGCGACACGCCATACAAGCCCGGGCAGCGCCAGAGCGATCCCATCGAGAGGCTCTTCGTCGCCACCGCGATCGTCTCCCTGATCGCCTTCCTGGTGTGGTTCGCCTTCTTCGCCGGCGCGCCGTTCCCGAACAGCCCTGGCTAGTCCCGAGGAATTCGGCTGGGAGCTCGTCCCGCTGACGGTCGAGCTGCCGGACGGGCCCCTGCGGCTGCAACAGCCGATCGACGGCGCCGAGATCCCAGACGACGGTCCAGTCGAGTGGGCGCCGCTGGCGCCCTACTGGTCGATTCTCTGGCGCAGCGGCATGGCGTTGGCGCGGGCGCTTTCAGACGTTCCGCTTCGCGGCCGGCGCGTGGTCGAGCTCGGCTGCGGACTCGGCGTGCCGAGTCTCGCCGCCGGCCGGCAGGGCGCCAGCGCGCTCGCCACCGACTCCGATGCGGAGGCACTGGACTTGGTGCAGCGCAACGCGCGAGCGAACGGGATCGAGCTCGAGACCCTGCCGGTCGACTGGTCCGAACCCCGCGCGCTGATCGAGCGGGCTCCGTTCGATCTGGTGCTGGCCGCGGACGTGCTCTACGAGCGGCCGGGGGTCGCCCAGCTGCTCGACCTGTTGCCGCTCTTGGCACCGGAGGCCTGGATCGCCGATCCGAGCCGGCCGGCTGCCGAGCCCTTCTTCGAGGGGGCGCAGCGGCGGCGCTGGTCGGTCGAGACGAGCATGCAAGACGTGATCAACGTCCACCGGATCACGGTCGGCCCGAGAAGCCCCTGAGAAAACAAGTTTAGATACATAGCTGTATCCGAATGCGATATTGTATCTGAGGTGGAGAAAGCCTCGGACAGCCGGAAACCGCGACCGCTGCACTTCGCCAGAGGAGTCGTCTCCGGCGCATCCGGATTCGCCCTGGCGGTGGTCGTCGCCCTCGGTGTTCCGCTTGTCTGGGTCTGGATCGCCTCGCAGCTCGCGGGGACGAAGCGTGATCTGACGCCGTCGCTCGCGATCCTGATCACGACCGGAATCCTCGTTTCCTATTGGTTGGTCCTCGTCGTGGGATCGGCGCTCCGCAAGCGCTGGGTCGGGGAGGCGGAGGACCAGGCGCGGCAGCGGCGGATGTCATGGAACCGCAGCTTCCGCGATGAGTCCCTGAAGACCGCGAACCGGGATACGGATCCGATCGAGCGGCTGTTCGTCGTGATCGCCGTGGGCGCCGTCATCGCCTTCGAGATCTGGTTCTTTTTCTTCGCCGGCGACCCGCTCCCGAGCCAGCCCGCCTTCTGATCGGTGGCCGTCACGGGGCAGACGGCAGTCGGCGCACCGAAGCGCCTGACCCGCAAGGAGAAGCAGGAGGAGACGCGCCGGCGCCTCCTCGACGCGGCTGAGCGCGTCTTCCTGCGCCGGGGACTGCAGGGGTCGAGCGTGGAGGAGATCTCCGCCGAAGCGGGTTTCACGCGCGGCGCCTTCTACTCGAACTTCAAAAGCAAGGACGAGCTCTTCGTGGAGTTGCTACAGGACCGGGTGTACCGCCAGTACGCCGAGATGGCGGAGCTGGCGCAGGAGCAGCCCGGGACCCCCAGAGAGCGTCTGCGCTGGGGGACCGAGCGGGTGCGGGACGTGCAGAAGGGGGAGGGCGGTCGGTGGCTCTTCCGGCTCTGGCTCGAGTGCCTGACTCAGGCCGCCCGTGACGAGGAGTTCCGCAAGCTGGCGGCGACCTTCTGGAGCGGCAACAGGGGGATCCTCGCCGAGCAGATCATGGCGACCTTCAAGGAGCTAGGTGTGAAGCCGCCGGCCTCGCCGAAGCAGATCGGTACCGCGATGATCGCGTTGGACGTCGGACTCGCGGTCCAGCATCTGGTCGATCCCGACGAGGTGCCGCTCGATCTCTACGTCCCGCTCTTCGATCTGCTCTTCGGCGAACTCGTCGAAGCCGATCCGAAGTAGTCGCAAACTGGGCGCAGCCGTAGCGTCGGACGCGTCGGGGCCCACCCATAGCCTGATCGGGTGGCCGCCAAGTCAGCTTCGTACCGGTGCTCGGAATGCGGGCACGCCGCGCTCACCTGGACCGGGCAGTGCCCGGGCTGCGGCGCCTGGAACACGCTCGAGCAGGCGAGCTCTCCGGCGCCGGGCAGCCGCGGCAGGGGTGGCAGGAGCCGGGCGAGCGCACCGAAACCGGTCGCGCTCCGCGACGTCAAGTCCGAGCGCTCGGAGCGACTCGGCACCGGCATCGCCGAGCTCGATCGCGTACTCGGCGGCGGCCTCGTGCCCGGATCGCTCGTCCTGCTGGGCGGGGCGCCGGGGATCGGCAAGAGCACGCTGGCCGGCATGGCGCTCGCCAATCTCGCCGCTCAGGGCGAGCAGACTCTCTACGTCTCGGGCGAGGAATCGGCCGCGCAGGTGCGCCGCCGCGCGGAGCGCCTCGGAGAGGCGGCACTGTCGGTACCGATGCTGGCCGAGCCCTCGCTGGAGAGCGTCCTCGCGGCGCTCGAGGCGGAACGGCCCGCCGCCTGTGTGATCGACTCGGTGCAGACCCTCGCGGTCCCGGATTCGGCCCCGGGCAGCGTCGGCTCGGTGCGTGAGGCGACCTCCGCCCTGCTGGAGACGGCGAAGCGACTCGATGTCACGCTGCTCCTGATCGGGCACGTGACGAAGGAGGGCTCGCTGGCGGGACCGCGGGCGCTCGAGCACCTGGTCGACTGCGTGCTGCAGTTCGAGGGCGAGCGCGAGCGCACCTTCCGGACCCTGCGCGCTCTCAAGAACCGGTTCGGCGCCACCAGCGAGGTCGGTGTCTTCGAGATGCGGCAGGGCGGCCTGGTCGAGGTCGTCGATCCGTCGGCCCGCTTCGTGGGCGAGGCGCAGCCCGGGCCGGGCTCCGTGGTGCTCTGCTCGATGGAGGGGACGCGGCCGCTGCTGGTCGAGGTGCAGGCGCTGGTGGCGCCGACCGAGCTCGTGCCGCCACGGCGCACCGCGACCGGAGTCGATCGCAACCGGCTCGCCCTCGTCCTGGCGGTGCTCACCCGGCATGGGGGCATCCCGCTGTCCGCGGCCGACGTCTTCGTCAACGTGGCCGGCGGCATCCGGGTGGACGAGCCGGGCGCCGACCTCGCCATCGCGATGGCGGTCGCCTCGGCCCACTCCGGCAGCGCCCTGGAGGCCGACGGCAAGCCGCTCGCCTGCTTCGGCGAGATCGGCCTCACCGGAGAGGTCCGCTACGTGGCCCACGCGGACCGCCGCGTCGCAGAAGCCCGCAAGTTCGGCCTCACCCAAGTCCTCGGCCCCCCACCCGCCGACGACGCGGTCCCCGGCCTGGTGTCAGTTACCTCGGTGAAGCGGGCGCTGTCCGTCGGCAGGTCGGCCCCGAAGCTGAGCCGCGCTGCCTAGGCGCTGTCGGCGGGTGGCGCCGCAGGTGGGACGGTTCCTGCGGCGACGACAGGACCCGCCGCCGAATGCTTGGTCAGCCTCCCTTGACAACCCCTTTCCCGACCTCTCCACACGGATTTCCCCGCAAAGCACGGTTCTCCGCGATCTGCTTCCATCACCCCCGATGGCGTCTTCGCTTCCGGGTGACGATCTGCAGGAGTTGGAGGCGCGACAGGACCCGCGACTTCTGAGAGCCCTCGACATCGTCGCCCCGGGCACTGCCCTCCGCGAGGGGATCGACAACATCGTCCACTCGCGCACCGGCGGGCTGATCGTCATTGGAGACCCGGAGGAGGTCTCTTTTCTCTTTTCAGGGGGCATCAACCTCGACATCGACTACACCCCGGCGCTGCTCTACCAGGTGGCGAAAATGGACGGCGCCATCGTGTTGAACGAGCAGGCGACCAAGATCGTCTGCGCCAACGTCCAGCTGATGCCTGACCCGACGATCCTCTCCTCGGAGACAGGCACGCGACACCGCACGGCGGAGCGCGTCTCGAAGCAGACCGATGCCCTGGTGGTCGCGATCTCCGAGCGCCGCGACGTCGTCTCGCTCTACCTGGGCGGGATGAAGTACATCCTGCAGGACATCCCGGCGGTGCTCGCCAAGGCCAACCAGGGTCTCGCCACCCTCGACAAGTACCGCGTCCGCCTCGACTCCGTCTCGACCCGGCTCACCCGCCTCGAGTTCGAGGGCGCCGCCGTCCTCTACGAGGTCCTCTCGGTCCTGCAGCGCGCCGAGTTGGTGACCCGGATGGCAGTCGAGGTGGAGCGCTACATCGTCGAGCTCGGCACGGAAGGCCGGCTGATCGAGATGCAGCTGGAGGAGACGATGGTCGGCGTCGCGGCCGACAAGTCGGCCCTGATCCGCGACTACTCGGTCGAGGACACCGAGGAGAACCTCGCCACGACGCTCGCCTCGATCGCGCGGATGCCGCACCAGGACCTGCTCGACTTCGGCCGCCTGGCCGAGCTGCTCGGCTACGACCGTAAGGTCTCGACGCTCGACTTCCCCGTCTCCCCCCGCGGCTACCGCGTGCTGGGACGGATCCCGCGCCTGCCGAAGCTGGTGGTGCAGCGGATCATCCAGGAGTTCGGCGGACTGGATGAGGTCCTGGCGGCGAGCGACGATGACCTCGAGGCCGTCGAGGGCGTCGGCGCCGGGCGCGCCAAGGACATCCGCGAGGGCCTACGGAGACTTCAAGAGGTCGACCCGGTCGACCGCTACTTGCAGAATTGACGGCGCCGTCAGGCCGTCGCGACGAAAGGAGAGACCAATTCCCGAGGTAACAGAGGAGGTTATGGAGGACGAGGCGTCGGTTGCCGACCTCGAGCTGGAGGCGCCCGTCTGCAACTTTCAGGTCGGTGACAACGTCGTCTACCCGCACCATGGGGCGGGAGTGGTCCTGAAGAGGGAGAGCAAGGACCTGATGGGCGAGAAGCGGGACTACCTGACCATCAACATCCTCCACAACAACATGACCGTGATGGTCCCCTGCGAGAACGCCCACCGAGCAGGCCTGCGGCGCGTGATCGACGAGGAGCAGGTCAAGCGGGTGATCGGGGTCCTCACCGACGAGGTCTCCGAGATGCCGAAGAACTGGAACCGCCGGTTCAAGCACAACCGCGAGAAAATCAAGACGGGCGACGTCTATGAGCTCGCCGAGGTGGTTCGCAACCTGGCGATCAGGGAGTGGGAGAAGGGGCTCTCCACGGGTGAGAAGCAGATGTACACCCGGGCCAAGAAGATCCTCGCGTCGGAGTTCATGTACGCCCTCGACAAGGACGAGGACGGCGCGGAGGCCTACCTGGACGAGCTGCTGGAGGAGCGCTTCGGCGCCGCCAAGGCGACCGCCTAGCACCTCCGCAGCGGCCGTGATCGCGGCCGCCGGCTCCGGGGAGCGACTCGGAGCCGGCGGCCCGAAGGCCTTCGTCGAGCTCGCGGGCAGGCCGCTGCTCGACTGGTCGCTCGAGGCCTTCCGGGCCGCGAGCACCATCGCCGAGATCGTCGTAGCCGCACCGCCGGGGCAGGAGGGCTCCGTGGCCGAACGTGGAGTCGTCGCGGTAGCGGGGGGCGAGCACCGCTCGGAGTCGGTGGCGAACGCGGTCGAGCTCTGCGGGGAGGAAATCGTGGTCGTGCACGACGCAGCGCGGCCGCTCGTCACGGCGGCCCTGATCGACGCTGTCGTCGGGCAACTGGCCTCCGACGAGGAGGCTGCCGGCACGATCGCCGCGGCCCCGGTCACCGACACGATCAAGCAGGCGGGCCACGGTCGTCAGGTTGAGCGGACGCTGGACCGGGCCGGCCTCTGGGCCGTGCAGACGCCCCAGGCCTTCCGCGCTGACGCTCTGCGCGAGGCGCTCTCCGATCCCGATTCCCTCCCAGAGGCAACCGATGACGCGATGCTCGTGGAGCGCCGGGGCGGCCGCGTGCTGATCTACCAGGCTCCGGCCGAGAATCTCAAGGTGACGACGCCGCTCGATTTGCGTGTCGCCGAACTGGTCTTGAGCGAGCGAGCCTAGGGTCCGCCCAATGGAACGGGATGCCAAGCAGGCTCTGGGCCGTACGGCGCTCACGCTCGCGGCGCTCGGTGTCGTCTTCGGCGACATCGGGACGAGCCCGATCTACACGATCCAGACCGCCTTCAACCCGGGCGACCCGCACCCGATTGGAGCGACGTCGGACCACGTCCTGGGCGTGGCTTCCCTGATCTTCTGGGCCGTCACCCTGATCGTCACCGTCAAGTACGTCACGTTCGTGATGGACGCCGACAACGACGGCGAGGGTGGGATCATGGCCTTGATCTCGCAGGTCCGCCAGCTCGGCGACCGGGTTCAGGGCCGGACGAAGTTCATCCTCGCGGGACTCGGCGTCTTCGGCGCGGCGCTCTTCTTCGGCGACAGCATGATCACGCCCGCGATCTCGGTGCTGTCGGCAGTGGAGGGGACGGAGACGATCGAACCGTCCATGGACAGCTGGGTCGTCCCGATCACGGTGGTAATCATTGTGCTGCTCTTCGCCGCGCAGCGACTGGGGAGCGGCGTCGTGGGACGGCTCTTCGGCCCCATCATGCTGATCTGGTTCACGACGATCGCCGTGCTGGGCGTCCGCGGCATCTCAATGCACCCCGAGGTGCTCAAGGCGCTTTCTCCGAGCTACGCCTTTGACCTCCTCTTCCAGAGCGGATCGACGGGATTCTTCGCGCTGACGTCCGTCGTGCTCGCGTTCACCGGCGTCGAGGCACTGTACGCGGATATGGGCCACTTCGGCCGGCCCGCGATCACCCGAGCCTGGCTACTGCTCGTCTTTCCCGCCTGCATCCTCAGCTACCTCGGCCAGGGAGGTCTGATCCTCGACGACCCGAGCGCGATCAGCGCTCCCTTCTTCCGGTTGATGCCGCACGACGGCCTGATTCCGCTGGTCATTTTGGCGACGGCCGCCACGGTGATCGCCTCCCAGGCCGTGATCTCCGGCGCGTTCTCGATCGCCCATCAGGCGGCCCAGCTCGGATACCTGCCGCGCCTGCACGTCGTCCACACCTCTGCGCGCGCCTACGGGCAGGTCTACGTCCCGGTGATCAACTGGGTCCTGCTCGTCGCCGTCCTCGCCCTCGTGCTGGCCTTCCAGTCGTCGGCGAAGCTGGCGTTCGCCTACGGCACCGCGGTGACCGGGACGATCCTGATGACCACCGTGCTCTTCTTCTTCATCGTCCGGCACCGCTGGCACCGGCCGCTCTGGCTCACGCTGGTGGGCGCAGCCTTCTTCCTGGCGATCGAGCTCACCTTCTTCGCCTCGAACCTCACGAAGATCGGTCACGGCGCCTGGCTGCCGCTGATGATCGGCCTGGTGCTGTTCTTCGTGATGACAACCTGGTTCCGCGGCCGGCGGTTGGTCACCGCCGAGCGCCTGGAGGTGGAGGGTCCGCTGCGCGACTTCGTCAAGGAGCTCCGGACTCACGACCCTCCGGTCGCCAGGGTCCCCGGCACGGGTGTGTTCATGAACCGCGGCAAGGAGACGGCCCCGCTCTCGATGCGCGCCTGCGTCGACCACCTCCACTCCCTGCCGGAGAACGCGGTCATCCTCTCTCTGGAGACCCTGCCCGTGCCGCGGATCAGGCCGAAGGACCGGCTCGAGATCGACGATCTCGGCTACCGGGACGACCGCCTCACCTTCGTTCGCGCCAAGCACGGGTACGCGGAGGAGTACGACGTCCCGAAGCTGGTGAGGCAGATCGCGAAGGCGGGAGTGGAATGCCCCGTCGATGCCCGTCAGGCCTCCTTCTACCTCTCTAGGGTCGAGCTCAAGGCATCCGACAAGCCGGGGATGAGCCGCTGGCGTAAGCGAATCTTCCTGATCACGGCGACGATCACCGCCGAGCCGACGGACTACTTCGGGCTTCCTCGTGAGCGGACGATTACGCTGGGCTCGGAGATCGAGTTCTGATGCCGAACGTGGTGAAGCCCAAGCCCGCCTGCCGCCATTGCGGCGCGACCCTCGAGCACGGCTGGAGCCGCTGCCCGCGCTGCGGCCGGCGCTCACTGCTCAGCCTGATCATCCCGCGCGGCCCGCGGGCCTAGCGGCGCATCAGCACGTAGACCAGCGCCACCACGAATGTGAGCTGGCCCACTCCGAGCGACGTGCCGAGGTTCTTGGCACCGAAGAGCTCGGCCAAGCCCACGCCGACCGCGAAGGCACCGATCACGATGGCCAGCTTGGCGGGCACGCAGCGGGACACTAGATGGGGTTCCCGCCCGGTAGCTTGAGCCCCGGATGCTCACCGACTATCACCTGCATCTGCGGCCGGACGACACCGGCGAGGCGGGCGACTACTTCAGCGACCAGAACGTCGATCGCTACCTGGCCGCGGCCGAGGAGCACGGGATCGACGAGCTCGGAGTCTCAGAGCACGTCTACCGCTTCACGCAGGCGCTCGAGATCTGGGGCCACCCCTACTGGCAGGGGCAGGCCCGTGACGATCTCGACGCCTACGTCGAGTTCGTCAGCGACACATCGCTGCGGCTCGGGATCGAATGCGACTTCGTGCGTGGCAGCGAGGACCGGATCGCCAACCTCCTCGAGCGCGACTTCGATTACGTCGTTGGGTCGGTGCACCACCTCGGCGAACGGGGCGCGCTCGATGATCGCCGCTACGACGTCTGGGAAGAGATCTCGGACGCGGACGAGCTCTGGTCGACCTACTTCCGCTGGCAGGCAGAGCTCGCGCGCTCCGGCCTCTTCGACATCGTCTCGCACCCGGACCTGGTGAAGATCTGGGGCGAGGATCGCCCGCAGCCGCAGCGCGATCCGCGCTTCCACTACGAGCCGCTGGTGGAGGCCGTTGCCGAGACCGGAATTGCGGTCGAGGTGTCCACGGCCGGCCTGCGCAAGCCGGTGGGGGAGATCTATCCGTCCAGGGCACTCGCCGAGATGCTCGTCGAGGCAGGTGCGGACTTCGCGCTCTCCTCCGACGCGCACCTGCCCGACCAGGTCGGCTTCGGCTACGACCAGGCGCTCGACTTCCTCAGATCGGTCGGGGTCCAGCGGATCTGCGTCTTCGAGGGACGGGAGCGCCGCCTCGAGCCGCTGGGACGCCCCGGCGAAGGTGCCGGGCAGGTCTCGAGCTCCGGCGAGGCGGGAGCCTGATGGCGCTGCGGGTCGGGACCGGCTACGACAGCCACCGTCTGGTGGAGGGCGCACGGCTGGTGATCGGCGGGGTGGAGATCGATCACGATCGCGGTCTCTCGGGGCACTCGGACGCCGACGTCCTCACCCACGCGGTGATCGACGCGCTGCTCGGCGCCTGTGGCCTCGGTGACCTGGGAGAGCTCTTTCCCGACACCGAGAGCGAGTGGCGGGATGCCGATTCGATCGACCTCTTGCGAGTCGTGGTCGGCAGGCTGCCCGGCGCCGTCGCGAACATCGACGCCACGGTGATCTGCGAGGAACCCAGGCTCGCCCCCCATAAGGCCGAGATGTCCTCGTTGCTGAGCGGGGTGCTCTCGGCCCCGGTCAGCGTCAAGGCGTCGACGAACGAGGGGATGGGGGCGATCGGCAGGGGCGAGGGGATCGCCTGCATCGCCGTCGCCCTGGTCGACACCGGGGACGATCTGACGACGCTTCGTCAGGCGTGACGCGGGCATAAGCTTCCCCGGGATGGCACCGGACGGGCTGAGAGACGGCATCGCGGGCCTCGTGACCCGCGTGCCCACGGCCCTCGGCGACGCCGCCTTCGAGCTGAAGGTGTTCAACGAGGTCGGCTTGATCCGGCCGATGCGGCCCGACAAGCTGGCCAGGGTCGCCGAGCGCTATATCCGCTGGGGAGCCGCGCCCGCGCTCGGGTCTACGGCCAACGCGATCACCCATCCTGAGAGCACCGCGATCATCGACGAGGCGGGGGCTCTCACCTGGGAGGAAACCCATTGTCGCTCGAACGCTCTCGCCCGCGCACTCCGCGCCGAGGGGATCCGGTTGGGTGACGGTGTCGCGGTCATGTGCCGCAACCATCGCTACTTCATCGAGGCAACGATGGCCTGCTCGAAGCTGGGCGCACTCGCGCTCTACCTCAACACCGCCTTCGCCGGGCCGCAGCTCGTGGACGTGATGGACCGCGAGCAGCCCAAGGCGATGATCTACGACCAGGAGTTCACCGAGCTGCTCTCGGACATCAAGGGCGATCTGACCCGCTATGTCGCCTGGGAGGACGAGGTCGATGAGGTCGACGAGACGACGGTCGAGCAGCTGATCTCGCATGCCGACTCCGATGACGACCTCGAGGCGCCGCCGGAGCACGGGCGCTACATCATCCTCACCTCCGGCACGACCGGCACGCCGAAGGGCGCCCAGCGCGGCCAGCCCGAGGGGCTGAGCTCGCTCGCCGCGCTCCTCTCGAAGATCCCGAGGCGCTACGGGGAGACCGCGATGATCGCGGCGCCCCTCTTCCACTCCTGGGGCTTCCTGCACTTCATCCTCAGCCTGCCCACCGTCGCGACCATGGTCCTGCGCCCGCGGTTCGACCCCGAGGACACCCTGCGCGCCACGGCGGAGCACCGCGCCCGGGTGCTGGCGGTCGTGCCGGTGATGATGCAGCGGATCATCGCCCTGCCGGAGGAAATCAAGCGGCGCTACGACCTCTCCTCGCTCGAGGTGACAGCGGCGAGCGGCTCCTCCCTACCCGGCGAGCTCGCGACAAAGTGGATGGACGAGTTCGGGGACAACCTCTACAACCTCTACGGGTCGACCGAGGTTGCCTGGGCCTCGATCGCGACTCCGGAGGACATGCGCGCAGCCCCCGGCACCGCCGGCAGGCCGCCACGTGGGACCGTGATTCGGATCGTGGACGAGAACGACAACGACGTTCCCGTGGGCGAGACCGGACGGATCTTCATCGGCAACCAGCTTGCATTCGAGGGCTACACGGGCGGCGGCAACAAGGAGCACCTCGGCGACCTGCTCTCCTCGGGCGACGTCGGGCACTTCGATGAGGACGGTCGCCTGTTCATCGACGGGCGTGACGACGAAATGATCGTCTCGGGCGGTGAGAACGTCTTCCCCCGCGAGGTGGAGGACCTGCTCGCCGACCACGAGGCGGTGGATGAGGCCGCGGCTATCGGCGTGGACGACGAGGACTTCGGTCAGCGGCTGATGGCCTTTGTGGTCAAGGCCGACGGCAAGGACGTCAGCGAGGACGACCTGAAGGGCTACGTCAAGCAGAACCTCGCTCGCTACAAGGTTCCGCGGGAGATCGTCTTCGTCGACGAACTTCCGCGTAATGCGACGGGTAAGGTGCTGAAGCGCGAGCTCGCCGAGCGCCAGCACGCCGACTGACCCGTACCGAGCCAACTGGAGGACCCATCCGAGCGGAGATCGAGCAGGCTCGTGCCGCGACCGACCGGTTTCGCGCCAAGGCGATGGAGCTGATCGACGAGCTGCGCGAGCGGGAGGCGAGGGCGCGGGAAGAGGCGGCGGCCGCCGAGGCCGCGGCCGAGACCATGCGCGCGGCGGCCGGCGAGGCGATCGAGCGGGCGAGGGGCGTGGAGCAGGGGCTGATCGCGAAGGCCAGGCAGGCCGTGGTGCGGGCCCGCCAGCGTGCGGAACAGGCCGAGCAGCGCGCGGAGCAGGCCGAGCAGCGCGCGGAGCAGGCCGAGCAGCGCGGCGCCGGTCTCGGGGAGATCGAGCGGCGAACGAGCCGACTGGACGCGGCGCTCAAGGATGCGCTCGAGTGGCGGCAGCGTGCGGAGACGCGGGCGGTGGCAGGCGAGCGAGAGCTCAGCGAGCTGCGGAGCCGCCTCAACGAAACCGAGCAGAGGGCGATCGCCGCGGAGGAGAGTGCCGAGGCCGCGGCCGAGGCGGGGAACACGGAGGTCGAGCGGCTCCGCGAGGAGATGGACCGGCGCGTCCGCGAGGCCGGCGCGAACGCCCGCCGGGAGTCCGACGAGCGGCTGCGAAGGCTCGCGGATCGGGTCTCCAGGGAGGCTGAGGCCCGAGCCCGCGCAGAGGCAGCCGCGGCGCTGAGCGAGGAGGCCACCAGGCTTCAGCGGGAGGCGGAGGAGAGAGCGCAGGCAGCCAACGTCGACGAGCTCGCCCAGCGGCGAGTCGCCGAACAGGCGGCCGCCAAGGAACCCGCCGGCACGCACTACGCCGGCGGCCGCAGGCTGCGGACCTACTGAGGGCTGGGGCTACGCGCGCGCGACCTCGACCGCCCGCTCCTCGACGGCGCGCTTGAGGTTGAGGAGCGAGAGCTTGAAGCGCCGGTTGAGCGAAACGGCCGCCACCCGCTCCGCGATCAGCGCGGTGATCCCCCCGCCGGCCACCCCGTACTGGAACCTGAAGGTGACGCGCGTGCGGTCGTCACCGAGATCCCGCAGCCGCCAGCGGCCCCTCTGGTCCACTCCGGTCACGGAGCTCCAGGCCATGTCGCCCTCGGGCTGCCACTCGACGATCTCGATCAGGCCGCCGACGTCGGCGGCACCCACTCGGATCAGCATCCGGTAGCGGGCCCCGAGCCCGCTGTGGCGGTCGCCCGCGACCTCCCATCGGGTGAGGCCATCGATGAACTCGAGGTAGTTGGCGGGCTCGGTGACGTACTCCCAGACCAGGTGGCGGGGCGCGTTGACCGTGAGCTTCTGCTCGATCCGCACGCCGAAGCCCCTACCCGACCACGGGCAGGCGGCGCTCGGCGGCGAGCTCGTCGAGCTCGTCCTGCATCTGCGAGGTGATGTCGTCGTAGATCCGGTCGACGTCCGGCGCCGACCCGTAGCGCTCGCGCAGGTCGATCGGCTCCAAGACCTGCACCGTGATCTTGGCCGGCAGCGGAAGATGGCCGAGGAAGTCGCCGATGTTCACGATCCAGGGCAGCGAGAGGTTGACCGGGAGGGTCTTCAGCCGCAGCAGCTTGTCGAGGCGAAGCAGCTTGGCCAGCCGGTCGCCGTGGCTCAGAAAGATGGCCGTCTCCTGGCCGCCAACGGAGACGATCGGCACGATCGGCACTCCCGCGTCCAGAGCGAGCCTGATGAACCCCTTGCGGCCGGCGAAGTCGATCTTGTTCGCCTCCCACGTTGGCCGGTTCACCTCCCAGTCGCCGCCCGGGTAGACCAACACCGCGGCGTCGGAGTCGAGCGCCTTGCGAGCGTTCTCGTGCGAGGCCGCGACGGTGCCGAACTTCCGCAGGAACGGGCCGACAGGCGAGGTCAGCACCAGGTTGTGGGCGAGCTGGTAGAAGGGACGCTCGACCCCGAAGTAGGTGTTGAAGGCGAGGGTGAAGACGATCGTGTCCGGCGTGATGTTCCCGCCGGAGTGGTTGCCCACCAGGAGGACGGGTCCCTCCTCGGGGATCCGCTCCATGTCCCGGACCTCGCCCCGGAACCAGATCGTGGCCATCAGCCAGGTGAGCGAGAGGTTCTCGCGGATGAAGTCGGGGTCCCGGTCGTCGAGGTCGGCGGTCAGCCGGCTCTGCAGCTCGTCGACGAAGCGCCGGAGCAGGGACGGCCGTCCGGAGTCGCCCTGGCGTGGGCGTCCGGGGTCGGATCCGTTCTGGCTCTGCCTCTCCCGCTCGGCAGTGCCTGCGCCGGTCTCTGGCATGGCAATCGGATTCTAGGTCGTGTGAACCGCTAGGCCGCGTCGGTCGCGACTTCGGGATTGTTCCCGTTCTGACCGGCTTCATTCGTCGAACCGACCCCGTTGAGACGCCCGTCGCCGTTGATGCGGTCCTGCAGGCGGCGTGCGGCCCGCCCGAGCCGCTTGGCGGCGCGCTCCCGCGCCGACGCCTGAGCGCGCCCGATGAAGTCGTGGACCAGCGCGTTCGCGTCAACCGGGTGCTCCACCTGCGGAACGTGACCGCACTGCTCGAGGACGACCTGGCGGGCGTCCGGCAGGGAGTCGGCCACCCAGCGGGAGAAGGCGAGCGGGACGAGCGGGTCCTCGTCGCCCCAGACGAACATCGCCGGCGGCTCGAGCTCCCGGAGCCGCGTGTAGAACCCGCGGGGGCCATCCGGCTCCTCGAGGTAGATGTGGCGGGCCGAGGCGCTGAAGGCGACCCGGGCGTTGACGGACTTGTAGGTCCGCAGGAACTCCTCGACCGCCACGTCCGCCGCGGTGGGATGGATTCGCTCGGGCCGCGAGAACATGCTCCAGAACTGCTGGCGGACCAGGGCGCCGCCGAAGCTGTGGGGGATGGCGGCGAACTCCGGGCGCAGGAGCTTCACGATCGGCACGAAGTGCCGACGCCGGCGCCACGCCATGGACGGGCAGAGCAGGCTGAGGCTCTGGACCCGCCCCGGATCTCGCAGCCCGACCTCGATCGCAACGCGTCCACCGAGAGAGTTGCCGACCAGATGGGCACGTTCGACCCCCATCGCGTCCATGAAGCGGCAAACCGCTCGTGCGAACCAGGCCGCGTCGTAGGGGGCGCGGAGCGGCTTCGAGGACGAGCCGAATCCGGGCAGGTCGATCGCGTGGACGGTGTACTGGGGGGTGAGGGCCGAAACGGTCTCGAAGAAGCTCGTCTTGTTGCTGCCGAGGCCGTGGATCAGGATCACGGTCTCGATGCCGTCGCCGGCTGTGAGCGTTGAGATCCGGGCCTTGCCGGCACGCACCTCGTGGATCCGCAGGAGCGGCGGCCGGCCATTCGGGAGCTTGAAGAACCCCTCGAAGGCGACGGCGAGATCGAGGTTGCCACGCGCCCAGAGCCGGCGCGAGCGGAAGGCGTCAAGGCCCGACAGCCTGCCCTCGCGAAGCTCGAGCCAGGTCGCTGCGTCGGTGCCGATCACCACGTCGGGGTCGCGCTTGGGTGAGACCGTCACCTCGCAGGTACTCTCGTCGAGCTCGACCGCCCAGCTCACACCGAGGTCGTCCAGCTCGATCCGGTAGCTGGCATTGAAGCCCGGGTCCGCTCCGAGGTAGCGGTCGTGGAGGGAGGCGAAGGCCTCCTCCACCTCTCGCAATCGCTGCCCCTCGGACGAGAGCTCAGTCAAGGCTGCGCCAGAGTAACGGCCCGAACGGTTGTTCCCGCCCACGACCACTCTCTTAACCGATTCCTCGCGGAATATGCGTGTTTCCGAGCGCGAGGACGGGTCCCGGAACGGCCCCCAAATAGCATCCGCGCCGTGAGCGCCATCCGCATCCAGGACACCCTCAGCGGCGAATGGCACGACCTGCGCGCGGGCGAGGGCGGCGAGGTCGGGATCTACGCCTGTGGGCCCACCGTCTACGGCCGCATCCACATCGGCAACGCACGCCCCTATGTCGTCTTCACCCTGCTGAAGCGGTTCCTCGAGCACGAGGGCCTGGGCGCGAAGCTCGTCATCAACGTCACCGACATCAACGACAAGATCTACGACGCGGCGCGGCGGGCCGGCGAGCCCTCCGACGAGTACGCCAAGGAGATGACCGCCGCCTACGTCGCGGACACGGATGCCCTCGGTCTCGAGCGCCCCGACGCCGAGCCGCTCGCGTCCGGAACGATCGAGGAGATCGTCTCGCTGATCCAGTCGCTGATCGACTCGGGTCACGCCTACCAGGCGAATGGCGACGTGTACTTCCGGGTGCGCAGCTTCGACGGCTACGGCAAGCTCTCCAACCGCGACCCGGACGAGATGGACCAGGGCGAGGAAGCGGGTACGGCGGCACTCAAGGAGAACCCGCTCGACTTCGCGCTCTGGAAGGGGCAGAAGGAGGGGGAGGACACCTCCTGGGGCTCGCCCTGGGGGAAGGGCCGGCCCGGCTGGCACATCGAGTGCTCGGCGATGTCTGAGAAGGAGCTCGGCACCGACTTCGCGATCCACGGCGGCGGGATCGACCTCGTCTTCCCCCACCACGAGAACGAGATCGCGCAGACCGAGGCGGCCCGCGGCGTCCCGCTCGCCGAGGTCTGGATGCACAACGGCATGGTCCAGCTCGACGAGGAGAAGATGTCGAAGTCCGTCGGCAACATCTTCCAGCTCTCTGAGGCGATCGACCGCTACGGCGGCCAGACGGTCGTCGCCTACCTGATCTCCGGGCACTATCGCCAGCCGCTCGCCTTCTCCGACGAGCAGCTGCAGGAGGCCGCGGCGCGCGTCGCGCGGATCCGCAACTACATGCGCGACGCGCCCCCCGGCGAACCCGACGAGTTCCTGAGCGACCGCCGCCAGGCCTTCCTCGATGCCCTGGCCGACGACTTCAATACCCCGCAGGCCTTCGCGGTCCTCTTCGAGATCGTCGCCGAGGGGAACAGGCGCGAGCTGCCGGGCGCGCGCGAGGTCCTGACCGAGCTCCTGCCGCTGCTCGGCCTCGACTCGGTGCTCGAGGCCGAGGAGGAGGCTCCGCCCGAGGCCCAGCGGCTGCTCGCCGAGCGCGAGGAGGCCCGCAGGGCGAAGGAGTTCGACCGGGCGGACTCGCTGCGTGACCAGCTCGCGGAGATGGGCTGGGAGGTCCGTGACGAGGCGGGCGGCGCACGGCTGGTCCGCCGCCCGTAGATGCCGGATCGCGAGCGGATCTACGGTCGCCGCCCGGTCGCCGAAGCTGAGCGGGGCAGGCGCCGCGTCCATCGCGTCTGGCGGGCGCCTGAGACCCCGCCGATCGAGCTCGAGCGCCTCTGCGGGTCACCCGACCACCAGGGCGTGGTGGCGGAGGTGGACCCGTATCCCTATGCGGACCCCCGGGCGCCCTTGAGAGCGGAGGACGCCCTGGTGGTCGTCCTCGATCAGGTGCAGGACCCGCACAACCTGGGCGCCGTCTGCCGAGCCGCGGAGGTGGCCGGCGCGACGGGGGTCGTGATCCCGGAGCGCCGGGCCACGTCGGTGACCGCCGCCGCGTGCAAGACGTCGGCCGGTGCAGTCGAGCATCTGCCCGTGGCGAGGGTGAGGAACGTGGCCGACTGGCTCGCCGAGGCGAAGGAGGCCGGCGCCTGGGTGTACGGCGCAGCGGCGGAGGCCGACCGCCCCTACGACGAGGTCGACTGGTCCGGCCGCGCCGTGCTCGTCCTCGGAGCGGAGGGCTCCGGGCTGCGGACGCGCGTCGCGGACACCTGCGACGAGCTCATCTCGATCCCGGTGGCGGGGCGGGTCCAGTCGCTGAACGCGTCGGTCGCCGCCGCGGTGATCATGTTCGAGGCCAGGCGCCAGCGAACGTCCGGGCGCCAGGCTGAAAGCTAAGCCGCGAGCTTCTGGGTCCCGGCGTGTGCGCCCGTGCCGACCTGCTCGGCGAGGGCGGCCAGCTCGTCGAGGATCTCGACGTAGCGATCGCGGAGCTCGAGGTCGGCGAGCCTACCGTCCTCGGTGAAGGCCTCGTCGGCGTGACGGACGGGGAGGTCGGTCTCGATCACGCGGGCGCCGCTCGCCCCCAGGGCCTTGCGGGCCTCGGCCTGGGACCAGACCGCGCCGAACATCCCGGTGCTCGCGCCGACGACCGCCGCGGGCTTGCCCCAGAGGGCGTTCTTGCCCTTCGGCCGCGAGGCCCAGTCGAGCGCGTTCTTGAGCTGGCCCGGGATCGAGGAGTTGTATTCGGGGGTGGCGATCAGGAGGGCGTCGGCGGATTCGATCGCCTCTCGCAGCCGGCGCGCCCCATCCGGCCCGGCACCGACGTCGTCGTCGTGGTCGTAGGGCTCGACGACCTTCAGCCCGTCGAAGATCTCGAGCTCCGCGGACGGCGGCAGCAACTCGGCCGCCGCCCGCAGGAGCGTGCTGTTGTGAGAGTCCCGGCGCAGGCTGCCCGAGATTCCAAGGACCTTCATTACGACTCCCTGATCAGCTCGACGTGGACCGTGAGGGTCACGTCGTCGCCCAGGGTCTTGCCGCCGCCGGGCAGATCCATCTGCCAGTCGAGGCCGAAGTCGTGCCGGTCGACGATCGTCTCCAGGTCGACCCCGATCCGCTCGGTGTCGGCGGGGCCAGGGGCCGGGCCGGCGATCTCGCCGCGGGCGACGACCTCCTTGGTGATGCCCTTGACCGTCAGCTCGCCGTCGACGACCAGCTGGTCGCCGTCGAGCACGAGGCTCTTCGTCTCGAAGACGATCTCCGGATGCTGCCCCGCGTCGAAGAACTCCGGCGAGAGCAGGTGGGCATAGAGGCTCTCGTCACTGACGTGGACGCTCTCGACCTTGGCGCGGCCGGAGAGCTGTGGCGAGCCGGACTGATCGCTGAGGGTCGCGGCGAACCCATTGAAGCTGCCGCGGAATGTGCCGACGACGTGCTTGACGGCGAATCCGACGCTGGAATGGACCGGATCGGATTGCCATGTGCCGGTCGGGATGGTTGACTCTGCTTGTGCCGTTGCCATTTGACTGTCTCCTTCGTGGGGGGCTAAGCTTTACTTGACCTGTCAAACAGTTTAGCGTAAAACTTGAGTACACAACAGTTGACAACTAAAACACTGCCGTCCACCGACGTCTTCGCGAATCTGGCGACCGCCTATGCGACGCTCACGCGTGAGCTCAGCGCCTCGCTGGTCGCCAAGCATGGGCTGACGATCAACGACTACGGATGCCTGCTGCTGCTCAGCCGCGCGGACGAGGAGGGCATGCGCAGGATCGACCTCGCGAATGAGCTACGGCTCTCGCCTTCGGGGATCACGCGACTGCTCGACCGCCTCGAGGAGCAGGGCCTGGTCGGGAAGGGCGCCTGCAAGGAGGATGCGCGCGTGAGCTACGCGATCCTCACGGACGCCGGGCGGGACAGGCTCAGGGAGGCAGCCCCCGGTCACGTCGAGGACATCGACCGCCGGCTCGCCGAGCTGCTCGACGAGGAGGAGATGCGGACGCTCACCCAGCTCCTCGGCCGCATCGCGAGCGGCCGAGGAGAGGACTGCACCCCCGAGGGGTAGCCGCGTTAGGCGGCCGGCGCCTCGGGAGGGGGCGGTGGGTCCGAGGGCGGCGGCTCGACGGCCGCGGTCTCGGTTGGGGAGGTCGGCGCGCCGCGTCCGCCTCCTAGATCGAAGAACAGGATGCTCGCCACGAGCGCCCAGACGGGAGCGGTGATCACGTTGCCGATCGTCCTCAGGATCACAAGCCCGGCGTCGCCGATCGCGGCCCCGATGAGGGAGAAGACGATCCCCACGACGACGATGATCAGGAAGGTGAGGACGATCGCGCCGAATACCTGCCAGCCGTGACCGCGGACGAGTTCCCGGCTGCGGCCGAAGGCCTCGAAGACTCCCTTGTCCTCGACCACGATCGAGGGGGAGATCACGGCCCAGATCGTGAGCAGGATGAGGCCGGGGACGATGACCAGGACGAAGCCGATCGCGATCGCGATCCCCGCCAGGATTCCGGCCAGGATCAGCGTGCCGAGGTACGGAGCCGCGTGTGAGAAGAGCTCGCCGACGCTGAAGTCCCGCCGTCCGTCACGGACGTCCTGGACCAGCTTCACGACGTAGCCCGTATAGAGGAAGCCGGCCGCCAGCCCCACGAAGGCGCCGAGGATCCCGAGGATGAGGCTTCCCGAGACCGAGAGCAGCCCCTCGATGACGCCTGCGATTCCGATCACCAGCAGGGCCCCGCCGAGAAGCGGCGCCGCGTGGTCGCGATAGGTCTCGAACGCCTCGCCGATCACTCGGCCGGGCTCGATGTTGCGCGTGGTGGTGGCTTCCATCGATCGCTCTCCTCCTTTGGAAACGAGACCTCCACGGCTTCGCGGTGAAGAGGACGGCTCCTGCAACGGCAATTGCATCGGGTCCGAACGGTGGTTGACATGCGCGGATCCGCCGTTAGGCTCCGGCGCGAGAAAGGGTGAACCTCAGGTTGAGCCTGATGGGAGCACCCATATCCGGCGCCTCAGGGGAGGAACTGGGCGCCACAGGCCACTCGTTAGAGGAGGAGGTTGCTGTGGCAGTTCCTACCCCAAGCACCGAAGAACACGCTGTCGTCCAGGGTCGTGCAGTTCCCGAGGGCGCGCGCCATCATGGCCCGGGCCCGGACGACGAGTTTCTCGTCGCCCTCGCCAAGAACGGCCGGACCGATGCCTACGACCAGCTGGTGCGCCGCTACCGGCGCTTCGTGCGCGTCAAGTCCTCGTCGTACTTTTTGCTGGGCGGCGACGCCGATGACCTGATGCAGGAGGGAATGCTCGGCCTGTTCAAGGCGATCCGCGACTACCGGCCCGAGCGCGAGTCGAGTTTCCGCGGCTTCGCCGAGCTCTGCATCACGCGGCAGATCATCACCGCGGTAAAGACCGCAACCCGGAACAAGCACACCCCGCTCAACCAGTACGTCTCGTTCAGCCAGACTCCCGCCGCGGCGGGACCGGATTCCGAGACCACCCTGGAGGAGGTCCTGCCCGGCCCTGCGGTACGGGACCCGGCCAACCAGGTGATCGCCGGCGAGGAGCTGGAGAGCCTCGTCGCCTGCCTGACCAGCGTTCTCTCCGAGCTCGAGAGCCACGTGCTCGCGCTCTACCTCGACGGTCACTCCTATGAGGTGATCGGCGAGCGTCTCGACTGCGACACAAAGACGGTCGACAACGCGCTGCAGCGGGTGAAGCGCAAGGTGGGAATCCACCTGGACTCGCGCGCAGTGAAGATCTAGAGCTTCAACTAGGCACGGCAGCCAGCGACCGCCCCGGGAGACCGGGGCGGTCGTCGTTCTATCTGCGTCTGACTCTGCCGGCGAAGGGGCTGGTCGCGACCTTCTTCGCGAGGTCGGTCGCCTCGACTTTGCCGAGGAGCTCGCGAAGCTCCTTGCGCTCGCCGTCGGAGAGATTGGATGGCCGACCCTTGGAGGTGCGGACGATCTCGACCATGCGGCGACGCTCCCTTGGGGTGAGGCGATCCGTGACGTGGTTGCGAACCGCGAGCACCACCTCGCCGGCAGCCAGGAGCCAGGCACCGCGGGCAATCCACTTCCCGCGCGCCGCAGCGGCGGCGGGGTCTCTGAGCGAGTCGCCGAATCTCTGAAGGCTCGACACGTGGCCAGTCTAGGCACGTCCGGCGAGGACAGGTGTCCAATGACTCGATTTCCCGGTGCGGAACCGGCGCCGCGCTGTCGATATGCGCCAGATGAGAGTCAGGTATGCCATCGGAGGGATCCTGGTGGCCGCACAGCTCGCGATTCCGTCGGGCGCGGCAGGCGGGCATACCGTCGACGACGCCCTCGACCCGGACGACTCCGCGGACGACACAGAAGACGACGAGTAGGTCGCCCCGCCCTTCAGGCGGGCTCCGCACCTACCCTTTCCGAGCGCCCGGATAGCTCAACTGGTGGAGCATCCGCCTTGTAAGCGGAAGGCTGTGGGTTCGAGTCCCACTCCGGGCTCTTGCCCCTGACCGATCTCAGGCCGCCGTCCCCGGGGGAGTGGGTCGAGCACTCCGACGATCGCCGGACCCTCCTGCTCTACGGCGGCCCGGTCACGGACCCCGTGGAGACGCTGAATCGCCACGGCTGGCAGGACTTCGGGCTGCTCTCCACCGAGCGCGCTCTGGCCGATGCGGCCGAGGTCCGTGACGCTGCGAATCGCACGCACCCGGTTGCCGCCGCCCCGGTGGACCAGGCGGCGGCGGATCTCGTCGACCGGCTCGGCCCCAACCGGCTGGTCGCGCTGGGCGGCGGCCGGGTGATCGACACCGCGAAGGCGGTGGCCTCGGTGACCGGCGCCGAGGTGGCGGCGATCCCGACCACGCTCTCCGGGGCGCCGATCACGGGGTTCCACCGGCTGCCGGCAGGGCGGGAGTCGGAGGTCTCCGGCTTCGTCAGGCCGTCCCTCGTCGTCGGCTACGCCGATGCGATGACCAGCGCACCCGAGCCGCAGCTTCGCGCCACCGCGATGAACGCCCTGGCCCACGGGGCCGACTCACTCTTCACACCGCTCGCCGACGATGGATCGCGCGAGATCGCTGTGCGGGGCGCTGGGCTGATCGCGACCTCTCTCGACCAGCCGCGCGATCAGCGCGACCGGGCCGCGCTCGCGCTCGGCTCGCTGCTCTGCGCGATCGCCGTCGACCGGGCCGGCTTCGCACTCCACCACGTCCTAGGTCAGACGACTGTCCGGGTCCTCGGCGTCCCGCACGCCGAGACCTATGCCGCGCTGCTGCCGCGGACGATGGAGGAGATGCGGGAACGGTCCCCTGAGCAGTTCGAGGCGCTCGCTCGCGCGCTCGGCACCGATGCGGACGGGCTCAGGGAGCGGATCGACGAGCTCGGCGGGCGCCGGCGGATCGGCGAGCTGGGCGCCGACCGCGACCGCATCGGCGAGGTCGTTGAGGGCGCGATGGCGAGGCCCGAGCTCGCGAGGATGACGCCGGGCGAGGTCGAGCGCTCCGACCTGGCGGGGATCCTCGAAGCCGCCTGGTAGCAGCCGTACAGCGCGCCCGCCTGTAACTGGCCCGCCGCGCCGGGTTTCGATTACTGCGTCCGAAGCGAGGCGCCAGGATGGACGAGGAGAGACTGCTCACCTACCACCGCTTCACGCGAGAGCACGGCGTGAACCGCCCGCTCTACCTCCTCGCGCGCCTGCTTCTCGTCCCCTTCTTCCTCCTCTACCTCCGCCTGGCGCGGATCGGGCGGGAGCACGGCAAGGTCAGGGGCCCACTGATCGTCGCCGCCAACCACCGCAGCTTCCTCGACCCGTTCGTGATCGGCGCATCCCTCCCGTGGAGGCGCCCGCTCCACTACGTAGCCAAGGTCGAGCTCTTCGAGAAGCGCTGGCAGGCGTGGATCCTGAATCGCCTCGGTGCCTATCCGGTGCGCCGCGGCCAGTCCGACGACCAGACGCTGGTCACCTCCCGGGAGGTCCTCGAGCGGGGCGGCGCGATCTGCATCTTCCCCGAGGGGACGCGACACCGGACCGGCTCGCTGGCCCGGCCGAAGCGCGGGTTCGGCCGCCTCGCGCTGGAGACCGGAGCCGCGGTCCTGCCGGTCGCGGTCCACGGCACCGAACAGGTTCGGCGCGGCTGGAAGATCCGCCCGAAGAAGGTCCGGATCCGCATGGGTCGCGCGCTCACCTTCCCGCGGACCGAGGATCCCTCGCCCACGCTTGCGAACTCCGTCGGCGCCCGGGTCTGGCCGGTGATCGAGCTGCAGTGGGAATGGCTCGGCGGCCTGCCGCCGCTGCGCAAGGCCGCGGTGATCGGCGCGGGCAGCTGGGGGACCGCCGTCGCGGTCCTGCTCGCCCGTGGCGGCCTCGACGTCCAGCTCGGCACCCGGACGGAGGAACGGGCCGAGGAGATGAGCGAGACCCGCACCAACGAGCAGTACCTCCCCGGTGTGGAGCTCCCGGAGTCGCTGACGGTGAAGCGGGCCGCCGACATCGAGCTGGCGGGCATCGACCTGGTCTGCCTGGCCGTTCCCTCCGCGGCGCTGCCTCAGGCGGTCGGCTCGATCGGCGACCGCGTCGGGCAGCGGGCCTCGGTCCTGCTGCTCAGCAAGGGCATGGTCGCGCCGATGGCCGCACTGCCCTCCGAGTACGTATCGGAGCGCGTCCGCGCCCGCGCCCTCGCCTCGCTCGGCGGCCCGGCGCACGCCAAGGAGGCCGTGTCCGGGACGGCGGCACTGGTGCTCGGCAGCCGGGACCCCGACCTCCGTGACCAGCTCGGCAGCGTCTTCGACGAGGCGGGCCTGGTCTGCGAGCGCTCCGACGACATGATCGGCGTGGAGGTCGCAGGAGCCGCCAAGAACGCGGCCGCGCTGGCGGGCGCGGCGGCGCAGGCGCAGGGCATGAATGCGGCCGGGATCGCCACCGCCCAGGTCTGGCGGGAGTGCGTCGCCTATGCCAGGGCCCGGGGCGCCGAGCACGAGACTTTCGCGGGCATCGCCGGGGTGGGGGACCTGACCGCGACGATCCTGGCCGAGGGGAGCCGCAACCGCCGCGCCGGCGAGCTGCTCGGGCAGGGAACTCCGGCAGAGCAGATCCCGGGGATCATCGGCCAGGCCTCCGAGGGACTCGACTCGGTGCCGCTGATCGCCGAGGCGGTGAGGAAGTCCGGGATGGGCTGCTCCGCGCTCGACGGGCTCTCGGGCCTGATCGCGGGCGAGATCTCCCCCGGCGAGTGGATGGCGCGGGTCCGGCAGGCCGAGCGGCTGCGGCGCGAGCCGGCGGCGGGAGGCCGGGCGGCGTGAGCGGGGCCGATCGCCCTGCCGGGGGTACGCTTGCCGTGTGTCCGACTCGGATCAGGGCTCTGTCCCGGCCGAGGTGTCGAAGGCCGAGCTCGACCGCGCTTTCGAGAGCCTCTATCGCGACCACCTACGCGACGTCTACTCCTACTCGTACTACCGGATCGGCAACCACCACGACGCCGAGGACGTCACCGAGCAGGCGTTCCTACAGGCCTACCGTCACTTCGAACGCGCCCGCCGGGAATCGAACGGCCGGCCACTGCGGCCCTGGCTCATCCGCATCGCGCACAACCTGGCGTCCAACTATCACCGCGACAGGGCCCGCCGTCCGCAGCGGGTCCTCGAGGAGAGCGAGCCGATCGCGACTCCGCATGGCACCGAGCGGATCGTCGAGGGACGCGAGGAGCTGAAGAGCGTCATGGAGCACCTCCAGCATCTGCCCGACGACCGCCGCGACGCCCTGATCATGCGCTTTGCGCTGGGTATGGACAACCGCGAGATCGCGCGCGCCCTGGGCCGCTCGGACGGGGCGACCAAGGTCCTGATCCACCGCGCGATCAAGCAGCTCGAGGAGGAGATGAGCGCCGATGGCGGCTGAGCCCAGTCGAGACGTAGAGAACCTGCTGCGCTCCGCACTCCGGCCGATCGAGCCGCCGGAGAACCTCTCCGGCCGCGTGGAGGAGACGCTCAGCGCCGTGACCGAAGCGGCGGCGGAGGAGCTCGCCGCGTGGGCGGAGGAGCTCTCGGAGTCCGAGTTGCGCTCGCTGCGCGACCCCCGGAACTGGGTCCGACCTGCGGCGGCAATCGCGGCGGGGGGAATCGCCGCCGGCGGCCTCGTCCTGGTCGAGTTCCGGCGCCGCGGCTCGAAGCGTCCCAACCGCCTGGGCGGGCTCGCAGACCAGGTCTCGGACATCGCGGATCAGGTTCGAGACCAGGTCCGGAACCGCCGCGGCTAGCTAGGCAGCCGCCGCTCGCCGAACCGGGCGCGACGCGTAGAAGGCGATCACTCCCGTGATCCCGAGGATCAGGTGCAGGACGTTGTCTTCGTTGTTGACCGGGACCAGCTTGATCAGCGTGTCGTTCTCGGCGATGAACCCGATCCCGTTGTTGCTGGTCGCGATGAAACCGAGGACGCAGAGGACGAGGTAGAGAACGCCCACGAACAGAGCGGTGCCTCTTGCCGCGGATCCCGCGCCGATCAGCAGCAGCGCTCCGATCGAGATGTGGACGACGTTGTGCCAGCCGTTCACCGAGAGAACGCCGAAAACGTCGTCGGACCTGATCGAGTCTCCGGTCGCGAAGCTCGCCTCGTAGAAGAAGCCGATGATCCCGGCTATGACGAGCACCGCGCCCACCAGCAGGCAGTACAGCCTTGCGGGGCTTGCTTCCTCCATTTCATTCCTCCTTGAGCTACATGATCCGAATCACTGAACCGCTCGTAGCCACATGCGTGGGAGGCCATCGAGTAGATCACTCCAGGGGCCCGTGAGGTGACCCGGGCGGAGCTCCAGCGCCTCGCGGACGAGGACCTGATGCCCATGGTCAGCCGTCAGGACCCGGTCGCCTTCGAGGTCTTCTACGACCGGCACGCCGGGGCGGCGTACTCGCTCGCGTACCGGATCGTCGGCAGTCGCACCGCCGCTGAGGACGTCACTCAGGAAGCGCTGATCTCGATCTGGCGGAGTGGCGCGCGCTACGACCGGGCGCGAGGGAGCGTGCGGACCTGGACGCTGGGGATCGTCCGCAACCGGGCGATCGACATGCTGCGCAAGGAGTCCGGCCGATCTCCGAAGCTGGCCGCAGGCGGCGACGAGATCCTGGAGGGCCGAGCCGCCGAAGAGCTCACGGACACCGAGGCCGTGCGCAGGGAGACGGCGCAGGAGGTCCGGGGAGCGATTCACGGGCTGCCCGAGGACCAGTCCCGGGTGATCGAGCTCGCCTACTACGGCGGCTTCAGCCACTCGGAGATCGCGGCGATGCTCAACGAGCCCCTCGGGACGATCAAGGGCCGGATGCGCATGGCCATGGACAAGATCAGAGCGACGCTGGCGGAGGGCTGGTGAACGGCGAGCATCCCGATGGGGACGACCTGGTCGCCTTCGCGCTGGGCGCGCTCGACCCGGGTGAGGAGCGGGCGGTCGAGGCCCACACGCCGAGCTGTGCGCGGTGCACCCGCGAGCTCGAGGCTCTGATTCCCGCGGTCGCCGTCCTCGGTGAATCGGTCGAGCAGCTCGAGCCGCCGCCGGCGCTGCGCGACCGTGTGCTCGGGGAGGTGCATGCCGACGTCGCCCGGTCCGAGACCGATCGCGAGGCGGCGTCGTCGCCGCCTCCCCGGCGCGGCTGGTTCGGCCTCCTGACGCGCCCCGCGATCGCCGTCGGGCTCGCCATCGTCCTCGCGGCGGTCGGCGGCTACGTGATCGCCGGGAACGACGACGGCGGCGTCACGGAGACCACCGTCCCCGTCGTCGCCCAGCAGGACATCGGTGGGACGCTCGCGGTCGGCGAGAACAGCTCGATGCTGGATCTCCACGGCCTCGGCCAGCTGAAGGGCGGCGAGGTCTACCAGGTCTGGGTGGCCACGGGCCAGACCCTGCGGCCCTCCTCGAACTTCATCCCGGACGCAAACGGCAGGGCGATGACGGCAGTCGACGGCCGGCTCGCCTCCGGCACCAAGGTGATGGTCACCAAGGAGCCGCAGCCGGGGCGGACGACGCCCACGCCGCCGATTCTGCTCAGCGCGACCGTGGACTGAGGCCCGGCTGGCCGGCGAGCCCGCTCGTCTACGCTGGCCGACCATGGCAGCGGGCACCCAGCAGCGCCAGACCTGCTACCGGCACCCCAACCGTGAGACCGGCGTGTCGTGCTCGAACTGCGGCCGCCCGATCTGCCCCGACTGCATGACCTCCACCTCGGTCGGGATGCGCTGCCCCGAATGCGCCCGGCAGACCACGAAGGTGAGGACCGGCCCCGGGGCCTTCAGTCCCACCGCGGGGAAGATGCCCGCGACGATCGCGCTGATCGCGATCAACGTGATCGTCTTCCTAATCGAGTTGGCCGGCGGCGGAGCGGGTCAGTTCAGCAACGGCGGGTCCGTGATCCAGGATGCCGGCCTGCGCGGGCCCGACGTCGCCGATGGCGATTGGTGGCGGGTGATCTCCGGCGGTTTCCTGCACGCCGGCTTCCTCCACCTGCTCTTCAACATGTACGTCCTCTACGTGGCGGGCAGCATCCTCGAGCCCGGTATCGGGACGCCTCGGTTCCTCGGCATCTACTTCGTCTCCCTGGTTGCCGGCTCTCTCGGCGCGCTGATCGTCGATCCCAACTCGCTCACGGTCGGAGCTTCGGGTGCGATCTTCGGTCTGATGGCGGCCGTCATCGTTGTCGCTCGGGGGAGAGGGGTCGAGCAGGTCGCACAGCAGTTCGGCATCTTCATCGTCCTCAACCTGCTCCTCACCTTCGCGGTCCCTGGAATCTCGATCGGCGGTCACATCGGCGGGCTGATCGGCGGCATGGTGGCGGCCCTGCTGGTGATCTTCGTGGAGCGGCGCATGAGCGGCCGCCCCGGTTATGCCCTGGAGGTCGCCGGGATCCTGCTGGTCTTCGGGGCGACGTTCGCCGGCGCCTTGGCGGTCGCCTAGCGCGCAGCGACCTCGGGCGGCGCCTAGTCGTCGATCGCCATCAACGCGCGCTCATACTGGGCGCGGTCGAAGGTGAATGGCCCGAAGCCTTGGTAGTCCCACTCGGGCCGCGTCGGCTGCTCGAACTCATCCCAGGTGACCGTGTCGTCGGTGACGGTCACCCGGGCCATCAGGGGCGAGCAGCCGACCTCGCCGCAGCCGCAGCCCAGCAGCGCGGTCTTCTCGTCGTCCCCCTCGAACATCGGTGTGCCCTGCCCGCCGAGAAACTGCCCGGCGAGGTCGATCCGCATGTATCCGGCGACGAGCCCGATGTAGTTGCCGGCGATCTCCTCCTCCGCGTCGGCCTCGGCGGAAGGGAGCTCGGCGTGGCGAACGAGCTCGGGGAAATCGACCCCGTTCACCTTGATCTCGATCTGCCGCAGGCCGTCGGGGAAATCCTCACCCGCCGGCGCGAACTCGAAGCTCACCTCATCCACGGCCGGATCATTGCACCGGCAAAATCCCTGCCGGCCCTGACCGCGCGGCGGGCCGCGCCGAGCCCGGCGCTCGCAGCGCCCTCGGACACGTCGCGGGCCGTCCGGACGCCGCCGCCGGCGACCCGGCGGCCGATCGAGGCTGCCTCGCCTACGAGCAGCCCGGGCAGCTCGCCAACGGAGTGCGACCCGTCCGATCCCCAGTCCTCGGCCGGCTCGGGCGGTGGCGGGGTCACCGCTCGCTTTGGTTGCTTGATCCCGACCTGCTCGGCGAGCCTTGCCTCGCGCGCGGTCGACGGCTCGCCGACCGGGGTCTCGGCAGCAGGCTGATCGGCCTGTGGCTTCACCGGCGCCGCCGTGGCCTGCGCCCCTGCCGAGGAGGCAGCGCGGCGCTCGGCCTCGCGCTTCAGGTCCTCGACGGACGCCTTCAGGGTCGACTTGTGAGCGCGCCGGGCCACCGGCCCGGGCAGCGGGATGCCGACCTCGAGGCCGAACTTGTACGTCGCGCGGGTGCGGTCGGAGCCGAGCTCCTCGAAGAGATAGTGACCGTCGGCGTCGTTGATTCCGTTGCCCTCGATGAAGTCCCACTCGATTCGCTCCGGCGCGTCGTAGCGGTAGTCGAGCGTGTAGTCGACCTTGCGGACCTTGGCATCGACCACCAGCCGGACCCGCTTGCCGCGCCCCTGCTCGTCCCAGTCGAGGACCTCGGTGTCCACCACGGCGCTCTGCCACTTCGGGAAGGTCTCGTAGTCGGTGATCGCGTCGAAGCAGGTCTTGATCGGTGCCGCGATCTCGACGGTGTGCTCGGCCCAGTTGAGCCCCATCTCTCTCCTTCCTAGGTACGTGCCGCCGGTGCTGCCAAGCCCACCGGCAAGAAGGGCACGCCCTCGGGGGCGTCAACCCTATCCGGGTGCAAGAGGTGGGCGAGCAGCGCGGTCCCCTCGACGAGCCGCGGGCCCGGCCGCGAGAATGATGCCGCCGCGTCCACCGCCCAGATCCGCTCGGCGCCGATCGAGCCCACCTGGGCCGCCCGGCCCTCGACCTCGGCGCGGGCCTGCGAGGCGTCCCAGCCGCAGGGCATCGCCACGATCACCTCGGGCTGGGAGGCGATCAGCTCATCCCAATCCGCCGTCCGCGACTTCGCTCCCGCCGCGCCGAGGACGTCCTCGCCGCCGGCGATCTCGATCATCTCGGGAACCCAGTGCCCGCCGATGAATGGCGGATCGAGCCATTCGAGGGCGAGCACGCGGGGACGGGGGGCTCCGTCCACCGTCGCGCGGACGTCATCGAGCCGCCGCCCGAGGTCCTCCCGCAGGCGGGCCGCCCGATCGGGGACGCCGGCCGCTTCGCCAAGACGTGGCAGGTCGGCGAGCACCTGGTCGAGGTTCGATGGGTCGAGCGAGATGACCCGCGGCCGGGAGGGCAGCCGGGCAGCGACCGCCACGACGTCCTCGTAGGAGACGGCGCAGACCTCGCAGACCGCCTGGGTGACGATCAGGTCGACGTCGAGCTCACGCAGCGCCGGCTCGTCGAGCTCGTAGAGGTGGCGGCCCTCGCCGGTGAGGCGGCGCACCTCGGCGTCGATCTCGCCGGCCGTAGATCCGGCGGCGGTTTTTGTGGCCGCCGAATATGTGGGAACCAGGCTCCGGGTCAGGTGTGGCTTGCGCGCGGCTTCTGGCGGGTAGTCGCACTCGTGGGTGACGGCGACGACTTGATCGCCCAGACCGAGGCCGAATAGCATTTCGGTCGCAGAGGGCACGAGACTCGCGATTCGCACCCGACGAATATGGCACTTCTTAGCGACGAGGAGATCAAGGATCGGCTCAAGGGGCTGGACGGCTGGCGCCAGCGCGGCGAGTACATCGTCAAGAGCTTCGACCGGGCTGACTTCGTCGGCTCGGTCAAGTTCGTCGATTCGCTGGTCGACCCGGCGGAGGAGATGAATCACCACCCCGACATCGCGATCTCCTGGAGCCAGGTCGAGGTCGCGATCTCGACGCACGCCGAAGGCGGCCTGACCGAGAACGACTTCGAGCTGGCGAAGAGGGTTGAGCAGCTCGCCTAGCCGAGCGGCATGCCCGTCCCAAACACGGGCACCTCGTTCGCTAGCCTTGGCTCGTCGCCAGTGAACGACGACGATCCCCCTCGAAGTACGCGCGCCCATAGGGGCGTCACCGAACCGGTCGCGGACCGGACGCCTTGCCCGGAGCCGGGGCGATGACGGCTGTCCTTCTCGTCCTGCTATTCGTTCTGATCGCCATCAATGGCATCTTCGTCGCGGCCGAGTTCGCTCTGGTGCGCTCGCGCCGGTCCCGGCTCGAGCAGCTCGCCTCGGACGGCAGCCGCGGCGCCAGCGGGGTCCTCGAGCAGCTCGATCAGATCGACGAGTACCTGTCGGCGTGCCAGCTCGGGATCACCATGGCCTCGATCGGGATCGGCTTTCTCGGCGAGCCCGCCGTCGCCGAGCTGATCGAGCCCGTCTTCGGGGGGTTCTCACACGGAGCGGCGGTCGCGATCTCCGTGGGGATCGCGTACGCGCTGGTCACCTCGCTGCACGTCGCGGTCGGCGAGCAGGCGCCCAAGCTCTTCGCGATCGCTCGCCCGGAGGGAAGCGCCCGGCGCCTGGCCGCGCCGCTGCGCTGGTTCCGGCGGATCAGCGCTCCCTTCACCATCGCTCTGACCTGGATGGCGAACGGCATCGTTCGGCTCTTCGGCGTCCGTCCCGAGGAACTCGACGAGGACCAGCCCACTTCCGAGGACCTCCAGGTCCTGATCTCTCAGTCCGCGACGGGCGGCAAGCTCGACCCGGGCGAGGCGGGGATGCTGAGTGGCGTCTTCCACCTGCACGAGCAGGAGGCGCGCGAGGTGATGACCCCGATCCCGGCGGTGGTCACCGTCGATGCGTCCGCGACCGTCTCCGAGGGGCTCAACCTCTGCATCTCCTCAGGTCACAACCGCCTGGTCGTGGTCGAGGACGGCAACGCCGACCGCGTCCGCGGGATCGTTCACGCGCTCCGGCTCGTGCGGCTGATGATGACCGAGGGCCCCGAGGCGAAGCTCGAGCCGGCGATCCGCGACGCCCTGATCGTCCCGGAGACCAAGCCACTCGACGACCTCCTGACGGAGCTCCAGCGCCAGCGTTCCTCGATGGGCGTGGTGGTCGACGAGTACGGCCGGACGGTCGGGATCGTCACCGTCGAGGACATCCTCGAGGAGGTGGTGGGGGAGATCGAGGACGAGACGGACCCCCTGGCGGGCTCGCTGCGACAGCTGGCGAACGGCGACTGGTACGTCCGCGGGCACGTCTCGCTCGGTGATCTCGCCGACCGGGGCATCGAGCTGCCGGTGGACACCGACGCCTACAACTCGGTCGGCGGGTACGTCTTCGGGGAGTTGGGCCGGCTGCCGAAACGCGGGGATCTGATCACCGCCGACGGCTACGAGATCCGGGTCGAGTCGGTGCGCGAGAACCGGATCGAAGCGGTTCGAATCCACCCAAGCGGCGACCAGGCCGCTCCTCAATGAGCGAGGGCAAAAGCCCGAGCGGTTAGGCGGGGCGGCCGCTCGTCGCCGCGATCTGATGGCGAAGCCGGGTAGTTCCAGGCACTTTCCCTTCCGTCCGTTTAGGGCTCTACGTTGCGCGTGATCCAAGGGTGCACCGCAGGCGCAGCCGAGGTGCAGCCCGCTAATGGAGGGTCTTGAGGAGGCCACATGTGGGTCGTCCGGTTCAGCGACAAGCAGCTCGAGATAGTCAGGGCGGTGCTCCGCTCGGAGGGACACCGCGGGCCGGCACTGGAGGGGGCGCTCGAGGCGCTCGACCTAGCCCGGTGGGATGAGCTTCCGGAGGCGCAGCTCCCGTGGTCGGAGATCGAAGCCGAGGCAACGAAGCAGGGTGTCTCGGAGGCGGACGTGATCTGGGATCGTTCCGGGCGCCATGAGGAGCCCGCGGTCCCCCCGATGGCGACCAAGTCTCGCGTCAAGCGCAAGGGCAAGCAGGCCGCCTAGCGCCACTCCGCTTCTCGGCGCGGCGCTCGTCGCGTTGACGGTCGCCGCCGGGTGCGGCGACGACTCCACCTCACCGCCGAACCGCTTCGACGGCGGCCGCGCGATGTCGCTGGTTCGCGCGCAGGTTGCGGTCGGCCAGCGCCCGGCGGGCTCCTCTCAGCTCCGGAATCTCGCGGTCACCCTGCGGGACACGCTCGGGGCGGAGCCGGGCGCCCGGGTCCGCGCGCATTTCGAGCCCTTCCCGAGCACCGGCCCGCAGCGGGGGCTACGGAACCTCGTGGGCGTTCTCTCAGGCCGCGCCCCGGCGATCCTGATCGGCGCCCACTACGACACCGAGTGGCATCCGAAGGGATTCATCGGAGCCAATGACGGCGCCGCCGGAACGGCCGCCGTTTTGGAGCTCGCCCGGGCGCTTCCGGATACCCTGCCCGAGAACCACCGCGAGATCCGGTTCGTCCTCTTCGACGGCGAGGAGGATTCGCCCGGCTGCACGGACCGGGACTTCCAGTTCTGCGCGCTGCGCGGGTCGCGCGCCTATGCGGCCGCTCACCCGCGACAGATCGGCGACATGATCCTGCTCGACTACATCGCCAACCGCGGCGCGCAGATCAGGCGCGAGGCGAACTCGAATCAGGCCCTCTGGGATCAGCTTCGGCAGGCGGCCGATCAGGTCGGCGCAGCCGACATGTTCCCGGCGGGACTCCAGGGCGGCGTGCTCGACGACCACATCCCGTTCCTCGAGCAGGCCGTTCCGTCCATCGACCTGATCGACTTCAACTACGCGTACGCGGACACGCTCGAGGACACCGTCGACAAGCTCGATCCGGCCGTGCTCGACAAGGTCGGCGAGACAGTCGCCCAGCTCGTCGTCGACATGAACGGCTAGTCGTAGTCGTAGAAGCCGGCGCCTGCCTTGCGCCCGAGCTTGCCGGCATCCACCAGCGCAATCAGCCGGCCGGGTGGGCGGTGGTGCTCCTCGCCGCTGTCGGCGTAGAGCGCCTCACCGATCGCGACCGCGACGTCGGCGCCGATCAGGTCGAGCAGGGCGAGGGGACCCATCGGGTAGTTGGCGCCCAGGGTCATGCACCGATCGACGTCCTCGGCCCCCATCCCGGTCTGCTCCATCAACCGGACCGCATCGAAGAGGTAGGGGAAGAGCAGGCGGTTGACGACGAAGCCGGGTTCGTTCGGCACCTCGACGACGGTCTTTCCGATCGCCTCGCACCACGCGCTCGCCCGAGGGCGGATCTCATCGTTGGCGGCGTCCGGGAGACAGAGCTCGATCAGGTCCATCTTCACCACCGGGTTGAACGGGTGGAGGCCGAAGACGCGTTCGGCGTGGCCGCTCTGCGCGCCGATCTCATCGAGCGAGAGGGAGGAGGTCGTGGTGGCGAGATCGGCATCGCTCGCAGCGTCCCCCACCGCTCTCAGCATTTCCGCTTTGGGCCCGAGCTCCTCCACGACGGCCTCGACGATCAGGTCACAGTCGGCGAGGTCGGATGCATCGGTAGTCACCTTGATGCCCCCGCCCTCGGCGCTTTCGACCTTCGCGGCGAGCTTCTGGGCCTGCTCCTCCGCGCGCCACGCTGAGGCATCGGATCGGGCGAGCAGCAGGACCCGCGAGGCGACGCTCGCGCAGGCCGCGAGGCCGGTCGCGATCGTGCCGCTGCCCGCGATCGCCGGCCGCTCATAATATGTAGGGGCGCCCGCCACGCGGGGGTGTCTATCACGGGATGCCTGAGGCGGCGTACAGTCGTGCCGTGGCGGAGACGAGGAGCCAGTGGATGGTCCGGATGATGGAGATCTGGAACGCGGGCGAGTACGAGCGGTTTCTGGACGGGCTCGGCCCGGAGCTCGAATTTACGAGCGGACGCTCGAGCTGGCCCGGGGTGGTACTGGCTGACTCGCCAGTCAATGGGTGTATGCTCATGTCTACGAGACTTGGTTGCTTGAAGAAACCGACCTAGGAGGCAAGAGGTGGCTGAGAACGGAACGTTCGGTGGACGCGAGGTCGTGATCGTGGAGGCCGCCCGCCTCCCGGTCGGGCGCGGGCACGAGGAGAAGGGCTATTACAAGGACGTCCACGCGTCGAATCTGCTCGCCAATACCTACAGCGCGGTGATCGAGCGGGCCGGGATCGATCCTTCCGAGGTCGAGGACGTCGTCGCCGGCTGTGTCCAGCAGTTCGGCGAGCAGGGCATCAACATCGCCCGGAATGCCTGGCTCGAAGCCGGCCTCCCGATCGAGACTCCCGCCACGACCGTCGACCGCCAGTGCGGCTCGGCTCAGCAGGCCGTCAACTTCGCCGCGGCCCTCGTCGCCTCCGGCGTCCATGACGTCGCCATCGGCGGCGGGGTCGAGCACATGGGCCACATCTCCTTCGCCGACTCCGCCGAGGTAATGAAGGAGCACGGCTTCGCCTTCTCACCCCAACTGCTCGAGCGGTACAACCTCGTGCCCCAGGGCATCTCGGCCGAGATGATCGCCGACAAGTGGGAGATCCCTCGCTCGGAGCTCGATGAGATCGGCCTCCGCTCCCATCAGCTCGCCCAGCAGGCGACCGAGGAGGGCCGCTTCGAGCGCGAGATGATCCCCTGGCAGAACAACGGCGACACCTACGTGACCGACCAGGGCATCCGCCCGCCCGGTCCGGACAGTCTCGAGAAGCTCTCCCAGCTGAAGCCGGCCTTCAAGGAGGACGGCAAGATCACCGCCGGGAACTCCTCGCAGGTCTCCGACGGGGCCGCCG
>Ga0126307_10000211_pt1 | contig 37589 bp, 37 predicted proteins | sample Plot28_FD_89955 | JGI IMG/M metagenome (GOLD analysis project Ga0126307, IMG submission 89955) | Serpentine soil microbial communities from UC McLaughlin Reserve, CA, USA - Plot28 | ecosystem: Environmental > Terrestrial > Soil > Grasslands | place: USA: UC McLaughlin Reserve, Lake County... | reverse complement strand
TGATCGCCGAGCGCGCGTGGGAGGACCTCGACGGGCCGGTCGTGCGGGTGGCGACGCCCGACGTGCCGATCCCGTTCTCGCCGCCGCTCGAGCAGGCCGTGCTCCCGCAGGTCGACGACGTGAGGGAGGCGTGCCGTGAGCTCCTCGAGTACTGAGACGACGTTCGTCGACGTGACGATGCCCCAGATGGGGGTGTCGGTAGCCGAGGGCACCGTCGTCGAGTGGAAGAAGCAGGTCGGCGACTGGGTGCAGGCCGACGAGATCATCGCCTCGATCTCGACCGACAAGATCGACACCGATGTCGAGTCGCCGGCGACCGGCCGGCTCCAGGAGGTGCTCGTCGACGTCGGCACGACGGTCGAGGTGGGCACGGTGCTGGCGAAGATCGCCACGGACGCGAAGCCGGGCGAGCCGCACGTGTCGGAGGCCGAGACCGGCACCGGCGAGGCCACCGCCGCGCTCGGAGCGCCCGGCGAGGCGGGCGAGCTGCAGGGAGACACGACGGAGAAGGCGCCGCGCAAGTACTCGCCTGTGGTGATGCGCATCGCCGCCGAGCACAACATCGACCTCGACAAAGTGACGGGAACCGGACGCGGTGGCCGCGTGCGCAAGCAGGATGTGATGGCGCTCGTCGATGGCGAAGGCGAGCCGCCGATGCACATCGAGAGCCCGTACAGGCCCGATGAGCCGGCGAAGCCGAAGACGCGCAAGCCGCGGTTCGAGGCGCCCGCCGCGGAGCCGTCCGCCGGCGGCCAGAGCGCGCCGCTGTCGCGCATGCGCCAGTCGATCGGCGCGGCGATGGTGCAGTCGCTGCAGACCGCGGCGACGTGCACGACGGTCATCGAGGCCGACATGAGCCGGATCGAGGCCGAGCGGGTGAAGACCGGCCTGACGTACCTGCCGTACATCGCCCGCGCGGCGATCGAGACGCTGCGCGAGTTCCCGGCGCTCAACGCCACGCTCGAGGGGGAGGCGCTGACCACCTACGACGGCGTCCACCTCGGCATCGCCGTCTCGCTCGCGGAGGGCGGGCTCATCGTCCCGGTGATCCGCGACGCGCAGGAGCTCGCGCCCGAGGGGCTCGCGGCGCGCATCAAGGACCTGGCCAAGCGCGCCCGAGCCGGCGACCTGAGTCCCGACGAGGTGCACGGCGGCACGTTCACGATCACCAACCCCGGCGGCTACGGCTCGATCATGGCCACGCCGGTGATCAACCAGCCGCAGGTCGCGATCCTCGACACCGAGGCCGTGGTCAAGCGGCCCGTCGTCGTCACCGACGACCTCGGCAACGACTCGATCGCCATCCGCCCCATGACCTACCTGTGCATGTCGTGGGACCATCGCGCGCTCGACGGCGCGCTCGCCGCGCAGTTCCTCGCCGCGCTGCGGGCCAGGATCGAGGCCTGACCATGGAGGTCCGGCACCTCGGCCTGGTGCCCTATGGCGACGGCGTGGCGCTGCAGGAGGCGCTCCGGGCCGAGGTCCTCGCAGGCGAGGCGCCCGAGCAGCTGCTGCTGCTCGAGCATCTGCCGGTGTACACGCTCGGCCGGCGCTCGGCGCCCGGCGACCTGCCGCTCTCGGGTGCCTTCCTGGCCGACCAGGGCATCGAGGTCTTCCGGACCGACCGCGGCGGCAAGCTCACGTACCACGCGCCCGGGCAGCTCGTCGGCTACCCGATCATGCGCGTCGACGACGTGATCGCGTTCCTGCGCACGATGGAGCGCGCGATCGTCGACGCGCTCGCCGGGGCCGGGATCGTTGCCGGGACACGGCCCGGCAAGGAGTACACCGGCGTGTGGGTGCAGGACCGCAAGATCGCCTCGATCGGCGTGCACCTCTCGCGCGGCGTGTCGACCCACGGCTTCGCCGTCAACGTCGACCTCGACCTCGCGCCGTTCACCTGGGTGGTGGCCTGCGGCCTGCCCGACGTGGCGATGACCTCGATCGCGGCGGAGGGCGGCACGGACGACGTCGCCCGCTTCCGCGAGCGCATGGAGCGCGCGTTCCGGGCGGCGTTCGCGCCGGTACCCTCAATGACGTGAGCACGCGTTCGCGTTCGAACCCGGGCGGAATGGACGTGCTGCGCGTCCTGGGCCGCGACGTCGAGCCCTACCGCGGCCGCAAGCCGCCATGGTTCAAGGTCCGCCCGCCGGGCGGCCCGAAGTACCGGGAGCTGTCGGAGATGATCGGCTCGGAGGGCCTGCACACCGTCTGCCAGGAGGCGGCGTGCCCGAACGTCGGCGAGTGCTGGGAGCGCGGGACGGCCACGTTCATGATCCTCGGCGACACGTGCACCCGCCGCTGCGGCTTCTGCAACGTCAAGACGGGCAAGCCGACGTGGAACGACCCGCTCGAGCCGCTGCGCGTCGCCCGCTCCGTGGCCAAGATGGGCCTGCGGCACGCCGTCATCACGAGCGTCGACCGCGACGACCTGCCCGACTACGGCGCGCAGGTCTGGGTCGGCGTCATCCGCTCCGTGCGCATGCAGGCGCCCTGGTGCAAGGTCGAGTGCCTCACGCCCGACTTCCGCGGCGAGGAGATGCCGCTGGCCAAGGTCATCGCCGAACGGCCGGACGTCTTCAACCACAACGTCGAGGTCGTGCCGCGGCTGTACCCCGTCGCCCGCCGCGGGTCGCGGTGGGAGCGCTCGCTGCGCGTGCTGCGCAACGCCAAGGAGATGGGCGGGGACGAGGTCGTCACGAAGTCCGGCCTGATGGTCGGGCTCGGCGAGACGCACGAGGAGATGGTCGACGCCTTCGGCCAGCTGCGCGCGCAGGGCGTCCAGGTGCTGACCGTCGGGCAGTACCTGCGCCCGACCGAGCGCCACCTGCCGGTGGTCCGCTACTGGCACCCCGACGAGTTCAAGGCGCTCGAGACCGCCGCCTACGACCTGGGCTTCGAGCACATCGCGGCCGGCCCGCTCGTGCGCTCGAGCTATCACGCCGACGAGCACGTCAAGCAGGAGCGCCCGGGCGTCGGGCCGCTCGCCGCTTAGTGTTCCCGCTGCGCGACAACATCCCGACGGATCGCTTCCCGGTCCTGACGGTCACGTTCATCGCGCTGAACGTCCTCGTCTACTTCCTCTTGCAGGACGGCGGCCTGGGCCTGCCGAACGGAGGGGAGACCGGCGAGTGGCCCGTCCCCGACTACGCCGCCATTCCGTGCGAGGTCTTCGGCAAGTGCGCCAACACCGGCGAGCCGTGGCCGGTCAACGCGTTCACGTCGATGTTCATGCACGGGTCCATCCTGCACCTCGGCGGCAACATGCTCTTCCTGTGGATCTTCGGCAACAACGTCGAGGACTCCATGGGCCCGGTGAAGTTCGTCGCGTTCTACCTGCTCGGCGGACTGGTGGCCCTTGCGGCCCAGGCGATCCTCAACACCGACTCGCCGGTGCCGACGATCGGCGCCTCGGGCGCCGTGGCCGGCGTCCTCGGGGGCTACATCCTGCTCTTCCCGCGAGCGCGCGTCGTGACGTTGATCTTCATCGTCTTCTTCTTCACGTTCATCGAGCTGCCGGCGCTCGTGGTGCTCGGCTTCTGGTTCGTCCAGCAGATCATCTTCGGCGCGGCCGACCTGACGAACCCCACGGGCGGCGGCGGGGGCGTCGCGTACTTCGCCCACATCGGCGGCTTCGTGTTCGGGCTGCTCGCGATCCGCCTGTTCGCGAGCCGCGAGCGGCACGAGCGACAACTGCGGCGCGCGCGCTTGACGTGAGGGGCGCGATCGCCGGCATCGCGCTGGTCTTCGTGTGCGCGCTCGGCTTCCTGACGGTCTACGTGACCGTGCGCAACGGCCCGGACATCCTGACGGTGGCGTCGGTGATCGTCCTCGGGCTGCTGGGCTTCGGCATCCTCGGCGCCCTCGGCGAGCCCCCCGACCGGCGGCGCTGACATGCCCTACACGCTGCTGCCGGGCGGGTCGATGCGCCGCCGGCGGCGGCGGGGCCGGGTCGTGGCGGCGCTCGCGCTCGCCGCCCTCGCCGCGCTCGTGCTCGCGGCGCGCGCGGGCGATCCGCGGGCCACCGGACGCGCGCCCGGCGTCGTCGTCCTCGACGCCGGCACCGAGCCGCTCGCCGGCGGCGGGACGACCCCGCGCCGGCTGGCGGTACGGCTGGACGGCGCGCGCGACGCCGTGGCGCTGCGGCTGCGCCACCCGCCGCGCGCGGGGCTCCTCTTCGACCTCGAGTCGGGCCGCGTGCTGTGGCGGCGGGCGCCCGCGCGCGTGCTCCCGATCGCCTCGCTGACGAAGATCATGACCGCCCTGCTCGTCGCCGAGCGGCTGCGGCCCCGCACCCTCGTCCCGATCACGCGCGAGGCGCTCGCGTACAAGGGCTCGGGCGTCGGGGTCCTGCCGCGCGGCGCGCGCATCCGCACGGAGACGCTGCTGCACGGGCTGCTGCTGCCCTCGGGCAACGACGCCGCGATCGCGCTCGCGCAGGCCGCCGCCGGTGGCAGCGTGCCCCGGTTCCTGGCGGCGATGAACGGGCGGGCGCGGCGGCTCGGGCTGACGTGCACGCACTTCTCCTCGCCCAGCGGCTACCGCGACGCGGGCAACCACTCGTGCGCCGCCGACCTGGCGGCGCTCGCGCGCGCCGTGCTGCGGACGCCGCGGCTGGCGCGGATCGTCCGCCGCCGCGCGGCGGTGCTGCCGTTTCCCGGCAAGGGCGGGCGGCTCTACCTCTACAACAACAACCCGCTCCTGCGCATGCGCTACCGCGGCACCACGGGCGTCAAGACCGGCTACACCGACGCCGCGGGCCGCTGTCTCGTCGCGAGCGTGCGCCGCGGCGGCACCGCCCTCGGGGTCGTCCTGCTGCACTCGCCCGACCCCGGCCTGCAGGCGCGCAAGCTGCTCGACCGCGGGTTCGCGCGCGCCCGCTGAGCGGTCCCGGGCGCCCGCGGGCCCGTACCCCGGCCGGATGCATGCGCCCGACCGCAAGAGCGAGCACCTGCGGATCGCCGCCGAGCCCGGCGTCGAACACGCGTCAGCGACGGGACTCGAGCACGTCCGCCTGTGCCATCGGGCGCTGCCCGAGCGCGACCTCGACGCCGTCGACGTCGACACGGAGCTGCTCGGCCGGCGCCTCTCGGCGCCGCTGATCGTCTCCGCCATGACCGGCGGGACCGCGGCCGCCGCGGAGGTCAACCGCGAGCTCGCCCGTGCGGCGGCGAGCCTCGGGATCGGCCTCGCGCTCGGGTCCGGGCGCCGCCTGCTGGAGGACCCGGGCCTCGTGCCGACGTTCCTCCCCGCCGGCGGCGAGCGGCCGCCGCTCCTGCTCGCCAACCTCGGCGCCGCGCAGGTCCGGGGCCGCGGCGGCGACGCGCGCGCGGACCAGGTGGTAGAGCTGCTCGGCGCCGACGGCCTGTGCATCCACCTCAACCCCATCCAGGAGGCGGTGCAACCGGAGGGCGAGCCGACGTTCTCGGGTGTGCTCGACGGCATCGCCGCGGCGGTGGCGCGCCTGGCGCCGCGCCCGGTGGTGGTCAAGGAGGTCGGGTTCGGCCTCGACCCGGCGGACGTCGCGCTGCTGCGCCAGGCCGGGGCGGCGGCCATCGACGTGGCCGGGAGCGGCGGGACGAACTGGGCGCTCATCGAGGGGCGCCGCGACGAGGGAGGCACCACCCTGGCCGCCGCATTCGCCGACTGGGGCGTGCCCACCGCGACCGCCGTGGCCGGCGCACGCCAGATCGCCGGACCCCTGCCCGTCATCGCCTCGGGCGGACTGCGCGACGGCGTCGACGTCGCCAAGTGCCTCGCCCTGGGCGCGTCCGCGTGCGGGATCGCGCGCCCCTTCCTGCTCGCGGCGCGCGCCGGTCGCGCCGCCGACGCGGCGGCCACCGTGATCCGCCAGCTCCGGATCGCCACCTGGGCCGCCGGCGCGCGTTCGGCCGCGGAGCTCGGTCCGGAGCACCTGGCATGAGGATCGCGGTCATCGGGGCGGGGTTGGGCGGGCTCGCCGCGGGGCTGCGCCTCCAGGGCGCCGGCCACGAGGTCGTCATCCTCGAGCAGGGCACGGCGCCGGGCGGCCGCGCCTCCCGGCTGCGCGACGGCGGCTTCACGTGGGACACGGGGCCGTCGCTGATCACGATGCCGTGGGTCCTCGAGGAGACGTTCGCGGCCGCGGGCCTGGACCTCCACGCCGAGGTGCGGCTGCGCCGCCTGGACCCGCTGTATCGCATCCGCTGGGCGGACGAGACGCGCCACCTCGACTTCACCGGCGACCGCGAGCGGCTGCGCGCGGAGGTCGCGAAGTTCTCGGCCGCCGACGCCGGCAGGCTGGACGGCTTCCTCGACGCGCTGGCGCCGATCTACGCCGAGGGAATCCTCGGCGCCGGGCGGCGGGACATGTCGTCGCTCGCCGCGTTCGCGCGCGTCGTGCCCGCGATGGTGCGCCACGGCGCACTCGCGCCGCTGCACCGCCTCGTCGCGCGCCACCTCCACCACCCGCGCGTGCGCGAGGCGTTCTCCTTCCACTCGCTGTTCATCGGCGGCGACCCGTTCCGCGTGCCGGCGATCTACGCCGCGCTCGTGCACCTCCAGATGCTCGACGGCGGCTGGTACGCGGACGGCGGTGTCTACGCGGTGGTCGAGGCGATGGCGCGCGCGCTCGACGTCCGGTGCGGCGCGCGGGTGGACCGCGTCGAACTCCGGCACGGGCGCGTGGCCGGCGTGGTGCTGGAAGGCGGCGAGCGCGTCGCGGCCGACGCCGTCGTCTCCAACGCCGACGCGCTGGGCACGCACGAGCTGCTCGGCCGCCCGGCGCCGCGGCGCAGCCTGCGGCCGACGATGTCGTGCTTTCTGCTCTACCTCGGGGCCGACCGGACCTTCGACGCGCTCCTGCACCACACGCTGCTCGTCGGGCCGGGCTATCGCGAGTTCATCCGCACCGCGACGCGCGGGCGCACGCTGCCGTCGACGCTGTCGACCTACGTGCACGCGCCGGCCCGCAGCGAGCCGGGGATGGCGCGGCCCGGCGGCGACTCACTGTGCGTCCTGCTGCCCGTGCCGAACCTGCGCGCGCGGATCGACTGGGGGACCGAGGCGGACGGGCTGCGCGACGCCGTCCTCGACGACCTCGAGCGCGTGCACGGGCTCACCGGGCTGCGCGCGGCGATCAGCGTCGAGCACCGGATGACGCCGGCGGACTTCCGCGACCGCTTCGGCGCCGTCGCGGGCAACGCCTTCGCGGTCGAGCCGACGCTGCACCAGTCGGCCTACCTCCGGCCGGGCAACCGCGTGCCCGGAGTGCGCGGCCTCTACCGCGTGGGCGGCGGGACGCACCCCGGCGCCGGCATCCCCGGCGTGCTGCTCGGCGCCGAGGTCACCGCCCGGCTCGTCGCCACCGACTTCCCCGCGCCCCGGCGAGCGGAGGCGCTGCGATGACCGTCGCCGAGGCGCGGGCCACGACCCGGCGCGTGGCGCGCACGTTCGCGCTCGCCTGCCGGCTCCTCCCACCCGGCGTGCGCGACGACGTCTACCTCCTCTACCTCGTCTTCCGCACGCTCGACGACCTCGTGGACGAGCGGCGCCCGGAGGCGGCGGAGCGCGTCGGCGCCGCCGCGGCATGGGCGAGCCGCAGCGGCGCCGCCGCCGCGACCCCCGAGGTCGTGATCCTCCGCGACCTGGCGACGCGCCACGCGTTGCCGCGCGAGGCGTTCGCGGACTTCTGCGCGGGCATGAAGCAGGACCTGCGCGGCGAGCGGCCCATGACCGAGGCCGACGTGGACCGCTACTGCTACCGCGTGGCCGGCACCGTCGGCCTCGTCATGGCGAGCATCCTCGGGATGCGCGACCCGGAACGCGCGCGACCCGCCGCCGCGGCGCTCGGCATGGCGATGCAGCGCACGAACATCCTGCGCGACATCGACGAGGACCTCGCGAGCGGCCGCTCCTATCTGGCCGCGGAGGTGCTCGACCGCCTCGGCGGCCCGGAGCCGGGACGCCGCGCGGCGCTGCTGCGCGACCAGATCGCTCGCGCCGACGCCTTCTACGAGCAGGGGATCGCCGGCATCCCGCTGCTGCGGCGGGGAGGGCGCGCGGTGGCCGCCGCGGCGTTCATGTACCGCGAGATCCTGCGGCAGATCGAGCGCGAGGGCTACGGGTCGCGGGCGGGGCGCGCGGTGGTCCCCGCGCGGCGCCGGCTGCTCGTCGCGGCGCGCGGGGTGGCGCTTGCACGCTAAGACTCCCGGGCGATGGCGACCGAGGAGCAGCTCCGCCGCGCGCGCGAGCAGCGGATCGCGCAGCGCGCCGCCGCGCGCGCGGAGCGCGCCGCCGCGACCGCCGGGACGGCGGCGCCCGCCCGGTCGCGCCCGACCCGCGGGCCGCGTCGCGCCGGCGTGGCCGGCCTGGTCCGCCGGCCGGCGCCGGCGTACCGTCGGCGGCGTCTCGCGGCCCTGGCCGTGCTGGTCGCGCTGCTGGTCGGGCTCGCGCTCGCTGTCGCCGGCCTCGGCGGATCGGACTCCGGCGACGGGAGCGAGCAGCCGGCGGCCGGCCCGCCGCCACGCCCCGAGCTGCCACGCGGTGGCCACAGCATCCTGCCCGAGCGGCGCGTCGTGGCCTACTACGGCGCCCCGCAGGACGACGAGCTCGGCATCCTCGGCATCGGCTCGCCGGAGCTCGCGGCGCGACGGCTCGAGCGCCAGGCGCGCGCGTACGCGGAGCCGAGGCGGCCGGTCCTGCCGACGCTCGAGCTCATCGCCGTGGTCGCCGCGGCGCATCCCGGCGACGACGGCACCTACGCCCTGCGGCAGTCAGACGCGGTCATCCGCCGCTATCTGCGGGCGGCGCGGCGGGCCGAGGCGCTGCTCATGCTCGACATCCAGCCCGGGCGCTCCGATTTCCTCGCCGAAGCGCAGCGGCTGCGCAAGTGGCTGCGCGAGCCGGACGTGAGCCTGGCCATCGACCCCGAGTGGCGCGTCACCGCGCCGGAGGTCCCGGCGCAGGTCATCGGCCATGTCGACGCCGACGAGGTCAACGCCACCTCGGCATGGCTGTCGCGGCTGGTGGAAGGCGAACGGCTGCCGGACAAGCTGTTCCTCATCCACCAGTTCACGGACGACATGGTCGACGAGACGGCGCTGCGGCCGCGCAAGGGCCTCGACGTCGTCCTCAACGCCGACGGCTTCGGCAGCCGGGTGGTGAAGAAGCAGAAGTACCACCGCTTCACCCGCCAGGCGCCTGGGTTCCACCAGGGCTTCAAGCTCTTCTACAAGGAGGACGTCGACCTGATGCCGCCGCCGCGGGTGCTGCGGATGAAGCCGCCGCCGGACGTGGTGATCTACGAGTGACGCGGTTCTGGGCCCTGTTCGCGGCGCTCGCCGCGGCCCAGGTCGCCTACGGCCGGGCGCGGCCGCCGCGGCCGGCACGGTGGACGCGCGGATTGGTCGGGCTGATGCTCACGACGTCGGCCGCGGAGGCGGTCGCCGCTCGCGGCTGGCGGCGGGGCAGCGTACCGGTTGCCGCGGCGGGCGCGCTCGGCTTCGCGGCGGAGGTGGTCGGCGTGGCGACGGGGCGGCCGTTCGGCCGCTACGCCTACTCCGGGAAGCTCGGGCCGCGGGTGGCCGGCGTGCCCGTGCTGGCCGCTGCGGCGTGGGCGCTGATGGCGCGACCCGCCTGGGTGGTGGCCGGGCGGATCGCACGCAGCCGCGCCGCCCGCGTGCCGCTGGCCGCGGGCGCGCTGACCGCCTGGGACGTCTTCCTCGACCCACGGATGGTGCGCGACGGCTACTGGACGTGGCTCGGGGGCGGCCGCTACGAGGACGTGCCCGCATCGAACTTCGTGGGCTGGTTCGCGACCAGCCTCGGCGTCTTCGCGCTGTGGGCCGCGCTCGACGGCGACGACCCGCCTGGCGACGGCACGGGCGCCATCGCCCTGTACGCCTGGACGTGGGCGTCGGAGACCTTCGCGAACGCCGCCCTCTGGGGCCGGCCGCGCACCGCCGTCGCGGGAGCGACGGCCATGGGCGCGTTCGCCCTGCCCGCGCTCGCGCGCCGCGGCGCGTGAGGATCGCCGTCGTCGGCGCCGGCGTCGGCGGGCTCGCCGCGGCCGTGCGGCTCGCCCGTGCTGGCCATGCGGTAACGGTGCTCGAGGCGGGTGCCGCGCCGGGCGGGAAGTGCGGGCGCGTCGAGCGCGAAGGGTTCGTCTGGGACAGCGGCCCATCGCTGCTGACGATGCCGTGGGTGTTCCGTGACCTGTTCGCGGAGACGGGCCCGCCCCTGGACGACGAGCTCGAGCTCGTACGCGTCGAACCGGTGACGCGCTACCGGTTCGCGGACGGGACCGGATTCGATCTGTCGGCCGACCTGCCGAGCGCGCTGGAGGAGCTCGAGACCTGGTCGCCCGGAGCGGGAGCGGATTGGACTCGCTTCCTCGGCGTCTGCGCCGGCATGTGGCGCGCGGCGGTGCCGTTCCTCACGGGGCCGCCCATGTGGCCGCCCAAGCCGGGGGGCGCGCGGCCGGACCCGCTCGACTTCGCGCGCGTGCGGCCGTGGTGGACGCTGTCGCAGCTCGCGCGTGCCTGTGCCCGCGACCAGCGGCTGCGGATGGTGATCGAGCGCTTCGCGACCTACGCCGGCGCGGACCCGCGGCGCGCGCCGGCCGCGCTGGCTGTCGCGGGCTTCGTGGAGCACGCGTTCGGCGCCTGGCACCCGCGCGGCGGGATGTATGAGCTGGTTCTCGCGCTGGTCCGGCGGCTGCAGGGAGTCGGCGGCGAGCTGCGGCTCCGCACGCCGGTGGAGCGCGTGCTCGTGCGGGACGGCCGTGCGCGCGGCGTGGCGACGGACGCCGGAGCCGTCGAGGCCGACGCGGTCGTCACCGATGTCGACGCCGAGGTCGTGCGGGGACGGCTGCTCGGCCTCCGCGCGGGGCGGCGGGAGCGCTCGCTCTCGGGCCTGGCCGTGATGCTCGGCCTGCGCGACGCGGCGCCGGGCGTCGCGCATCACACCGTCCACTTCCCAGCCGACTACGGCGCCGAGTTCGACGACCTGTTCGTCCGTCGCCGACCGCCGCGCGATCCGGCGGTCTACGTCGCCGCGCCACCGGATGCGCCGGGCGCCTGGTTCGTCCTCGTGAACGCTCCGGCGGTGGGCGACGCCGCCGACTGGGAGGCCCTCGAGTCCTCGGCCGTCGCCCGCCTCGGCATCGCCGACCGGATCGTCGTGCGGGCACGCCGCACGCCGGGTGACCTCGCACGCGAGACGGGCGCGCCCGGCGGCGCGATCTACGGCGCCGCCCCGCACGGGCGGCTCGCGTCGCTGCGCCGGCCCGGCCCCGCCGTCCGCGGCGTGCGCGGGCTGTGGATGGCCGGCGGGACGGTTCACCCGGGCGGCGGCCTCCCGCTCGTGGCGCTCGGCGCGGCCGGCGTCGCGCGCGCTATCGGCTGAGCGGTTCTCGCCCGTCCCATGTTCCGCGCGCGCCGAAGGCGGCGAAGCGGGCGAAGAACTCCTCGGCGTACCAGCGCTCGGCGCGCGTGCGGCGGATCACCTCGCGGTGGTCGGGGTCGCCATAGGCGTACGCGCCGGCGTCGGGCAGCGACCGCCACAGCGAGAACGTCGCCTGGCGAGCGACCGGCCACTCGCCGATGCCGACCGACGCCAGCCGGCCGGGCGCGCGGGCGAGCGCCCGCTCGGTCCCGGGCACCGAGCGGTAGAACGCGGCCAGGCGGCGTAGCCGGATCGACGCGCGGGTCAGGATCGCGACAGGCCCGGCGCCCGGGGGCGGCGGCAGAGCACCGGCAAGCGGGTTCGCGCCGTCCCACGCGCCGTGGGCGCGCAGCGGCGCCAGCTTCACGCTGAACGTCTCCGCGGCGAGGGCGCGCCACCGTACGCTGACCTCGGACCCCGCGAGGAACGCGTCGAGGGCCGGCTCGGCGTCCCAGACGGCGAACAGCGCCCAGCGGCGCAGGTCGGCGGACAGCGTCATCGCCTCACCGCGACCTGTGCCGAGAAGGCGCCAGAAGCGCAGCCCTGGGGTGCGGCGAAGCAGCGGCCGGTCCAGTCCCATCCGGGAGAATCCCTCGGGCGCCGTGGCGCGGGGATAGCGGATCAGGTGGAAGGAGGCGACGGGCACGCGCATGGAGTACGTGGCGGCGACGGTCATCGGCTACCTGATCGGCTCCGTGCCGTTCGCGCTCATGGTCGCCCGCCGGCATGGCGTCGACCTGCGCCGGACCGCCGACGGCAACCCCGGAGCGTGGAACGCCCTGGAGCAGCTCGGCCCGCGGCGGGCGCTCCCGGCGTTCCTCGGCGACGGTGCGAAGGGGCTCGCCGCCGGGGTCGCCGGCTGGGCGCTCGGCGGATTCTGGGGCGCGTGGGCCGGCGTCGCCGGCGCGATGATCGGGCATGCGCTGCCCGCCTTCGCCGGGTTCCGCGGCGGCAAGGGCGTCATGACGTTCGTCGGCGGCGCGATCGCGCTCTCGCCGCTCGCGGCCGCGGGCGCGGCCGCCGTCGGCGTCCTCGCCGGCGCGCTCTCGCGCTCGTTCGCGCGCGGCGCGCAGGCCGGGGTGTTCGCGTTCCCGCTCGTGCAGCTCGCGATCGACTCCGTCGTGCGGGTGCTCGCGACCGGCGCACTGATGACGCTCATCGGCGCGCTGTTCGCCTTGCGGCGGCGTAGCGCCGTCCCCGCCACACCCGAGACGGCCGCACCGCCGACCACGTGAGCCGGACGACGCTCGCCGGGTCGGCGAGCGGCGAGAGCCAGAACGGCGCGCCGCGCCGCGTATAGGCCGGCGCCAGCGCGGGGACGAGCGCCCACCGCAGCGTGAGCAGCGCGAGGTCGAGGCCTCGCGCCCGGCGGGCCGCCGCGCGCAGCGGCGGCAGCGCGAGCGTGAGCCACGCCACGGCCACGTCGGCGGCCTGGCGCTGCGGCGGCGTCACGTCCGGGAGCGCGAGCGAGCGGCCCCACTCCCGCCAGACCCCGGCGAGCGAGTCGTGCATGTCGACCGCGACGAGGGCGCCGCCGTCGCGGACGACGACGCGCCAGCCGGCACGCGCCAGCGCGCGCGCCTGCGCGGCGTCATCCGTCATGTGGCCTGCCGCGTGGACATAGCCGCCGGCACCGAGCAGCTGCGCGCGGCGCACCGCGGTGCACTGCCCGTTGACCAGGAGGCGGTCCGCGCTCGCCGCCGGGGCGTCGACGGGCCCGTAGCGATAGACGAGCGTGGCGAGCATGGACGGGTGCAGCCAGCGCTCGCCGCGTGTGTCGCAGCGAAAGCGGCAGCCGGCGCTGACGAAGTCGGCGTCCTCGAGCGCCGCGGCAAGCGCGCGCAGCAGGCCGGGCCGCGGACGGGTGTCGGCATCGAGGCTCACGACCACGTCGCCGGTCGCCGCCTCGAGCCCGCGTTGAAGCGCCCACGGCTTGCCGACCCAGCCCGGGGGCGGATCACCGGCGGCGACGACGCGCGCGCCGAGCCCGCGGGCCATGTCCGCCGTCCCATCGGACGAGCCGTCGTCGACGACGAGCACCTCGGTCGCGTCCGGGTCGGCGGCGAGCCCTGCGAGGCAGGGCGCGATCCGCGCGGCCTCGTCGCGCGCGGGGATCACGACGGAGATCGCCCGCGCCGGTGCGGCGGCGGGCGGCGCGAGCGGCGGGCGGCGCGAGCGGCCGCGGGCGAGGCGCCCGACGACCACGATGCCGGCCGCGAGCTGGAGCGACGCGAGCACGCCGCCACGCTAGCGTCCGCCCATGCACGTCTGGACCCACGACCGCTGGCGCTTCCCGCTGCCGGCGGGCCACCGCTTCCCGCTCGCCAAGTACGGGCTGCTGCGTGAGCGGCTGGCCGCCGCCGGGATCGAGGTGCTCGAGGCCGACCCCGCCCCGTGGTCCTGGCTGACCGCGGTGCACGACCCGGCGCTCGTCCGGCGCATCCAGACCGGTGGGCTGTCGCTGCGCGAGCAACGCGGCCTCGGGCTGCCGTGGTCGCCGGCGCTCGTCGAGCGGGCACGGCGGTCGGTGGGCGGCAGCGTGGCGGCGGCGCGCGCGGCGCTGGGTCGCGGGCTCGGCATGAACCTCGGCGGCGGCACGCACCACGCCGGCCGCGCGTTCGCGCGCGGCTACTGCCTGTTCAACGACGTGGCCGTCGCGCTGGCGCGGCTGCGCGCGGAGGGCCTGGCCCGGCGCGCGCTCGTCGTCGACTGCGACGTGCACCAGGGCGACGGCACGGCCGACCTGCTGGCCGGCGACCCGGACGCGTTCACGCTGTCGCTGCACGGCACCCGCAACTACCCGTTCCAGCGCATCCCGTCGGACCTCGACGTCGACCTGCCGAGCGGCACGGGCGACGACGAGTATCTGACGGCGCTGGCGGCGGCGCTGGAACGAGCGCTGCCGCGCGCCCGGCCGGACGTGGTCTTCCACCTCGCCGGCGCTGACCCGTGGGAGGGCGACCGCCTGGGCCGGCTCGCGCTGACCAAGCCCGGGCTGCGGGCCCGCGACGAGCTCGTGCTCGACCGCGTGCGCGCCGCCGGCGCCGCGGTCTGCGTGGTGCTCGCCGGGGGCTACGCGCCCGACGTGCGCGACACCGTGGACATCAACGCGGCGACGGCGGCGGCCGTCGCCGCCCGCCTAAGCTTGGAGGCGGCCCGGGGGCGTGGTGCTAACGGGAACACATCGCCTTTGCAAGGCGAAGTTGGGGGTTCGATTCCCCCCGCCTCCATCGCGCGGTGACGACCAGGGACCGCGCGGCGCTCGGCCGCGCGGCCCCCACGTCGTGCGAGCCGGCCGGGCGCCCGGGGCAGGTGCCGCCCGGCACCTCGATCTCAAGTGACGAGGGCTCCGGAAAGTGGTCGGCAGGCGCGCCGCGGGGCTTCAGTGGCGCCCGCCCGGCGTCGGACGGCCGTCCAGGCGCGGTCGCGGGCTACTTGTCCCAGTCGAAGTCGCGCGGCGGGCGCTGCTCGAACCACAGACGGTCGTGCTCGGGCGTCTCCTGGAGGAACTCGGGCGTCTCCTCGAGCACGTCCTCCCCGTCCTCGGCCGCCGCCGCCGCCTCCTCGGGCTCGTCCTCCTCGAGCCACGGCTCCTCCTCGTAGGCGGCGACATCGGCCGCTGCGCGCTCGGGCGACTCGGGGACGATCGTCTCGTCGGCGGGCACGTCGTGCTCCTGGGTCGGCGCGTCGGGGATCGCGTCCTCGGGGATGGCGTCCTCGACGACCGCCTCGCCGGGCTCCTGGATGCGGGTGGGGGCCTCCACGGCCGCGACGTCGTCGTCCGCGGCGGACGCCACGGCGCCGTCGGCCGGCTCCGCGGTCGCCTCCGCCGACGCGCGCGCGGCCGCGCCGAGCGCCTCCTGCTCCTGCCGCGCAACCTCGTCGGGATCCGCGCCGTGGCGGCGCTTGAGCTCGAGGTGCTCGCGGATGGCGTCGTCGAGCAGTCCCATGCCTCTGCGGGAAGGCTACCGGCCGGGCACGACGAGGGCTACGTGCCGGTCGGCACCTGCGGCGACCCCTCGGGCGCCTCGGCCCGCACCGTGCGGTTCTTGCCGGCGCGCTTGGCCTCGTAGAGCGCGGCGTCGGCGGCGGCGACCAGGGCGTCCTTGTGCTTGCCCGGCGCGGTGGCCAGCGACGCGGCGCCGAACGACGCGGTCACGCGCAGCGAGCCGTCGCCGTCGGGCAGCGGGAGCTCGAGCACCTCGATGCGCCGGCGGACGCGCTCGGCGAAGCGGTAGGCGCCCTCGAGATCGGTCTGCGGCAGCGCCACGGCCATCTCCTCGCCGCCGTAGCGCGCCGGCTCGTCGATCTCGCGCGAGGACTGCCGCAGCACGCGCGCCACCTCGCGCAGCACCATGTCGCCCTGGAGGTGGCCGTAGGTGTCGTTGACGCGCTTGAAGTCGTCGATGTCGAGCATGATCAGGCCCATCTCCTGGCCGTAGCGGCGCGCGCGCTCGACCTCGACGGATATGACCTCCTGGAAGCGGCGGTGGTTGAAGAGCCCGGTCAGCTCGTCGGTGACCGCCTGCCGCTGCACGGTCTCGTGCAGGTCGACGTTCTCGACCGAGACGGACGCCTGGTTGGTCAGATACGCGAACAGCTCGCGCTCGCCGGCCGAGAACGGGCGGTCGCCGCGGGCGATCGAGATGATCCCGATCACGCGCTCGGTGTCCGCCGCGCCCAGCGGCGCGGCGAGGGCGCTCGTGCCGCCGACCTGGATCTCCGCGATCTGGCCGGCGTCGATGACCGCCGCCTCGGCGGCGTGCAGCGCGCGCGAGAACGTCTGCGGATCGCCGGTGCGCGCCACCTCGCGCAGCCGGTCGTCGCGACCGCGGCGCATCGTCGCGCGGCCGCAGGCGGCGCCGATGCCGTCGACCGCGGTCTGCACGACGATCTCGAGCAGGCCCACGCGGTCGAGACCCTTGGCGAACGACTCGCCGACGCGGCGGATCGCCTCCGCCAGCCGCGCCCGCTCGAGCTGGAGCTCCTCCAGCCGGCTCTGGAGCTGGCGGGCCATGTTGTTGAACTCCTTGCCGAGCGCGGCGAACTCGTCGTTGCCCTCCGCGGGCACCGCCACCGCGAAGTCGCCGCGGCCGAGGCGCTGGGCGGCCTCGAGCAGGCGCTGGATCTCCGACCGCAGCGTGCGCGAGACCGTGAGCGCGAAGGCGAAGGCCAGCACGAGGAAGCCGGCGAGGACGAGCAGCACGACGAGCGACCTGGCCGAGAGGATCCCCCCGTCGTCGGTCTCGGTGCGCAGCAGCCGCACGGTGACGCGCTCGCCGCCGAAGGCGGGCGCCATGAACGTGGTCAGCCGGTACTCCACCCCGCCGACCTCGGCGTCGCCGCGGTCCGGCAGCGCCTCGGGCGGCGGGTTCGGCAGCGTCGTGGCCAGCACGCGGTCCCCCTGCGAGACGATCGCCGACATGCCGGTCACGCGCCCGAGCAGCTGGGCGTACTCGTCCGCCGAGGTCGTCGACACCGCGATCGCGCCGACGGTGCGCTCCTGGTCGTCGAGCTGGATGCGCGCCGGGGCCACCGCCGGCGACCGCCCGGCATCGAACGTGCCCGGGCCGTCGAGGCGCAGGACGACCCGGTCGGCGCCCTTCTCGGCCGACAGCGCCGACAGGCGGCCCTGGATGCGCCGCTGGTCGCCGCTGTGGATCGCGGCCGAGAGCCCCTTCCCGCGCGCGATCGCGCGCGCCGTCTTCTCGGCGTCGGCCTGGCGCTCCTGATAGAGGCCCGTCGCCGCCCGCTGCGCCTCGGCCAGCCGCGCGTCCGCCTTGCTCTCGTCGGACGCGCCGACCAGCCGGAACAGCACGGCCGCCACCGCGACCATGGGGATGATCACGATGATCGTGAAGAAGAGCCGCAGCCGGTTGCGGAAGCTGGGGGTGAGGACTCCGTGCATGAGCGGGAGTAACCGGCCAATCTAGCTGCGCGCCGCCTCCCGACGGCTAGAATCGGCCTTCCTGGCCGGGGCGGCAAGTCCTGCACCCGCCGGTCCCGGGGCTATAGCTCAGTTGGGAGAGCGCCTGGATCGCACCCAGGAGGTCGGGGGTTCGAGTCCCCCTAGCTCCATCGCGGCGAACGTCGCGTCCTCCGCCATGCCGCCCGCGTATCGCGAGCACCGCCCGCCCAGCGGCCTGGAAGCGGTCGTGGCCTGTACGTGGGAGAACGCGCCCGCCCAGGACGTCGCCCAGCGGATCGTGCCCGACGGCTGCGTCGACGTGATCTGGCTCGCCGGGCGCGAGCTCGTCATCGCCGGCGCCGACACCGGCCCGCGCAGCACGCCGCTGCCCGCGGGGACGGTGTCGTCGGGCATCCGCCTGCGGCCGGGGGCGGCGGGTGCGGTGCTCGGCCTCCCCGCGGCCGAGCTGCGTGACCGGACGGTGCGCGCGGTGGACGTGCTCGGCGCCGACGCCCTGCGCCTGGAGGAGGCGCTCGCGGGCGCCGCGCCCGCGCGGCGGCCGGAGCTCCTCGCCGCGGCGGTGGCGCGGCGCGGCGGCGGCGCCGACCCGCTGGTCCGCGCCGCGGCCCGCCGGCTGTCGCTGCCGGGCGCCCGCGTCGGCGCCGTCGCGGCCGGGCTGGGCGTGAGCGAGCGCCACCTGCACCGGCGCACGCTGTCCGCGGTGGGCTACGGGCCCAAGGTGCTCGCGCGCGTGGCGCGGCTGCGCAGGCTGGTGGCGCTGCGCGACGAGCCGCTGGCCGCACGGGCCTTCGCCGCCGGATACGCGAGCCAGGCGCACATGAGCGACGAGGTCCGCCGCCTCACCGGCACGACGCCGGTCCGATTCCTGGAAGACGCGCGGCTCACCGCGGCCTAGCGTCTCCGCCATGCCCATCGACATCGCGGCCGCCGAGCGGTTCGTGCTCGCCGCCGCCCGCCTCCTCGACCGCCACCGCCTGGCGGTCCTGCTGCACCGCGCGCCGCGCGAGCCGGTGCTCGCCGCGTTGCGCGCCTACCGCAACCCCGACGGCGGCTTCGGCCACGCGCTGGAGCCGGACGTCCGTTCGCCGGACAGCGAGCCCGCGGCGGTCCTGCACGCGCTCGGCGTGCTCGCCGAGATCGACGCGCTCGACGACCCGATGGTCGCCGCCGCCGCCGGCTGGATCGGGGCCATCGCCGCGCCCGACGGCGGCGTGCCGTTCGTCATGCCCACGGCCGCGGCGCATCCGCACGCGCCGTGGATGACGCCCTCCGACGGCGGGTCGCACCTGACGTTCGCGCTCGCCGGCGTGCTGTGGCAGGCGGGCGCGGACGACCCTTGGCTCGAGCGCGCGACGGAGTGGTGCTGGGCGCGGCTCGGCTCCACCGAGCAGCTCAGCGCCTACACCGTCAAGTTCGCGCTCCAGTTCCTCGACCGTGTGCCCGACGCGGAACGCGCCACCCCCGCGATCGCCGCGCTGCGCGACCGCATCGGCCCGGACGGCACGCTGGCCGTGCCCGGCGGCACCGCCGACGAGCGGCTGACCCCGCTCGACCTCTCCGACCGCCCCGGCCGCCGCAGCCGCGCGCTGTTCACCGAGGCGCAGATCCAGGCCGAGCTGGATCGCGTGGAGGCCGGCCAGCGCGACGACGGGGGCTGGGCCTTCGACTGGCTCCAGTGGTCGCCCGGCCAGGTCGTGGAGTGGCGCGGCGCGGTGACCGTGCACGCGCTCGCCACGCTCGCGGCCCACGACCGGATTCAGGTCCCTTGGAGCGGGTAATGAGCCGACATGCGGTTGGCCCCCGCGACGGTGGTCTGTGCCCTGGCGCTCGCGGCGAGTCCGCCGGCGCTGGCCGCCGACTGCCTGACCGCCGACCCGCCGCCTCCGACCGCCGGCGCGACCCCGCTGCGCTTCGGCATCACGCCGCAGATCGCCGGCAGCGCCGGCCCGGCCCAGGGCGAGGCCGCGCCCGAGAGCGAGGCGAGGACGCTCAAGGCGCTGCGCCGCCTGGAGCCCGACCGCCGGCAGCTCGTGCTGCGCCTGAACCGCCTGTTCTGGTCGGACGGCGCGGCCGGCATCGAGCGGTTCGCGGCGCTCGTGGACCGCTATGCCGCGTCCGGCTTCTCCAGCGAGGTGCAGATCCGCTATCACCCGCCCGAGGGCCACGAGGGGGACATGGCCGGCTGGGAGGCATTCGTGCGCGCGGCCGTGCACGAGCTGGCGCGACGCCCGGCGGTCGTCGCGCTCTCGGTCACCAACGAGGCCAACCTGCCGATCTCGCCGAACACGTCCGACGGCGCCTACGACGGGGTGATCGACGCGCTCGTGACCGGCGTCGTCGCCGCGCGCGAGGAGGTGACGGCGCTCGGCCGGCCGGGCCTCCCGCTCGGCTTCACGGTGATGTGGCGCTGGGACCCGGACAGCGACCAGCGCTTCTGGGAGGAGCTCGGGCGGCGCGCGACCCCCGCCTTCCGCGCCGGGCTCACCTACGTCGGCGTGCAGGCGTACCCGGGGCTCGTGTGGCCGCCCGCGCCGCTGCCCGGCCGCAGCGCCGGCGACGAGCTGGCCGAGGCGCTGACGCTGCTGCGCGGGTGCTACATGCCCAAGGCGGGGCTCGGCGGCGGCGTCGCGCTGTGGGTAACGGAGAACGGCTACGCGACGAACCTCGGGCGCACGGAGGCGCAGCAGGCGAGCGACCTGGCGTCGACCGTCGAGGCGGTCCACCGCTGGTCGGGAACGCTCGGCGTCACGGACTACCGCTACTTCAACCTGCGCGACAACCGCTCGAGCGGGACCGACCTGTTCGACGCCGTCGGCCTCCTCCGCGACGACTACACCGAGAAGCCGGCGTTCCCGGCCTACCGCGCGCTGGTGCACCGCTACGGCTCCGCGACGCCGTAGCGTCAGGCCGGCGCCGGCGCCCGCAGCCGCGCGCGCCGCCGCGCAGCCCCCACCTCCGCGGTGAGCGTCGCGACGTCATAGGCGCCCTGGTGGCGGCGGCCGTTGATGAAGAACGTCGGCGTGCCGGCCACGCCGCTCTCGTCCGCGCTCGAGACGTCGTCGGCCACGCGCGAGACGTGCCGGCGCTCGCGGAGCGCGTCCTTGAAGCGGCCGGCGTCGAGCCCGAGCGATTCGGCGTGGCGGACGAGGTCGCGCGGCGTGAGCTCGTCCTGGTGGGTGAGCAGCACGTCGTGCATGTCCCAGAACGCGCCCTGGTCGGCGGCGGCCTCGGCCGCCTCCGCGGCCATCTGGGCGTGCGGATGCACGTCGCTCAGCGGAAGGTGGCGCCAGACGTAGCGCACGTCGTCGCCGAAGGAGGCGAGCAGCTCGCGGATGACCGCCTCCGCCTGCCCGCAGTACGGGCACTCGTAGTCGCCGTACTCGAGCAGCGTCACCGGCGCGTCCTCGGGGCCGCGGACGTGGTCGCGCGCCTCGTCGACGTCGTCCACGAGGTCGAGCAGATCCTCGCGCGTTTCGCGGATCTGGCGCTCGCGCATCCCGGCCGGGAGCATGCGGATCAGGCGGAAGGCCGCCCAGGCGAACACGGCGGCGAGCGCGGCCGCGGTTACGACCCCGAGCTTCGCCTCGTCCAGCCGGCGGCCGTCGAAGGCGATGCTCGCGATCAGCAGCGAGACCGTGAGCGGGATGCCCGCGACGGCGCCCGCGCCCATGATCGCGGGCCAGCTCAGCGACCGGCGCGGGCCCCGCAGCGCGCGGCGCGAGCCGATCCACGTGCCGGTCAGGACGCCGACCGGCTTGCCGATCAGGTAGGCGACGAGGATGCCGAGCGTCACCGGCGAAGACATCGCGGCCGAGACCAGGTCCGAGTCGACGTGCACGCCCGTGTTGGCGAGCGCGAACACCGGCGCGATCGCGTAGCTCGTCCACGGGTGCAGCCGGTACTGGAGGCGCTCGTTCGGCGAGATCGCGGAGGCCACGACCTGCTGGGCCGAGCGCGCGAGCTCGGGCGTCGGCTGCTCGCGGAAGAACCGGGTGAGCTCGGTCACCCGCTCGAGCTCCGCCCGCTGCGGCGGGTAGGCGCTCGTGACCAGCCCGATCGCGAGCCCGGCGATCACCGGGTCGACGCCCGACTTGAAGAGCGCGAGCCAGATGCCGGCGCTGAGCACGCCGACGAGCTGCGGGCGCCAGCGCGCCGGGAGGTAGCGGCCGGCGAACAGCGCCGCGAAGAGGCCGGCGGCCACGGCGAGCGCGGCGATGTCGACGTCCTCCGTGTACGCGATCGCGATGACGAGCAGCGCGGCCAGGTCGTCGACGACCGCGAACGACAGGAGCGCCACCCGCAGGCGCGTGCCGCCGGGCGCCACCAGCGCCAGCAGCCCGAGGGCGAACGCGGTGTCGGTCGACATGGCGACGCCCCAGCCGTCGGCGCCGTCGCCGCCGGCGTTGAACGCGAGGTAGGTCGCGATCGGGAACAGCATGCCGCCGACCGCGGCCGCCGCCGGCAGCACGATCCGCCGGCGCTCGCGCAGGTCGCCGACGTCGAGCTCGCGCTTGGCCTCGAGCCCGACGACCAGGAAGAACAGCGTCATCAGGCCCTGGTTGACGACGTGCCGCAGGTCGAGCGCGAAGCCCAGGTCGCCGACGCGCAGCGAGACCTCCGTCCCCCAGAACGACTCGTACGTCTCCCACCACGGCGAGTTCGCCCACACGAGCGCCGCCACCGCCGCCGCCAACAGGACGGCCGCGCTGCCGCTCTCGGTGGCCAGGAAGGTCCGGACCGGCGCCGCGAGGTTGCGGCTCCACGCGGTCCGCTCGGCCGCCGCCGTGGCCATCAGGCGCTGAAGTCGCGGATCAGGGCGGCGAGGCGCTCCGGCTGGTCCTCGGGGATGTAGGTCAGCGAGTCGTGCACGAGCTCCACGCGCGCGTCCGTGAGCACCGAGGCCAGCCGCCGGGCGTCGCCGACCGGGAACACCTTGTCCTCCGCCGCCCAGGCGATCAGCGCTGGGCGGCGGAAGTCGCGCAGGCGCTCCGCCGCCTCGAGGGTGTGGCGGCGGCGGATGCCGCGCAGGACCTTCGCGAAGTCACGCCGGACGTCGGCGCTCGAGCGCAGCGGCGCGACGTAGGACGCCGTCACGTCGTCCGGGATGCCGTGCTTGGTGAGCAGCCCGAAGCCGAGCTTCGCGCGCCGCACCGCCGCGAGCCGCGTCGCCTGCGCGGCGACCACCGTGCTGCCGGGGACATGCCCGAGCGCCTGCAGCGGCTTGAACTGCCATGGGAAGAAGCGGCCGAACGCGTCGCACGGCGTGAGCACGAGCGCGCCGACGCGCTCGGGCCGCGTCGTGACGAGGATCTGCGCCAGCGCGCCGCCGGTGTCGTTGCCGACGAGCACGACGTCGTGGAGGTCGAGCTGCTCGAGCAGGTCGGCCACGAGCCCGGCGAGCCCGGGCGGCGAGAGGTCGGCGTCGGCCGGCATCGGCCGGCTGTGGCCGCCCAGCGGAAGCGTCGGCGCGATGCAGCGCAGCTCGTCGGCCAGCAGGGGCACGACCTTGCGCCAGAAGCCGGCGTGCAGCACGAGGCCGTGCAGCAGCACGACCGGCCGGCCGCGGCCCGTCTCCTCGTACTCCAGCGCGCCGGTCACGACAGCCGCCGCCGGCAGACGCGCTCGAGCTCCGGGTCCTCGTCGCCCGCGATCGTCTTGTCGATGTCGACCTCGAGGTGCGGTCCGCGGACGCGCAGCGTCGCCACCTGGTTGTCGAAGTACGGCCCGTCGGTCACGCGCCAGCGGATGTCCGGCCCCGGGCAGCCGGCGGAGGCGAGCAGCCCGCGCCCGATCCCGCGGGCCGCCCGCGACGCGGCGAAGCGCAGCACGGCGCGCTCGCGCCGGTCGAGGTTGTTGCGGAACGGCGAGCACACCGCCTGCACCACGCGGCTCTGGACGCCCGAGCCGCGGCGGAACGCCACCTCGGCCAGGAAGGCGTGGTGGACGTCGCCGCCGAGCAGGCAGATCGTCGCCGGCGCCGTGCCGTGCCGTCCGGCCGCCAGGTCCTCGAGCAGCTTCGCCATCCGCTTGAACGAGTCCTGGAACGCCGCCCAGTGCTCGAGGTCGAGCCCGCGGCGCAGCTTCTCGCCCCAGCGCGCGGCCGCCGGGCCCCAGGCGCCGTCGCACACCGCCTCGTTCCAGGCCTCGAGGTCGTGCAGGCCGGGGAGCATGAGGATCGGCAGCGACGAGGCGAGGAGCAGGTGGTCGAAGTCGCCGCTGCACTGCTCCTCGAGCCACTCCCACTCGTGGTCGTCGATCATCGCCCGCTTGTGCTCGTGGTGCACGTGGCGCGTGTCCTCGAGCACGCGGCCGGCGCGCGAGTCGACCACGATCAGCCGCACGGGCCCGATGTCGCGCCGGTAGCTCCAGCGCGTGCCCTCGACCTGCTGGTCGGCCGTGCGCGCGAACTCGCGCAGCAGCGGCCCGGCGTCGTCCGCGGCGCGGACCTGCTCGAGCAGCTCGAGCTCGCGCAGCTCGTGGGCGGCCAGGTTGCCGATGTGCTGGTAGATCCAGTAGCTGGCGATCCCGCCCTCGACACGCTCGTGCCACCACGTCTCGCGGCGAATCTCGCGCACCCACTGCGCGGAGATGTTCCAGTCGTCGTGCATGTCGTGGTCGTCCCAGATCATCGCGCTGGGCACCGTCGAGAGCAGCCAGCGCAACGCGGGCTCGCGCCACGACTCGTGGTAGACCCACGTGTACTCCTCGAAGTCCTTGACGCCGAGGCCGGGCGGCTGCGAGGTGTCGCGCCGCCGGCGGATGCGCTCGCGCACCCCGGGCGAGCCCTCGTCCACGTAGACCTGGTCGCCGAGCATCACGAGCCGGTCGGGCCAGCGCTCGGGCGGCTCGCCGCGCATGCGCAGCGCCAGCGCGTACAGCGCGTCCCACTCCTTGCCGCACTCGTCCTCGTCGGGGCTGAGCGTGTACGGCGGCTCGTGCGGGAGGGCGACGCGGCAGGAGCCGAAGGCGATGTCGATGTCCTGGCCGGGCCGCACCGTGCGGATCACGCTCGGCGGGAACGGCGAGCCGGGCTCGGGCCAGCGCCGTTCGCCGTCGAGCTGCACGTCGTACTCGTACGTGCGCCCCGGCTCCAGGCCGGTGATGATCACCAGCGCGTAGTGGTGGCCCTCGACGGTGAAGGTGCGGTCGGACTGGCCGAGCACCGTGACCTCGCACGGGTCGGAGGTCTCGACCCAGACCGTCGCCTCCGTCTCGCCGGCCCAGCGGTGCAGCGGGCCCAGGACGAGCTCAGCCACGCGCGAACGCGGGATCGTCCTGGTGAGCGCGGAAGAAGCGCACCATCGCGGGAACGTACTCGCTGAAGCGCGGCGGGCGCAGGTCGTGCGGTGCGAGCAGGTCGACGGCGCGGCGGGCGTCGAACGTGACCGGGTGGTTGAGGTAGGCGACGGACTCGCGCGGCGTGCCGCCGAACGCGCGCTTGACCGGCGGCAGCGTGAGCGCGCGCTCGACGAGGCGGGGAGCGACGCGGCCGCGCGGCTCGCGGCCGGCGAGCTCGCGTGCGAGCAGCGTCATCAGCTCGCGCGTCGGGAGCGGGTCCGGGTCGACGAGGTGGAGCGTCTCGCCCTCGGCCTCGGGCGCCGCGGCGACCGCGGCGATGGCCGCCACGACGTAGTCGACCGGCACGACGTTGAACGTCGCGTCCGAGGCGCCGAACTGCACGACCGGCGTGTGGAGCCGCCCGGCCGTGGCGATGGCGCGCAGCATGTAGTACGGCCCGTCGAACTTCTCGGTCTCGCCCGTACGCGAGTCGCCGACGACGATCGCCGGCCGCAGGATGGTCGTCGGCACGCGGGCCATCAGCTCGCGGACCCACACCTCGGCCTGGAACTTCGTCGACTCGTAGTGGTTCTTGAAGTCCTGCCCCATGACGAGCTCGTGCTCGTAGACGACGCCGGTGCGCGTGCCGGCGACGTAGGCGGTGCTCACGTAGGCGAGCCGCTCGAGACGGCGGGCGGCGAGGCAGAGCTCGAGCACGTTGCCCGTGCCGTCGACGTTGACGCGCTGGGCGATCTGGACGGGCACGGCGAGGTCGTAGATCGCCGCGAGGTGGAAGACGTGCGTGACCTCGTCCGCCAAGCGGTCCCACACGGCGTCGTCGAGGCCGAGCCGGCGCTCGGCGATGTCGCCGGCGACGACCGTCACGCCGTCGGCCGCGAGCGTGCGCGCGCGCTCCGCCATGCGCTCCTCGACCAGCGCGACGACCCGCGTCCCGCTCTCGGTCAGCCGCCGCACGAGGCGGCCGCCGATGAAGCCTGGGAAGCCGGTGACGAGCGCGGTCTCCATCATGCGGCGAGGCCGTCGAGCAGCCACTCGCCCAGGCGCAGGAGCCGCTCGACGGGGTGGCGCTCGGGGTCGGTGAGCAGCAGGCGCGCCGCCTCGTCGGCGAGCGCCGACAGCGCGCGCGCCGCGAGCTCGGGGTCGGGAGGCTCGCGCCCGGGGGCCAGGCCGGGCCGGACGGCGTCGGCGAGATGCGCCACGACGGCGTCGCGCCCGCGCGCGATCTGCTCGCGCAGCGACGCCGGCGCGCCCTCCGGCGGCATGAGCACCAGCCGCCACGTGTCGGGGTCCGACTCCACGGCGCGCAGGTAGCCCTCGAAGGCGCCCAGCAGCAGCCGGTTCAGCGGGCCCGCCGCGAAGTCGGCCGGCAGCACGGCGGCGAGCTGGCGCAGCGCCCGCTCGGCCTCGCGCTCGATCAGGGCCTCGAGCAGGCCGGGCAGGTCGTGGAAGTGCCCGTAGACGACGGGCCGCGTGATGCCGGCCCCGCGCGCCACTGCCTCGATCGAGACAGCGTGGAAGCCGTCGGCGACGACGATCGCCTTCGCCGCGTCGAGCAGCTGCTCCCGCCGTTCGCGCGCGCTGAGCCGCGTGGCCGTCTCCCGCGTCACGGATCCGAAGTTTACAGGGGCGTAACTTACGGTACCGTAAGGAGCATGCCGGCCATGGACACCGACGTCGCGATCATCGGCAGCGGGTTCGCCGGCCTCGGGATGGCCATCCGTCTCAAGCAGGCGGGTCGCGACGACTTCCTCGTGCTCGAGCGCGGCGACGACGTCGGCGGCACGTGGCACTACAACACGTATCCGGGCTGCGCCTGCGACGTGCCGTCGCACCTCTACTCGTTCTCGTTCGCCCCCAACCCCGGGTGGAGCCGGACGTACTCGCACCAGCCCGAGATCCTGCGCTACCTGCGCCGCTGCGCCGACGACTTCGGCGTCCGCGGGCATGTGCGGTTCAGCTGCGAGGTCAGCGAAGCTCGCTGGGACGGCCGGTGGCGGCTGGAGACCAGCGACGGCACCATCAGCGCGCGGGTGCTCGTCTCCGCCACCGGCGCGCTCGCCGAGTCCAAGCTCCCCGACATCCCCGGCATCGACCGCTTCGAAGGCCCGAGGTTCCACACGGCGCAATGGGACCACGGCTTCGAGTGCGAGGGCCGGCGCGTCGCGGTCATCGGCACCGGCGCGTCGGCGATCCAGGTCGTGCCCGCGATCGCCGGCAAGGTCGCCCACCTCGACGTCTACCAGCGCACCCCACCGTGGGTCACCCCGCACACCGGGCGACCGGTGAGCGCGCTCGAGCAGCGCCTCTACAAGGCGCTTCCGCCGCTCCAGCGGCTGCTGCGCGGCGGCATCTACGCGGCGCGCGAGCTGCTGGTGCTCGGGTTCGTGAAGGACCCGCGGTTGATGAAGGTGGTCGAGCGCGTCTCGCGCCGGCACATCGAGCGCCAGGTGCGCGACCCCGAGCTGCTGGCCAAGGTCACGCCCGACTACACGATCGGCTGCAAGCGCATCCTGCCCTCCAACGACTGGTATCCCGCGCTCGGCCGCGACAACGTCGACCTGCACACGAGCGCCATCGCCGAGATCCGCGAGCGCTCGATCGTGACCGAGGACGGGCTGGAGCGCGAGGTCGACGCGCTCGTCTTCGGCACGGGATTCCACGTCACCGACATGCCGGCGGCGCAGTTCCTCCACGGCCGCGAGGGGAAGTCGCTGGACGAGGTGTGGCAGGGCAGCCCGCGCGCGCTGCTGGGCACCGCGATCGCCGGCTTCCCCAATCTCTTCCTGCTGCTCGGCCCCAACACCGGCCTGGGGCACAGCTCGATGGTCTACATGATCGAGTCGCAGATCGCCCACGTCCTGGCCGCGCTGCGGGCGATGGACGCCGACGGCGCCGCGGCGGCGGAGGCCCGCCCCGAGGCGGTCGCGACATACAACGCGGACCTCGATGAGCGCATGCAGCGCACGGTCTGGACCACCGGCTGCTCGAGCTGGTATGTCGACCGCACGGGGCGCAACTCGGCGCTGTGGCCGGACTGGACGTGGCGCTTCCGGCAGCGGGCGGGGCGCTTCGAGGAGGCCGACTACCGGCTCTTGGAGCCCGCGCGCGAGCCCGTGGCGGCGTGAGCGTGCGCGTCCTCATCACCGGCGCCGCCGGCGGCATCGGCCGCGCCGCGGCAGCTGAGCTGCGGGCGCGTGGCGCGCGCGTCGCGGGGCTGGACCGCCACGCCGGTGGCGAGATCGTCGCCTGCGACGTGCGCGACCAGGCGGGCGTCGACGCCGCGGTGGCCGAGGCGGTCGAGCGCCTCGGCGGGCTCGACGTCCTCGTCAACAACGCCGGGGTCGGCACGCCGCAGAGCGCGGGGGCCCCGCCGGACGACGCGGCGCTCGCGGTGCTCGACGTCAACCTGATCGGCCCCTGGCGCGTCACCGCCGCGGCGTTGCCGCACCTGCGCGCCGCCCGCGGGCGCGTGGTCAACGTCGCCTCGGCGCTCGCCTTCGTCACCCTGCCGTTCGCGCCCGCCTACTGCATGAGCAAGCGCGGGCTCGTCGCGTACTCGGACGCCCTGCGGCTCGAGCACGGCGACGCGATCACGGTCACGACGGTCTATCCGGGCTACATCCGCACCGGGATCCACGCAGAGTCGACCGCCGCCGGGCTCGCGCTCGAGGGCGCGGTGCCGCCGGAGCGCGTGACCGACGCGGCGCGGACCATCGCCCGCGCCGCGCTCGGGCCACCGCGCCGCGACCTGGCCACGACGCGCGCCGGCGCCGCCGGCTACGCGCTCGCGCGCCTGGCGCCGCGATCGCTCGTGGACCGCGTGGTGCGCCGGCGCATCGGCGCGCTGGCGCGGCGCGGGCACTTCGGGGCGTCTGAGCTCGCCGCCGAGTTCGCGCGCCGCGCCGCGGGCGTCAGGCCGTAGCCGCGGGCTCGGCGTCGCCGCCGCCGCGCATCGCGCGGGCGGCGACCAGCGCGGCCACGCCGGCGCCGGCGATGAGCGGGATCCGGCGCACGCCGGGCGTGCGCTTGGCGACCTGGTAGGCCGCGGTGCCCTTGGCCGCCTTGCGGGCGCCCTTGAGGGCCTTGCCGACGGCCTTGAGCTTGAGGTAGCCGCCGACGGCGTCGGCCACCTTGGCGGCGCGACTCTTGCGTCGTCTGAGAGTCATGCGCGCACCCTACCGCCCTAGCCTGGCACCGGTGCGCATCGTCCTCCTGCTGGCCACGGCGGTCCTTGCCGCCGCCGCGGCGGTCGCCCTGCTGGGCGCCGGCGACGACCCGCCGGCCGGCGTCCCGGTCGTGCCGACGCCGCCGGGGCCGGCCGGCGAGGAGGCCGAGCCGCTCCCGGACCCGTTCGCCTGGGATCCGGGGCGCGAAGGCGAGTTCGTGCGGCGCGCCGCGGCCGGGACGAGCCATGTGCTGTACGCGTTCTCGCCGGGCGGCGCGGAGGCGAGCGCGGCGCGCACGGCGCGCTGGCGCCCGCGGGTCCTCGCCGCCGCGGGACGGGCGGACGTCGACCCCGACACCCTCGAAGGCCTCGTGCTGCTGGAGAGCGCGGGCCGGCCGGACGCGGTCACGCCGGTGGGGCTGGAGGGCGCGGTCGGGCTCACACAGATCCTGGCCGAGACCGGGGCGAACCTGCTCGGCATGCACGTCGACCTCGCCGCGAGCCGGCGGCTCACGCGACGGATCGAGCGCGCGCGGCGTCACGGCCGCGAGGCGCGCGTACGGCGCCTGGAGCGCGCGCGGGCGCGGGCCGACGAGCGCTTCGACCCCTCCAAGGCGCTGGCCGGCACGGCGCGCTACCTGCGGCTCGCCGAGCGGCGGCTCGGCCGCGAGGACCTCGCGTTCGTGAGCTACCACATGGGCATCGGCAACCTCGAAGGCGTCCTGGGCGCCTATGGCGAGGACGAGCCGTCCTACGCGCAGCTCTACTTCGACTCCACGCCCGCGCGCCACCCGGGGGCGTTCGCGCGCCTGAGCCGGCTGGGCGACGACTCGGCGAACTACTTCTGGAAGCTGTTGGCCGCGCGCGAGATCATGCGACTGCTGCGCGACGACCGCGGCCGGCTGCGGCGGTTGCAGGCGCTCCACGCCGCCAAGGCCTCGGCCGAGGAGGTGCTCCACCCGCTGGGGACGACGCCGCTGTTCGCCACGCCCGAGGAGCTGCGGCGGGCGCGGGAGGAGGGCGACGTCGTGGCCTTCCCGGACCGCCCGGACGTCACCGGCCTGCGCCGTGGGCGGCGCATGGGCGAGCTCGCACGCCGGCTGCGGCAGCCCGCCTCGCTCTACCGCGGGCTGCGCCCGGAGGCGCTCGCGCTGGCGCTCTACGTCGGCGCGCAGGTGCGCTCGCTGAGCGGGACCGCCCCGCTGACCGTGACCTCGACGGTCCGCGACCGCACCTACCAGCAGCGGCTCCTGCGCCGCAATCCCGAGGCGACGCACGCGTACTCGCTGCACACGACCGGCTGGGCGTTCGACGTGCTGCGCGACTACCGCTCGCCGCGGCAGGCGCGCGCGTTCCAGTTCATGCTCGACCGCCTGCAGGTGCTGAACGTGATCGCGTGGGCGCGCGAGCCCGCCGCGATCCACGTCACCGTGGGCGACGACGCCGAGGCGCTGCTTCCGCTGCTCGACCGGCTGAAGCCCTAGACCGTCTCGGCCGCGGCGGCCTTCTCCTGCTCGGCCTCGACCGCCGGCGCGCTGGCGGCGGCGCGTTCCTCGTAGGCGCGCCGGGCCGGGTCCTTCTTGGCCACGTCGTCGATGCCGAGGGCTCGCGCGAACGCCTCGCGGGCCTTGCGCGGGAGCATGGAGGCCGCGTAGTAGGTCCGGCCGGCCGACCGCGGCACGAAGATGTCGAAGCGCGGCACCTTGAGCGCGGCGACGAGCTCGGCCGCCACCTCCTGCGGGGTGACGACCTTCACGCCCTTCGCCGTGCCCAGACCGGTCGCGAGCTCGGTCTCGACCACGCCGGGCATGAGCACGGAGATCTCGATCCCGCTGCCGCGCAGCTCGGCGCGCAGCGCCTCGGAGAGGCCGACGACGCCGTGCTTGGTCGCGCAGTAGGTCGCGAGGTTGGGGAACCCGCTCTTGCCGGCCATGGAGGCCACGTTGACGATGTGGCCGGCACGGCGCGGGAGCATCCGGCTGACGGCCTGGTGGCTGCCGTGGATGACCGCGTGGAGGTTGATCTCGAGCTGCCGGACGATGCTTTCCGGGCGCTCCTCGGCGAACGGCGTGACCGGCATGATCCCGGCGTTGTTCACGAGGACGTCGATCGGCCCGAGGCGCCGCTCGACCGCGTCGAGGAAGTCGGTGAAGCCGGGGAGGTCGGTGACGTCGAGCGGCAGGCCGAGCGCGTCCGGGCCGAGCGACTCGGCGACGCGCGCCGCGGCCGGGGCGTCGAGGTCGCCCACCGCCACGCGGGCGCCCTCGGCGGTCAGGGCGCGGGCGATGCCCTCGCCGATGCCCCGTCCGCCGCCCGTGATCACGGCCACCTTGCCGGAGAGCGAACGGGGTTGGGTGGCCATGGTGCTTGCTTCCTCCTGAAGTTGGCGACGGGACGTCAACAAGACCCTACAGATAGGCCCCGCTCGGGAGATACGGCCGGAACGGGCCGACGTCGCCGGCGACGAACACGGCCCCGCCGTCGAGCCGGAGGCTCAGGCCGGCGTCGAGGCAGACCGGCACGGCCCACGACTGGCGGGCCGTCAGCCACTCGACCATGGCGCGATCGCGGGCGGTCGCGAGCACGGTCCGCAGGAGATCGGCGGCCGCCGCGTCGTCGGTCGCCGCAAGCAGGCGGACGGCCCCGTCGCGCTCGACCGCGTAGCCGCGCTCGGGGTGGACGAGCAGGCGGCCGCCGACGGCGAGCATCGCCTTGACGTCCTCGCCGTGGGCGGCGCCGCGGACCGCGCGGTCGATCGCCTCCGTGAGCGGGATGTCGGCGAGCGTGCCCGGGCGCACGGCGGCGGCGGGCCGGACGCCGGAGGGACGGCCGCTGGCCATCGCCGCCGGGTGCAGCTCGAGGCCGAGGCGCGAGTACGACCGCAGCGCCCGTTCGTCGCGCGAGGCGAGCACGATCCAGCCGTTCGCGCGGTCGCCGTAGTCGTAGGAGAGGCGCAGGAGCTCGCGGCCGACGCCGTCGGACTGCGCGTCGGGATGCACCACGAGCAGCGACAGGCCCCACAGGCCGTCGCGGACGATCGCGAGCGCGCAGCCCACGACCCGGCCGTCGCGCTCGGCGATCCAGCACCCGCCGGGGTCGGTCTCCAGCGGCCGCCCGAGGCGCACGCGCGCGTGCGCGATATCGGCCGGCGGGAACGGCGGGTCGCCGAAGCGCCGGTCGAGGTCCTCGAACGCCACCGCCTGGAGCCGGTGAACGTCGTCGATGTCGTCACGCGCCATGGCGCGGAAGGTCACGCGGGCCCGCACGCGCGCACCTTACGGCGTCCGCTCGCGGGACCGATCGCGCGTGGCGGCGGCCCGGCGGCGCGGCGGCCGCGGGCCGCTCAGCCCTTCTTGTCGGCGGCGCCTCCGGGCGGCACCGGCACGACCGGCGCCACCTCGGGCGCCGGCGGTGCGGCGGCTGCCGGCGGCGCGGGCTTCGTCTTTTGAACCGGAGCGGGCTGCGGCTCAGGCGCCGAGCGGACGGGCGGCGCGGGCTGCGCCTTGGGCGCCGCCGGACGGGTGCGGGTCGGGGCCGGCGTGGTCGCCGGGCGCTGTGGCGTGTGAGCGGGCTTCGCGCCGCCGGGGCCGTGCGGCTTGCGCTTCGCCTGGCCCGGAGCGCCGTTGCGGCCGTGGCCGCCGCCGCGCGCTCCGCGGCCGTGGCCGCCACGGGCGTGGCCCTTGCGGTGGCCGGCGCCGTGGCGGCGGCGGCCGCGCTCCCCGCGCTCGCCGCCGTCGTCCTTGCGCGCCGCGTCGTCGCCCCTCGAGGCGCCGGACGCGTCCTCGCCCGCCGCGGCTCCGCGCTCGCGCGCCTCGCGATGGCCGGGCACGCCGGCCTGCCCCGCGACGTCGCTGCGCACGGCGAGCGCACGATCGGCCGGCCCGGCGCCCGGGTTGGCCGCGGCCACGCGCTCCGCCGCCGGCGCGGGGCGGTCGTCGTGGCGGGCGACCTCGACCGTGGCCGCAGTGCCGCCGCCGGCCAGCGCGACGACGACGAGCGCCTTCGCGGCCAGGGCGCCCCCGCCGGCCGCGCCGCCACCGACGCCCGCGGCCGCCGCCGCGCCACCCGCACCCGCCGCGGCGCCGCCCGCCGCACCCCCGCCCCCCAGGACCGATCCGAGCACCGCCTCCTTCAGGCCCGCGCTCGGCACCACCGGCAGCACGATCGCCAGCGCGCGGCGCTGAACCCGCATCTCGTCGCGGAACGCGCGGCACCCCGGGCACACGTCCAGATGCCGGCGCAGCGTGGTGCGCCGCAGCGCGCCGCCGCGCAGCGTCGCGAGCTGCTCGCGGATCTCCTCGCAGGACGCCTCGCGCCCGGCGCGGCTCGCAGCCAACGAGGATCGGGCCTGGAACACGAGCGCCTTCACCTTCTCCCGCGGGCAGTCGAGCACTTGGGCGATGTCCTCGTGCGCGACCGCGCGGAGCTCGGAGAGCACGAGCGCGGCGCGCTGGTCGTCGGGCAGCGCCGAGAGGTCCCGCAGCAGCTCACGCAGGTCGTCGCGCCGCTGCACCTCGGCCGAGAGGTGCTCCGTCGCGAGCTCGCCGAGCTCGTCCACCGGCCGCTCGCGGCGCGCGCGGAGCACGCTGAGGCAGCGGTTGCGCGCGATCGCGTACAGCCACGGCCGCAGCCGGATGTCCTTGGCCGAGCGCTGGAGGTCGCGGTAGGCGGCCAGGAACGTGTGCTGCAGCGCGTCCTCGGCCTCGCCGGCGTCGGCGAGCATGTGGCGGCAGAACGAGAGCACGCCGCGGTGGTGGCGGTCGTAGAGCACCTCGAACGCCGGCTCCGAGCCGCCGCGCACGAGCTCCACGAGCCGTTCGTCGGTGGCGATCCGCAGCAGCCGAGCGGGCATCCGCAGGCGTGCGGGAAGGGCGGATCCACCGGCCGCGTGGCCATCCATGACCCGAGCTGTATCGACCGATTGGGCGGAGTGCACGAGAGGTAGAGCACTTCGGGGGTCACAACGCTGCGGTGGCCCCGAAGTTGGTCCGTCCTGAAACTTACGCCGACCGCCGCCGTCTTGTCTAACGTCCCCCAGGCGATGGCCCTGCAAACCGGCGGCTCCTCGACCTTCACGCACCGCGGCCACCGGCTGGCCTACACCACCTACGGCGAGGGCCCGCGCGTGTGCGTGCTCATCCACGGCCTGCTCCTCAGCCAGCGCATGCACGCGGCGCTCGCGCAGTCGCTGGCCGAGCGCGGCCACCGCGTCGTCACGCTCGACCTGCTGGGCCACGGCCGCTCGGACCGCCCGGCCGACATGTGGCGCTACTCGATGACCGAGTTCGGCCGGGAGGTGGTGGCGCTGCTCGACCATCTCGACCTCGACGAGGCCGTGGTCTTCGGCACTTCCCTGGGGGCCAACGCGACGCTCGAGGTCGCCTCGCTCGCGCCCGATCGCGTGCGCGGCATGGTCATCGAGATGCCGGTGCTCGACAACGCGCTGCTCGGCTGCGCGATCGCCTTCACGCCGATGATGATCGCGCTCACGTTCGGGCGCCCGGTGATGGGGCTCGTGGCCCGCGCCGCCCGGCTCATCCCGAGCCGCGGGGTGCCGTGGCAGGCGGACATCGTCGTCGACTGGTTCCGCCAGGACCCCGCGCCGGGCGCGGCCGTCCTGCAGGGACTGTTCTTCGGGCGCACCGCGCCCCACCGCAGCGAGCGCCGGACGTTCGAGGCGGCCGCGCTGGTGATCGGCCACCGCCACGACATGATCCACCCGTTCTCCGACGCCGGCATGCTGTGCGACGAGCTCCCGAACGCCCGCCTGCTGCGGGCGAGCTCGATCATCGAGCTGCGCGTCGCGCCGGAGCGGCTCACCGGCGAGATCGCCGCCTTTTTGGACGAATGCTGGCGCCCGCGCCCCGCGCGGCGCCGCACGCGGGCCGGCACCGGCTGAGCCGCTACCCTCCGCGCTCGTGTCGAGCCGCCAGCAGGAGAAGGAGCGGCGGCGCCAGGAGCGGCTCGCCGCCGAGCAGGCGGCCGCGTCCGCCGCGTCGCGCCGCCGGCGCATGCAGTTCGCGTTCGGCGGCCTGCTGGCCATCCTCCTGGTGGCCGGCCTCGCGGTCGTCCTCGGCGTCGCCGGCGGCGACGACAGCGGCGGCGACGGCAAGCCGGTCGACCCCGACTCCGCGAACACCGTGCCGATCCCCGAGCAGCAGATCGGCGACCTCCAGGAGGCCGCGAAGGCGGCCGGGTGCAAGCTCGCCAGCCCGCCGATCGAGGGCGCGACGCACGAGCCGGACAAGGACTTCAAGGCGAGCGACTACAAGACCAACCCGCCGACGTCCGGCAACCACAACCCGATCTGGTACGAGGACGGCATCTACGCCCCGGGCGACACGCCGGAGCTCGGCATGCTCGTGCACACGCTCGAGCACGGCCGCATCAACGTCCAGTACAAGCCGGGTACGCCAGAGCGGACGGTGAGCCAGCTCGAGTCGGTCCTCGCCGAGTTCGAGGGCTACCACATGCTGCTCTACGAGAACACGACCGGGATGAAGGCCCAGGTCGCAGCGACGACCTGGGGCCAGTCGCTCACCTGCCCGAAGATGGACGACAAGGTCTTCGACGCGCTGCGCACGTTCACGCGCGAGTACGTCGACACCGGCCCCGAGCAGGTCCCCTAGGCCCGCGTCACGCGCGTCTCGGCGGGTCGCGCCAGCCGCCGGTCTCGCCGCGGTAGAGCCCGTGGCCGGTCACGGCCATGCGGGCGCTGCGGACGAGGATTCGCAGGTCGAGCGCAAGCGACGCGTGCTCGAGGTACCAGAGGTCGAGCTCGATCCGCTCGTGCCACGGCAGAGACGCGCGCCCGTTGACCTGCGCCCAGCCCGTGATGCCCGGTCGCGCGTCGAGCCGGCGGCGCTGGCGCTGCGTGTAGCGGTCGACCTGCACCTGCACGGTGGGCCGCGGGCCGACGAGCGACATCTCGCCGCGCACGACGTTGACGAGGTTCGGCAGCTCGTCCAGCGACGTGCGCCGCAGCCAGCGGCCGACGCGCGTGATGCGCTCGTCGCCCTCGTCGACGGCCAGGCCGGCGCCCATGCCCTCGGCGCCCGCCACCATCGTGCGCAGCTTGTAGAGCTGGAAAGGCTCGCCGGCGCGGCCCACGCGGCGCTGCCGGTAGACCGGCGGTCCGTGCGACTCCAGCCGGATGAGGAGGGCGACGACCGCCTGGAGCGGCCCCGTCACGACGAGCAGGGCGACCGCGCCGGCCAGGTCGAGCGCGCGCTTGCGACGCGAGACGACGTAGCTCACCGCGTGCCCTCGGCGGGCTCCCAGCCAGCGGGCGTGCCGTGGCGCAGGTGGTCGTAGAGCCCGGCGGCCAGGGCCGCCGTCGTGGCCACGTAGTAGCGGGCCACGAGCAATGGCCGCGCCGGCGCCCGGTCGGCAGCGGCGGCGGCGGCCAGCACCGCGGCCTGGACGGCGGCGGCCGCCGCGTAGACGCCGCCGCGGCGCGCGAGCGCCGCGCTGCCGGCCAGCGCGGCGAGGTGCAGGAACGGCGAGGCGTAGCGCAGCGCCCGGTGCGAGAGCACCATGAGCGTGTAGCGCGGCGGGTAGCCGCGCGGGTCGAGCAGCCCCCCGCGCAGGACCACCGGCCACGCGTGGGCCATCATCCGGCGCTTGCGGCGCCACTCGCCCTCGATCGAGGGCACCATCTTCTCGGCCGCGCGCGCGCCGGGCACGTAGACGGCTCGCCAGCCCCGCTTGACCAGCGTGAACGGCAGCGACAGGTCGTGGCTCACGCGGTCGTCCACGTGCGCGTAGGCGTCCGGGCGGACGGCGTAGATCGCGCCGTTGCCGCCGGTGACCGACGCCAGCGCCGACTCCTGCTCGCGCACCCACAGCTCGTAGCGCCAGTAGAGGCCCTCCTGGTTGGTGCCCCCGGCGCCGACGAAGCGGACCTGTCCGCAGGCGTAGCCCACCGCCGGATCGGCGAACGCGGCGGCGAGCCGCTCCAGCGCGTCCGGCGCCCACAGCGCGTTCGCGTCGGAGAACGCGAGCAGCTCGCCCGACGACACCGCCACGGCGGCGTCCTGGGCGGGGACCTTGCCGCCCCGCGGCAGCTCGAGCACGACGTCGGCGCCCGCGGCGCGGGCGCGATCGGCGGTGGCGTCGCCGGTGCCGTCCACGGCCACGATGACCTCGAGCGCGTCGCGCGGCCAGTCGAGCGCGCGCGCGTTCGCCACCTTCGCGGCGATCACGGCCTCCTCGCGGTACGCGGCGACGATCAGCGACACGCGCGGGCGATCCCCGAGTGGCCGCCCGGGCGCCGGCGGCGACCACGGCGGGGCGCCGAGCCGGCGCGCGGCGGCGAGCGCGAGCGGGTAGCCGGCCTGCGTCCACGCGAGCAGGCCCGCGGAGCTCCAGAACAGCGCGCGCAGCACGGCGGCGCATCCTAGGCGCTGGCAGACTGGCGGCATGGGCCCGATCGAGCCGCCCACACTGCGCGACGGCGACCTCGTGCTGCGGCCGAAGCGGCGCGAGGACCTCGACGCCATCACGGCCGCGTGCCAGGACCCGGAGATCCCGCGCTGGACGTTCGTGCCCTCGCCGTACACCCGCGACGACGCCGACCACTGGTTCGAGCGCTCGCGCGCGGACGCGCGCGCCGGACGCGCGGTGAACCTCGTCGCCGTCGACGGCGAGGACCGGCTGCTCGGCTCGTTCAGCGTCATGGAGCTCGGCCGCGCCCCGGGCTACGGCGAGCTCGGCTACTGGGTGACCGCCGAGGCGCGCGGCCGCGGCGTCGCGACCCGGGCGACGCGGCTG
>Ga0126307_10000210_pt1 | contig 37652 bp, 37 predicted proteins | sample Plot28_FD_89955 | JGI IMG/M metagenome (GOLD analysis project Ga0126307, IMG submission 89955) | Serpentine soil microbial communities from UC McLaughlin Reserve, CA, USA - Plot28 | ecosystem: Environmental > Terrestrial > Soil > Grasslands | place: USA: UC McLaughlin Reserve, Lake County... | reverse complement strand
TCACAGTCGCGTTGGGGACGTCGATGCCGACCTCGATCACGGTGGTCGCGACGAGCACGTCGGCCTCGCCCGACGCGAAGGCATCCATCGCCAGCGCCTTCTGCTCGGAGGACATCTGGCCGTGGAGCAGGGCCACGCGGAAATCGCCTAGCTCGGTCGCGGCCAGCCGCTTCGCCTCCGCCTCGGCTGCCTTCGCCTGGACCGCCTCCGAGTCGGCGACCAGCGGGCAGACCACGAACGCCTGTCGCCCTTCGCGCAGCCGGGCGCGGATGAACTCGTAGGCGGCGGGCCGGCTCTCCTCGTCGACCACGCGGGTCGTGATCGGCTGGCGGCCGGCCGGCAGCTCCCGCAGCGCGGTGCTGTCGAGATCGCCGTAGGCCGTCAGCGAGAGTGTCCGCGGGATCGGCGTGGCGGTCATGTGGAGCACGTGCGGCAGTCGGGGGCCGGGCCCCTTCGCATCGAGCGCTGAGCGCTGCCGCACCCCGAAGCGGTGCTGCTCGTCGACGACTGCCACCGCGAGCGATGAGAACTCGACCGCTTCCTCGATCAGCGCATGGGTGCCGACCACGAGCTGGGGCTGGCCCCCGGCGAGTGAGCCGAGGAGCTCACGGCGCCGGCCCGCCGCGGTGGCCGAGGTGAGCAGGGTCGCCGGGACGGGTTCGGCAGCAAGGAGGGTCTCCACGGTGCGGAAGTGCTGCTCGGCGAGCGTCTCGGTCGGCGCCATCAGCGCCGCCTGGTGCCCCGCCTCGATCGCACGCAGCATCGCGTAGAGGGCGACAACCGTCTTGCCGCTGCCCACCTCCCCCATCAACAGCCGCTGCATCGGCTGCTCTCCGGCCAGGTCCTCGTCGATCTCGTCGATCGCGCGTCGCTGGTCGCCGGTCAGCTCGAAGGGCAGCGAGCCGAGCCAGGTATCCACCCGCGCCGACCGCTCCGGCAGCGGGACGCCCTTGCCGCCCGAGAGCCTGCGCCCCCGGCGCGAGACCAGCGCGGCCTGATAGAGGAAGAGCTCCTCGAAGGCGAGGCGCTTCCGGGCCGCTTCGGCGGCGTGCTCGTCGGGCGGGAAGTGCGAGGCCACGAGGGCGTCCTCGGCTCCCGCCATCCGCAGCTCGCGGCGCAGACGGCCAGGAATGGGCTCGACCGCGTGACGGGCGAGCGGGATCGCCTGCCAGATCCACTCGCGGATCCGCTGCGGGCGGAGGCGCTCACTCGCCGGGTGAACCGGAACGATGCCGGTCGTATGCAGCCCCGCTTCGGATGAGTCGAGGAACTCGTGCTCGGCGACATTCAGACCGCGCTTCTCGAACTTGCCGTGGAGCAGCAGCCTGGCGCCAGGCTGCAGACGGTCAACCAGCCAGGCGCGGTTGAACCAGACCGCCTTGGCCTGGCTGCTCGGGTCGCGGACATCCGCCTCGAGAATCGTCAGCCGGCGACGGCGGGTGGGCCGCACCTTGGCCCGGATCACCTCCACCTCTACGGTCGCCTCCTCCCCGAGCCGCAGGTCGCTGAGCCGCACCGGCCCGGCGCGGTCACGGTAGCCGTGCGGGAGGTGGCGGAGCAGGTCGCCCAAGCTGGATATCCCCATCTCATTGGCGGCGGCCGCCAACTTGGGCCCCGCGCCGCGCAGCTTGGTGATGGGCGCGTCGAGGATCGACGGCCGGGGCAGAGTCTTCAGGGGCGCGGAGAGCAGCTCGGCGCGTTCGAGCGGTTGGCCTCCTCCGAGAGCGCGAGGGATGTAGACCGCAGCGGGTTCGGGTCGTTGCGCTGGTGCGGCCTCCATCCCGGACAGAGGCTAGGCGTAACGCCTGATGCTCAGTCCCGGGTCCGAGGGATCGCAGCCGTCAGTCGCCGGCTTTCTGCCGGTCGCTCGCTCCGGATGTGGCCGATCCGCCACCGTTCGCCTCCGCGCGATCTCCCCCGGCCGCCGCGTTCGGGGCGTCGGCCGTGCCTCCTCTCCCGTAGTTCTGCCGGACGGAACCCGTCCCCGGCGAGTGGTCTAGGCGCTCCCCAATGGTGTGCCCCAAATCGATCACCGATCCTCGAGCGATCGGACGTTGTCAACCCCCCCGATTTCTGCGCTTGAGCATGGGCCGACGTTTCGAACGTACGTCTAGACGGCGGCCGAGGTGCCCCGGTGGCGTCGCCAGATCTCGCGGATCCAGTCAAGTGCCGGGTGGTCGCGCATCGGCTCGAGAAACTCCCAACGCGGCGCTTCCGGAAGTGCGTATGGGAACTCGGGCGGCCAGACCATCGGGTAGAGCAGAGCCGCGGCGCTGAGATCCGCGACCGTGAAGCTCTCGCCGACCAGATAGTCGCCACCGTCCCGCGCAACCTCGATCCGATCGAGCGCGGCCACCAGCGTCTCCCGGCTGCGCGTGACCGCCGCCTCGGTGAAGTCGTAGCGCCGGTTCATGTAGCGCCAGACCACGGGGAACGCCAGGCGCAGGCGCGCCCTCGCGATGCTCGCGCGGATCCGCGGCTGGTCGGTGGTCATGAAGTCGAGTCCGTAGCCCAGGTTCTCGCGCAGCTCCCAGAAGCCGACCCGGCGCATGTCGTGCCCGGCGTGCTCGTCGAAGTACTCCTCCAGCTCGAGCGCCCGACGGCGCTCGTCCGGGTCGGCGGGATAGAGGGGCGGATCCGGCTTGCGGTCCTCGAGCGCGGCGATGATCGCCGTCGAATCGACGATCCGGCGGCCGTCGAGATCGACCGCCGGCAGAGTCCGGTCTCCCCGCGAGAGCCAGAGGCTGCGCACTCCGCCGGGCATCACGGATCGCCGCCGGTGGGCGACGCCCTTGAAGTCGAGCGCCCAACGGGCCTTTTCGTTGTAGTTCGAGAAGCTGTACTGCCAGAGGACCGGCAGGGCGTCGCTCACGTCACTGGGCGGCCAGCAACCACCAGTAGCTCGGCTGGCCGCCGTCGTGGAGCTCGAGCTCGACGCCCTGGGGCGCCAGCCCCTCGAGCTCGCCGAGCGCGATCGGAGCCCCGTGCCCCCCGATCACGGTGAGGATCTCCGCGCCCTTGCCGAGCTCGGCCATGGTCTCGCTGAGGGTCGAGCCGGCGCCTCCCCAGGCGACGATCTCGTCCCCGACGAAACCGACCGCGTCCCCTGTGACGAAGCGTCCCTTCGGGTCGTCGCGCGAGGCCGGCGCGACCGAGCCCGCCCGGATTCCGTCCAGGGCCGAGTCGATCCTCTCCGCGTTCTCATCGACCGAGGCGGTGGGGTTGAGCTCCACGAGCGCCGCCACTCCGGCCTGCTGGGAGGTGCACGGCACCACCCTGGCCAGCTTGTCCGAGAGCTCGGCCGCCCGCTCGGCCGCCATCACGACGTTCGGGTTGTTCGGGAAGACCAGGACCTCCTCCGAGGGGACCTCGTGGATCGCGGCGAGCAGGTCGTTGATGGAGGGGTTGAAGGTCTCGCCGCCGTCAACGACGAACGCCCCCAGGCTCTCGTAGAGCTCGCGCATCCCCCTGCCTGAGACGACGGCGACCGCGGCGCAGCGCCCCGCCTGCAGCCGCGCGGTTCGCTCCGCGATCTGCTCGCGCATGTCCGCGACGTCGACCTGCGTCACGCCGCCGGTTCCCTCGAAGAGCGCCATCGCCATCTCGGGCTCGTCGGTGTGCACGTGCACCTTGAGCGTTGCCTCGTCGCCGACGACCAGAACCGAGTCGCCGAGCTCCTCCAGGCGAGGGACGAAGGAGCGGCTGTCGAGCCCGGAGCCCGTGACGATGAAGTTGGTGCAATAGCGGAAGCGGCTGTCCGCGTGGTGCGGGCGGGTATCGCTGGCCGGAACGTGGTGCTGCACGCTCGAGGGCGCCGCCGCGTCGCCGCGAAGCCCGGCAACGACCCCGGCGAGGATCACCACCAGTCCGTAGGCCCCCGCGTCGACGACGCCGGAGTCGCGCAGGATCTCGAGCTGCTCGGGGGTTCGGGCGACTCCCGCCTCTCCGTCGCGGACCGCGCCCTCGAGCAGCTCGGCGAGCAGGGCGTCCTGCTCGGCGGCGCTCGCATCGGGCGAGAGTCGGATCTCGTCCATGTGCGCGAGCCGCCGCGAAATCGAGTGCGCCATCTCGCGGAAGACGGTCAGCATCGTCCCCTCGGCCGGCTCCCTGACCGACTCGTAGGCGGCATCGGCCGCGCGGGCGAAGGCCGCCGCGACCAACATCGGATCGACGAGCTCGCCGGGCCGGCTCGCCAGCTCCTCGGCTGCCCCGCGGACGATCTGGCTCAGGATCACGCCGGAGTTCCCCCGGGCGCCCATCAGGGCGGCCCGCGCGAGGGCGTTGACCAGCTCGGTGCGGCCGATCTCATCGACCATCTGGCCGTCGAGCCGATCGAGCTCGTCGCTCACCGCGCGCAGCGTGAGGGCCATATTGTCGCCGGTGTCGCCGTCAGCGACGGGGAAGACGTTGAGGTCGTTGACCTCCTTGCGCCGCTCCTCGAGGTGGGAGGCCGCCGCGCTCACGACTCGCCGGAATCGCTCTATCGAGGGATCGGCCATGGGGACCAGCCGACACCCTAGAACTTCGGGCGGGGTTGGTCAGGCCGCCTTGGTGACCTTGTTGGACTTCAGGCAGCGCGCACAGACATAGACGCGCCGGGTGCGGCCGTTCTCCTCCTGGATGCGGACCTTCTGGATGTTCGGGTTGAAGCGCCGCCGGGTCGCGACCATGGAGTGGCTGCGCGAGTTACCGAAGGCGGGACGCTTTCCGCAGCTGTGACAAACCTTGGCCATGAGGGTCGTGGATGGTAGCGGCCGCTAGAGCGAGGCCCGCAGTTGCGCCATCCGCATCACGGCGATCGCCGCGTTCCGCCCCTGATCCCGCTTGTCGCCGCCCGCGCGTGCCTCGGCCTGCTCGCGGGTGTCGCAGGTGATCACGCCGAACGCGCAGGGGACGCCCGTGTCGAGTTGAACCCGCTGTATGCCGGAAGCCGCCTCCGCGCAGACGTAGTCGTAGTGGTTCGTCTCGCCGCGGATCACCACTCCAAGGCAGGCGACGCCGTTGAAGCGTCCCGACTCCGCGCACCATTTCGCCGCCGCCGGCAGCTCGAAGGCGCCGGGGACCTCGTAGGTATGGACCGAGGTGGGTGCCACGCCCTGATCCCCGAAGGCCTCGACGGCTCCGTTGACGAGCTTCTCGCCGAGATCCTCGTAGAAGGTCGCCACGCAGACCGCGAACTCCATCTCCGCCAGCTCGACCACGTCGCGGAACCTATCCGGACTGAGCGGATCTAGTCGCCGGGCGGGTAATCGTCCGAGGAGGCCGCCTCGCGGCGGTTCTCCTCGTCCTTGCGGTGCTCCTCGTAGAGCAGCTGCTCGTCGAGGGGCAGACCCTGGTGATGGAGCGCGTGGCCCATCCGGTCCCGCTTGGCCCTCAGGTACGCCTCGTTGTGCGGGTTGGGAACGGACTGGATCGGCACCTGGTCGGTGACGGAGAGGCCGTATCCCTCGAGGCCGAGGATCTTCTTCGGGTTGTTGGTGAGGATGCGGATGCTGGAGAGGCCGAGGTCAACCAGGATCTGCGCCCCGATCCCGTAGTCCCGGAGGTCGGCCGGGAGCCCGAGCTTCAGGTTGGCGTCGACCGTGTCGAGACCCTCCTCCTGCAGCTTGTAGGCCCGAAGCTTGTTGAGCAGCCCGATGCCGCGGCCCTCCTGCGAGAGGTAGAGGAGCACCCCCCTGCCCTCACGCTCGATCATCGCGAGCGCCGCCTCGAGCTGCTCCCCGCAGTCGCAGCGGAGCGAGTGGAACACGTCTCCCGTGAGGCACTCGGAATGCACCCGGACCAGGACGTCCTCCGTGCCGGAGACCTCGCCCTTCACCATTGCGACGTGGTGCTTGTCGTCGATCAGCGAGCGGTAGCCCACGGCGGTGAACTCTCCGAACGCGGTCGGCAGCTTCGTCGCGACGATCCGCTCCACCAGCTTCTCGGTCCGGCGCCGGTAGGCGATCAGGTCGGCGACCGTGATCATCTTCAGGTCATGCTTCTCGCAGTAGGAGACGAGATCGGGTACCCGCGCCATCGTGCCGTCCTCGTTCATCACCTCGCAGATGACCCCGGCCGGGATCAGTCCGGCGAGCCGCGCCAGGTCGACCGCGGCCTCCGTCTGGCCGGTCCGCTCCAGCACACCGCCGTCCTTCGCCTTCAGGGGGAAGACGTGGCCGGGCTGGACCAGGTCCTGAGGCTGGGAGTGCGGATCGATCGCGACTTGGATCGTTCGCGCCCGGTCTGCGGCCGAGATGCCCGTGGTGACGCCCTCGCGGGCCTCGACTGAGACTGTGAAGGCGGTCTGGAACGGCGCCTCGTTCTTGGCGGCCATCAGGTTGAGACCGAGTTCCTGGCAGCGCTCGTCGGTGAGCGCGAGGCAGATCAGGCCGCGGCCGTGCTTCGCCATGAAGTTGATCGCCTCCGGAGTCGCGAACTGAGCCGCCAGGGTGAGGTCACCCTCGTTCTCCCGGTTCTCGTCATCGCAGACGACCACCATCCGTCCGCGCCGGATGTCCTCGATCGCCTCCTCGACCGTGGCGAACGGGGAGTCGGTGTCCTTGACGGTCAGGCTCTGTTCGTCAGTGCTCTTCGCCATCTCCACTACTCCTCGGTTGGTAAGGGTGACAGGCCCGGATCGAGTTCAAGCTGGCGCCGGACGTAGCGGGCGAGCACGTCGCACTCGACGTTGACCCGGTCTCCGGTCCCCAGGCCGCCGAGCGTCGTCCGCTCGAGCGTCTCGGGGATCAGCGAGACCTCGACCCCATCGTCGGTCAGCCCGGCGATCGTGAGGCTGACGCCCTCGATTGCGATCGAGCCGTGCTCGACGACGTAGGGGAGGAGCTCGTCCGGGAGCTCGATCCGGATCCGCTTCGCGAAGCCGTCCTCTGAGATCTCGGCCACCGTCCCCGCGCCGTCGACGTGGCCCTGGACGACGTGGCCACCGAGGCGATCCTCGGCTCGCAGCGGGAGCTCGAGGTTGACGCTCGAGCCCTGTTCGAGCTCTCCCAGCGTGGTGAGCTCGAGCGTCTGGTGCATGACGTCGGCCTCGAAGACGCCCTCCTCCACCGATCTTGCGGTCAGGCAGGCCCCATTGACCGCCACCGAGTCCCCCTCGCCGAGCTCGGACCCGAACCCCGCGCGGATTCGCAGGCGCGCGCCATCAGGGGAGCCCTCCACCGCATCGACCCGGCCTAGCTCCTTGACGATCCCGGTGAACATCAGGCCCTCACCACTCCCGCAGCCTCGCGCGGACGAGCATGTCCTCGCCAACCTGCTCGTAGCTCGTCGCCAGGGGCCGGGTGCCCTCGGCGATCCGGGCGACCCCCTCGCCCTCCAGGAGCGCCCGCGCCTCGCTCGCGCCCACCAGCACCGGCGCGATGAAGAGGCGCATCTCGTCGATCTCCCCGGCGTCGAAGAGCGACCCCGCCAGGGTGGGACCACCTTCGACCAGCAGGTCCTGGATCTCGCGGCGCCCCAGCTCGTCGAGCGTTGCCTCCAGCCGGGCGTCGGGCGTGCGGCCGGGGGCCACGATCACCTCGGCGCCGGCCCTCTCGAGCCCGTCGCGCCGGCCCGAGGCCGCCTCGGGGGCGCAGATCACGAACAGGGGCGCCTCATCGACGGAGTTGACCAGCGCCGAATCCAGCGGCAGCCTCGCCTGGGAGTCGAAGACGACGCGGGCGGGCTGGCGCGAGGACTGCTCGAGCCTGGCCGTGAGCAGGGGATCGTCCGCGATCGCGGTGCCGATCCCGACCGCGACGGCGTCGCACTCCGACCGCCACTGGTGGACGAGCTCGCGGCTCTCGACGCTGGAGATCCAGCGGGAGTCGCCGGTCGGAGAGGCCACCCGTCCATCGAGGGACATGGCCGCCTTGTAGGTGACCAGCGGCCGGCCGGTGCGGGCCCGCTTGCGGAAGGGCTGGTTCAGAAGCCGCGCCGCCGCCGCCTCGGGGCCACCCGCCAGGTCAACGGTCACGCCGCCGTCGCGGAGCATGCCCGGCCCGCGGCCGGACGCCTTCTCGGTGGGGTCCTCGGACGCATAGACGACGCGGGAGATCCCGGCCTCGAGGATCGCCTCGGTACAGGGCGGCTGCCGGCCGGTGTGCGCGCAGGGCTCGATGGTGACGTAGATCGTCGATCCTGCCGGGTCCTCGTCGCGAGCTCGGGCGTCCTCGATCGCCGCGCGCTCGGCGTGCAGCTCGCCCAGGGCAACGTGAAACCCCTCGCCGATCACATCGCCGTCGCGGACCAGCACGGCGCCGACCATCGGATTGGGGCTCACCCGTCCGCGGCCTCCCTCGGCGAGCTCGAGCGCCCGGCGCAGGTGGGGTGCGTCCTGATCGGTGCTGACCGTGGGCAACCGCGGCTCCTTCTGTTGACCGGTTGCGACTGATTGACTGGTCAGTCAGCCAGGAATTGTACGGCAGTAAAGTCCGCCGTCATGCCGAGAGTGGGACGGGTGCAGGCGACGGATCAGGCGAGGAGCTACGGGCGACGCGCCAGTTTGCTCTCCATCGGGGTCGGGATCACCGGGCTGATCACCTACCTCTACTTCGCGATCGCCTCGCATGAGCTCTCGAGGGACGAGTACGGGCAGGTGGCAGTCCTCTGGTCCGCGGTCTTCATCGTCGTCTCGGTCCTCCAGCGTCCCGTCGAGCAGCTGCTCTCCCGCACCGTCTCGGAGAACCTCGCTCACGATGTGCCGATCGGGCGCACCGTCCGTGTCGCGGCGACGATCCAGCTCGGCGTCGCGGTCGGGTTCGACATCGTCGCCCTGGCGCTCCGCACCCCGATCCAGGACCACCTGCTCGACGGCAACTCGACGCTCTACTGGATCGGGGTCGCTGCGATCACCGCCTACGGGGCGAGCTACTTCGCGCGCGGCTTCCTCGCGGGCAGCCACCGCCTGACTATCTACGCGCTCCAGATCATCAGCGAATCGGTGGCAAGGACCGCCTTCCCCTTCGCGGTCGCGCTGGGAATCGCGTCCGGCCAGACCGCGGTCGCGCTGGGCATCGTTGCAGCCCCCACGCTCTCCCTGATCGTGGTCCCATTCGCCTTCCTCCGCCGGTTCGGGTCGGCCGACGCCGCACGGCCGGCGGCCGGCGATGCCGGCGAGGGAACTCCCGGCGAGGCTGGCCGGCCCGAGCCGGTATCGCCGGGTGGCGACCCGTCGGGCGACGCCTCGGAGTTCACACTCGCCAGAGGAGGGCGATTCGCCGCAGCGGTCTTCCTGATCATGCTCAGCGAGCAGACCTTCCTCAACGCGGGGGTCCTGCTCACGAACGCCACGGCGGACGCGGCCGCGGCCGGCTTCGTCTTCAACATCTTGATGATCGCCAGGGCGCCGCTGCAACTCTTCCAGGCAGTCCAGACCAGCCTCCTGCCCCACCTGACGACGCTCGGCTCGCGCGGAGACGAGAAGGACTTCCGCGCCTCGATCCGGGTGACGCTGGTGGCGATCGCAGGGTTCGCGGGGCTCGTCGCCCTCGCCATGCTGATCGCGGGACCGGATCTGATGCAGTTCGCCTTCGGCAAGAAGCACACCTACGACCGGGCGGACCTCGTGGTCGTCGCTATCGGCATGGGCCTCTATCTCTCCGCGGCCACGCTCAACCAGGCGGCACTCGCACGCGGCCAGGTCCGCCGCGCCTCCTACTGCTGGATCGGTTGTGCGGTGGCGTTCGTCGTCTGGACCGTCGTCCCGATCGTCAGCAGCGAGGTCACTCGCGTGGTGGTGGGCTATCTGGGCGCCGCTGCCCTGCTCTGTGCGCTGCTCTACTGGCTCTATCGCCAGCCCCTCCGGCGCCGCGAGGCACGCGTCGAGCCGGGCTCGACCGAGGAGCTGGAGCTTCAGCTGGCCTCGGCGGACGAGGCCGGCTGAGCGGACGTCGTCGTGCCCGGCCGGGTGGGCGCGAAGAGCACCTCGAGCTTTCGCAGGTCATCGGTGGTTCCCATCGCCACGAGAACGTCTCCCGCCCGCAGGACCGTGTCGAGGGGCGGCTGCGGTGAGACGCGGCCGTCGGCGTTGCGCAGCGCCGCGATCGTGTTCGTCCCCCTGATCTCGCCGATCGTCTTCCCCTCCCCCGGGCAGCCCTCCGTGATGTCGATCTCCTCCATCCGGTACTCGGGCGCGACGTCGACGACGCCGGTCACCTGAGGCTGGAGGGCGAGGCGCGCCATCTCCGCGCCGCTCGACTTGTAGGGCGAGATCACCCGGTCCGCTCCCGCCCGAAGCATCTTCTTTTCGGAGTCCTCGACGCTGGCGCGCGCGACGATCGTGATGTCCGAGCGCAGCTCCCTCGCGGTCAGACAGATGAAGATGTTCTCGGCGTCGGAGTCCACGCAGGCGAGGACCGAGATTGCGCGATCCAGACCGGCGGCTCTCAGCATCTCGTCGTCGGAGGGCCGTCCCTGCAGGAACAGCGCGCCCATGTGATCGGCGAGCTCCTTGTTCTCGTCGAGTTCGTCGATCACCACGAAGTCGTCGCCCCCGATCTGGAGGTCCCGCGCCACCTGACGACCCACTCGGCCGAAGCCGCAGATCAGGTGGTGCTCTTTGAGCTCGTCGATCTTCTTCAGGGTGCGGCGCTCCTCGAGGATCTCTCCCAGGTGCCCGGCGACGAAGAACTCCGCGATCGTCACCAGGGCGTAGAAGAGCGTACCCACGCCCACGAGGATGAGCAGGACCTTGGTGATCTGGCCGCCGAGGTCGGGGGGGTCCGGGTTCGACCCGACGGTGGCGACGGTGTCGAGTGTGAACAGGAAGCCGCGCCAGAGCGAGACCTCCTCGAACAGCGAGTAGGCAACCGTCCCGGCGATCAGGATCGCGACGACGAGGCCGCTGAGGGCCGCCAGCCTTTTCAGAAAGGGCTCGAGCTCGGCCCGGTCCCGTCTATACAGCGCCCGCGGCCTCCGCGATGGCGGTGTAGGCGGCCCCCGGGTCGTCGGCGCCGAACACGGCCGAGCCGGCGACGAAGAGACCCGCTCCGGCGTCGGACACGCTGCCGGCGGTGCCCGGGTCGATGCCGCCGTCCACCTCGATGGTGCCCTCCCCCACGAGCGAGGCGAGCCGCCTCACCTTGTCCGGGGAGTCGGCGATGAACGGCTGGCCTCCCCAGCCGGGATTGACGGTCATGCAGAGGAAGACATCGGCGTCGTGGACGGACTCGCCGGCCGCCGCCACGGGGGTGCCGGGGTTGATCGCGAGCCCGGCAAGGCAGCCCAGCTCGCGGATCGCGTTCAGCGTGCGGTTGATGTGCGGGGTCGCCTCGGCGTGGAAGGTGATCGAGTCGGCGCCGGCCCTGGCGAACTCCTCGATGTGGTCGTCGGGGCGCTCGATCATCAGGTGGACGTCGATCGCGCCGTCCGCCTGATGGACCTGATCCGAGATCGAGCTCGCGACCAGTGGGCCGATGGTGATCGGAGGGACGAAGTGGCCGTCCATCACGTCCACGTGGATGATCCGCGCTCCGGCCGCCATCACGTCCTCGACCTGCGAGCCGAGCCGCGAGAAGTCCGCCGAGAGGATCGAGGGCGCGACGCGCTTGCTCGAGTAGAGATCGCGCCGGGTGGCGGAGGCCTTGTCGGTGGCGGCTTCCATCCGCCCGCTCAGATGCTCCGCAGCATCGAGTGGCCGCAGTGCTGGCACTTCATGTCCTCGGTCCGGCTCATCCGGGAGATCGTCTGGTGCTCGCCGCAGTTCGGGCATTGTGAGACGAGCTCGAAGCGGCGCAGGCAATAGACGCAGACGAAGCGTCCCGGCAGCTGGGCCGGCCGAAGCCAGGGCTCGCCGCAGCCCGGGCAGTTGGGACGGTTGAGTGCGCCCTCGCTCTTTTCCTCCGCGCCGGCCGCGCTTCCCAGGCCGCTGTCGATTCTCTCGGCCACGTAACGAGGGTAGCGAGCGGTCAGACGGCCTTCGCCGGGGGGCTGTGCCCTCGCAGAAAATCCGCCGCGCTCATCGGCTTCTTTCCGGGGGGCTGGAGCACTCGCAGGAGGAGGAGCCCCTTCCCGCTGACGAGGAACAGCTCGTTTCCCTCCGTCACGATCGAGCCGGGCTCGGCCGAGTCGCTCGAACCGGCGATCGGCCCCGCCTCCGCATCACGGACCCCCAGCCTCCCCCCCTCCTCGAGCTCGAGATAGGTCCCGACATGCGGTCTCAGGGCCTTCACTCGCCGTTCGAGCGCATCCGCCGGCAGGTTGGGGTCGAGCCGCCGCTCGTCAGGTGAGATCTTCTCCGCGTAGGTCGCGTGGGCGTCGTTCTGCTCGGTGAATTCCAGATTCCCTTCGGCGAGGAGGCCCAGTGCGCGCACAACCAGCTCCCCCGCAGTCGATGCGAGCTTGGCCGAGAGCGACGCGTAATCGTCGCCGTCGATGCGGACCTCCTCCGCCAGGGCGACCGGCCCGGAATCGAGCCCCGCGGTCACCCGCATGATCGTCACGCCCGTCTCGCCGTCACCTGCCATCAGGGTCCGCTCGATCGGCGCGGCGCCGCGCCAGCGCGGGACCAGGGAGGGGTGGACGTTCAGCATCAGGAACTCGCTCAGCAGCGGCTCCCTGATCAGCTGGCCGAACGCGCAGACGACGATCACCTCAGGCTTGGCCGCCCGGATCGCGGCCAGCGACTCCGCGGAGTTCACGTCCGGGGTCTGGTGCACCTCGAGACCGAGCTCTCGCGCGGCGTCGGCCGCGGGCGGCGGGGCGAGCTTCCTCCCCCGGCCCCGGCGGCTGTCCGGCGGGGTGACCACCAGCACCGGGCGGTGCGGGCTCTCGGCGAGACGGCGAAGGACGGTCGCCGCGAACTCGGAGGTGCCGAGGTAGGCGGTCCTCACTCCCTCATGAATCGGGTCGCTCCTCAGCTTCGCTTCGGGGGCGCTCTCTCGGCTCGTGATCCTCGTCCTCGTCCTGGTCGGGCGCGTAGGTGCCGCCCTCGCGCAGCGCGCGCAGGGCGCCCTTGCGCTGCTCCTTCTCGGTGCGGTCGAGCATCAGGACGCCGTCCAGGTGATCCACCTCGTGCTGGATCACTCGCGCCTCCAATCCCGAGGCCTCGATCGTCAGCGGCTCGCCCCGAACGTCGACGGCTCTGGCCCTGACGAAGAGCGGGCGCTCGACGTCGACGACCACCCCGGGAATGCTGAGACAGCCCTCCTCGGCGGTTGCGGAATCCTCCGAGCGCCATTCGATCTCCGGATTGATTAGGACCGTCGGCTCCGCCTCGGATCCAACCTGGAAGACGAGCATCCGGCGCAGGACGCCCAGCTGGGTTGCGGCCAGCCCGACCCCGATCGCATCGCGCATCAGCCCGATCATCCGCGAGGCCTCCTCGGCGAGCTGGTCGTCGAATTGGGTGACCGGCGAGGCCGCGGACTTGAGCACCGGATCGCCGAACTTGACGACCTGCGAGAGAGCAGCGCTGCGGCGCTCGAGTGCCTCCTGGTCGAGACCGTCCGGCTCCTCGGCCTCGGTCGCGAGCTCGTCCTCCCCGAGCAGCTCGTCGTCGAGTGTCTCTGTCGCCTCGTCGCTCACGCCTTCGAGTCTAGTCGCGTCCGTAGGACGAACTCCGGCAATGAAACGGCGCGAACTCCGGCGTTTCGTGCCATTTCAGCGCCCACGATCGACGCATGGCACTTCTGCGTCGAGTTGCTCCCGCTCAGCGGGACAAACGGGACACAGAAGGGATTGCGGCACTTGCGACGCGGCAACACGGCGTGGTCAGCAGTGCGCAGCTCGATGCGCTCGGGCTTTCGCGCAGCGCCATCTCCAGATGGGTTGCGACGAGGCGGCTTGAGCGGATGCATCCGGGCGTCTACTCCGTGGGTCACTCGGCACTCTCGCCGAAGCCCGGCTCCAGGCGGCACTCCTCTACGCCGGCGCCGCTGCGGTATTCAGTCACACGACCGCGGCCTGGATCTGGCAACTGCTCGACACCGAGCCGAAGCGGATTCATCTAACCGTTCCCGGCCGCCGCTCTTCATTGCCCGCTGTTCGGGTTCATCGCTCGCGGCACCTCGAGTCGGTCGAGCACCGCGGCTTCCGGGTCACATCGGTTGCCCGGACCCTCGTCGACCTCGCCGCGACCCTGTCCTATCGCGATCTGCGTCGAGCCCTCGCTGAGGCCGACTACCGCCAGGTGCTGTCGGTCGACGAGATCGCATTGGTGTTGAAGCCGGGCCTCCAGGGCTCACGAGCGCTTCGGCGGGCGCTCGGCCAGCACCTCCCTCAGCTCGCCCGCACGCTCAGTGCCCTCGAGGAGCGTTTCCTCGAGGTTTGCGAGACTGCCGGGCTCCCCCTACCCGAGATCAACGCGCAGGTCGCCGGTATGCAGGTCGATGCGATGTGGCGAGAGCAGGGGCTCGTCGCCGAACTCGATGGAGCCCCCGCCCATCAGGGCTGGGCGCAAGTGAGTCGGGACCGCGAGCGTGAGCTGATCCTTCGCCAGATGGGGTTCCGTGTCGTCAGGTACACGTGGCGACAGGTCACTCAAAGACCAGCCCAGGTGACGGCCGATCTTTGGCGACAGCTGCAGGCCCACACGCGTCCGGCGATTTCACCTCTGTGTCCCGGGACTCCCGCTGGCCAGGAGCAACGGGACACAGAACCCCTACTGCGGGTCCACGTCCACTGAGATCGCCAGCTCGCGCAGGGCTCGGTCCCGGACCGCCGTGGCGACCGCTTCACGGACCGCCGTCACCGTCTCGCGGCGGCGCTCCGACTTGATCAGCAGGCGGCGGCGATGCTTGCGGCGCAGGCGGAAGAGCGGTGCCGGCCCCAGCAGCTCGTCGTCGGCCGAGATCCGCTCGGCAAGCAGCTCGCGCACGGTCTCAGCCGAGCCCTCGACTCGCGCCTCGTCGACTCCGGCCAGCCCGATCTCGACGAGGTGGGAGAACGGTGGGTAGCGGAGCGCCCGGCGGCGCTCCAGCTCCTGCGCGAGGAAGCCCGCCGAGTCGTGGCGGGCCGCGTGGCGGATGCTCGGCGCCCCTGTCGCGAGCGCCTGGACGAGCACGCGCCCCCCGGCCGCGCCCCGGCCGCTGCGGCCGGCGAGCTGGGTGATCAGCGCGAAGGTCCGTTCCTCCGAGCGGAAGTCAGGTAGCCGCAGGGCGCCGTCTGCGTCGAGGATCACGCTCAGGGTGACGTCGGGGAAGTCGTGGCCCTTGGCGACCATCTGCGTCCCGACGAGGACCCCGGACTCCGCCGCCTCGAAGTGGCTGAGGACATCGGCGTGGCCGCGGCTCGCCGCACTGTCGGAGTCCAGCCGGAAGACCTCGAGCGGCGCGAGCAGCTCCGCCAGCTCGGACTCGACCCGCTGCGTGCCGGACCCGACGCGCGCGATCGTCACCGACGAACACTCCGGGCACCGTTGCGGCATCGGCTGGGCGTGCCCGCAGTGGTGGCAGCGCAGTCCGCCGTCGCGATGCAGGACCAGCGAGACGTCGCACTCGGGGCACTGCCACGCATGGCCACACGAGCGACAGGTGAGATGGGTCGACCAGCCGCGCCGGTTGATCAGCAGAATCGCCTTGCCGCCCCGGCGGGCGACGTCGTTGATGGCCTCACGCGTGCGGGGATGGAGCGGGCCGGGAATGCCACCGCGCATGTCGACGACCTCGACCGGGGGCAGCTCGCGTCCGTCCACTCGACTGGGCAGCTCGAGCCGCTCGAGCTCGTGCCAGCTCTCGGGCCGCGGGGTCGCGGTGCCACAGAGCAGGAGGGCACCGGAGTCGGCCGCCCGCTTTCTGGCGACCTCCCGGGCGTCGTAGCGCGGGTCGCTCTCCTGCTTGTAGGAGGAATCGTGCTCCTCGTCGATCACGATCAGGCCGGGGTCGGCGACGGGGGCGAAAATCGCGGAGCGCGGGCCGACGCAGATGCGCGCCTCGCCGGAGCGCAGGCGCCGCCACTCGTCGTAGCGCGCGCCGGCGGGCATGCGCGAGTGGAGCAGGGCGACCGAATCGCCGAACCGCCGCCGGAAGCGATCCATCGTCTGGGGGGTGAGCGCGATCTCCGGGACGAGGACGATCGCCCCGCGGTCGCGGGCGAGGGACTCGCGGGCGGCTTCCAGATAGACCTCGGTCTTACCCGAGCCGGTCACGCCGTGGAGCAGAAAGGCACGGCTCGGCGCGGGTTCGCCTTCCCCCGGAAGCGAGGCCACCACCGCTTCGAGGGCATCGCGCTGGCCGGCGGTGAGCTCGATGCCCTCCCGGACGGCTCCCACGCTCGGCGAGCTGTGGCGCCGCCGGCGCTCCACCTCCCGTGTCCTGACCAGCCCTCGCGCCTCCAGCCGGCGGAGGGTGGAGCGATCCGATCCGGCGCCCGCCGCCAGCTGACGCGCCAGCTTGGGGCCGGCCGCGAGAGCGCGCAGGACCGCGCGCTGCCGAAGCCCCAGCCGCTCCCCGCCCGAGATGGCGTCGAGACCCTTACCCGTCGCCTTCACCTCGAGCTCGACCAGCGGCCGGACCCGGCGGGCCTCCGCGCCAGTCCCGACGCCCGGCGGCAGAACCAGCCCGAGACCCCGGGCCGTCGTCGAGCAATACTCCTCCCCCACCCAGCGCCCGAGCGCGACGAGCTCCGGGGGCACGCCCGCCTCGAGCGCCTCCAGCGGCTCGGCCAGCCGGTCCTGCGGCAGATCGCTCCGGTCCGCGAGCCCGACGACGACTCCGACCACGCGGCGGCGCCCGAACGGCACGACGAGCACCGAGCCGACCTCGACCTCGCTCATCGCCTCCGGCAACCGGTAGTCGAACGGCCCGGAGACGTTCCGGGTGGTCAACAGGGGCTCGACCTTGGCGATGGCCATGCGTCGAGCCAGGCTAAGCAGGTTCGCGGACGACCGCCGGCGGGTCTAGGCTCCTCACCGTGGACCTGCAGTCCGGGGAGTGGGTGATCTACCAGGGGCATCCGTCCTGGCGGGCGATCCTCGGCTTCTACCTCAAGGGGATCCTGGTCGGCGCGGCCGCCGGAGTGCTCGCCGCGCTGCTCAACGACGGCGCCGGTCTCGGGGTCGTCACCTTCCTGGTGATCGCGGCGATCACGATCCTGGTCGGCTTCATCAAGCGGGTGGCGACCGTCTACACGATCACCGACCGGCGCCTCAACATCAAGGTCGGAATCATCGCCCGCAAGGTCCAGGAGACTCGTCTGCAGCGTGTCCAGAACGTGAACTACGACCAGGGTGTGTACGAGCGCATCATGCAGATCGGCAACGTCGAGTTCACCACGGCCGGCACCGACGAATCGAACTTCGTCTTCGCCGGGGTCGCGCAGCCTGAGGAGGTCGTCCAGCAGGTGGAGCAGGCCACGCCGGTGCTGTCGGGCCTCCAGGGCGAGGCCGAGCCGCAGTCCTCCTAGGCCGGCGCCTCGGCCTTCTCCCCGAGCCCCGCCGCCTGACGAAGGTCATCGACGCGGTCGGTCCGCTCCCAGGTGAAGTCCGCGTCCTCGCGGCCGAAATGGCCATAGGCCGCGGTCTTCTGGAAGATCGGCCGATGCAGATCGAGGTACTGCCTGAAAGCCGCCGGCCGCAGGTCGAACTTCTCCTCGACGAGTCGGGCGATCTCGGCATCGGCCAGCTTGCCGGTGCCGAAGGTCTGGACCATCACCGAGACCGGGTGTGCGACGCCGATGGCGTAGGCGACCTGGACCTCGCAGCGCTCGGCCAGTCCGGCGGCCACCACGTTCTTCGCGACATACCGGGCGGCGTACGCGGCTGACCGGTCCACCTTCGAGGGATCCTTGCCCGAGAAGGCACCGCCGCCGTGACGCGCGGCGCCGCCGTAGGTGTCGACGATGATCTTTCGCCCGGTGAGGCCGGCGTCCCCAACGGGACCGCCGATCACGAACTTGCCGGTCGGATTGACCATGAAGTTCTCGAGCAGCTCCTTCTCCGTGTAGAGCTCCTTGTACTCGGTATGGAGCACCGGCTCGAGCACGTGCTCCCAGAGGTCGTTGCGGATCAGCTGCTCACCGGCGTCCTCGCGGTGCTGAGTCGAGATCAGCACCTTGGCGATCTCAACGGGCCGGTCGTTTTCGTAGCGAACCGTGACCTGGGTCTTGCCGTCGGGGCCGAGGTAGGGAACGACCTCCGCCTTGCGCACCTCCGCGAGCTGGCGGGCGAGCTGATGCGCGATCTGGATCGGCATCGGCATCAGCGCCTTGGTCTCGCGCGTGGCGTAGCCGAACATCATCCCCTGGTCGCCCGCACCCGCCGCGTCCAGCTCGTCGGCGGACTCTCCCTCGCGCTGCTCGAGCCCCTTGTCGACGCCCTGGGCGATGTCCGGCGACTGCTCGTCGATCGCCGTCAACACGGCGCAGGCCTCGTGGTCGAAGCCGTATTTCGGATCGTCGTAGCCGATCTTGCGGATCGTCTCGCGCGCGATCTTCGGGATGTCGACGTAGGTCTTGGTCGTGATCTCGCCGGAGACGACGACCAGCCCGGTGTTGACCAGCGTCTCGCAGGCCACGCGGCCCTCGGGGTCCTCGGCCATGATCGCGTCGAGGACGCCGTCCGAGATCTGGTCGCAGATCTTGTCGGGATGGCCTTCGGTGACCGACTCGGAGGTGAACAGGTACTCGTTCTCTGAAAGCTTCTGCATTGGTTCCTCAGTCGTGGATGGCCAGGAAAAGCTCCGATTGGAGCTCGTCGTCGCTCCCCTGCACGGCTAGGCCGAGAGAGCCGACACGCGAGATGTCTTCGCTGAGCGAGGCATACAACGGATTCTCCGCCAGACCGGCCTGCTGAGCCAGCCCGAGGACCTCTTCGAGGTTGAGGAAGACTAGCGCCGAGACCCGGTCCGGGAGCGGATCCGTCGCGTCCTCGTAGGCGCTCGTGCCGGCGAGGTTGTCGCCGCTGGAGCGCACCTGAGAGATCCCCTCGGGCTGGGTCGAGATGACCAGCTTGCCGTCGAAGATCGCGTAGGAGAGGTCAACGGCCGGCGAGACCTGAACCGAACGCACGGACACCCCGTCCACGTCCGTGGTCCGGAAGCTCGGCACCTGCGCGCCCCCGGCGCTCAGGGAGCGCAGCAGCGGCCCCTGCAGGGCGGCGAGCGCGTCGCCCGCCTTCTTCTCGTCGACGTCGTCGACGATCAGCGCCGCGTACGGCGCCGTGGCCGTCGGTTCGGCGACGAGGGCGGCTTGGCCACCGAGCGCGGGAAGCAGGTCCTTGAGCGGATCGACGCCCGCCTGCTTCTGGAGGCTCTGAGCCAGTGCCCGGAGTGATCCCGCGAGCCCCTGAGCGCCGGCGCCCGCGGTCTCGAGCGCCTTGTTGATCGCCGGGCCGAGCTCGCCCACTCCGATATAGCCGAGCGCACGCGGACCGGCCTCGCTCGCGAGCCCGGGCTCGAACTCGGGCAGGCTCGCGAACACCGTCGGGCTCCGCTGCTCGAGCTTGGGGTCCAGCTCGCTGACCAGATTCACCTGTACGCCGTCGTCGCGCGCCCGGGCCCCGGCCGCCATGCCGCTGGTCGCGCCGTAGTTGACGAAGGTGTCGAGCTGGCTCGCGCCGGTCGCCTCGGGCGGAAGGAAGCGCTGCACCCCCGCGCGCGAGAGATAGACCTCCGCGAAGCGGACGTCCGGCAGCTGATCGCGCGCCGCGCCCGGATCGGACCCCTCCAGCCGGGGCACCTGGCCGTCCTTCGCCCCTAGCGCGGCGCGAACCGCAGCCACATTGCCGAACAGCAGTTGATCGCCGGAGCGGGCGGTGGCGACGCTGTTCGAGTACACGCTCAGGGAGACGTCCCCCACCTTGGCCTGCTTGACGGGACCTCCGGGCGAGAGGCTCGCCGCGAACTGGTTGGCCCTGTCGCCGTCGCCGACACCCGCGATGTAGGTCTCTGGCGTCGTTCCCTTCGGCCCTGGAACGGCGAGCAGAGCGAGGTCGTCCTTCACCCAGGGCAGGACCTCGCCGGAGAGGTCGAGCGGCCTGCCGGCGGGGCCACCCAGCGCCTTCGTATCGCTCTGCAGAAGCGCCGTGAAGCTGGGGAGCTCATCCCCGAGCTCCTGCTCCAGGTCCCATTGGTGGCTCGAGCTGTTGACCGTGAGGTGGGCGTAGAGGACGGCGTCATGGGGGACGTACGCGATCGTGTGATCCGAGGGCGCGCACTCCTTCGCGGCGGAGACCTGGCAGGGGACGCCCGGAACGGCCAGGAACTTGAGGATCAGGTAGAGGATCACGACGCCGGGGACCGCGCCAACGCGGATCTTGGTTCCCCGCGAGCGCCGCGACCACCAGACGCCCGCCGAGCGTGTGCCCGTGGCGGTCGCCGCTCCGCCTCGCTGCAGCCCGCGCCAGACGATCTGTCTCTTCTCGCGCAGCCAGTAGCCGATCGCCCGGAACCTGGTTTTCGCCCTGAAGCCGAGCTCGCTCGAGAGCTTGGGCCTTTTCTCCTCCTCGGGCGGATCCAGGGAGAAGAGCGGCTTCAGCGGCTGCGTGTCCGCTTCCTCGGGCGGGCGTTGCGGCGGCGATTCGGGCGCCTCCGGCTTGCGGCGCAGCCGATCGCGCAGTCGGTGACGGCCGCCGCGCTGAGTCTCCTCGCCGTCCGGGCTCTTGCTGCCGGACTCGCTCGGGGCATGCCCGCCCCCAGGGCCGCCGGTTTCAGGCGTGCTCACGAAGCGCCCTTATACCCGGCCCGCGCGCTCTGCACTCCGGTTGCGATCCCGCTTGCGCGGGACGTAGTCGATCACCAGCGGCACGCCCTGGAGCGCGTATTCGTCGCGTAGGCGATTCTCGAGATGGAACGCCCAGCCGCGGTTGATCAGTTTGCGATCGTTCACCTGGAGCGCAAAACGCGGCGGACGCCGCCCTACCTGCGCCGAGTAATAGATGCGCAATCGCCTGCCGTGACGCTGTGGCGGCGGCCGATCGGCGACGACCCCCGAGATGAATCGGTTGAGCTCGGGCGTCGGAATCCGCTCGGCCGCGCGGTGGGCGAGCTGGATCGCCTGGCGAAGGACGCCCGCCACGTTGCGCCCGCCCAGCGCCGAGCAGGTGATCACCGGCGGACGGAGGCGGAGCTTCTGGGCCGCCCTCGCACGAGCGTCGTCGATGTCGGTGCGCGAGATGTCCCACTTGTTCATGGCGAGGACGGTTGCGCAGCCCGATCGCATGGCGAGCTCGCCGACGCGGAGGTCCTCCGTCGTCAGCCCCTCGCTTGCGTCGCAGACGACGATCGCGGCGTCGGCCCGCTCCGCGGCGCGCTCGGAGCGGAGCTGGGCGTAGTAGCCGACGGTCCCGGCGACCTTGCCGCGGCGGCGCAGCCCGGCGGTGTCGACCAGCACGATGCGCTCCCCGCCCACTTCGGCCTCGGTGTCGACCGGGTCGCGAGTTGTCCCCGCCCGCTCGCTGACGATCACCCGGTCGGAGCCGAGCATCGCGTTGAGCAGCGATGACTTGCCGACGTTCGGTCGCCCCAGGATCGCGATCCGCGGCGTCTCCTCCGCGTCGTCCGCCGTCTCGCCGGGGAGGTGGCGGCGGAGCTCCTCGACCAGCCGGTCGAGGAGGTCGCCGGTCCCCAGTCCATGGGAGGCGGAGACGGGGATGGGCTCGCCGAGGCCGAGCGCATTCAGCTCCGCGGCGAACGCCTCGTCCTCCGGACGGTCGATCTTGTTGGCCGCGACGAGCACCGGCCGATCCGAGCGGCGGAGCAGAGCGGCGAGCTCGGCGTCTCCGGGCCCGAGACCGGTGCGCGCGTCGACCACGAGCAGGATCGCCTCGGCGTCCTCGATCGCGGCCCGCGCCTGCGCCTGGACCGCCCGCGCGAGGTCATCCGAATCGGAGAGGTCCACCCCGCCGGTGTCGATCAGGTCGAAGCTGAGGCCGTTCCACTCGCACTCCAGCGCGCGGCGATCCCTGGTCACCCCCGGCTCGGGGTCGGTGACCGCCTCCCGTCCGCGCGCCAGCCGGTTCACCAGCGTGCTCTTGCCCGCGTTGGGAAAGCCGACGACCGCCACGGCGGGGCGGCGGCGCAACACGTGGGCCGGTGCCTCGGGGCGTCTGGCGCCTTCCATCACGCGAGCCCTCTCTCCCGCGCCCGAGCGGCGATTTCAGCGACGACCTGATCGGGCGTGAGTTCGGTGGTGTCGATGTAGAAGGCGCCCTCGGCCTCGCGCAGCGGGCTGTCCGCCCGCTCCTGGTCGCGCCTGTCTCGATCCTGAATCGCCCTTCTGACCTCGTCGACTGGCTCCCCGCTGTCGGCCGCGCGCCGCCGAGCTCGCTCCGTCTCGTCGGCCGTCATGAAGACCTTGAGCGGCGAATCCGGGCTGACCACGGTGCCGATGTCGCGCCCCTCGGCGACGTAGTTCCCTGCGGCGATCAGCTCGCGCTGGCGCTTCACCATCGCCTGCCTCACCTGGGGGTGGACGGACACGCGCGAGGACGTGATCGTCACCTCCGGGGTGCGGATCCTGCCCTCGACCGGCTTGCCGCCGAGCCGGATGGTGTCGCCCTCGAAGTCGATGTCGAGGTCCCACGCCAGCTCGCCGAGCCGCTCGCCGTCATCCGGGTCGATGCCGCGCTCGAGCGCCGCGAGCGCGACTGCGCGGTACATCGCGCCGGAATCGAGATAGGTGAAGTCGAGCGCCTTCGCCACGCCCTTCGCCACGGTTGACTTGCCGGCGCCGGCTGGGCCGTCGATCGCGATCACCATTTCTCGGCCAGCGTACGGTTTCGCCTCCCGAGCGGCGGATATAGAGTCCCGCGTGACCATGGAGAGCTGGAACCTGAACGAACTCGAGGTGCAGCCGCGCCAGCCCGAGGTCCTCGACTCCGAGTCCGAGGGCCGCGCGATCGTGATCAACCTGCCGAAGGGCGACCGGCTCCAGGAGCACCAGGTCCACGAACGCGCCTGGCTTCTCGTCACCGAGGGCGACGTGGAGATCAGCACACCGGACGGGACGCGTGCCACCGGCGGTGCGGGCCTGCTCGCGATCTTCGACCCGGCCGAGCGGCACGAGGTCCAGGCCGCCGAGGACTCGCGCATCCTGCTGGTCCTCTCTCCGTGGCCGGGCGACGGGCACCCCTCGCAGCCCGAGGAAGTCCGCGAGCGCGCAGGCGAGTAGCTAGCCGAGCAGGGAGCGGAGGTCCCGCTCGAAGCCGGGATAGCTGACCTCCACCGACTCGAAGTCCTCGACCTCGACGCCCTCGCGCGAAGCGAGGCCGGCAATGGCGCCGACCATCGCCAGGCGGTGATCCCCGCGCGCTTCGATGGTGCCCCCGCGAAGGGCACCTGTGCCCCTGACGGCGAAGCCGTCCGGCCGGGCCTCGATCTCAGCGCCGAGCGCGGACAGGCCCTCGACGATGCCGGCGATCCGGTCCGATTCCTTCGCCCGCAGCTCGGCTGCTCCGCTCACCACCGTCTCCCCCTCGGCGAAGGAGCCGAGCAGGGCGACGAGAGGCAACTCGTCGATCGCTGCCGGGACGTCCTCCGCGGTGACCTCGACTCCGCGCAGGGTGGCCGCCCGCACGTTGAGCCGGGCGATCGGCTCCGGCCCGGGTTCGCGAATCTCCTCGATCGAGACCGCTCGATCGCTCTCATGCGCGCCCCCCATCTCCACTCCCATTCGCGAGAGGATCGAGAGCAGCCCGATACGCGCCCGGTTGATGCCCACCTCGCGCAGGCTGACCTCGCTGTCCTGGACGATCAGCGCGCCGGTCAGGAAGAAGGCGGCCGAGGAGAAGTCGCCCGGCACAGGCACGTCTCCGGCCTCGAGGCGCTCCGTCGGAGCGACGGTGATCCGGGCGCCGTCGCGCCGGATGTCGGCACCCGCAGCGGCGAGAAGCCGCTCGGTGTGGTCCCGCGTCCAGAAGGGCTCGGTGACCGTCGTTGTGCCGTCCGCCAGCAGGCCGGCGAGGAGCACGCAGGACTTGACCTGGGCGCTGGCGACCGGCATCTCGTAGTCGATTCCGCGAAGCAAGGAGCCGCGGACGCGGAGGGGCGGCAGACGGCCATCACGGGCCTCGACGTCCGCCCCCATCCGCCCCAGCGGCTCGGCGATCCGATCGACGGGGCGCCGGCGGATCGACTCGTCGCCGTCCAGGACCCATTCTTCTCGCGCCTGCCCGGCGAGCCAGCCGGGCATCAGCCGCAGCAGCGTCCCGGCGTTGCCGACGTCGATCTCCGCTGGACGGGGGCCCCGCAGCCCGACGCCCTCGACCTCGACGAAGAGGCCGCCGTGATCGTCCGCGTCCCCCTCTCGAACCTCCGCGCCCACGGCGGACACGGCCCGCAGCGTGGCCCGCGTGTCGGCGGAGTCGAGGTAGCCGGTGATCCTGGTCGGCCCCTCCGCCATCGCGCCGATCAGCGCGGCGCGGTGGGAGACCGACTTGTCCGGAGGCGGGTGCAGGTTCCCCTGGAGCGGCCCCGACGGATCGAACCGCGTCATTCGGCTCGGGAGACGTCGTGGCCGAGCAGACGGACCAGCTTCTCGGCGCGTTCGGCCTGCTCGTCGCCTGCGATGTAGAGCGAGATGGCGCCCGAAGTCATGTCGGGGGCGGGATAGAGCGCCATGTCCTCGATGTTGACGCCGCCGCGGCCGAGCTCGAGCGCCAGCTCGGCGACGATGCCCGGCCGGTTCGGGACCAGGACCCGAAGCTCGTGGAGCGGCCCGCCGGCGATCTCCGTCTCGATCAGCTCACGGCGGCGTTTCGCCGCCTGCTCGTGCCAAGCGCGGACCGCGTCGCGGTCGCCGGAGCGAAGCAGGTCCGCAGCCTCGGAGAGCTTGGCGACGACAGCGTCGATCTCGGTCGCGACCGCCTGGCGGTTGCCGGCGAAGATGTCGCCCCAGATCGCCGGATTGGCTCCGGCGACGCGGGTCGCGTCCCGGAAGCTCGGCCCGACCTCGGGCAGGTGCTCGGCCTCCTCGCTGAGCGCGGTCGCGGCCTGGGTGACAAGGATGTTCGCCAGCACATGAGGCAGGTGGCTGACCGCCGCCATCAGGCGGTCGTGGGTCTCGGCCTCGATCGCCTGCGGGCGCGCTCCCATCTCGGAGATCGCCCGCTGCACACGGTCGTAGAGCATGCCGCCCGTTCTCTCGGTCGGCGTGAGGTACCAACGGGCGCCCTCGAAGAGATCAGCGCGCGCATTCTCGACCCCGGAGGTCTCCGCGCCGGCGAGCGGATGGCCGCCGATGAAGCGGCTCTCGGATCCCAGCGCGGCGATCACATCGCGCTTCACGGAGCCGACGTCGGTGATCGCGCAGTCCTCCCCCGCTGCGGCGAGAGCCTCCGCCGCGACCCCCGGCAGGGCCGTGACCGGCGCCGCGCAGAAGACGACTTCGGCGCCCACGACGGCTTCGGCGGCGTTCCCCGCGGGCTCGTCGATCGCCTCGAGCTGCGCTGCTCGCTCGAGCAGCTCGCGGTCGGGATCGAAACCCGCGACCTCGGCACCTAGCCTCTGGCGCGCGGCGAGCCCGACCGAGCCTCCGATCAGGCCGACGCCGAGGACGGCTATCCGCATCGGGCCGGTTTCAGCCGGCCTCGCGCCGCTTCCGCACCGCCGAGGCGAGCCGGTCGAGGGTCAGGACGGTGTTGTCCCAGTCCATGCAGGCGTCGGTGATCGACTGGCCGTAGACGAGCGGCTCGCCGGACTCGAGGTCCTGGCGCCCGGCGACGAGGAACGACTCCATCATCACGCCGACGATGGCGCCGTTGCCCGCGGCGAGCTGGTCGGCAATCTCGCTGACCACCTCGGGCTGGCGCTCGTGATCCTTGCCGCTGTTGTCGTGCGAGGCGTCGATCACCACCCGCTCGGCGAGCCCCGCCGCGCGGAGCTGGTCGAGGGCCTCGCCCACCGAGTTAGCGTCGTAGTTCGGCGCGGCGCGTCCGCCGCGGAGAATGACGTGACAGTCCTCGTTCCCCTCGGTGTAGAGGATCGCCGGGGTACCGCTGACGTCGACGCCCGCGAACGCGTGGGGCGCGGAAGCCGCGCGAACCGCGTCGACCGCGAGCTTGACGCTCCCGGCCGTGCCGTTCTTGAAGCCGACCGGCATAGACAGGCCCGAGGCAAGCTGACGGTGGATCTGGCTCTCCGTCGTCCGAGCCCCGATCGCTCCCCACGCCACGACATCGGAGATGTACTGCGGCGTGATCGGGTCGAGGAACTCGCAGCCAGTCGCGAGGCCGAGGTCGGTCACCTCGAGCAGCAGCCGGCGGGCGGTGTGGAGACCGATGTTCACGTCCCGCGAGCCGTCGAGGTTCGGATCGTTGATCAGCCCCTTCCAGCCCGTCGTCGTCCGAGGCTTCTCGAAGTAGACGCGCATCGCGATGCAGAGGTCGCCGCGCAGGTCCGCGGCCTGCGACGCCAGCCGCCTGGCGTATTCGCCCGCGGCCTCCGGGTCGTGGACGCTGCACGGACCGACGACGACCAGGAGCCGGTCGTCCTCGCGGTCGAGGATCGACTTCACCTCGGCGCGATGGCGAAGCACCGCGTCCTCCCGCTCCCGCCCCAGAGGCTGATCCTCCAGGATCTCGGCGGGCGAGACCAGCTCGACGACGCGCTCGATGCGCTGGTCTCTGACGCGGTCCGCGTCCTGTCTCGGTATCTCCTTCATCTCGAAATTCATCCTGCTTGTCCCTTCTTTCTACTGGTCTGGCGAGGGTCCTGGCGTGCGGCGGCCTCGCGGTCCGGTTCATGCACCGGCGAGGGTTTGGGGACGGCGCCCGGCGGGTTGAGGTTTGCGTCAGCGGCTAGTGGCAGCCGCGGGCCGGACGCCTAGGTAAATCGCCAAAAGTAGAAATAGGCACGCCGGGGAGCCGCGGGACGGCTCGGGGTCGGAGCGGGCTGCGTGCCTTTCTGCTGCATTCGTTGAGCTTTGTACCAGACGCCTCAGTCCTTGTCACGCAATTCTCGTGACGAGGGGAACAGGGGCTCGACCTCGTCGGCGCGTGCCGTGAACAGTCGATCCGAGTACTCGATCCAACCCACCACCGAGAGGATGGCCACCACGCCGCCGCCGGCCGTGGCAACGCCGAGCGAGGCGTCGAACACCGCGCCGAGCGCGACCGCGACCGCCGCTCCCCCGATGACCGAGTTGATCACCGCGACGGCGCTCGAGAAAGCGTAGAACGGGACTCGCCCCTCGAACCGCCGAGGGGAAAGCGCCGTGCTGGCGAGCACGCCCGGGGGGTCGTCGTGCGCGGGGAGCAGGAACAGGTCGGCCCGGTCGCCGGCGATCTCCTTGTAGTAGGCGCGAATCCGGTTGATGGCCTGGCCGTAGCGGAAGTCCTCCGCGCTGCACTCGACCAGGCGGACGAAGGTGACGGCGCCGAGCACGTACAGGGTCGGCAGGACCGTCAGAGCGAAGACGTTGAAGACGTCGCCGATGTCAGAGAGCTGGGTGACGAACCCGAGCGCCACCAGCGTGCTGGAGACGGCGACGATGTAGAGAGAGGCACGGGCGGAGCTCTCGCTCATCGTCTGGGCCCTCGCTCCCTGGAGCGTGAAGTGCTCGGTGGTCAGCGCGGTGAGCAGCTGAGAGTCGGTCACCCGATCCTCGTCAGGTGAGGGCGTCCAGAGCCTCGAGGAAGCGTTCGTTCTCGGGGCGGGTCCCATAGGTGACGCGCAGGTGTCCCGGTCCGCCGAGCGGGGTTCCGGGCCGGACGGCGACACCCGCCTTGGCGAGGGACTCCACCACCTCCTCCTCATCGAGATCCCCGAGGTCAAGCCAGGAGAAGTTGGCCTGCGACTCGGCGGTGTCGAAGCCCAGCTCGCGGAGCCGCTCCTCCACGTGGACGCGCTCGATCACGTTCTTCTCGACGCGGTCGGCGACGTCGTCCTGGTGGCGGATCGCCTCCGTGGCGGCGGCCTGCGCCAGCGCGTTCACGCTGAACGGCTGGCGGACTGCGTCCACCGCGGCCCGGAACTGCGGCGAGCAGAGCGCGTAGCCGACCCGCAGGCCGGCGAGGCCGTGGCATTTGCTGAAGGTGCGCAGCAGGACGAGGTTCGGGTGCTTGGCGAGCAGGTCGAGCGTCGTGTCCGGGTCGTCGTTGATCTGGTACTCGATGTAGGCCTCGTCGAGGATGATCGTCGTGCGGGCCGGGACGCTCTCGACGAATGAATCGATCCGCTCGGCCGGGATGTGGGTTCCGGTCGGGTTGTTCGGATTGCAGACGATCAGCAGCTGCGTCGCGGCCGTGACCTCCTCGAGCATCCCCTCGAGGTCGTGGACATAGCCGTCCCCGAGCGGCACCCGGATCTCCCTGGCGCCGCAGAGCGGGGCGAGGTAGGGGTAGATCGAGAAGGAGGGCCAGGCGAAGAGGATCTCGTCGCCCTGCTCGCAGAGCGCGAGGGCGGCGGCGAGCAGGATCTCGCAGGAGCCGTTCGACACCGCGATCCGGCCCGGCTCGGTCTCGTGGTGGTCGGCGATCGCGCGCCGGAGCGCGCGGGCGTCCGGATCCGGATAGCGGTTGATGCCCTCGGCGGCCCGCGCGATCGCGTCGATCACCGCCGGGTGAGGCGGAAACGGAGACTCGTTCGAGGCGAGCTTGATCGCATCGGGCGTCTCGGCGCGCGCCTTGGCGTCGTCGAGCGACGTGCCCGGCTCGTAGTGAGGGATCCGCTCCAGCTTCTCGGCGAAGGTGACCGTCATCTGCAGGGCATTGTTGCGGAGCCGCTCAGGGCAGCGGGTGCCGGAACCGGATGGCGACGGCCCCGGACCGCGGATGCACCTTCTCGTCCCCGTCGGCCCTCCAGCCGTGGCGCTCATAGAACGCGATCGCCGGCGCGTTCTCCTTGAAGGTCCAGAGGAAGATCTCGTGGTAGGGGAGATGCGAAAGACGATCGATCGCGGCACGCATCAGGGCGGCTCCCGCGCCCTGGCCCCAACGATCCGGCTCCACGTAGATCGCGACGAGTTCGGCCACGTCCGGCCCGAGCTCCGGCTCCCGCGAGGGGGCGGCCACGAAGCAGTAGCCGGCGAACTCGCCATCGATCTCGGCGACGTAGCTGAACGCGTCCTCCACCGGTCGGCGCAGCCCGACGTGCACCTCGTGGCGCCAGCGCGCGACCGGGAGCTCGGCGAGGCGACCCTGCGCGACGATGCCGCGGAAAGCCGTCTGCCATCCCGCCACCGTCACGGCGACGATCGCGTCGGTGTCGTCCGGGGTCGCGTCGCGGACCCGGACCGGTCCGCCCTCCACTACTGAGCCGCCTTCAGATCCGAGCGCAGCTCCTGCGCCTCGCCGAGATAGGCGTGGGCCGGGGTGTGGTCCCCCGGAGCGTAGTAGTGGACCAGCGTCCGGATGACCGACGGCATTGCGCCCGGGACGTCGACCTCCTGCGCACAGAGCAGCGGCACGGTGCTGAGGCCCAGGTTCCGCGCCGCGACGGCGGGGAACTCGGCGTTCAGGTCGTGAGTCGAAGTGAAGATGCAGCTCACCATCCGCTCCGGCACGAGGTCGTTCCGCGCGATCAGCTCGCGCATCAGCTCCTCGGTCGCCTCGACGATGGTTCCCGGATCGTTGCTCGGAGCCCTGGTCGCGCCACGGACTGCCCACAGCCTCAGGTCCTCGGTCATGGCGCGGAATCTTTCCAGAGCGCGCCCACCTCCCTGCGATCGAGCCGCCGCGCCTCGCCTCGCCGCAGATCTCCCAGGTCGAGCGGCCCGAGGCGGATCCGAGTCAGATCCTCGACCTCATTGCCGATCGCCGCGGCCATCCGCCTCACCTGGCGCTTGCGGCCCTCCCGAATCGTGACCTCGATCTGCCGCTCGCCGAGCCGCTCGACCTCGGCCGGCGCGGTGCGGCCGTCCTCGAGCTCGACGCCGCGCCGCAGTCGCTCGAGGTCGTTCTCGGCGGGCGGGTGCGCGAGCTCGACCAGGTAGGTCTTCGGCACGCCGTAGCGCGGATGGGTGAGGCGGTTGGCGAGCTCGCCGTCGTTGGTCAGCAGGATCAGGCCGGTCGAGTCAGCGTCGAGGCGCCCGACCGGGTAGAGCCGCCCCGGCGAGTCGACCAGCTCCGTGACCGCGCGGCGCTTTTCGGTCCGGCGGCGGTTTTTGTGGCCGCCGAATGTGCGGGCGGTGGAGACGACCCCATGGGGCTTGTTGACCATCCAGACCTCACGGGGCTCGGGGGCGACCGGCGTGTCGTCGACCTCGACCTCGGAGGATTCGTCGACGTCCCGGGCGGGATCGGTGATCACCTCGCCGCCCACCCGAACCCTGCCGGCCCCGATCAGCTCCTCGGCCGCGCGGCGAGACGCGACTCCGGCGTGGGCGAGGTACTTGGCGAGCCTCAAACCGCCGGGCTCAGCAGGAGCCGAGCTTGGCGAGGTCCCCGCGGTAGGTCTGCATGTCGGCGTGGGTCCAGTCGCCATGCGTCTGGCCCTTGAAGCGCGGGTCGAGCTCCTTGTAGAAGGGCGAGGAGAGGCTCTCGTTGTGGCCGATGACGTTGTTGACCGGGATGCCGAACCGGCAGCGGAGCCACTGCACGAACTGGAGCGAGCCGTTGAGCTGCGCAGGGCGCCCGAGGATGTCCTGGTCGGAGAACCCGACGTGCTCCACGCCGATCGCCGTCCAGTTCAGGCCGACCGTGTGCCGGCACCGCATCGTCGGAGGCACGAACTTGTAGACGGCGCCCGATGCGGCGACCGCGTAATGGGAGCAGACGTTGGGAAGCTCGTGGAACTCGACGTCGGGCTGGTCGGTGCGGAAGGTGTTGAAGATCGCGCCGATGCTCCCGGCCACGGCGTAGTGGATGACGATCACCTTCGGATTGTTCAGGCGCCACTTGTACTGGCCGTAGTGCCGCTTCGAGTACCCGGCCATCTCCCGCTTGCGCTTCTTGGGGTACGGGATCAGCTTCTTGTTGATCGGGGGCTTCTTCGCCGCGGCGCTGGATGCGCCCGGCGTCGAGGCACCGGCGTCGGATCCGACGCCGAGGACGATCGTCAGGGCGACCGCGATCAGGGCGATGGTCAGGCGGGTCACCTCAGCCCTCCACCGCGACGGTCAGCGCCGCCCGCGCCTGGCGCGCTGCGGTACGCCCGCTGATCTTGCCGGCGGGCATCTCGACGACGAAGGCGCTGCTCCCGGGGATCGTGCGGGTCTCCCAGCTGATCGCCGTTCCCCGCAGCCCGGCTCCCCTGCAACTGGTGCGCATGCCGACCAGTCTCGCGTACTCCACGGCGGCCTGCGGGCTGCCGTGACAGGCGAACACCGCGCCCCAGGGCTGGTGGTACCAGATCGAGAGATCCGGCTGGATCCGCCGGACGAACGCCATCACACCCCGGGTCTCCGGCTCCGAGGCCGGCCGGGGGCCCGGGTAGTAGCCGCTCGAATGTGGGACGTTGCCGCTCCATCGGTAGGGGAAGTTCCGGTTCAGGTCCACCCCGTGCGGGTTCTTGCGCGTGTGCGACCTGAGCCCATCCGGGTTAACCGTCGCGATCGCCCAGAGTTGCGTCCCGGCCAGCCCGCTCGGGTGCTGCGCCGCCTCCCGCTTGAGCGCCGTGATGATGCGCAGGCCGGCCCGCTCGTCGCCATGGATCACGCCGACGACGAGCGCCACGCGGCTCCCCGCCGGGTCGCCGATCTGAGCCGCAGTGATCGCCCGCTTCTGCACCGATCTGCCGAGCACCTCGCGCTGCGTCGCGGACGAGGCCGGCGGGTCGGCCGACGCGCCGCCGCCGGCTGCTCCCACCGTGACCACGGCGGCGACCACCGCGAAGCCGACTCTCACTCCGTCCGCTGCTCACCCGCCTTCAGCAGGCGCTCGCGCAGCTCGCGCTCGTCCTCCGGCGTGGGGTCGAACTGCGCCGGATCCGGCAGGGCATCGAGGCCCGTCAGACCGAAGAGCTTCTCGAACAGCTGCGTGGTGCCGTAGGTGACGGCTCCGAACCGGGTCCGCCCCCGTTCCTCGATCATGCCCCTCTCGGTGAGGCTGGCCACCGCCGAGTCCGACGCGACACCGCGGATCCGGGCAACCTCGGGGCGCGAGACCGGCTGCAGGTAGGCGACGATCGCGAGGACCTCGGCCTGCGCCTGGGTCAGCGGCGGCGTGCGTGGCTTCGCGAGCAGCCGGCGCGCCGCCGCCTCGGCCTCGGGAACCGCCGCGAGCGCGACGCCGCCGGCGACGCGGCGCAGCGCGACCCCCCGCTCATCGGTCGCCAGCCGGCCTTCGAGCTCATCGATCGCCTGCGCCACGGCATCCTCGTCGACCTCGATCGCCTCGGCCAGCTCAACGGGCGACACCGGCTCCGGCGAGAGGAAGAGCAGCGCCTCGACCGTCGCGAGAACTCCCTCGGTATTCACAGGGCCTCCACCTCGATCCTTCCGAAGGTCTCCTTCTGGGTCCAGGTCGCCTCGCCGCGGCGGTAGAGCTCGAGCAGCGCGAACAGCGTCACCGCCTGGGTGAACCGATCCTCGCGGCCGAAGGCGTCGTCGAAGTCGAGCGTCTTGCGGGAGCGCAGCAGATCGCGGACGACGCCGAGCCGCCGTTGCAGCGAGACGGTCGTCCGGATGTGGCGAGTGTCCGGCTCGGGCGGAAGCGTGAGCAGGTCGCCCAGCGCGACGCCGAGACGGTCAGGCTCGTAGGCCTGGGTCGCCGCCTCCAGTGCCGCGCGGCGGAGCTCCGGAGGCGGCGGGGCGGAGCGGTACAGGACACCGCCCTCCCGCTCGAAGCGCCCGCTGAGCATCCTGGCGGCCTCGCTGTAGCGCCGGTACTCGAGCATGCGGGCGAGCAGTTCGTCCGCGGCCTCCTCGGGCCTGAGCTGCTCCGATCCGTCCTCGCTGGGCAGGAGCAGGCGGGACTTGAGCTCGCAGAGCGCCGCGATCAGGACGAGGAACTCGGTGACGGTCTCGAGGTCGAGGTCACCGGTCTCGCCCAGGTGGTCGACGTACGAGATCACGATCTCCCCCAGCGGCACCTCCGACAGCGAGATCTCCTCGCGCAGCAGGACGGCGAGCAGGAGATCGAATGGGCCCTGGAAGACGTCCAGGTCCAGGTCGAGCTCGGCGACCGAGGTCACGGCCCGAACAGTAGAGGCCGGTCAGGCCGGACCGACGCCGATCGCAGATCGCGCCTCGGCGAGTGTCCCTGAGGCGATCGCTCGCGCCTTCTCGGCGCCCGCGGCGAGCATGTCCTCCAGCGCAGCCTCGTCCGGGCGGAGCTCCTCGTAGCGCTCGCGGACAGGCGCCAGGAAGTCGACGACCGCCTCCGCGACGGCGTCCTTGAAATCGCCGTAGCCGGAGCCGTCGAACTCGCGCTCGATCTCGTCCTCGCCCGCGCCGCGGACCGCGGCCAGGATCTGGATCAGGTTGGCCACCCCCTCCTTGCCGGCCCCGCGCTTCACCTCGGAGCCCGAGTCCGTGACCGCGCTCTTGATCTTCTTGGTCACCGCCTTTGGGTCGTCCAGCACCAGCACCGTGCCGGCCTCGGTTCCGCCGGTCGTCGACATCTTGTTGATCGGCTCCTGCAGGTCCATGATCCGCGCGCCCACCTCGGGGACGCGGAGCTCCGGCTCGACCAGCACTGGGCCGAAGCGCTCGTTGAAACGCCGGGCGATCTCGCGCGTCAGCTCGATGTGCTGGCGCTGGTCCTCGCCGACCGGGACCTCGTCCGTCTTGTAGGCGAGCACGTCCGCCGCCTGCAGCACCGGGTAGAAGAAGAGCCCGCCCGAGACCAGCTCGCGCTGCTTGGCCGACTTCTCCTTGAACTGAGTCATGCGGTTGAGGTCGCCGTGCGCCGTGAGCGCCGCCAGGTACCAGGTGAGCTCGGTGTGCTCGCGGACGTCGGACTGGCGGAAGAGGATGCACCGCTCGGGGTCGAGACCGGCGGCGACCAGGATCGCGGTCGTGTCGTAGACGCTCTCGCGCAGTTTCGCCGGATCCCACGGGACGGTGATCGCATGGAGGTCGACGATGCAGTAGATCGCGGGATCGCCGCGGTCCTGACCCTCGACGTACTGCCGGATCGCCCCGATGTAGTTACCGAGGTGCTTTCGTCCGGTCGGCTGGATGCCGCTGAAGATGCGCACGGGGCGCGGACTATAGGAAGCCCCCGAGGGCCGAGCCTACGCGGGCTCGGCGACCGGCTCCGCCTCCGGCTCGCGGCTGGGCGCCCCGTCGAGGTGGTCGGGGCAGTGCGCGCATTCCCCGGCGGGGGCGGCGCGCGGCGAGTCGTAGGCGGATTCCCGGGGCGGGTTGCGCAGCCCGATCCCGGCGATCACCCCGCCGACGATCATCAGCGTGCCCGCCGCCATCATCGCCAGGTGGAAGCCGTCCTCGGCGCCGGCCACGGTCGCGCTCTGGACGTCGGCGGCCTGGGCGGCCGGCACGCCGCTGGTGGACGGCGGCTGGAGCGGATTGTCCTTCGCCTCGCCGATCGCCCGCTCGGCCTGCGGAGAGAGGCTGGAGCCGTCGACCCGGCCGTCGACGGTCGAGCCGAACTTGCCCGCGATCAGCGCGCCGAAGATCGCGATCGCTAGCACGCCGGCGATCCGCGCGACCGCATTGTTGATCCCGGAGGCGACCCCGACCCGGTTCTCCGCCACGGAGTTGAGCGCCGTCGCGGTCAGCGGCGCGACTGTGGCCGAAAGTCCAAGGCCGAAGACGAGCACGCCGGGGAGCACGTCGCCGACGTAGCTCGCGTCCGCACCCATCCGGGTGAGGAGCAGCAGACCGATCCCGCCCACGATCGGCCCGATGCACATCGGGACCCGAGGACCGGTGCTCGTCGCGATCCGGCCGAACACCGGCGAGAGGGCGAAGAGAATCAGCGAGATCGGGGTCGTCGCGAAGCCGGCGGCCAGGGGCGAATAGCCGACGGTCTGCTGCAGGAACAGGGTGACGAAGAAGAAGGCGCCGATCAGGCCGGAGTAGACGATCAGCGTCTCGAGATTTGTCACCGCGAAGTTGCGGACCCGGAACAGGCCCAGGTCGAGCATCGAGTGCCGGTAGCGCCACTCCCACGCAAGGAACAGCCCGAACAGCACGGCGCCTCCGAACAGCGGAACCAGCACAAGTGGGCTGGTCCAGCCCTCCATCGGCTGCTCGATGAACCCGAAGACGACCCCACCGAGCCCCAGCGCCGACATCAGGATGCCGAGCCAGTCGATCGTCCGATCCGCCTCGGGATCGAGGCTCTCGCGGACGTGGGAGCGGGTCAGCAGCGCGGTGAAGATGACCAGCGGGATGTTCACCCAGAAGATCGCGCGCCACGAGACCGCTTCGACGAGTGCTCCTCCCCCCGCCGGCCCGACCACCGTCGCGATCCCGGTCCAGGCCGTCCAGGTGCCCACGGCCTTGCCGCGCTCCGCGCCCTCGAAGGTCGCTGCGATGATCGCGAGCGACCCTGGCACCAGGAGCGCGCCGGTCAGGCCCTGCAGAGCTCGGGCGAAGATCAGGATCTCGCTCGACGGAGCGATGGCGCAGAGGATGGAGGTGATCCCGAAGCCGATCAGCCCGAGGGTGAAGATCCGGCGGCGCCCGAACTGGTCACCCAGCGCCCCGCCGACGAGGAGCAGCGAGACCGTGGCGAGCGCGTAGGCCTCGACCACCCACTGCTGATCGGCCAGGCCGGCGTCGAGGTCGTCGGAGATCGCCGGCAGCGCGACGTTGACGACCGTGGCGTCGAGGAAGACGATCGTCGAGCCGAGGATCGTCGCGATGATCGTGAAGCGCTTGCGGCGACTGTCGTCGGACAAGACTCGATCAGTCTACGGCGGCGAACCGCCGGCCAAGATCAGGGCTCGGGCGGCTCCCGCAGCTGGTGCGCGGGCGTGAAGAAGTTGCGGCGGGCGAGCGTGATCGCCATCAGCGCCGCGATCGAGACGGCCCCGAGCAGGACGTAGAGCAGGATCAGCTGGAGCCTGACCGCATCCGTCGGATCGGCCCCCGCCAGGAGCATCCCGACCATGGTCCCCGGGAAGAAGATGAGGCCGGTCGTCTTCGTCGAGTCGACCAGCGTGATCATCCCCGAGCGCAGGCTGCGGCGGACGAGCGGCGTGACCGCCTGGGATGAGGTCGCGCCGAGCGCCAGGGTCGCCTCGATTCGTCGCGATTGATCGTGGACGTCCTCGCCAAGGCGGTTGAGGGCGACCGCCGCGGCGGTCATCGAGTTGCCGACGACCATCCCGCCGACCGGCACCACGTAGCGCGGGGTGGCCTCGAAGATGCCCAGCCCCAGGACGAGCCCGAGCGTGGCGGCCGCAGCGACGCCGAGCGATGCCAGCAGCGGCCAGAAGGCATTCGGGACCTGCTGCGCCCGGTGGCGGGCGGTGAAGGCGCCGAACACCACCATCACCGAGATCAGCGCCAGGACGAGGAAGGCCGAGTTCTCGTCGAAGATCACAGTGATCACGTAGCCGATCGCCGTCAGCTGGAGGAAGGACCGGACCACGGCGACGCCGATGTCCTCTTCGAGTCCCGCGTGCCAGGCGCGCGAGGCGATCGCCGCGATCGCGACCAGCGCCAGCGCGGCGGCGACCTCCCCAAGCGTGACGTGGATGGAGCTGGAGGAGGCGGCGAGCGGGACGGTCACGTCGCGTCCTCGGCAGTCGCGAGCTCCGGTTCGGGCGGCTCCGGGAGCAGTTCGGCGGCCGGCCCCTGGGCGATCACCCGGCCGGCGTCGATCCGGGCCACGTGGTCCGCAATGCGGCGGGCCTGGGCCACGTCGTGGGTGACGACGACGAGCGAGATCGCGGTCCGGGCGCGCAAACGCCCAAGCGTTCCCTCGACGGCGTCACGCGCCGCCTGGTCGAGCGCCGAGGTCGGCTCGTCGAGAAGGAGCACCCGCGGCTCCAGGGCGATCGCGCGAGCCAGCATCACCCGCTGCTGCTCGCCCACAGAGAGCTTGGCGGCATCGCGGTCCTCGATGGTGGGGTCGAGCCCGGCGAGTTCCAGGCAGGTGCGCGCGTTGAAGCTGCGCCCCGCGAGACGCGGGCCGTAGGCGACGTTGTCGTGGACGGTGCCGTCGATCAGCGCGGGCAGCTGGGGCACGAGGCTGACCTCGCGACGCAGAGCGAGTGGGTCGTACTCGCGCACGTCCCTCCCCTCGTAGATCACCCGGCCGGCGTCGGGGTCGGCGAGGCGGTTGAGAAGCCGGAGCAGCGTGGACTTGCCGCTGCCCGAGGGCCCGAGCAGGGAGCTGGCGCCCACGGGAAGCCGGGCGCTGACGTCCCTGAGCACGACGTTGCCGCCGCGCGAGTAGGTGACCTCCTCCAGCTCGAACAGCATCGCCCGATTATCCGACCCCGCCCTAAATCGACCCGCATAATCGGGTGCTGTGCCGAAGACGAAGGACGAATCGACCCTCGAGCGGGCGCCGCGCGAGGAGATGCCGAGCCGCCTCGAGCCGATGCTGGCCAAGCCGGGGCACATCCCCGAGTCCGACTCGGGCGAGTGGGCCTATGAGATCAAGTGGGACGGGATCCGCGCGCTCGCCTATGCCGACCACGGGCGCTGGTGCATGCTCAGCCGACGGCTCGAGGACGTCACGGCCCGCTACCCGGAGCTCGGCCCACTCGCGGAGCAGCTCACCGATCGAGCCGCGATCCTGGACGGGGAGGTGGTCGCCCTGGACGAGGAGGGCAGGCCGCGCTTCCAGCTGATCCAGAGCCGGATGGGCCTGACGTCGCCGGGGATGATCCAGGCGCGGGTGAGGCGGCAGCCGGTGGACTACGTGATCTTCGACCTCCTCCACCTGGACGGCCACTGCGTCCGCGACCTTCCCTGCATCCGGCGCCGGGAGCTGCTCG
>Ga0126307_10000209_pt1 | contig 37877 bp, 43 predicted proteins | sample Plot28_FD_89955 | JGI IMG/M metagenome (GOLD analysis project Ga0126307, IMG submission 89955) | Serpentine soil microbial communities from UC McLaughlin Reserve, CA, USA - Plot28 | ecosystem: Environmental > Terrestrial > Soil > Grasslands | place: USA: UC McLaughlin Reserve, Lake County... | reverse complement strand
GGGGAACAGGAGGATCAGGTACACAATAAGCCCGAACATCAGGATCCAGACCCAGTTACTCATCCAGAGCATCACTTTACCGCCCGCAATCGCCTGATGATGTGCCACTAGAGCGTAGATGGCGTACTCGCTGCTGAAGTGTTCGACCGCTCCGGTAAGACCTATGGCGCAGCACATCCAGCCGATCGGATGTTTGGGAAGGCGCGAGGCGATGATAGCGCCGATCACCGAGTAGCCAATGGCGATGGTGGTGGGTTCGAGCCAGTAGAAGTAGACAGGTGCATCTAGACTCAGGTTGAGGGCTATGACGAGGTAGCTGACGGCCGTAAGCGCTAAAGAGAGCGTACACAGTGACCAGGCCAGCCAGGAAGCAGAGCGGATGCTTATCCCACCGACCTCTCGATCCTGTTTTCTTGCCTCGTCTGTCACGACCCTACTCTACAACGCTACCGTCTCCTAAGCGTTACGACAACCTTTACGAGATATTCCTACTACCCCGTCGGCGGACCGAGGATCTCCGCCGTACTCGCCCGATCTTCCGTAGTCGACATGGTGCCTTTCTTCTTTCTCTCGTGTGCTGCCTGGAGTATCACCTTCTGAAAGTGAGCCGCATATCCCAGAAACCTGGGATTTTGACCTCGTAACACCATCGTTTTGTTAGTGTTGAGACAAGACAGCCGTCTGTGCGAAAATGCTGAGTCAGGACTAATGTAGGGACGTTCGGTGAGCTTGGGACTCACAGGAAGACGTGAGGACATGGTAGCCAGTACTACCCTCAGGGATCAGGGTTTCAGCGAGGCGAAGCGGCTCTGCTACACCGGGTTGGACACGCCTACATTGCTGCACGAGGTGGCCGGGCGCTTGAGGCGGGTGGTGCCATTCGAGGCGTACTGTGCCTGGTCCAACGATCCCCTGAGCGGACTCATGACGCATCTGGGGCACGATGGGGTGCTGGGCGAGAAAGAAGGGCGCACCTACCTCGAGCACGTGTATTTCGAGGAAGACTTCGACGCGCAGCGCAGTATGGTACAGAGGCGGCTTCCGGTAGCATTACTCTCCGAGGCTACCGGTGGGAAGCTCGAGCGCGCCCTCAGGTGCCGGGAGATAACCGGCCCGATCGGGCTTGGATACGAGTTGTTGAGCGTGTGTAGCATGGGTAAGGAGCAATGGGGTGGGATCACCCTGATCCGGGAACGAGGCCGTCCCGATTTCGAACCCCGCGAGGTAGCACTACTACGTCGGATCGTCCCGCACCTGAGTAGCGGTCTTAAGGCGGCGGTACTGGCCAAGGAGGCCTCTGCCGAGCCCGCAGGGGAAAATATCCCGAGAGTACTGGTCCTCGACGACCGGGGACGGGTGGTCCAACACACTGAGTCTGCGGAACGTTGGCTCAGGGATCTCGCCGACTTCGCAGAAGGCTGGCAGGAGGGCGAGGGACTCCCGGCTCCGGTGTGGATGGTGGTAGGTGCCCTGCGCAAGGCGTTAAAGCCCGAGACGGACACAGATGCAAACGGGGTGCCCTCCGTCAGGGTCCAGACGCGCTCTGGCCGCTGGCTAACGTTTCACGGCGCGCGGACCGAGCCACGTCCAGACTGCGGGGCCGAGACGATGGTCATCATCGAACCGTCCAGACCCCAGGAATTGGCGTGGCTGCGAGCGTCCGCATACGGGTTGAGCGAACGCGAACGGTCGGTAGTGGACCTCGTTGCGCAAGGCGCGTCTACCAGGGAGATCTCACAAACCCTCTACATCGCCGAGTACACCGTCCAGGATCACCTTTCGCACGCGTTCGACAAGGTAGGAGTACGAGGCCGCCGGTCCCTCATAAGGCGCCTGTTCTTCGACAACCTCTACCCCGAGTTACTCGGGTAATATCGCCAGCTTCTCTTGCCACTCGATGTGATAGTCGTGCATCCACGCGAGAGACCCGCCGTTGGCGACGCGCTTGAGAACGAAAGGCATCATCAGGTCGCGTAGCACCCGGGATACGGGCCCGGCGGCCTTGCTGTTGCTCGTCCTCGCTCCGTGGGCGACGATGCGTTCTACCCGCCCGCGGCGCAGCTTCTCGTGGGCGGTGAAGGCCTGTGGTGTGTCCGGCAGGTCGCGCAGGCAACGGGCCAGCACGACGGCGTCCTCGATGGCCATGGACGCGCCCTGTCCCGAGGAGGGGGCGGTTGCGTGCGCGGCGTCCCCGATGATGACCATCGGCCCCCTGTGCCACGTCGGGACGGAAGGGAGGTCGTACGTGGCCCAACCGTAGAGTTCCCCGGGGGTGGCGCGGATGATGTCGACGGCCGGCGTGTCGTCCTCGTCGAAGAGGTACAGCAGCATCTCCCTCCACTGCTCGGTACCGATGGCGGCGAGCTCCGCGCTCGTGGGCTCGTCGGCGCGGGGAGGGTTGGCGAACCACCAGATCTCACCGGAAGGGTGAACTGCGTAGCCGAAGAACGCCCGCTTCCCGAAGACCATGCGGAACGTTCCAGACTCGGCCGGAATGTACAAGTCGCTGGCGTATCCGCCGATGTTGAGCACCGGAATGTAGCGGGCCCCGGGAGCCACCGGGTCGATGATTCGGCGGGTACGGGAGTGGATACCGTCGGCCCCGATCAGGAGGTCACCCTCGGCCTCCGTCCCGTCCTCGAACCGCGCCGCGACGCCGTCAGGCGTGATCCCAGCATCCACGAGCCGCTTGCCATATTCGACGCGGGCGCCGCGCCTGAGCGCCTCGTCTCGCAGCGCCCGATAAAGGTCGGCCCGCTTGAGGGTCTGGCTGACCGTACCGTCGGGAAGCGTCCCGCCGTTGGGTACATTGCCCAGGTGCTTTCCGGTGCCGCTCTGGATCTCCATGCGCGGCGTCGGGAAGCCCTTGGCCAAAACGAGGCGGTGGGCGTCGATGGCGCGCAGGGCGTCCAGGCCGTTGCTGGCGAAGGTCAGGAAAGCGCCGGCGTCATCAGCGCCGCCCGCGTACGCTTCGCATACGACCGAGTCTATACCGGCGCGCCCGAGCGCCATCGCGGCGACCGCTCCGGCGACGCCCCCGCCTATAATCAGGGCCTTCTTCGCCCGGCTCATGTGCCCTCCTTTCTTGGCGCGAAGATACGCCAGAGCCTGTCGGTGATCGCCCAGATCAGGAACGTGACTGCACTCCCGCCTATGGGACGAACCCTCGTGTTGTGGAACGCGGCAAAGCGCCATTCTGCCTCCTCGCGCACGGCGACGAGCGTCTGGATCGAATCCCGCTCCGGCGAAGGCTTCGTCTTGCCGCGCATGACCGTGCCGCCGGTCGCATGGACGACGGCCACGTCGGGGCTCAGAAACCTCACGCTCAGGACGCGGCCCGTGAGCCGCGTGCCCTTGAGGAACCTGTCAAAGAGCTCCTGGTGTGAGGCGGAGATTTCGTCTCTTCCCCTAGTGTGCGTACCCTCGAAGGTGACGTAGTCGGCGTGCTCGGTGAAACGGGAGCCGTAGGCCTCGCCGTCGCCCCTGGCCCAGTCGCCGAGCAACTCCTCGAAGAGCACGCGTATCTTCGCTTCGTCAGTCTGGTAGTGCGTGGTGGTTTCGTGGTTCATCGGGTCGAAGATCCTTTCTAGTCGTGGACGGTAACTGTCCTTAGCGCGGAGCTTCGACCTGCTATCCTTGGGGTTGCGTGTCTCGGGTAACAGGTCTCGCCCCGCGGGGCTAACTACTCGGGCATTCGGCCCCCGGCAAGAGGTGTTGCAGCACCCAACCGGGGGTCTTCGCTACTCAGATCATTGACCAGCCTCCTCCATCTCGCCGGTGATCATCGGGCTCTGCATGAAGGGAGCGCCACTCAGAAAGGCTGCCTAGCTCCCCGGCTTCTATGTCTTTCGCGAGCCCGCGCACCCATTCCAGCTCGGCCTCCCTCAACATCAACTCGTGCTCCGACTCCACGAGAAAAAGGCGGGGCAGGTTGTACTGTTCCACGGCATCGTCCAGCCGGGATCTCATCTCCCCAGTCTCTCGTTCCAGAAGCCGCACCCGCTCCTCGAGAAGCGCAACTGCCTCCTCGGGAGGAAGCCCGGGCAAGAATGAGAGCCCGGCCGCAAACTGCGTGTATTCCTTTACCGGCTCCCTCAAAAGCTCACGTAACCACGTAAGGAACTCCTCGCGTCCAGCACCGGTTATCTCGTAGACCGTCCGCTCGGGACGCCGCCCCTCGCGTACGGTCTCCTTCGGCACGATGAGCCCCTCCCGCTCCAACGCCCCTACCACCGAGTACAGGGAGCTGTACCTCAGCCGCACCGACTCGTGCTTGCCCCGCTCCCGCATTAGAGAGACCATCTCATAAGGGTGCATCGGCCGCTCGTAGAGGAGCGCCATCACCGCCAGAGCCAGCGGGTTGGAAACCTTCCTCTTCGACGCCACACTCTCTCCTTAGTCGAGATCGTTTAGTCGAAAACGACTATATACCTGGATTTGGCTGATGTCAAGGATAGAAGGCAACAGGCATCAGGCTACAGGCATCAGGTTCTCGACTTACTATTCTTCCTGATACCCGATGCCTGAAACCTATTTCCTATTTCCTCGCGAGCACGATGAGATGATCGCCCGTCGAGGTGAACGGCTCGCCCTCGAAGCCGCCGTAGATCGCCTCTACCTCGAAGCCCGCGAGCGTCAGCATGAGTCCCAGCTCATCCCGGTTGGTGATCCGGATGGTGAGGTCGTGGGCTCTCCGGTTCTGGAGCGTGCCCGAAGCGTCGTATCGTTCATAGAACAGCCGCATCTGCATGAGCTGTGTGGCCGAATCATAGCGCGAGACAGAAAAGCGCTCGAGCCGGCCGTTGGGTAGATCGCGGGTAAAGTCGTGGCGCAGCGCGGGGCTGCCCGGCGGGTCGACCAGTTCTTCAGGCGAGAACGCGGAGACCTCTATGCCGAGCAGGCCGTCCGGCACCAGGCGTTCGTATGCGTTGCGCAGGAACATCAGCGCATCGTCCACGCTCCTCAGACACAGGAACGAGTTGAAGGCGCAGACCGCGAGCCCGTAGCGTCGTCCTGGCTCCACACTGCGCATGTCGCCAACGATCCACTCGACAGAGTCACTCTTCCCTTTTCCTAACTCGACCATCGGCCCGGATAATTCGACGGCGGCAACGTCGTGGCCCGCTGCGGAGAGCGGGGCCGCGATGCGGCCCGTGCCTGCGCCCCACTCGATTACGGTCCCGGCCTCGCGTTCGGCGAGGGAGAGCCAGAACGGGAGGTCGTAGTCGTGGGTGTATTCGAGGTCGTAGAGGTCGGATAGGGGATCATATTCAGGCACGGTGCTCCTCTGTTGAGTGGCGTCTGGTGGGGTCAGGCTACAGGAAAATTCACACTTCACCCGTGCCGCTGGCGGATATAATGCTCTTGGCATCCTAGCGCGGAGGTTTTGGATGGGAACGGTCTTGCTGATAGTTATCATCGTGGTCGTGGTGATACTGGTGATCTACGCTATCGCCACCTACAACGGGCTCGTGCGGCGGCGTAATGAGGTCGAGGAGTCTTACAGGCAGATAGATGTGCAACTCAAGCGGCGGTACGACTTGATCCCGAACCTACTCGAAGGCGTCAAGAAGTATTTTCGCCAGGAGCAGGATGTGCTTACGCAGATAACGCAGGCCCGCGCCCGGGCTATGCAGCCCCAGTCGCCGGGCCAGCAGGCCCAGTCCGAGGCCCGTCTCTCGGGGGCCATCGGGAACCTGTTTGCGGTTGCCGAGAACTACCCCGAGCTGCGCTCCAACACGGTGCTGTTGGACTTTCAGGAGGAGCTCTCCTCTACGGAGAATAAGATCTCCTTCTCGAGGCAGCACTACAACGACTCGGTTCAGTCCTATAACACGAAGATACAGAGCTTCCCCGCGGTCGTCTTCGCCCGTCCCATGGGCTTTACAGAGAGGGAATACTTCGAGGCCCAGGGTCCCGAGCGGGAGTCCGTGACGGTCTCCTACGACTAGGACGATGGATCAGCGGGACCAGGGTACGTTCAGGGAGCGCATCGCCAGAAACAGGCGCAACAGCCTGCTGCTCATTGGCGCTTTTCTCTTCTTCGTCACCATCTTCGGCTACATAATCGGGTTCGCCTGGATCGGGGACCCCAGAGGCGCCCTCTTCGGCCTCGCCCTGGCCCTGGCAGTAGGCGTGGTCTCCGGGCTCATCAGCTACTTCGCGGGCGACAAAATGGTCCTCGCCGCCTCACGGGCCAAGGAGATCACACACGACGACGCCCCAGTGCTCTTCAACGTGGTCGAGGAGATGTCGATAGCCTCGGGCCTACCGATGCCGAAGGTCTACATCGTCGACGATTCGGCCCCTAACGCCTTCGCGACGGGACGCGACCCCGAGCACGCCTCCGTCGCCGTTACCAGTGGCCTCCTCGACAAGCTCGACCGCGACGAGCTGCAGGGTGTCATAGCGCACGAGATGTCCCACGTCGCCAACTTCGACATCCGCTACTCCATGCTCGTCGGCATCCTGGTAGGCACGACGGTCCTGATCTCCGACTTCTTCCTGCGCGGGCTCTGGTTCGGTGGAGGTAGGGGAGGAGGACGTCGGGGCGGTGATGGCGGCGGGCAGTTGCAGATCATCATGATCCTCATCGCCATCGTCCTCGCTATCCTCGCGCCCCTATTCGCCCGTCTCTTGCAGCTCTCCATAAGCCGTCAGCGCGAGTTCCTCGCCGACGCAACGGCAGTCAGGTTCACCCGTAACCCCGGGGCGCTTGCAGATGCGCTGCAGAAGATCAGTGGTGACAGGGAGGTCCTCGAGGCGGCCAACCGGGCGACCGCCCACCTCTACATCGTCAACCCCATAAAGAAGTTCGAGAAGCGTTCCAAGGGCCTCTTCTCCACCCACCCGCCGATCGAGGAGAGGATCCAGATACTGCGCGCCATGGAGGCCGGAGGAGTGGCCGAGACTACAGGCCAAACCTCGACGGAGACCCCATAAAGCGTTACAATATCCGCCGCTACATTGCCGGATGGTGTAACGGCAGCACGAGTGACTCTGAATCACTTAGTCCTGGTTCGAATCCAGGTCCGGCAGCTTACTCAATTGCCTTCGCCGCCTCGGTGGTGGCCCTCAGGGTCTCGGGGGCGATCGTCCAAGGGACCTTCTTCGCCTCGGATGCCACCGGGAGCGTAGATCTTTTCTTAGGGAAGCTGCTGCAGGACGCAATCACACTGAGTTTTGCCGGAGTCCCAGTAGCCATAGGCTTCGCCGTTCTCGAGTATCACCTCTACGATATAAACGTACATCCTTGCTAGGCCAATCTTTGGGGATTCGGCCCGCTCTGGCTTAGAAAAGATCGTCGTAACGGTTGCCGTAACGCTTTAGAGACGGCAGTGCAGTAAAGTGGTCTTGTGACAGAAGGGGCCAGGGAACAACAGGGACGTGGAGTCGGTAGGATAAGTGCCCGCGCCGCAACCCGGCTTGTTTGGGCGCTGTGGGCACTCTCCATGGCTTTGACAGCCTTGAGCCTCTTACTTCTGGTCCTGAACTCGTCTCACCCTGATGTCCCTGTCTACACCTTCTGGCCAGAAAACGTCTTGTTTTCGGTAGGCTTCTCGACCGTGGGTGCAGTGATAGTTCCCCGCATGCCTTCCGAAAACCCAATAGGCTGGCTGTTCTGCGCGATAGGTCTCCTATGGGCAGCGGTCCATTTCGTTGGCGAGTATGCCATCTACGCGCTACTTGCGGCACCAGGATCGCTCTCAGCTGGTCAAGCCGCGAGCTGGCTCTACACTTGGCCTTGGGTCCTGGCTTTCGGCCTCAGCGTGTTCCAGGTCCTTCTGTTCCCTAACGGGCGTTTGCCCAGCGCTCGTTGGAGGTGGTTCGCCCGTCTGAGTGCACTCTTGACGTTGGTGGGAATGGTTTTGGCAGCGTTCTCGCCAGGACAGATCATCCTCGGCCTCCCTGCCATTCGCAACCCGCTGGGGATAGAGAGTTTGCCGAACGCATATAAGGCGGTCCAAGTGCTCATGCTTATCCTGATAGCCGGCGCGGTGGCCTCGCTGTTGGTGCGAAGGTTGTACGCGAGGGGGGTAGAGCGCCAGCAGACAAAGTGGTTCACCTATACTAGCGCGGTAGCGGCGAGCGGGGCCATCCTCCAGTACATCATCTCCGAACCGCTTGAGTTGATGTGGCTCGGATGGGCCGGGCACGCACTCGTTCTGATCGGCCTCGCAGGCATGCCGATATCCATGGGGATCGCGATCCTGCGCTACAGGCTCTACGAGATAGACATCATCATAAATCGCACGCTCGTCTACGGCTCACTGACGGCCACGCTGGTCGTAATCTACTTCGGCCTTATCGTCTTGTTGCAGAGGCTCTTCGTCTTACTCACTGGTGAGCAGTCAACCCTCGCGGTCGTCGCCTCAACCCTCTTGATCGCGGCACTGTTTACTCCGTTGAGGCGTCGCATCCAGTCCTTCATAGACCGTCGCTTCTACAGACGCAAGTACGATGCCAGAAAGACTCTGGAAGCCTTCTCGACGAAACTCCGCGACGAGACGGACCTGGATGCCGTGAGCGATGATCTTGTGGGGGTGGTGAGAGAGACGATGCAGCCAGCCCACATCTCTTTGTGGCTACGCATCGAGACGGCTCCGAAGGGCGAGCAGGCAGATTAACAGCCCCCTATTCATGGAGCGTGGGGAAGCAGGACAATCCTGCTACGTTCACAAGAGATAGCGATTCTCCGAAGTTCAGCTTCGAGACCTGGAACGTCGCAGCGTAAGGAGGATTATGTCATCCTCCTGCTCCCACCTATCCCCTGTGAAGGAATAGAGTTCCTCCAATAGGAAATTCCCTAGCGACCTGTCCTCACCATGCTCTGCGACGAGCGCTCTAAGCCTGGGGAAGCCGAACATCTCCCCATGAGGGTCGTGAGCCTCTACAAGGCCGTCGCTGTAGAATAGGGCTGCCTCCCCAGCATCGAGTTCTATCTCTTTCTGCTCGTAGCTCATCTTGGGCATGAGGCCCAGGGGCATCCCCTTAGCCCTGAGCTCCTCGGTATCACCACTACGACGGCGTAGGTAGGGCAGGTCATGGCCTGCGTTGGCGTACCTCAAGCTAGCACTATATGGGTCGAGTATGCAATAGAAGCAAGTTACGAACATGTTGGGAGGGATGCGGGCGAACAACGTCTCATTGACTCGAGACAGTATCTCCCCAGGCGAAGGAGAGTCCAACGCTTGTGAGACCGCCTGCAGCATGCCGCAGGTTGTGGACATAACCAATGCCGCTGGGACACCCTTGACGGTAGCATCTCCTACTGCAAGCCCTAGCCTGCCCTCTGAGAGGAAGTGGAAGTCGTAGAAGTCTCCTCCTACCTCCCTGGCGGAGCGGTAGTAGGGAGCGACTTGCCAGCCCTCCAGGTGGGGCACCTCCTTTGGCAGCGAGGCCTGTTGGATGCTCCTTGCCACCCTGAGGTCTTGCTCGAGACGCTCACGCGTACGGATTTCTCGCTCAAAAGATGGCAGTATCCATTCCAGCAGGTTCCCCTCGCTCCACTCGTCTGTGACCTTGCCGCCCACTATGCGATGGATGCGGATGCTCGAATAAGTCCCTTCTTCGCCGCTGGGAGGTACGCCTAGGAACTCACCCCGGTGGATGCACCTCGTTGAAAACTTGGTGACTACCATTTCGCCCTCGGCTATCTGGTACTCGAAGGTGAGGTCAGCGAAGGAGAGGGCGGCCTGGAATTCGGTCACTGATCTCTTGTATTCCACCCGGCTTGAGCCTTGTCCAGGAAGCAAGCTGCGGTCGACGAAGTCGGGGGCTAGCAGCTTCTCGATCGTGTCCAGATCTCCGTTGACGAAAGCTTCGAGTAAGCGCCGGGCAAGTGTCTTGTTCCTCTCTTGCTCCGAAGCCACAGGGGCTTCCTTTGCTGCTTGCCAACCAGCTTTTCTCCACTGGGACGTCAAGATCTGTCTCCATTAGTAGCGGGGCTGGGCCAATGGAGTTAACCTGGAGCCCCATTGCGCAACGCGTCTTTAGCCTACATCTCTTAGTGAAGTCAGCGCATCCCCCAAACAGTGTATTTTTGCTGTTGTTTGATCATTACAAGGTGGTCGCTAGATGTATCATTGGCTTATTCACCGGAGTGCGTGGAGCTCGACTTTAGCCATTACCTGATAAAATCGAAGCCGAGAAATTGGAGCAGTAAATGGTCTGGTGAAACGGCCTGTTGGGTCGAACCCGTAAGATCCGAACATGACCGGTGCAACTATCTCTGACCCTCCGATCCTCTACGAAAAGACAGGTGGGGATGAGCCTTTGCTCCTCGTCCACGGCCTCATGGCTACGGGCGAGATATTCAGCCCGGTCCTAGATGCTTTCGCCCGTCGCCACACGGTTATCGTACCCGACCTGCGCGGCCACGGCAGTAGCACGCACTTGGAAGGTCCGCTCACTGTGGAGCATCACACACGAGACCTTATCCGGCTGCTCGACCATCTCGACATCCGAGGGGCGGATGTGCTCGGCTACTCGCAAGGCGGGGCGGTCGCCCTGCAGATCGCCAATGACCATCCTGAGCGGGTGCGCCGGCTGGTGCTCGTGAACGCGTTCGCCCACAACGGGCTCACGGTACGCGAACGTCTGGAGAACCGGGTCTCGCTGTGGGCTCTGCGGCTGCTTGGGACGGGGACATTGGCCCGGATCGCCTCCAGAGCTGTCGCCGGAGAAGGCAAGCCTCTGACGCCTGATCAGGCGCGCCACCTCCGAAAAATGATGGCCTCCAGCGACAGGGAACGTTCGGTTGAAGAGATGCGGGCCATGATCTCCTTCGACGCCCGACAGTGGCTGGAGATGATTCGCTGTCGAGCCCTCATCATCCGTGGCTCGGAGGACACCGCCGTGCCTCGTCCCCACGCCGAGATGCTCGCTGGTGGCATCCCGGATGCGCAGCTCGTCGTTATCGAAGGGGCCGGTCACGCGCTCGTGTGGACCCACCCGGAGGAGTTGGTCGAAGTGGTGGAGCGGTGGCTCAGGAATCCCGCTTCGGCTCAATGGTGAGCACTCCGCAAGGGTTAACTCAGCATAATTGATGCTTAGAAATAGCGTTTCGCTTACCAGGAGCAGGAAATCCGTGCAGCGAGAGCTTAATCCTGTCGCTTTTTGCAGCGGAGTATAGAGGAGTGCCGGATTCGGATGGCCATCTTAACCGAACCCTTACGCGCCCTTTACCGTAGCTTTGCGAAACCGCCGTCGGAACCGCAGACAATCGAGGACCATCGAGGATAATGGCAGATGACAGGCACATACCCCCAACGGGACAAGGTGCGGGCATCGGGGACACGAAGAAGCCAGCATGAGCCGGGACGACTTCGTGGAGGTCCTGTTGGACCATGCACGAAGGCCAGAGACGGTACCATCTGGCTCCTGACCACGGTCGGAGCCAGGTGCCGCCAGGCGTCTCTACCTGCGGGTTCGTAACTGGCGTATAGTTATGGATGCCAGCTTGATGGATGGTGGGATCAGATTGGACCGATCGGAAGCCGCTGCTACGGGTCACGACACGTGGTTTACCGTGGTCGCAGTCATGGAAGACGGCGCGGACCTCAGCCAGACGATCTCGGACCTCAACGACGCTGGGATCGGCAGGGAGGACCTTACGGTGGTCCTCAAACGACCCGACCCCGAGGAGCCGGAGCCTTTCCCCGACGGCACGCGTTATATCGTGGTCCCGGACGATTCCCGGGGGCTCGAGCTCGCCATAGGGTTTGCGGCGGTCTTTGCGGTTTCGGCGCTGCTCTTCGCCTTCACCACGCCCAGTATCGGGCTGGTGCTCTTCCTGTTCTTTATCGTGCTCGCAGCCCTGCTTGCGGTCTCGTCTTTCATGAGGGTCGGCGTAGTTCCCATACTCATCGACATGGAGGCGCCGGCGGAGGAGTCCGGTCTGTGGAACGACGAGTTCGAGAAGGGGAAGGTGCTCCTTTTCGCCAGCTCCCGACAGGACCTCAAACCGGTCTGGGAGATCTTCCAGGACCAGGGCATCTACTTCGATGTGGTCGGAAGGCGGCTCGAACCCCGTCCGGTGAGCGGGGCCGTATTGCACTACGTCGCGCCCGACGGGAGCCAAAGGGATATCGTGAAAGAGCTGGGAGAATCCTGAGTTGGGTTCTGCCGTACACGTGATGTCCCTGGCGCTAGCGGAAGGCCCGCGCGGCCTGGAGCTTCCGTCCCTCGACTTCGCCGTCCTCGGGACCAGGGCCATCGTGGGCATCACCATGCTCATCCACATGTTCTTCGCCCAGCTGTTCGTAGGCTTTATGGTGGCCTCGCCGCTGCTCCAGTGGTGGGGGACGCGCAAAGACGACGCCAGGATGCGGCGTCTCTCGAAAGCATTGGACCGCTTCAACGTGCTGACCTTCAGCGCCGGCGCCACGTTCGCGGGGATGTTTCTCGTCCTGATCATCGGTCTCTATCCGAGGGTGACGGCGACCCTCTTCACCCACTTCTTCTGGTTCTTCCCCACGCTCGCGATGGCCGCGATGGGGGCCACCATCTTCTTCCTGTATCTCTACCACTACAGGACGCAACGCTCCAGCATCGCAGCAGGCCTCGGCGCCGCATTCTTCATCCTCCTCTGGCAGGCAATACTGACCGGGATCGATACGTTCATGGTTACAGGCGGAGGACCCGGCGAGAGACTCCAGGGTGGCGGGGACCTGACCTTCTCCAGCCTTGGCGACGCCTTGGGGAGCATGCTGAACCCGATGTTCATACCCCTTGTCCTGCACAGGACCTTCGGCAACCTCTCCTGGCCGGCGTTCGCTGTTGCTGGCTGGGCGGCGTTTGCGTACGGCCGGGCCAAGAAGCCCGAGGATAAAGAGTTCTACGACTGGGCCGGCTCGATGGGCGTGCTGTGGGGAACGGTCTTTCTCCTGCTCCAGCCGCTCGGCGGCTTCGTGATGATCCTCTCGCTGAAGCTGTTCGGCTACGGCGCCTCCGGTCCCTATCACCGCCTTGTCGGCGCCGGTGGGTCCGAGAGCTTCACTTCCACCCTGCTGTACATAAACCTGCTGATGGTCACAGGACTCTTCGTGCTCGCAAACGTCGCGATGTACGTAGGGTCAGGAAGGCGCCCTGATGCGAGAGGCCGGCGCCTCCTCCGGTTCTTCGGGCTTGTTGCGGCTGTTTCGGGACTGTACTCGGTCTCGCCGCTTGCCGAGTTCCCATTCCTGTATATGCGCTACATAATGCTCCTCATCATGGTGCTTGCGACGGTCGGCGCCCTGGTCAACTACGTCCGGACGCGGAGGGCGTTCGTCTACGGCAGCCCGGGCGGCGGCTACCGTGCGGCCCTGTTGCTGGTGGGGGTTTTGGCCGTGGCCACCACGATGGGCATGGGGTTCATGAAGTCCAACTCGCGGTCGCCCTACACCATCTACGGGCAGTCCGAGTACCGGGTGAACAGCGAGAGGCCGGTAACGCAGGAGCAGATCCCGACAAGACCATAGGTCTCTAAGGAGAAGAGCTTGCCTGAAGAGCTACAGAAGGATCCCTTGACTCGGGGCCAGTTTCTGTGGATGGGCGCTCTCGGGACGTTCGTAGGAGCCGCGCTGACCATTCCGCCCGCCGTCTTCGTCCTCGACCCGGCGATCAAGGACATCCTCCAGGGCAAGTCCGACGTAATGGACGAGTGGAAGGAGCTTGGCTCGGTCTTCGATATTCCCCCGGGCGAGGCGGTGACCCAGCTGGTCGAGTTTACCCAGAAACAGACCTACGACGCGGGCCAGCCGGCGGTCGACAGGACGGGGTCCAACGTGAGGCCGCTGACCAACGCCGTGCTCATCTCCTGGAAGGACGGCAAAGTCCCTGGCGTCCTCGAAGACACAGACGAGGAGAAACCGCTGACGCAGACCGAGAGAGACGAGATCGGGAGTAAGCTCAACGTCATGTCCAACGCCTGCGCCCATATGGGTTGTCCCACGAGGTGGAGCGAAGAGGAGAAGGAGATCGTCTGCCCGTGCCATGGCGGTATCTACGACATAAACGGCGAGCACACAGGGGGTCCGCCGCCGCACGGCCTGTGGCGTTACGCCTTCCACATAACCGAGGAGGGCGACATCCTCGTAAAGCATCAGTTTCACGTCAAGAGTAGTAACGCCACCAAACCGTACGTGGTCTGAGGAGGTGAAGAGCATGACCAGTCTTAGAGGGCGGACGAGGCAGATCGGCAAGGATCTCGCCGATTGGATGGAGGAGCGTACCGGCATCGTCTCTCTGACGCAGAAGTTGCTCTACGAACCGGTGCCCAGGAGGGGGAAGTGGCTCTACACTTTGGGGAGCGCGACGCTCTTCCTGATAACGCTCCAGTTCCTGACCGGCATCCTGCTCCTGTTCTACTACGTGCCGACTTCGGACAACGCCTGGGACTCCATCTACTACATCATGAACGACGCGTACTTCGGGTGGTACATCAGGGGCATCCACTTCTGGTCCGCCAACGCCCTGCTGCTCGTGATCGGGCTGCACATGATGCGCACGTTCCTCTCGGGATCTTACAAGGCCCCGAGGGAGATGAACTGGGTGGTCGGCGTCTTTTTGATCCTGATCGTCACCATCCTGGCCTTTTCCGGGTACGCGCTGCGCTGGGACCAGGAGGGCTTCTGGGCCTGGGAGGTCGGGGCGAAGATAGCCTCCTACACACCGTTTATCGGGGGGTGGGCCATCACCACGCTGCTCGGGGGCGATACGGCCGGTCCGGCCACGCTCTCCAGGGTGTTCGCCCTCCACGTCTGGCTCCTGCCCGCTGCCCTGGCGCCGCTCATCGGTATCCACCTGTACCTCCTGCGTAAGCACGGAGAGTACGGGGCCCCCTTCGAGTACGCCGAACGTCTCTCCGAGCTCAGGAAACAGCAGCAGATGAGAGCATACGACGAACTGGAGGGGGAAGATGAATCATCGCACGAAGAGTAAGGCGCCGGCGATGCCGCAAGCGATCGCAGAGTGGAGCGAGAGATGGTAGAGATGAGACGAGGTCCCGCGCCGCCGGTAGCAGAGGGAGAGGAGGTGAACGAGGAGAACGTCTTCGACCGCTACGACGAGCCGCAGGGGTTCTTCCCCGGGCAGGTGATAGCGGACCTCACCGTCTCTGCAGTACTGCTCGCCGTCGTCATAGCCCTCTCTTACCTGGTGCCGGCCCCTCTGACGGAGCCGATGGATATCAGCACCACAACTTACGTGCCCCGTCCCGAGTGGTTCTTCTTCTTCCTGGATCAGTGGTTGATCTACTTCCCTGGGGCGGCGCTCATAGCCTTCGGTGACGTGATCGTACCTGCTCTCTTCGTCATCGTACTGCTGGCGATCCCCTGGCTGGACAAGGAGCCCGAATACAGCCCGGCGCGACGACCCTTCGTCGTCGTTGTTGCCTTCCTGGTCGTGCTCGTGGTCGTGCTCAATCTGTTTCTGGCGATGAGCAGGATCGCCAACTTCCCCGGCGGGACCCCTTCGGGATAGGTGGTAGAGAGCCGTGCCCGTAGGCGACGTTCAAATTCCCGTCATAGGCAACGACATGGTCATACCGCTCCTGGTCGTGCCGCACATACTCATCGCCGCTTTCGTCATAGGGATAAACCTCATCGGCGCCTTCAGCGAGCTTACGGGCGTGATCACCAAGAAGGCCCACTACGACCGCTTCGCCCGCGCCTCGGCCAGGTTCACGTTGCTGCTCTTCGCCGTGGGTTCAGCTCTGGCTTTCACCTTCTTGCTCTCCCTGATCACGCTCTACCCCATCTTCTTCTCGCAACTCATGAACATCTTCTTCTGGGTGTTTCTGGCCGAGGCGTTCATGTTCGTTGGGGAGGTGATCATGGTCTACGCCTGGTACCACTCCTGGGACCGGATGGCCTACCGCAAGAATCTTCACGTCGTCTTCGGCCTCGTCGGGGGCCTCTTCGGGCTTACGCAGATGATCTTTATAGACGTGGTGGCCAGCTATATGCTCACCCCCTCGACAGCCCAGGCGACGAATGTGGGGTGGACCTTCTTCAACCCCACCTACATTACGCTCAATTTGCACCGCTTCGTCGGCAACTTCTCCTACGCGGGCTTCCTCATAGCGGGCTGGGCCGCCTGGCGCTACCTGCGCGTCACCAGGGAAGAAGAGCGCGAGTATTACGACTGGATGGGGCACTGGGGCATCGTGTGGGGCTTCGGGTTCCTTCTCCTGCAGCCGTTCATGGGCTACGGTTACATGACTGAGATAAAGGCGGCCTCCCCGGGAGCCTTCGAGTACCTTATGCTCGGCCCGAAGTCCTGGCTCTTCAACCTGCTCACCATAGAGATCCTGGTGATGGCCGCGGGCTCGGTCCTCTACTGCCTCCACAAGCTGAACTTCGCGGTCAAGCCGATGCCGAGGCTCCGCAAGGCGACGATGGGCGCTCTAGGGTTAACGACCCTCTTCGGACTACTCAACACGATCCCCGCGGACGGGTACCTGGTGCCCCAGATCGGTCTCGTCTTCGGCGAGAGGGTAGACCCGAACATCTCGTTGGCCGCGAGGCCGCCTATTTCCCTCGGGGCGATGTACCCCTGGAAGTACATCGGGCTCATCGGGATCGCGCTCGTCGGCGTCTTCGCGCTTAGCCTGTACCTCAAGGCCGCCGCGACCGGTTTCCATTGGGGCCGGGCGAGCCGGTGGAGCCAGTACCTACTGATCACGACCGCCGTGACCGTCGTGTTCACCATGATGACGATGGGCTACGCCAGGGAGACCGCGCGCCGGGCGGGCAACGGTAAAGACGATGGGTGGCTGATCTACAGCTGCCTCACCCTCCAGGAGCAGAAGTTCGTGGGCAAAGGATGTCCCGAGCAACCGAGGGAGACGCCCTGATGGGGTCGTGGGAGTTGGCCCTGCTTCCTCCATTGCTCCGCTTCTTCCTCACCCTCTTCCTGATCCTGATCATCACCGGCGGCACCGTACTCCTGTTGTATTGGATAGGCTGGGGCGAGGAAGAATAGCAGGAGCTAAGAGCGAAAACAAAAAGCTGAAATGCTGAAGTGCTGATCAGCTGAAATGCTTGCAAAGAGGTCAAAAACCTCTTTGCCAACCGCTTTAGAACCCGAGGTTTACGTACTTCTCTTCCTTCCTGGTCGGGTCGTCATCATCCAGGCGGAGTCGGAACCCGGAGAGGTCGGCCGAAGGGTTGATCTCGAAGGGGATCGTGAGATCGAAGTTGACCCTCCCCTTCTTCTCCTCGCCGGGTTCAAGCAGGCCGCGCTCGTTGAACAGGATCGCTCTTTCCGGCTCGACGTACTCGCTGTTGACGCTCGCGGCGGGCGGGCTCTCGCGACCCTTCTCATCGACGAGGGTCATCGACTCTGTGCCGAGCGTCACGGGTCCGTCGGAGACGTTCTCGACGCTGAAGCTTGTCGTCACGAAGTCTCCGTGCAGGGGGTCGGGCGGAAGCGTGAAGCCGGGCAACACGTTGATCCGGCGGGCCTCCTCTACGGTCCACAACAGCTTCCCGGCGCGCACCGATCTGTCTATGGAACTGGTCGTCGGCCTGACCTTGTCTGCCTCTGGTGAAATCTCCACCTTCGACCCTCCCACATTGGGGCTGGTAGCCGCCTGGCTCAGGACCCCGGTCGCCGCGAGCGCCCCGATCACCAGCGCGGCAGCCAGCCCGATTAGCCCGAGCATACCGGCAGCGGACCTCAGCACGGATCTATCCTACTCATCAGCTTCGCCCTTCCGTCACGGTGAGCTAGCGCCCTTCGTACCAGGCTCTAGGTCCAACCCCCTGGCATCGAACCCCTCTGCGAGCGTGTCTCGAGCTCCGTTCTCTTTTTACCCCTCGGGTGGGTTCCCCGCAAGACGCTAACCGAACCTTTACACGCTCTTTACCGAAACTGGAGAGAGCTGTAATAGCATCGAGTGAGGATGAGCCAGGCGGAAACAAAGCAGAACAATTGAGGTTTAGCGCTGCCGAGGTCGTGGCCCTGGGCTGGACTCGCGCCAGGCCGAGAACGCGCTGCTCTCGACGATAGCGCACCCGTGCGACGAGTAGAGGGAAGAGTGAACGGCCTGCAGCTAAGAGTCACTGCGCTCGGGTAAGAACATCGAACGCGAACAGAAAGGAAAGACCATCGTGGCAAAAAACACCGCGCAGTTCATGCTGGAGCGTCTAAGTGAGTCGGGGATAAAGCGCATCTACGGCTAACCCGGCGACGGCATCAACGGACTACTGGGCGCTTTCCACGAGGTCGGAGAGAAGATCGAGTTCACCCAGACGGCCCACGAGGAGATAGCATCGTTTGCGGCCTGCGCCCACGCCAAGTTCACCGGCGAGGTCGGGGTGTGCATGGCTACTTCGGGACCGGGTGCGATCCATCTGCTCAACGGTCTCTACGACGCCGAGCTCGACCACCAGCCCGTGGTCGCGATCGTGGGTCAGCAGAAGAGGATGGGCCTCGGAGGTCACTTCCAGCAGGAGGTGGATCTGATCAGCCTCTACAAGGACGTGGCTAACGAGTACGTCCACGTCTGCATGGTCCCTTCTCAGGCGGCGCACCTGATCGACCGCGCCATCCGCATCGCAAAGACGCGGAGGGCCGTCACCGCGATCATAGTCCCTGACGACGTGGCGGAGATGGAGCATCAGGACCCACCGCGTGCCCACGGCGCGACCTTCTCTGGCGAGGGAATGCCTAACCTGCCGCTCGTGGTCCCCCTCGAGGCGGACATCAAACGCGCCGCCGAGATCCTGAACGAAGGCCAGAAGGTGGCGATGCTCATCGGGGCCGGCGCCTACGGCGCCGAAGAGGAAGTCAAGGAGGTCGCCGACATCCTCGGTTGCGGGGTCGCGAAAGCCCTCAACGGCCGGGCTGTGTTGCCCGACGACTTACCTTACGTCACAGGGGCGATAGGGCTCCTCGGCACCAAGCCCTCAAACGACATGATCGAGAACTGCGACACGTTCTTCATGGTCGGATCGAGCTTCCCCTACTCGGAGTGGCTGCCCGAGCCGGGCCAGGCCAGGGGCGTCCAGATCGACATAGATGGCACCCTGATCGGCATCCGCTACCCGATGGAGGCCAACCTCATCGGCGACGCCAAGGAGACCTTGAGGGCGCTCATCCCGCACCTTAAGCGCAAGGAGGATCGCTCCTGGCGAAACGACATAGAGGAGAACGTGTCCCGGTGGTGGGAGATCCTGGAGGACAGGGCGATGGAGGACGCCGAGCCCCTGAACCCCCAGAGGGTCTTCCACGAGCTGAGCCTCCGGCTGCCGGAGCGTTGCATAACCACCGGGGATTCGGGTTCGGCCACCAACTGGTGGGCCAGGCATCTCAAGCTCAGGGAGGGTATGATGGCGGCGCTCTCGGGCAACCTGGCGACGATGTGTCCGGGAGTTCCGTACGCCCTGGCGGCCAAGTTCGCCTATCCAGACAGGCCCGTCATCGCCTGTGTGGGCGACGGGCGATGCAGATGATCGGCAACAACGCGCTCATAGACGTCGCCAAGTACTGGCACTGGTGGAGCGACCCGCGCCTGATCGTGCTCGTCCTCAACAATCAGGACCTCAACCAGGTCTCGACATCTTCGCCGCAGCAGAGGAAGCACTAGAGATACTCGAGGCTTCCTCATCGTACGAAGACCGAATGGCCAAGATCAAGCAGAATCACTCTCGGGCCTACGAGCGCTGGACGGACGAGGAAGACAGAGAACTTGCCGGGATGTGTCAAGAGGACAAAAAGGTCGCCGAGATAGCCGATCATCTCGGACGACAACCTTCTGCCATCCGGTCCCGGCTCGTGAAGCTGGGCCTCGAGGCAAGGGCACGCTGAAGAAACGAATTCTCGCATCGCCGGCACCGCTATCGACAACCTCGCCAGACTAATAACCCCAAAGTAGGCCACACACTGGCCGAGTGACACGAAACTAGTGTACACTTCGATAGTGTGTAATGATGTTGTGCAGGAGTGTGGACGATGAAGAACATTACCTTGAGTGCGGACGAGGGCTTGATCGAAGCTGCAAGGGAACGGGCGAGGGCCGAGCATACGACTCTGAACGAGCAGTTCAGGCGATGGCTAAAGGATTATGTGCGACGTGAGCAGCAGGCTGAGGAGGCAATGGCGGTGGTCCGAGAGTTACGCGGCAAGGTGCGTACTGGCGGCCGCAAGTTCACCCGGGACGAGATGAATGAGCGATGATTTCATAGACTCCAATGTCTTTGTCTACCTGTTCGACGAAACGGACGAACGTAAGCGTGAAATAGCCGATGGGATCGTAAAGTCCGCCCTGCAGGATCACAGCGCGAGCATCAGCTTTCAGGTCGTACAGGAGATCTTGAACGCAGTAACTCGCAAGCTGCCCACTCCGATGACGGCGGAGGACGCCGGTCGTTTTCTCGAACAAGTACTCGGGCCCTTGTGGAGGATCTACCCAAGCCTGGCGCTCTATCGCCGCGCGCTCGGTGTCCAGGCGCGCTACCGCTACAGCTTCTACGACTCGCTGATCGTCGCGGCCGCCCTCGAAGCGGGCTGCACCCGACTCTACAGCGAGGACTTACAAGCCGGACAAGAGATAAGTGGCCTTACCATCGAGAATCCTTTTGGAGATGCATGAATTTGAGCGTCATATGATGTATATTTTGTGCATATCCGAAGGAGGCCAGTGCTATGCGAACTACCATCAATTTGGATGACGAACTGCTCGACGAAGCACACCGCATCACCGGCATGAGAGAGCGGACGGCCCTGATCCATGAGGGTCTGCGGGCCCTGATCGAACGCGAGAGCGCGCGGCGTCTGGCCCGGCTTGGAGGCAGCGAGGCGCAGTTGCGGCCGGTTCCCCGACGCCGTCCCGAATCGGCGTGATCCTGGTAGACACCTCGGTCTGGATCGAGCACCTACGTTCTGGAGAAACGGCTTTGGCTACTGCCCTGGAAGGCGCGCGTGTGCTGATGCACCCGTTTGTGCTCGGGGAGCTGGCCTGCGGCAATCTCAAGAACAGGAATGAGGTGCTCGAACTCCTGGGGGATCTGCCCGCGGCGCCGACCGCGACGGACCCCGAAGTGCTGAGCTTGATCGAACGCCGCACTTTGATGGGCCGGGGCATCGGCTACATCGACGCACATCTGCTGGCATCGGCGGCCCTGGCCGATGTCGGGCGACTGTGGACGAGGGACAGACGTCTCGCCTCGTTAGCCGCGGAGCTGGAGCTGGCCTTCGAGGGTGAGGTGTAAATAGTAAAGTTGGAACCTGTGCCGAAGAAGCGACCAACTCCAAATTCTTATGCGACGCCGTATCTCTTGGTCGACGGCGCCAAGATGGACAGAAACATAATGAAGATGGCCGATATTGCGTGGAACAATGGGGTCGCTCTGAGACCTCACGTGAAGACACACAAGATCCCGGGCATAGCCAGGGAACAGGTGGAGGCCGGGGCTGCGGGGATTACGGTGGCCAAGGTCTCCGAGGCTGAGGTTATGGCGGATGGTGGTATGGAGGATATCTTCATCGCCTACCCGCTGGTGACGGAGGCGAAGATCCGGCGGGCGGTCCGGCTGGACGAGCGTGTGGCGAGGCTCGTCGTCGGGGTAGATAGCCTGGAAGGGGCCAGGAGGCTCTCGGCTGTGGCAGGGGACAGGATCCTGGAGGTCAGGCTCGAGGTCGATACAGGGCTGAGACGTACCGGGGTTCTTTATGATGAGGCTGTCGGGCTGGCAGGCGAAATCGAAGCAATGGACAACCTGGATCTTACGGGCATCTACACCTATCGTGGCGCCGTCCTGGGTGGCTCGAAGACGCTGGAGCTCGAGAAGGCTGGCCTGGAGGAGGGTCAGCTTATGGTCTCGCTGGCGGGTCAGATGAGGGAGCTGGGAATAGGGGTGGACGAAGTCAGCGTGGGCTCCACGCCGACGGCGGAGTACGTGGCGCAGGTGGACGGGGTGACGGAGATCAGGCCCGGAACCTACGTGTTTTACGACAGGATGCAGGCCCGGCTCGGCGCCTGCTCGCTCGACGAATGCGCCGCCGTCGTGGTGTGCACGGTGGTGAGCAGGCCAGCTCCTGACCTGGCCATCATCGACGGCGGGAGCAAGACCTTCGCCACGGATGTGGGCCCCGGCGCGGAGCCGCTGAACCTGGAGGGGTACGGCCACATTGTGGGGTACCCCGGTGCCGTGCTAGAGAGGCTTACGGAGGAGCATGGGATGCTCTCCGTGGAAGAGGACTGCGACCTTGAGGTGGGAGACACGTTGCAGATAATCCCCAACCACATCTGCAGCACGGTGAATCTGCACGATGAGGTGTACATTGTAGGGGAAGGAGGTAGTGTGGAGGAGACGCGGGTGGCGGCCCGCGGGAAGGTCCGGTAGGGGACGACTGTGTTGGATCTCGTGCTCGAGAACGGGCGTGTTGTGGACGGGACAGGCAACCCGTGGTTCTTCGGCGACATCGGGATCAAAGACGGCAAGATAGTCGAGGTCGGAAGGATACGCCAGAGAGGACGCGAGGAGATCGATGCTGGCGGCCAGGCCATCTCTCCAGGTTTCATAGACGGCCATTGCCACTCCGACCTTATGGTGTTGGATGACCCTCGGACTGAGATCAAACTGCAGCAGGGGGTCACGACGGAGGTGGTCGGGAACTGCGGGATGACACCGGCTCCCTTCGCGCCGCGGAACCTGGATCTGCTCCGCACCTACGTCGAGCCCGTCCTCGGCAACACAGGGAGAGAGTGGCGCTGGGAGACCGTCGAGCAATACTTCGAGGCCCTTCTCGAGGTGAGGCCCTCCGAGAACGTCGCCACCTACGTCGGGCATGGGACGTTGAGGATAGCTGTCATGGGCTTCGAGGACAGGCCCGCTTCGGACGATGAGCTGGACCGAATGAAGGGCCTGCTCGAGGAAGCGCTTCAGGCCGGGGCGATAGGGTTGTCCCTCGGTCTGATGTACGCACCGGGCAGCTACACTCCGAGGGAGGAACTCGCCGAGCTGTGTTCGGTGCTCTCGCGCTACGACGGGCTGCTTGCTACCCACATGAGGGGCGAGGGGAACAGCTTGATCCCTTCCATCGAGGAAGTTAGCTGGATCGCCGAGAGGTCCGGCGTTCCGCTCCAGATCAGCCACCTCAAAGCGGCAGGAGGGAGCAGTTGGGGTAGCGTAACAAGGGCCATGGAACTTATTGAAGAAACGAGGTCCAGAGGCCTCGACGTTACCTGCGACGTCTATCCTTACACCGCGGGGTCCACCTCGCTGACCACACTGCTCCCGCCCTGGGCGCTTGAAGGCGGCGTCTCCCAGACCCTCGAGAAGTTAGGAGATCCGGCCTCCAGGGAGAGGATCAAAGCCGAGTTGAGACAGGAGCAAGATGATTGGGACAACCTCGTAGCCTCAACGGGGTGGGACAGCGTGTATATCTCCTCAGCGAGCAGAGACCATGACACGAACCTGGCGGGCAAGAACATCCTGGAGGTAAGCGAATCGAGGGGAGTAGACCCCGAGGATTGCATGATGGACCTGCTCCTCGAGCATGACGGGAAAGTCTCCATCGTATTCTTCCACATGGCCGGCGACGACGTGGAGCAGGTGATCCGGTGGGGAAGGTCTCTCATCGCCTCGGACAGCCTCCATGACCAGGCCGAGAAGCCGCATCCTCGCCTGTACGGCACCTTCCCGCACGTCCTCGCTAAGTACGTTAGAGAGAAGAAGCTACTCACCCTCGAGGAGGCAGTCAGGAAGATGACCTCTTTCCCCGCCAGCAGGTTCAAGCTGGGCAAGCGGGGGCTCGTCGCGCCGGGATATGCCGCAGATCTGGTCGTGTTCGATCCCGAGAGGATCCTGGACACGGCCACCTACGAAGATCCCAAACGCTTCCCCGAGGGTATCTCGCACGTCCTGGTCAACGGGGCGAAAGCCGTAGGGTCAGGTACTCTTCTGGAGACTGGACAAGGCATGGTGATAGGAAGAACCGCCGATACAGGTAGGTAACAAACAACCTAGCAAGAAGGGAGAATCGATGAGAAAGACCGTTATGGCAGAGAAAGGGCCGGCTACCGCAGGACCATACTCCCACGCCGTGGTCGCGGGCGACTTTGTGTTCATCTCGGGGCAGGGTCCTGTGAACCCGGAGACGGGCACCATGCCTGACGCCTTCACGGACCAGGTGCGTCAGACGTTCGAGAACGTAAAGACGATCCTCGAAGCCGCCGGCTCGAGCCTCGAGAACGTCGTGAAGGTCAACGCTTACGTGACAGACTTGACAAGGTTCGCCGAGTTCAACGAGGTGTACAAGGAATACTTCGATCACGACCCCCCTGCGCGGACGACCATCGGAGCGACCCTGCTCGGCATGCTGGTGGAGGTGGACTGCATAGCCACGGTCGAATAGTCAGTGCCGCCACCATCGAGCCTGGTGCCATACGTAATCAGGTAAATCAGTTATGGTTGGAGGTGCGAAGTCGCGTGCCGCAGTGGATTCCCGCTTTCCGCTTTCGCGGGGACGGGCCCCGCGGGAATGACGGGTGAGGGGCCCGGGGACCACCGATAATTGGGCTGCGCGAATGACGATTTTGCCGGGAGGATAGGGGTGGGGAGCCCCGCTTCGTTCCCGGGAAGACCCTGTAGCCTGATGCTTCTGGCCGCAATTTACTTGTAGGGGCGGTTCGCGAACCGCCCGGCGACGAACCGCTATCAGGTGGCGAGAGCCTGTTGGATCCGATCCAGAGCCTGCAATCTGCAGAAGCCGTAGTGGTAGAAGTCGAGACGCCCTAGTCCACGTTCGCGGGCGAGGGCGACCTTCGCGGCAAGGTTGTCTGCCGACCGGCAGTCCGGCGGCATCGGACGGAGCACGAGACCGAGTTGCGAGGCGTCGGGGACGAGGGCTTCGTAAGCGTCGAGATCCAGGTCCAACCTGCGCGTGTCGGTGGCGTATCCGGTCGCCGCGACTGTGTCGCACACTTCAGCAAGCGCTGCGGCGTCGATGCCCATCTGCCACCCGAGGGCGGGCGCGGCCTCGCCTTCGGGATGCCCGGTCGCGAAACCTTTCTCCGCACCGCAAAGATCCAAGACTGCGAAACCGACACCCCCATCGGAAGCCACCGTCGCCACCTCGTCCACGAGCGAAGTCACCGTCTCCGTCCTCGCGTCGAGATACCCCGACATTTGCGCGCCGCCGAAGGGTTCGAGATCCTCACGTGTTAACTCGTCAGGGTCTTCATCGCCTCTGCCCTCCACAAAGCGACGTTCGAGTTCGTCGCGTACCAATCGATGAACCTTCTCGGCGTCGATCCCTTTGCGGCGGGCCGCATCGAGGCAATGGTTGCAGAAGCACAAGCCGAGCAGGTAGGCGCCGACGGCCCCGAGTTCATAGAAGTAGCGCTCGTGATGATAGCCGTGCCCTAAGCCGTGGAAGTGGAGCGACTCCGAGAGGATGGTCGATACCTCGTAGCGGGCGATATCCGAAGCGAGAGTGCGCGCGTACATCCGTACGTCCGGGTTCGATGGGCACAGGTCGGTTAGGTAGCGATCTCCGAAAGCATTCTGCGTGGCGCACTCGGGATGCGCGAAGCCCAACCGGTCGTTGTGCAGGAATACGGCCCAGGCGTTTACACGCATCCCCCGCTCACCGGCAGCCTCGCACAGCTCGCCGAGAGGGTCTCCCGAGCGGGCAAGTTCGCTGACTCGCGGCTGCAGCCGCATGCCCTCGTAGCGGGCAGTGTCCGGCGAGAAGAAGACGGCGCCACCCTCCAGATAGCGCACTTTACGGACGGGGTTATGAGGAAAGATGTCCCTGGCGTCATGGTAGGCGACGGCCATCGTCAGCCCGTCTACCCCTGCTCTGTCCTTGACATTATCGAGCACAGTACCTGTACCCTCGTCACGAAGGTCGGTGGCGAAGGCGAGCATCGACGTCTCCATCAGGGAATCAGCCTATATTTCGGGGAGCTTACGATCAAGATGCCTCGCGTTACGATGGTTCGTCGCCTTGGATCATCTCCTCCATCATCTGCATGTTGCCGGCGGTGAGTCCTCCGTCGACGGGGAGTACGGCGCCCGTGATCCAGGCAGCATCGTCTGAGGCCAAAAACAGGGCGGCCCCGGCCACGTCCTCGGGCTCGCCGACGCGGCCCAACGGATACCACTTCGTGAGGCGTTCGAAGACCTCCGGGTTCGCCCTCCTTCGCTCCTCCCAGGCGGGCGTTCGCAAGGTGCCAGGGGCGATGGCATTAATGCGAATACCGGAAGGTCCGTAGCGCACAGCAAGGCTCCTCGTCAGGCTGAGGATACCGGCCTTGGCCGCGCTGTAGGCCTCGTTGCCGTAGTAACCGAGGGCGTTCACCGAGCTGATGTTCAGAATTACGCCAGACCCATTCTCCACCATGTCCGGGAGCACGGCCTGCGAACACAGAAACGGGCCCTTCAGCGTGATCGCCACATCCTTGTCCCAGGCCCCTTCTTTGAGACTCAGAAAGTCGGCGTCGGTGGCCTTCGCCGCGTTGTTGATCAGTACATCCACCGGTCCGAATGCTTCGCGGGTCGCCTCGACCATGTCATTGACCTCGGACGCGTCGGTTACGTCCGTCGTTTGCGCCAGGGAGTCGCCACCCGCATCGAGAATCTCCTCCGCAACCGCGACCGCGCGTCCCCTCGCTATATCAGCGACTACGACGGCGGCGCCCTCTTCAGCGAAACGGTTCGCCAGTACCCGACCCAGTCCCGAGCCGCCCCCCGTCACGATGACAACCTTGTTCTCGAACCGCATCCCTACCTCCCGATCCCCGTTATCGGCAACAACCTAGAGCTTGCGCATCGTCGAAGACTCAACTATATCCGCATTGGAGATGAGGAACCGAAGAGGATACGCTACGGGAGGGGCGCAAACTCGTCGCAGCGCATCTCCCCGGCCATCTGGTACCCTGCGGGTGCTAAATACCACTAGGGGAGGCGGATATGGAAGGGGAGCAAGTTCCTGGTTCGTGGGTCGGACAGCGGGTACGAATTATCACCACGGTCACGGCTGATAGAACCGCGCAAGAGGAGGCCACCCTCCTCAGCCTGGATCAGATCGGGATCACTATCTCACGGGAGGAGTTGGTCGGAGGCGGTGAGGAGATCGTGTTCCATCCCTGGACACACGTTTACCAACTCGGACCGCTGGCAGAGTAATCTCACTTCAGAACGGGCGACGGAGACCAGAGTGGCGGAAGAAGCTGGAGAGGATCTATCGTACTGCAAAATTTACCCACTTAGCGTATAAAGGGTACGTGAGACTACGTGAGCCGGAAGGAACACGGAATCATGTACGGTGAGAACGCGCCACCTTCCTGGGCGCGGTTGCCCGGCGCGCGTTGCCGGGCGGTCGAGCACCTGACGAAGCTGGACGGGCTCAAGGAGTTCGAACTCTTCGAAGGGCTCGACGAGGGATTCTTCCAGGCGCTCGCGATAGCTGCCGAGGTCCTCGAGCTCGGCGCCGATACCGCCCTTTACAGGGAGGGCGAGCCCTCCGGGGCCGTGTACTTCGTCGGCGAGGGGCGCGTGAAGCTCTACCGTTCTTGGAGCGGCCCGAAGGCGCGGGATCAGATCCTAGGCGTTGTCGGCGACGGGTCGGTGCTCGGCCTCGGGGCGGCACTCGAAGGCCGGACCCAGGGCCAGGGCGCCACGGCCCTCACAGACTGCGTGCTCTACGCCGTCTTTCGCGACGACCTGTTCGAGATCATGGGCCGCTTCCCAGACGGCGCCATAAGGCTCTCCAGGACGCTAGCAACCAGGAACCGTGAGCTGGAGGACCTCATCGGCGACCTTGTCTTCCGGAGCGCCCCACAGAGGGTTGCGCGGATGCTCCTGAACCTCGCCACAGAGGAGGGCCGCGTCACAAAGAGGGGCGTCGTCTTCAAGCCTTCTTTGAGCCGGCAGGAGATGGCCGAGGCGACGGGCATCTCGCGCGAGGCCCTCTCACGTGCCCTCTCCCGACTCGCCAAAGAGGGCATCCTCGACCTCGGCAGTAAGACCATAACCATACTCATGCCCGCCGAACTCCGCGCCCGTACCTGAGAACCACTCGCAGCAAGGACGATATTTGACCAGGATCACACGCCTGCATGACCCTGATCATAGGCCGCGATGACACTAGTCAACGGCGGGTGTTGAGGGTGTGGGCGGGCTGGTATAAAGCCGCTAAGAGACGTTCAGAGAGGAGGCCCCTTTGACCTATGTGATCACGGAGCCGTGTATCGGCACCAAGGACCAGAGCTGCGTCGAGGTCTGCCCGGTAGACTGCATCTACGACGCCGGCGACCACTTCATGATCAACCCCGAAGAGTGCATCGATTGCGGCGCCTGTGAGCCCGAGTGCCCGGTCGAGGCCATCTACCCCGAGGATGAAGTCCCCGAAGATATGGAGAGCTACACCACCAAGGCCGCAGACTATTTCGAGTAGGTTGCAAAGGGTCTTTGACCCCTTTGCAAGCATTTCAGCTTGTCAGTACGTCAGCAATTCAGCTTATTGTTTTCGCTGAAGGCTGATCGCTCGTAGCCGAATGCGCGGTTCGCAGAGGGTCAATACCCCTGCGAACCGCCCGACTACGAGCCTCTATACTCTCCTTCATGGCAGAAATGGGCTGGCGGACGCTCGGGAGGGAGTACGTTTACCGGAATCCGTGGTGCGCCTTCCGCGTGGACGATGTGGAGCTGCCGGGTGGGGCACGCATCGAGTACGGTGTCCTGGAGAGCGGTGGGTTCGCCGCCACGGTACCGGTCACGGGTGGGGGAGACGTGGTGCTCGTGCGCCAGTGGAGGCAGCCTCTGGAGACCTTCACTCTGGAGCTGCCTAGCGGCGCAGTCGATGCTGGTGAGAAGCCCGAGCAGGCGTCCCGCAGGGAGCTCTTCGAAGAGACTGGCTACAGGGCGCAAGGATTGGAGCATCTGGTCTCCGTGCACACCAGCACGGGACGGAGCACGGAGATCTGCCACCTTTTCGGGTGCACGGCGGTGAGGGACGCGCGTGGCCCGCGGCCCGAGCCTACGGAATTCATAAGCGTGGTGGAGTTGCCGTTCGGGGAGGCCATGAATGCGGTTCGGGGAGGTCAGATTACAGACGCCGTAACCGTGCTCGGGTTGCTCTTGCGTGCTGGCGGTGGTGCCGCTACCGGCGGTGGGTTACACTGAGGGCAGCAGAAAGACCGGGGAGCCGTGAGGCTGAGAGGGCACGCAGGTGCCGACCCGCTGAACCTGATCCGGGTAATGCCGGCGCAGGGAGGTCTCGGAATCTCTTATCGGCGCATCCCCGTAGACCGGAAGGAGGGTGCGCCCTTGAACGCCTTCAGAGACACCAGGGTACTGACCGAGGCGGCGCTCGCCGTGGCGTTGGCTTACGTCATGGGGTTGGTCGTGCTCTTCAAGATGCCTTTCGGCGGCACCGTCTCGCTGGAGATGATCCCCCTCATACTCCTCGCCTTGAGACAGGGCTGGAAGGTGGGCGTCGTCGCCGGGGTTGCCTACGGAATTCTCTACCTCACCATAGACAATTTCGTGGTGCATCCCGTGCAGCTACTGCTCGACTACCCGCTGGCCTTCGGCGCCTTGGGCCTTGCAGGACTCTTCAAGCCAACGGTGCGGGGTGCGATCCTGGGCGCGACGGTGGCCGTTCTGGCGCGCTTTTTGTGCCACTTCCTCTCGGGTGTGATCTTCTTCGCCTCCTACGCGCCTGAGGGATGGAACCCATTCCTTTACTCGGCGGCGTACAACGCGGCGTACCTGGTCCCGAGCTTGGCCATCGCCGTAGTGGTCACGGTTGTACTACTCAAGGCGCTCGAAGGAGCCCGACCTTCGCCGAGGCAGCTACAGTACCGGCCTCGATGACCTCCTAGCGTGCGGGCAGCAATCTTCCTGAACGGCTCTCCTGACTCGCCGGGCCTCATCAGGCACGTGGCCGGACGTGCAGCCTTGGTTGTCGCCGCCGACGGTGGGGCGAGGTACGCGCTCGAGGCCGGGATCGTCCCTGATCTCGTCGTCGGGGATATGGACTCGTTGGGGGAGGACCTCGCACGGGAAGCCGAGAGGCGCGGGGCCTCGCTGGAGCGCCATCCGGTGAGGAAGGACAAGATGGATGGCCACCTTGCGGTACTTGCCGCAAGGGAGCGGGGAGCGACCGTGGCCGACCTCCTCTGCGCCGCAGGGGGGAGGCTAGGGGCCATCTTCGCCATGACCCAAATCCTGCTCGCCGCCGAGCGGATCGGCCTGGTTACCACGGTCGTGGCCGACCAGGGACGGGTGTTCGTGATCGAAGCCGGCTCGAGGACGGTGAGAGGAGAGCTGCAGGACATGATCTCGATCTTCCCCCTGGCCGGTCCTGCCACCGGAGTCACCCTCGAAGGTATGGAATATCCGCTGGAGAATGCCGGCCTGGAGCCCGGAGACACCCTCGGGTTCCACAACGAGCTGATCGGTAACGAGGCAAGGGTGAGCGTGCGGGAAGGTGCACTCCTCGTGGTGCATGAGACCGGAGGCCCGTGACAGGATACACATTCCCGCACGAGCGCGTTCCAAAGCGGTTCGCAGGGCCATCGACCTACCGCAAATCGCATATTCGGCTACGAGCGGTGGGCGGTAGGCGAAAACAACTTGCTGAAGTGCTGACATGCTTGCGGCTTTTCGACCCGAGACGGTACTGAGCAGGATAGACCACCGCCCCTACCCCTTTCCGTCCGGTCCTTGGGCCCTCGCGATGAGCTGGCGGAACCTTCTCTTCATGCACTGGCCCGTCGAAACGGACGCGCTCAGGCCCCTCGTGTCTTCAGCCTTGAGTCTCGACACCTTCGAAGGCAGTGCCTGGCTCGGCGTCACACCTTTCGAAATGACCGGCGTAAGGCCCCACTTCCTGCCCGCCGTCCCCGGGCTCTCGAGCTTCCCTGAGATAAACCTCCGCACCTACGTGACGGCGGAAGGCAAACCAGGCATCTGGTTCTTCTCCCTGGACGCCCACAGCCGCGTAGCCGTCCGCCTCGCCCGCGCCACCTTCCGCCTGCCGTACTTCGACGCCGAGATGTACTGCCGCTCCTCAGGCGATGAGGTCGACTACCGGAGCCTGAGGACGCATAGGGGTGCGCCGCCGGCGGAGTTCGCAGCCCGCTACGGCCCTGTGGGGGAACCCTTCGAGAGCGACAAAGGGTCCATCGAGCGCTTTCTGACCGAGCGCTACTGCCTTTACAGTGTGGACAGGAGGGGCGATGTCCATCGCGGCGACATCCACCACCATCCCTGGCCCCTCCAGCCTGCCGAGGCCGAGGTCCGTACGCTCGCGATGACGCAGCAGATAGGCCTGAAGCTGCCCGAGACCGACCCGATCCTCCACTTCTCCAAACGCCTGGACGTTCTCGCGTGGCTACCTCGGCAGATGGCCTCGTAAGCGAGGGCGGTTGGCGAACCGCCTCTACGGGGCCGTATACTTGCCGCGTGCAGAGGAGAACCGAAATCTTCGCCACGGGCACGCTTTGAAGGCGGACCTCGTCTCCGGCCTCCTACCGGTCAGGGAGGACGGTCGCATGCTCCTGCTCCAGCGCCCAACGGGTACCTGGGAGCCGCCGGCCGGACGTCTCCAGCCAGGCGAGAGCTTCGAGGACGGGGCCGTCCGCGAACTCTACGAAGAGACGGACATCCTGGCCTCTCCCCAGCGCATCATCGCCACGTGGGTCGGCGAGGCGCCGAGCGGTAGACGTCTGGCGTCCGTCACCTACGCGGGACGGACCGATGGAGAAGGGGTTCGTCTCTCCGACGAGCATCTCGACCACAGGTGGGTGACCCTCGGGGAGTGGAAGTCACTGCCCAGCTGGTGGAGCCACGAGAACATCCAGCGAATTGCCGGGCCCGTAGGGAGGATGGTGGAAGGGGCGGTTGGTGTAGGGGCCCTTCGCGAACCGCCCTTACGTAAGGACACCGGCGTGGTCCCGGCCAACCTCGGGGCCGGGGCCGTGCTCGTGGATCTCGAAGACGTCGAGCCGCGGGCACTCCTGCTCAGGCGCCGCAAACGGCCCGTGGGGCTCTGGGAGAACCCTGGCGGTATGCTAGAAGAAGGCGAGGACTTCGAAGCCTGCGCAAGCCGCGAGCTCTACGAAGAGACCGGCGTGCGGGCCCGGATCGAAGACCCCTGGTGGGCCAGGATCGAGCCCTGGCGCAACCCTGACGACACCGAGCTCTACGCCGGCGTGGGCTTTCTGGCAAGGCACCCTGGAGGTGAGATAGAACCGGAGACCGCGGCCCACGACGCCTCTATGTGGGTCACGGAAACCGAGTGGCGCTCGCTGCGTACCTGGTACACGAAGAGAGAGTCGGACGTACTCTGGAGAGCCGTCAGGGAGATGCAACGATAAACGAGCAGGAGAACAAGCCCAAGGAGGACGCGAAGCCTGGCAGTTCGAAAAGGGCCGGCCTGACGCGCCTCCTTGGAATCGTACTACTCGTGGCAGCGGTCCTGTTCTGGATAGCGGCCCCTGCTTTACTGCTAACCTCGCTCTCCGCCGCGCAGAAGGCCTGGACGAGTTCGGCCCTCCTGGTTTTGGGAGAGGTAGCCTTCTGGGCTGCGGCCGTGGTGCTCGGCCGCGAGGTATTCCGGCGCTACAGGAGGTTCCTGGATCCCCGCGACTGGTTCTCCAACAAGCGGCGTTGAACGAGTTCGAGATTATACGTAGGATCTCAGCCCTCCTGCCTCCCGCGCCTCCCGAAGTGCTCGTGCCCCTCGGAGACGACTGCGCCGTCCTGAAGATCGGTGACAGGATGTGGGTGGCCGCCTCCGACATGCTCGTCTCGGGCCACCACTTCAAAGACTGGGCAACGCCCCAGGACGTCGGTTACAAGGCCGTCGCGGTCAACGCCTCGGACGTGGCGGCGATGGGGGGGACCCCGAGATTCATCCTGGCCTCTGCAGGAGCTCCGGATGCCCAGACCGCACATCGCTGCTTCGAGGGTGTCATAGAGGCCTGCGAGAGGTTCGGCGTCTACCCGCTCGGCGGTGACACGACCCGAGCGGACGCCCTCACGGTGGACGTGGCGATCCTCGGGGAGCTCGCCGCCCATCCGGTACTGCGCTCAAGCGCGAGCCCAGGCGACTTCCTGGCGGTAACAGGCGAGCTCGGCGCCTCGGCGGCCGGGCTACTCGCGCTTGAAAGGGGCATGACCGGCCCGGAGCGCCTCATCGACAGGTGTTTGCGGCCGACACCGAGGCTCGAGGCCGGGCGCGCCGCTGCCAGGCTCGGTGTGGGCGCCATGATAGACCTCTCCGACGGCCTGGCTTCGGACGTGCGCCACGTGTGCGACCAGAGCGGGGTTGGTTGCATCGTTGACCTCGATCTCTTGCCCATCAAAGACGACACCAGAGAGCTCGCAAAATCCCTCGGACGCGACCCCGAAGTGCTTGCGACTACAGGGGGCGAAGATTACGAGCTCCTGATCTGTGCCCCAGGGCCCGTCCTCGGTACCCTGGCGGAAAACGTCGAAGTGCCCCTCACCATGATCGGGGAGGTTACGAGGGGCGATGTCGTCTTCAGGCGTGGGAGCGAGCCGGTCGAGGGTTTATCCGGCTGGAACCACTTTACCTGACGGCTAACCGATCACGTATCGTTGCGTTGGCATCGGGGTAAGAATAACGGAAGTGGTCGAGAGAAAGGAGAGCGATGCCCTACAAGCAGATCACGCAGCTGCCTGACAGCGTGAAGAACAACCTGCCCAAGCACGCCCAGGAGATCTACAAAGAGGCGTTCAACTCAGCAGAGGACCAGTACGGGGAAGAGGACCGCGCCCACCGCGTCGCCTGGAGCGCCGTAGAGCAGAAATACGAAAAGAACGACAAAGGCAACTGGGTCCAGAAGTAGCCTGAAGCCTCACTTTGCGAAGCGAACCGCTCTAGGCGCGTGGCAGATAGACGGTAAAGGTCGAGCCTTCTCCGGGGGTGCTCTGGACGGCGACCCGGCCTCCGTGGTTCTGGGCCACGTGCCTCACTATGGAGAGGCCCAGGCCCGTTCCGCCGGTAGCCTTAGAGCGGGCCTTGTCCACCCGGTAGAAACGCTCGAAGATGCGCGGGATCTTCGCCTCAGGGATGCCGATGCCGGTGTCTGAGATGCGAATTGTTATCTCCCCTTCTTCGGAGCCCCCGACCACCTCGACTTTGCCTCCCGGCGGCGTGTATTTCACAGCATTATCTACGAGATTGGTGAACATAGAGGTCAGTTGTGTCTCGTCGCCGTAGACGGTGTACTCGGCTGCCTTGCCGAAACGTTTCCACTGGAGGGTGATGTCTTTCTTGCGGGCTACGCGCCTCATACGGGCGAGCACGGTCATCAGGATACTGCGCACATCGACGAGGGTGGGGTAGTCGAGGGATTCTTGGCTCTCCAGACGTGTCAGGTCGAGGAGGTCCGTTATGAGGTTGGCGAGCCTTTCGGTCTCCTTCTTGAGTTGCGCGGCGAAGAGGCGTGCCTGGACGGGATCCTGATCGAGTGTCTCCTCCAGGCTCTCGGCCAGTAGCTTCAGGCTCGTCGCCGGGGTCTTGAGTTCGTGGGAGACGTTGGCGACGAAATCGCGCCGGATCTTGTTGACCCGCTGGAGCTCATCGGGGCTAACGTGACGGACGCCGTTCTGTCTCTCCGTCGTCAACGTCTACTCCCGGCGCTCTGACAGAGACCCGGCGGGGCGTCTTGGCTTCGGCTCGAAACGGTAGCCAAGGCCCCGTGCTGTGTGCACATATTCGTAGGAGGACTTCTCCTCCAAGGCGGCCCGGATCCTGCGTATGTGCACGTCTATCGTGCGCGAGGAACCGACGCCTGCGTGCCCCCACACCTCCTTGGCTAGCTCTTCGCGGCTCCTGAGCTCGCCTGGGGTGGAGGCGAGGGCGGCGAGGAGCTCGAACTCCTTGAGGCGCAACTCCAGTGACTCCCCCCCGGCATGGGCCGTGAAGTTCTTCGTGTCGAGTTGCAGGTCCCCCGCCTCGATTATCTTGCCCCTGCCGCCCGTCTCGCTGCGTTTGAGGTTCGCGTTTATGCGAGCGATAAGCTCCTTCATGCCGAAAGGCTTCGTCACGTAGTCGTCGGCGCCGGCCTCGAATCCGCGTACCTTGTCCTCTTCGGCGTCCTTGGCCGTGATCATCACGATCATCACGCTCTGGTCACGCTCGCGGATCCTCTCGCACACTTCTATCCCGGACTCGCCGGGAAGCATGATGTCGAGCAGGATCAGGTCCGGCCTCAGCTTCCTCGCCAGCCTGAGCGCATCGGCGCCGCTGGACGCCTGGCTCACCCCGAAGCCGTTGCGGGAGAGATTGTAGGCAAGGGTACCCATGATCACCTCGTCGTCCTCGACTATCAGGATCTCCGCCGTACTGGTTATCAAAGCACCTACTCCTGTTGGATGGGGCCAAGGGCTACGGCCAGTATAGATGCTGCTCTGAGAAGCTTCATTCTTTTAACCACGTTTTAACAGAGGCGCTCAGGATCGGTAGGACGCGCCCGCCACCGCTACAATGCTATCCCGGATAGATTGGGGGCCGGACTTGGAGACGAACGTAAAGACCGTGAGGGTGCATACCCGGCGTACCTTCGCGATCGCGCGCAGCTCGGCAGACACCTTCGAGCGTGTAATCCTCGAGATGTCGGAAGGCGGCGTCACGGGCAGGGGTGAGGCCGCCCCCACCCGCTACTACGGCCAGGATGCGGAGGGGGTGGCAGCGGCTCTAGAGGACGTCGAGGTCGGCGACCCCTGGGACATCGAGGGTGCCCTCGCGCACAACGGCGCGATCCCCCCGTCTGCCTTAACGGCCCTCGACAACGCCTTGTACGACCTCGCGGCCAGGAGGCTCGGCGTGCCGGTCTACCGTTTGCTCGGGCTCGGAAGACCGGAACCCGTATCGGCGTACACCCTGGCCATAGCCGACAGGGAGACGACAGTCGCCGAGGCGAAGCGCTTACACGCACACCCGATCCTGAAGGTAAAAGTCGGTGGATGGAACGATGTCGAGACGCTCCGGGCCGTGAGGGAGACGTCCGAGGCGGACCTCTGGGTCGACGCCAACGAGGCCTTCTCCCCCGAGGAGGCCGTGGAGATCGTCACAGAGCTGAAGGAGATAGGTGTCGGCATGATCGAACAGCCCGTCTCCGTCTCTGCCGGCCCCGATTCCTTCCGCAAGGTGACGGAGGCGGCATTCCCGGTACCAGTGATCGCAGACGAGAGTGCCATCACTGCCGGTGACGTTACCGGCCTCGCAGGAATTGTCAGTGGGGTCAACGTCAAGCTCGCCAAGTGCGGAGGGATCCGTCGCGCGCTGGAGATGATCCACACAGCCCGCACCCACGGGATGCTCGTGATGCTCGGCTGCATGGTCGAGACCTCGCTCGGCATCTCGGCCGCGGCCCAGATCTCGGGCCTCGTCGATTTCGTCGACCTCGACGGCGCGATGCTCCTCGCCGACGATCCCTACTCGGGACCGCTCTACGAGAACGGCCGCATCGTTCTGCCTGAGGAGCCAGGCCTCGGGGTGGTGCCGCGATGATTCGCAGCGGGGCCCCGGAGCGACGGTACGCGATCCTGGCCGAGGGTTGGTTCGCCGACAGCCACGCCAAGACGGCACACGGCCTAATTCGCTACGGCAAAGACGAGGTGGTCGCCGTCATAGACTCGACGCTCGCAGGGGAGCGCGTGGCCGACGTCTTGCCCGACCCCGGTCGCGACGCGCCAATAGTAGGGACGCTCGAAGAGGCGCTGGAGCTCTCGCCGACCTCCGTACTGGTCGGACTCGCCCCCGCAGGAGGAAGGCTCCCCGCGGAGTGGATGGAGACCCTGCGGGCCGCCTCAGAAGCGGGGCTCGAGATCGTCAGCGGCCTCCACCAGCGACTCGCACCCGAGTTCCCCGGCAAGCCAGTCTGGGACGTGCGCGAGCCGCCGGAGGACATCCCGCTCTTCTCGGGGGAGGGCTTCGAGGTCGGGCCGAAGATCGCGCTCACCGTAGGGACGGACAGCGCCATCGGCAAGATGACGGCGACCCTGGAGATCGAACGCGCCGCAAGGAAGGCCGGTCTCCGCCCGGAGTTCGTCCCCACGGGACAGACCGGCATCATCATCGCGGGGTGGGGCCTCTGCGTCGACGCCGTGGTCTCGGACTTCGTCGCGGGCGCCTCAGAGCAACTGGTGCTCGAGGCGGCCAAAGCCTCGCCGGACCTCATCCTGGTCGAGGGCCAGGGCTCCCTCGGACATCCGGCGTACTCTGGAGTAACGCTCGGCCTCATGCACGGCTCCTGCCCGGACTGCCTGATCCTATGCGCCGCCGACCCGAACGAAGAAGTGTTCCGCGGCGTCCCCCGCCCTTCCCCGGCCAGCGTGGCCCGCCTCTACGAGGAGGTCGCATCCCTGATCAAACCTGCGCCCGTCGTCGCCGTGAGCCTAAACACAAGGGGATTGAACGAACAGAAAGCCCGAGAACTCATCACCGCCGTAGCCGACGAGACGGGCCTCCCTACCGCCGACCCCTTCAGAAGTTCGCCGGCGCCCATCCTCGAAGCGGTGCTCGAGGCCCCCAAGAGCAAAGCCATAGGCCTGTAGGGGCGGGTTTCAAACCCGCCCTAATACGAACCGTGGCCTCAGGCAACAAGTTTCAGGCAAGAGGCTGACATGCTGACGAGCCGCCTCAGGCGGCGTGCTATGTTAAGATCTCGGCGTGGCACGATGCTTGACGCTCAACGCGAGCTATGAGCCCGTGGCCCTGGTGACGGTCAAGAGGGCTATCGTCCTCGTCGTCTCCGAAAAGGCCGAGATCGTCGAGGCGACGCTCGATCGCCGGTTCCGGTCGGAGCGGGCCGAGTACCCTTACCCCCTCGTGATCCGGCTCGTCAAGTACGTCGAGATACCCCGCCGCCTGCGCAAGCACGTGACGAACGCGATCCT